>Ga0179593_1463564_pt1 | contig 17138 bp, 12 predicted proteins | sample CZODoug2_1_08_16_FD_185931 | JGI IMG/M metagenome (GOLD analysis project Ga0179593, IMG submission 185931) | Vadose zone soil fungal communities from Angelo Coast Range Reserve, California, USA - CZODoug2_1_08_16fungal (PacBio error correction) | ecosystem: Environmental > Terrestrial > Soil >... | reverse complement strand
CGGTTTTACAAAGTCGGAACCGTCTTCCTTCTCCATGTAGAGATCGCGCCGTCCCCCCTTTCTTTCCTTTGCGCTTTCATGAGCAATCGAACCTTTTCATCTAGCGTTTCAAAGACTCGGGGTAGAGATTGTTATTGTTGAATAGTCGTTCCCAGACTCTTCTTCTCGTCCTGTTCATGTTCTCGCGCTCCCTGATCCCATGACTTCTTTTTGGACTTCTTCGTCTTGATTTGATATGTTTTTTTAGAATTCTCTGACGAATTACGTCTCCTTACCGCGTTTTTTAGTCTTGATTTGCATTACCTCCTTCCTTCGTTGTTACAACCTTCCCAGTGCCGAATTCCCCTTCAGATTGGTGACTCTTTCCCTTAGACCATCTCCCTCAGTCCGACAGCCTTTATTGGCTCTCTCGAGTGTTCGTATGTCTTTTTTACCAAGTTGCTTCTACCCGCTGCCGGAAGGCACATCGCTCCCTCTGGCGTCCTCGCTTTCAAGGTATTCCCTATCCCCCGGCTTGGTCATATCCCCTTTTTTCTTTGTACTCTGGTTTCGCAGTTCTGGTGGTTAGAATCTTCCGTGGCTTTTCTTTCCTTTTAGTCGGAAACTCACTTTCATTTTTTTTGTTTCGCACGATGCGCCCTCCTATTTCCCTTTTTCTCCCCACCCCTTTGCCACTTCACGGGTTCACCACTGATGTTTGCGAGTGTGCCTGCAATTTTTCTTTAGGCATCTGACTTTCGTGGCTCGGCCTGTTGCCCCTCCCTTTGCGGTCGCCCTGCAAGTGTCTTGTTTTGCGTGATTTCTCCTCGTCAACCGTCGTTTTTCAACTCTTAGGTTTATCTCCCTTTTTTGCTCTCCTTTTTCATAGCTTCCCGCTCGATCGACAGGGTTTTTTCTTTTTCGATTCGTCATTTTCCGGTCAGTGAGTAGTATTTCTCTTTTCCCTCCTTTTGTTGAATCAACATCCCGGGAACCCCCGCTCGTGAAGTCCTTTTTTCCTGGTTCCTCGCTTCTTGTTGATCGCTTTCTCGGCCATTTTCCACCTCTCCCTTCCTTCTATTTTGGAAGGGCTCGGTTTTAAACCCCGATGGAATAACTCTTTGAGGCTCACCCTTTGTTTAGTTAAACTCTCCCTTCCCTCCGCCCTTTGTCATTCTTCCGATACGATTCTTTTCCTCTTTTCCTTCATTATTATCCCTAATCAAAAGTTTTATTTATGTCAGTTGTCCCTTCTTATTCAATATGTCCCTTTTTTTAAGCTGGAACCTTTCCATCTGGTCGGACTGCCCCCCTGTTCTCCCTGAGTCGGTTGGTCTTTTGACCCTCCCCAGTTATTCCATTTACTAAGTAATCCTATGTTTTCCCTGATTTTCAGTGTTGGTGCGGGGTTTGACCGACACCCCCCCCACCTTTTCTTATCCCCCCCCTTAGCGTTCTAAATTTAAGCCACGTCCCTTTTTCTCTCCTTTTTTCCCCCGTCACCCTCTTTCAAGAGTTTGGTCCCCCCTTTAGGCGTTTGGTGTTCCATCCGTATGGACATACCCTTTTCTTGATTTGGCTCCCCCCATCACACATTCCCCCTCCCTTTTCTCTTGTTGATACATTGGCTCCCGCTTTTCCGCAACCCCTTTTTTTCTTTTTTCTACTCCTTCTCCACCCGCGGTATTTTATCGTCTTTCTATTATTAATATCTGTGGACTGATCCGAAGAGGACTACTCATTCCGCCTGGTTTTTTCCGGGCGTCTTCCTAAACTACCCCCCACCCCCCCCCCCCCCCCCCCCCTTTTTTGTTTGCCTACCTTTCTTTCTTTCCGCCCCCCCGTAGCTATTTTTTGGGAGTTAAAAATCCCACGTGAAATGTTCCTCCTCCGGTTTTGTTTCCAGCTTCCTTCCACCCTATACCTCTTTGTTTCGACCCATTTCTTTGCATCCTTTCCTTCCCCTTTTCTCGAGGTGCGTGGCGACTTCCAAGGTTCCCTTTTTTCATGCAGTTGTTGTGGCGCGTCCCTTCCCGCCCACAGAGACTTCCCTTTTTGCATACTCTTTGCCGGAGGTCTATTGCCGACGTTGTCCCCCCTCCCTCCTTCTCCCCCACAAACACTCGGGTCGTGTCTACAGTGCCATTGCTTAGATTGATTGCTTTAGAATTTTTGATTTCCATTCCCTACTTGTTACCCCCCTTCAACACTTCTGATTGAGACACGAATTCCAGCTCCCTCTTCACCCTCCCTGTCTCTAGATTTTAAGGAGGAAGAGCGTTAATAGGACCCAGTACTTCGTTTTTTCTTTTTTTTTTTTTTGGGTCTGAGCCCCCCCCACAAACGGTCTATGGCCGAATCGGTGATGGATTCTGGGAACCCTCTCCCCCCCTTCGTCGATACCAAAGTCTCCTCTTTCACAGGAGTGTTTTGACGGCGTGTTTCACTTAAAGATTTACCACTTGAACCCCCTTAGTCGCACTCCTGACCGTTCCAAATTTCCCCTCATCTCACCCACCGTTTCCCCCCTCTCCGTCTGTCTTTCTTATCCCTCTCTCGACTTTCAAGAGTCTTCCCGTACGAGAAACTTTCGAGTTTTTTCTAAGCCGGTTTCAAGGCATCGCCCTAAGAACTTTTTCTTGGGCTGGGCGAACAGTTCGAGACTTTCTACTGGGTCACTCTCTCCCCTTCAATGTCCCACCCTGTCCTTCACCTCCCCTTTCCCCGCAGGCCCTTCGTGACGTTTGAACCTTGAGGACGATTTAACCGGGATTTCCTCTTTCTTTTTCCGTACCTGATCTTAGTGCTCTGTCGAAAACCCGCACCCCTGCCTTTTTCTTTCTCCTCCCTCGCACAGGTAGACTCGGGACACCTCTTTTTGTAATTCTGAAACCCCCGTCTACCTTTTTTTAATCCGCCGGCCCCCCAGATCTATTCGAATTGCCCCTCCTCTTTTTCCTTCTCTTCCTTGACACAAGTTTTTTTTTTTTTTTGGGGCCTAATGCGTGCTAGGCCGGCAACTTGTCAGTTTCATTCTGTTGAAGATCTCCCTCGTCTCCCTCTCCTTTTCGAGTGCGCCTCCCGTCCCCTTTGTGCTCCAGCACCTTTTCTTGTTTCTTCGATAATTTTTTTTTTTTCTTTTTCGTTTTCGATTTTCCGCTTTGACCCCCACGCCTAGTCGCCCCCCCACGTCTTTCAACAAAGCTTTTTCCGCCGGGTCTGTCCCGCGTCTCGTTCCTTTTCGAGCTATTTTGCCCGAAAGAACAAAACGGTCTTCCGACGTGCAGTCCTTTCTCGCCCTTTCCCTCGACTTTTCTCTCTCCCGATGCCCTTCTTAGAAGGATTCTGGATCCATTCTCCCCCCAAAATCTCTCTCAACAGCTGGGCGGCCTGCGTACCAAGGGTGGTCGATTTCTTGAACTCCCTCCCACCGTGGACTGAAACTCCTTTTTTAACTCCCTCTTCGTCTACAGGACGGCGTGAAGCGACCCCGAGCATTTTCCTTTTAGGTTGTCAGCGAGTATGGATGTTTTTTAAAGGGCCTTCTTAGTCCTCCCCTTGCTATGCCAAGGGGTTCTCCTTCCCATTTCACCTTTGGGACGATTAGCACGATTTTCCCGGACTTTGCATGGAAAGGGCTATGGATCCCTGTCCTTTACTGCCTGCATCCCGGGCGTTCGTCCGCCGACTCCCAACCCTTAACAGTTTCTCCTGCTGGTCTTTTTTCGCCTCCATGCCAACCCTTTTCCCCTGCCTCTCTCCTTTTCGCCTACCGCCCCCTCGTGCCCTATGGTGGTGACATTTGACAACCCGCTGCGAGCGATTCTTTTTTCTGCATGCTCTTCTTACTCATCTTGACCTTGACCCCTTTCTCGGTGCTGACTCCTCTCCTTTGTGTGGTAGGATCGAATGCCCTTTTTGTCCGGACCAAAGCGATTTGCCGACTCCGTCATTCCTTCGCCCTAACAATTTTCTTTCGGCCTCGGTGTTGTTCTGCTCAACCTGGTCTTTGTATTACTGTTTCGACCTTATCCCGTCGCCTACCACACATTTTTGGCATGATTCTCCCATCCATTAGTTCCAGCTGGACTGTTTTTTTTGTCCGGTCTTGGAAAGTTTTTTGTTTGGACTTCACCCCCCCAGACAGACACAGATATTTGGCCACTTTCTTTACAAGTCCGGTTTCACAAATGTGTCCTCGAGGAGTTCCCCCAGTTTGTAAGATTGATTCGTGCCCCAGTTTCTTAGCGACTGATGTTTTTTCACTACCTGTGGATCTGGGTTCCCATCAATCTAAATAGCTGTTCACCCCTTAAGGACACCTTGTAGGTTTTCTTTCGTAAAGATGTTCCTCGCGTGTTCCCCCCTTATTTCATTTCCTTGGCGATCAAGTTTGACAACGCCAACCTTGCCTCAAGGCGCCATCCCGATGTGCCTCGGCATTGCTTCGATAGGCTTACCGGTTTCCCCTCCCCTTCTTCAGCTTGGGCATTTGCTCCTCTGCGCCGAGAGCTGACCGAACTTTTTGTCTTCGCTATGTTTTCCCGCAAAGACCGAGACGGCCCCCTGCGTTCCTTTTGTGGTATTTCCTTCTTCCTATTCAGTGGTTTTCCCCCCGTTCCAACGTTTGCTCTTCCTCCATCTATCCTTTCTCTAATTCAACATTGTATTTTGCAACAGCGAGTTGCGTCGCCTAGCAAGATATTCTTCTTTCTGGCTTTTTCTGCGGACCCTTTGAGGCCTTTTTCTCTCCCTTCCCTAATTATTCCCATTACCGATCGAGCGATCATTTCAACCTTCTTAAATAGTCTTGGCGGGTTTCAAAGTAGTTCTCTTTCTTTGTCCTGGGCTTCTTATAATTCGGTGCCCCCCCTCCTTTCTTGTGGTTCCGGCGAGCTTTCCCTCTTTTTAGTCCCTTCGTACCCGTTCAAGTCCTGTTGGGTTTTGACAGTTATTTTCATAGTCCTGTCCTGACCTGCCCGTTTTCCTCCCTCGATTGCCTCCTCTCCCTCGCTCCCTCGTGCCGTCAAAAAACCCCTGTTCCCTTCATCTCGTGACCATATCATGTCGAGGCCTTGCCATTTTTGTCCGAAGTTTTTGCCTCTTTTTCAGATTCGCTGATGGCTCTTCACCCCGTGCGAGGTCAACCCCCTCAAACGGTTTCTTCCTCCCCTTTGAATTTCTTGACTCTTCGGATCCGTTTTTTGCCTTTTTTATGAAATTTGATCGACCCTTGTCGGGATCTCGGATTTTTTTTCCCGCCTTTTCGGTTATGTTCCTCGCTCCCAATAACCTTGGGTCCTTTCCGCAGGCGTTACAACCCCCGAATCTGATCGTTAATTTTTTTGGTTGATCAGATGGTCTCTCCACGATACGGCCCTTAGACCTTTTTTTTCTTTCTTTCACCGGTCCGTGCTGGACTAAGGCCCCCGTTGAGGGGACATTCCGCGTCCATCACGTCATTCCGCCTTGTCTCTCCCCTGAGGGGATTTTGCGGACTTATTAGTGCTCAATCCTCAACGTCTGGGTCGGTGATTATGTGCGTTTCCACCTTCTTACCGCTTTTTCCAGAGTACGCGCCGTTGTTTTTCCTTCGAAGAGCAGAGATCTTTCGGAAACTCCTTTTTTTTTCTTCCCTCGTAATAGACCCCATTACTGTCCTTCAAAGGTCAGCGTTTGTTGCGTTGTCGGATTCTTTTCCCCCCACTTTCTCCACTTCCTAAATCCAGCGTGTATACCCCTTTCCTCCCACCGCCGCTTACATAGGTCCCTCTCTGCAGTTTTGCAGCTTCGTCCCCCACGCGTAGCTTTTTTCGGGTGGCCATCTTCCAAGCCATTGATCCCACCGTGATTTTTGGATACCCCATCAACATCACTTCCTCGATCCCCCTTGCGGCGGTCTTTAAAGGGTTCCCTTTTCCGAAAAACATGGCCTTTCGTTGAATTTGCTCCCGTGGAGATGGGTCTCTGCGATTCTTTTTCCGGGTTTGCGAGAGATTTCGGCTGACCTTTCCATCCGCCGCGGTGTCTTTTCGGACGGTCTCCGCCAAACTCCCCTGTTTTTTTCCTCGAGACGGTACCTACGCAGAAGCCCCCTCCGAGATGTCTGTTGATGAAGTGATCCAAATTGAAGGTGATCCTTTTCCAATGGCTTGGAGAATTCTTCCACCCTACCACCATCTCCCTCGTTTATAAATAATCGCATTTTTATGACTTTTTTTTTAAAGGTCCTTTTGAAGCGCTGGATTTAGGTTCCATTTCCGCCCTCTTTTGTTATTGAGTCCTCTAAGACCAATCGTTCCAAGAGTTGCATTCCCTCTTCTTTCTTTTTTTCTTTTAGAAGGTTCCAAAATCCCTTTTTCCCTCATTTCGCCGAACCCCCCCCACCATGCCTTCCATTGCTCGTCGACAATGATTGACACATTCCCCTGCAGTCCCACAGCTTTTTTTCGTTAATAAGCTCCGCATGCCAGTTCCCCCTTTGACCCCTTTTTTTCTGTATTGACTGCACCTACAGTAAGCTCGGCACGCAAGTTTCTAGGATTGTTCTTGTTTTTCAAAATTGGAAAAGTTCCCTCCCCCCTTCTTCCCTTAAGTTTCCCGGTGTGACGCCATTTTCTCAACCAGGTCTTTTATTGATTAGATGCGGAGAAGCGACACCCGAAATTAGCAGACTTCACGTGATCTTTGTTTCCGATTGCAACTCCCCCCCAGGTTACGATTCCCCCCGGAGGACCCAAAACCCTCCTTCGACGTATTTACACAGTTCGATTCCTTACACCGTCCCTTCTGGGTTTTGCCCTTCTTTTCAGATCGCCCCCCCCCCCCCGTCCCCAGAGTCCTTCGTCTCTCCACCCCCCCGGTGGTGATTTTTCCCTGACGACTGAAGACATTCCTATCGCCCCACCTTTTCGCCTCCTGGCGAGGGCCTCCAATTCCGTGACGGAGCTCTTAACGTTTCTTTTTCGGGTCACTTTTCGGCACGCCGTTACTTGCCCGGCCCCCGTCTGTGACCATCGAGTGACTCGGCCGGTTTTCATTAAGGGATTTTACGCCCCCTGAGCCCGCGTCGCATCGGGATGCCACCCCTCACCTGCGTTTTCAGTCGAAATCCCCTCCGCAGCGAGCCTCTTGCCGGCCAGCTCCTACTTTCGTAACCCCACCCCACTGATTTTCCTCTCCCTCCAGGACACCAAGACGTTCTTCCAAGACTTCCCCCCTTGCCAAGCTCCTGTTTCCATTCCACACAAAAAACACCAAAAAACCCCCCCCACCGCCCTTCGAGAGGTCTGTTGGAAGACTTCTCATTTTTCGTTGCCTTTTTCTTTTTCAATCTATGCTGTCTTGTCCACCTCTCCTCGAGATAATAGCTTCTGTCTCATGCATCTGTCGAGGTACTCTTCAATTGTATGTGACTCTCCATGAAGTTTTTTTTGTCCCTTTCCCTTTTCCTGAAGTTTGCCGATGAGTACCCCCGGTCCGGTTTGCCTTCACCTTCTGGTCCTCCCCCCACAGATGCTCCCGTGTCCAGGGTCCTTCTAGTTGTGATGTTCCTAGAGGAACTTCACAAGCTTCACTGACGACTCCTTCAGTAGCGCGGTTACGTTCGGCTCTTCCCCAGATTCCAGGGAACCTCTCCTTGAGTTGCAGATCCCCCACTGCGCTGCCGAGTTTGGCCCCGATCTCCGCACATTGCGATTTCCCTTTCCCCCTCAACTTGACTTCAAGTCCTTGCATCCCTGAGGATTACCCCCCCTTTGACTGGAACGACTGTTGATATTTCGCCGAAAGGATGTTGCTCTTCACGGGCAATGGCGGCCCCCCGCCATGGTTTTTTTTGCCCTCCTTAAGCTTCCAACTTTGGAAATACTTCGCACGTGTAACCGGCATTGCCTATTGAGTGATTCTTTCTTTCAGTTGTCATCACGGGACGTTCTTCCTGCCGTCCACTCCCGCTGTCCAAGAATTCTCTTCGGTTCCTCTGCCACAACCATTGTGTTTAACCGTTGCGATCGTCGAAACCCCTCGTGACTATCGCTTAATTTTTTCACCGAGAGCTCCGTAAATAAGATTTTTTCGCGCCTGCTGTAAGGATTCGCAGTAATCTTTTTGACGGTCCAGTTCTATTCGGCATGCCTATCCCCCTCCCTCAACCCCTCTGCCGTTTTTGTTTTGCTAAGTTCTTCTAAATTGAAATACTTCGCTTTTACCACCGATTGAGTACCTCGCCGGGCGCGGAACACTTCTGCGCGTGCTCTACTGGTTGGTCTGCTCTCCCCAACACGGACTGATCCCTGTTAGGTCCCTTCATCGTCCTTAGTCCTTGGTCAGGAAACGGCAGTGGACTGTCGTATGTCTAGGGCTTGGACGAACTCCCCCGTTTTTGATCAGGCCTACCCCTCCCGTTCCCCCATTCTTTTGCAATTCTTGACAATTTGGATGGAGAAGTGTAGCTTGATTTCAAAAAGTTCTCTACGGAGCCGCCGCCATGCTTTTTTTTCTCCGTCCCCCTACATCTCGGCTCCCCCCCTTCAGGCACCTTTTCAGGCTAGTCTCCTGTAGAGCCCCTTCTTCCTTACTTGAATTTTTTTCAGTCAGTTCGGTTGATCCAATCCAGACACCTGCTCATAGATCGGCGTCCCGACCTTTTTCGAGTTTTTTCTTTTGTTTCGATTCTTCTTACAAGACCTCTCCTTCTCCCCCGTTTGCCTCTTGAGGCTGATTGAGCCCCCTCCCCCTGTTATAATTCGTCGTCAGGACGTTCTCTTGTTTTTTCCGATCTTCCACGAACGTCGACCGACCCTTCAGGACTTTCTCGATGGCTTAATACGTGGCCCGTCATCAGCTGGCCAACTTTCGCCCGATGACATCATCTTGCCCTTTTCTCAAATTCCACCTTAGATGAATCCTCGCACTTCTTCTTCTCCTCGAGGGCTTCTTGTCCAGTTAGCTGCGCTTTACATTTTCCGTGTTTCGCGCAGGCGTCCCGTGGCAACCCTCCCGCTAGCCTCTTCTTCTTCCTCTTCACTTTGTAGCCCTGAGTATTGACGTCACCTTTTTTGTGTCTGCTCGACCGGTAGATGGGGTTCTAATTCTTGTCTGTTCTTCGTTTCTCTCTTTAGAGTTTCCCTGAAACGAAACTTCAGTTTGTTTTCGCACCCTTCTTTTTACGCTCAGGGGTTTAAAGGAATAAATCAATCAGTCCTCATTGGGTTCGCCGATGCTAGTCCGGCCGTGCTGTCAAAATTTCCCCCTTGAAGGCGGGGCCTTCCTCCGGTTTTTTCCTGGAAGGAGCCCCCCGAATGGCGGCTTTTGCGAGGTGAGCTTGGATGCTCCTTACCGGTCTTCTTCCCCTCGACCCAACTGGTTTCTCGACCCGTGATCTATTGAGTAGGCGCGCTGGGCTCCGGCCCCTCGCCGAAAAGGTAGTGTTATCTCTTTTCATTTAAGTTATTTTCCCGTTACTTTCCACGAACCTTGGTTCGGGTCGCCTTGGACAACCCTCGTGAAGATCTGCCCCTATGGGATAGCGGTTTCTGTCTTCTTGTCCCTCATACAGAGAGGACCCATTGAACTCGGCACCTGCCTTGTCCCTCTTACTTCTGACCTTTTTTTTTTTTCCCCCCCCGAGACGGATTCCTTCTGGCATAGAGATTTCCGGTTTTTCTACCTTGTGCTAACTAAATAGGGTTTAGTTGCCCTGGCTTCAATTATTCCGCTTTTCAGCGTCTCGGCCGGGACCTGCAATTTTTCTTCCATGGAGGCCCTGTCCGTGTCTTCTTTCCATCTCAGTTTTAGTTTCTCCCTTCGGGAAAGTTCCCCCTCCCCCTTACGCTTTCCTGTTCATTTCTGTTTTGATTTCTTGGCATCGAACAACTTTGTACCCTCCCTAAATACCTCCTCGTTTACCTTCCGACCTTCCTATGGATAGCCTTCATTCCGTCTCCCCTCTCCGAGATGTGTATTCTTTTTTTTCAACCTCTTTCTTTTCGTTTTGACCCCCATTTTGATCACATTAAACCTCTTAAACATCATCCTCTTCTCCCCAGTGTTGCGGCGTGTATCACCTGGGTAGTTGAGCCCCCCACCTGGCAGTTCTTCTCACGTAAGGGCTTACTCCCCCCCGGTGCTTTGTCGTCCGAGCTATTTCACTACTACTGTGTTTGACTTTTCGAGTTCTCATCGTAGTGTCGGCCTGGCCGTCTTCCCTTCCCCCCATTTTTCCTCCCCGGTTGATCCCTATATCCCTCCCGCACGATCGCCGATTTTCTTTTGGATTCGTTTCCTCCCACCCTTCCTGGATATTTTTCAATGGCTAGAAGGAGCACCCGAACCCGTCTACGCGTTTCCCCCCCTCGGAGGGATCGGCTGCCGGTTCTTTCCCCTTCCTGGGCGTGGACTTGTCGACGACTCTGTGTCTTTAGGTTACCGGGTCCTGAATTTTTTTCGGTTCACCTCCCTCCCCGACCCACCAAGCGCCGTGCTGATGGTTATTACGAGGGAACAACAAATGATTTGAAGGAATGGTCCCTCCGAACTCCAGCCTTCTCTTTCTGTCCGACACTGATCTGTCCCGGCGCTTAACTGCTGGGCCAGCTTTTTTTCAGAAGACTTTTACTCCATGTAAGGTCACCCTCGTGAGTTTTTCATCCCCTTCCGAATACCGAGTTCATTTGACCTGATCCTTTTTCTTCCGGGAACTTCCGGACAAGGTCCGCTTCTTGCGTACAGGTCAAATGGGAATTTTTACCATCCCCAAAAGGTTTTCTGGATCTTCCCTTGATTGCTTTCTCCCCACCGTATAAAACCATTTCAGCGATCAATTGAGTGGTACGTCGTGTCACCCAGAACCATGTTACGATGGCCCCTGATTGACCTCCTCTCCGACCCCTCACTTCAACTCCTATCTCACCCACCCGTTTCGATCCTTAAGTTGTGCCGGCGATAAATCTCTCTAATTTAAGCTTCACTCGAGAACCGGTGTCCCTCGGTAAACCGACGTTGACGACCATCCCATCATCTAGACCCCGACCCGTGAGTTAGGCCCGGTGGATTCGTTTTTTTTTTTAAAAGGGACGCCAACTCTCCTTCCCGTTGACCCCTCCTCCAAGCCGTTTCTCAGAGGAATGGTCTCAACCCCCCCTCGAGGTTTTTCTGGCCCCGGTTTCCATCCTTAAGTTTGATAGAACAATACTCGGGCTCCCCCCCGCCCCCTGAAGTTTTCTTCGAAGTCTGCCATCCCTCGAATCTGCCGGAAAGCCGTCCTTAATTTCTCACCGCTACCTCAGAAGAGACGCTATGAAGTCCCCGCCAAGACGTGAGTATTTATCCCTTTGCCTGACCTTAATGCCAGCCGCGGCTTGTGCCGACCTTCGCCCTGCGCAGAGCAGGCCCTTTTCCCTCTTGCTGCTGGTTTATGCCAGTCCGCTCTGGCCTCTTTTCCTGAATTCACTTTAGGTTTCTTCCCGCGATTCACTTCCCCCTAGATTTTCTTCTTCGTCAAAGACTTTTTGCGTTTTCCACCACGGTTCCTTTGCCGCAAGGAGGAACCCTTTTCGGAAAGAGTCTTTTGTTTTGTCCTTCTGCGGCCAACGACAAGATCACGGTCATCCCCTACTTCCTCCCGTCCCCGCCTGTGAGTGCCGCTCGCGCCATATTCTGGACGCGAGAAGTCAGGTTGAGTGTTTCTATGCCCCCATCCACCTCTACCGCTTCGTCCGCACTCCCCCCCCCCCTTCTTTAGTCCACTTTTTTCGATTCCTACTTGGACCCCTCAACGTCTAACCTCCTTTCCACGCCTCTTTTCTAGACACAGGAAGCCGCAGAGAGAGCTTCTTTCCGTGTCTTAAGGCTTTTTCGACCCTTTTATGGGCGGCCTCCCCCCCCCTCGCTCTCCGGGTCGAATAAGTCCACTGGATCCTTCATCATTGTGACCCGCCCCCTTGTCGCCTTATTGTGCCCACTTCTTTGATCTGTATGCACTTCCTCCGGTCTTTCGTTCGACCTTCCAAATTCAATCATCAAGAATGGAATCTGAGGCGCCTTGCACTTTTTTGGACTATGAGCTCTACCGCAATCGTTAGATGGTGGTGAGCAGAACCACCCTCCCCCTTCTATTCTCTAATTTTTCTCTCCTGTGATTTCGTATCGAATTATTTGTTTTGTTTTAAGCGTAGGATGTGCTATTTTTAATTAATCCTTGTTTCTGTATATCCAATGCCCATTCCCTCTCCGGCTCTTCAAAAGATGATGCTTACCGCCTGCTCTCCACATTATTCTCTTCGCCGCGGTTTTTTCGGATTGACTGTGACCCTTTTTCTTTTTTTTAGGTGTCCCTTGCCTAGAGCACCCCAAGGTCTTTTCCTTAGGCCCGAACATCCTCGCCCAGGATTTTGCTTTTCTGAATTGTCGGGAGGAGAAGACGTCCCTTGCTGATTCCTAAAGACCCAACCCACCGGGCGACAAGGCCGGCCCCCCTGTGCGACTTTTTCCCGTTCCCTTTTTTTCTCACCCCGTGTTCATGTTTTGATCCTTTCTCCTGTTCGATGGAAAATACTGAATAATCGTTGATCTTTTTCCCACTGGATCTCTCTTCTTCGTGTCCATGGTAAGCCTCCTCTCCTCTTGGCTTCTTTTTCAGTCACGTGGCGAGTTCACGGATTTACTTCATAATCTATTACGGAATCTAGCTGTCGTCTTTTTCTTTTTGCGATAAGCTGTCCAGACTGCTCTCTCCGTTTCCTCTTCTGCAGTCGCCTTTCACGCGACCTCCCGGGACTTCTTTCCTGTGTCCGTACTGTGTTTTAGAGACTAGGGAAATAAAGAGAGTTTGCTCGGCCTCTTCTTGTTATTCCCCTGTAGGTTTTTCCCGTGGTGTCCTCAATTCCCGTCTTCTCCCTGTCCTCCCCATCTCTTCCCTGAGAGAATTCAAAGATTTTAGACGGCTTGAAGCTTTTTTTCGAAGAGAGGGTATCCCAGCATGCGTTCCCCTTGACAGGTCCCCGCGGGGCGTATTCTGCCCCATCCTCTCGCCAGCGCGGCTCCTTCGTTCGGGATGAGTTACCAAGTTTTTGAGTCATTCGTCATATCCTTTTGGGAATGTTTCGAACTGTATCTTTTTTTTTCGGTGATTCTCCGGCTGGACGGCGAGTCCCTTTCGTAGTCTCTTGTAAGACCCTTCAGGTTGGTTTTCTGCCCAGATGATACGTTTTTCTTTCAGCGTTGGTCTCCCTGAGGAATTCCTTCAAGGTTAAAATTTTTTTTCCCCCCCCCCCTTTTTTCCGCACGATGCCCCTTTCTAACTTTTGCGTAAACTGGTTCCCTGAGGATTCGTTACAATTCTAATTTTAGGAGTTTTTTCGACCCATAGCTGTACTCCCCACTGTTTTTTCTGCACAGATTATGGCTCTTTTTTTTTCTTTTTCCCACCTTTCATGTCGGGTCACTCGCCACTTTTATCGCAGGGTCATGAAGTGTCCCGCCTCTTTCTAGAGGAATCTTGTGCGGTAGATCGGCGTCTTGTAAGGCTTTCCTTCGACGGCTTTTCATTTTCATTTTTCCCCTTTTTTTCTGTAGAATTCTGACACCCCAGATAAGTGACTGACTTCCTTGGTATTTTTATGGTTTGATAGAATTTCATCACTTCCTCCCCTCATGTCCTTTTTTTTGTCTGGCTCCCGCCCCTTGTTGTTCAGAAAGCCGTTTTGAACTTTACTTGCCCCTCTGGGTCTGGCATCGCTCTGATAGTGACGATGATCTGACCCTATTTGCTTTCCCTCCCCACAGAGGGTTACTGTTCTTTCCTGTCTCTCCCGCGGTCCCCTGAAGAGACTTGACCAACTGTCGAAGAGTTGAGCTTTCCCCGGTTTCTTCTTTCCCCCTCCTTAGTTTCTTTTTTTTCCCTTCGGAAACCTAGGACCCATCATTAATCGTTTCCCCCCGACGCTTGGTTGCGGTTTGAGGGCCAGAAACAACAAAACTTTATTTCCCCCGATCCTCGAGTCTACTTTAATCTTTCATGCGATGCCTCTGCATGCTGTCGAAAACAGAGTAGCGGTTTTGGTTTTGTCCTCCTGATCCAAGCCATTTAATTAGATCCCTCGTGATTGTTTACCATTTCCCCTCGAGCGAGTGAGGTGTTTTATTATTCCCCTGGTCTCCCCCTTCTCCCACAGCCCAACACCCTTTCCCTTTTCCTTCTTGTTACGTCCCGGCCGTCCCCCCCCTCTGGTACTATGTTCTGAGAACTCTTATCTCTCATAAGTTGTGTTGTTATCTGAGATGCTTTCTCCTTTTATAGCCTAGAGGCTTAAGTGCACATGCCATTGCGCCCCTCCCTTTTCTCCCCCCCAGTCTTAAGCCCGCCGCCCACTTGCTCTATATGTTTTATTAGGTTCAAAACTCACTAATGTTCCCGCTCTCAAATGGTTGGATCCTTTTTTCTGGCTTCCCCTACGCGCGTTTCGCCACATCATTCTCGGTCCCAAGAGTCGGAACTTTGCTATTGCGTTTGGCGGAAGTTTCTCCTCTCTTGATTTAGGTCCCTTTACGAAAGTTTTTTTATTTTTCCCCTCCAGACCGCGCTTCCCAGCTTTTGCCTTACTTACTGGAGGTATATTACGACAGGGTAAACATCCCTGTTGCTGTCTTTTTTTTCCCCCCCCGATAGACAGCTTTCTACATTGCCCGATTCTTCCCCCTCTTGGTTCCCCCTTCTGGAAGAAGATTGACGTCTCCTGTCAACTACCTGTTTTCAGGGAGTGCAGCACTACCTTCCAGATCCTCGTACACGAATAGATTTATGAAAGGCGACGACACGTCTTTCCCAGTTTCCTGACCAGGTACGCCAGTAAATCCCCCCTGTTCCTTTGAGCAATACTCAAACCACCAGGTCTATGGTGGCAGCTTTGATGGCGGAGCCTCGCTCAACACATACGCCAACTTGATATTTTTTTCCCTTGAGGTTCTGACCTTCACCACAGGTTCCTTTCCCACGGCTCACCGCCGTCGACGCCATTTTCCTTCCCCCCGTCTTCTAACCCCACTTTTTTTCGATTCTATGCGTTTTGAGATCGCTCGATATAACCCTGCCCTTAGACAAACGGCTGCGCGCCTGGACGTGACTCGGCCCATCCTTCAATTCCGTTTTTCCCTGAACCTTTTCGCCTTCCATGGCTTTTGATTTACGTGAGACTTTGTCCGATATTCTCTTCAATTTCCCCCTTTTAATTCGCCGTTCGACGGCTGAATCGCTGCCTGACCATCGATGTGGTACGGAACAAGGTTGCATGACGGGCTTTGAGCCAACTCTTTTTCGATCTTTCCCCTTAATTTTCGTATCAATCCTTACTGTCCCCTTAGACGCTTTCGGCAGCCGGACAGACTATTCCACCCCCCCAGGACCTTACCTTTCTATAGCGCTGAGTCCACCAATCCTATTTCTTCTCAAATCCGGTTTTCTCGAACCCTTGAACCTCTCCGAATCCCGCTCTGAAGTGTTTTTGTTGCCGACTTCTCCCCACTTTCGCGAGCCCTTACACTTGTAAAGCGCATTTGCGTTCCCGCCCTCGCCGCCGCCAGGCTCTCATCCGTTCGATTTTTTGTTGTCGCCTACATATTTGGCCGATAAATTACTATATGTCTTTCGGAGTCAAGACCCTGTTCTTACGAGGGACACCAAGTTAGATGTACCTCCCAATTGTTTTAGAAATAGTCCCTCGAAGTTTCAGCTACCGGCTGCTAGTCTGACCCAGAACGACCGGGTGGGTTACACTGACGACTACGTCCTTCTCGCTTTGATCGCCGCTTAAGAGACATATGCTGCGAGAAGGTTAGGTTTAATACAATAACCATGCTGCTCTCCCTCTTCTGCGAAGATCTATGATTTCCCGGTGGTCTAGTTTTTTTTTCCTCCAAGTGAATTTTCCACACCATTTCATTGCCCTCCTAGGTCTCACTTGCCTCCTACTGCATAGGCCCCTGATCTTTGCTGTCTTTTCCTCCGATATAAGGATTGTGCCGCTCCCCTTCCTTGCGGAGCAATCCGTCAGTAGGCCAAAGGGGTGCGACCTCCCCATTCCGATTCTTCTTGGAGTCCCATGCCAATTGGCCATCTGTGAGACTGGCCTTTCTCTGGCCTCCAACGTTTCCTTTCTTTTCCCGCCGACGGCACCTTTTCAAACGTAAAGTCCGAGGATGTTGCCCTCTGCCAACTTCTCCTCTCTTTCCTGTTAAACCTCATGTTCAACTTCGTGCGATGGTTTTTCCCTTCCCCCTCTTCCTATCCGCCTAAATTTTTTTCACGCTTCGAAGGTCTTTGAATATTACCCGCCTTCTTTTTCCTGCCCTTTCTCTTCTCTCTTTTCCCTCTACTTTTGTTTTTGGTTTTTCGATTCAGATAGAAATTCCCTCCTCCCTTGCACCAAAAAAGATGCTTCCCCGTCACATCGAAAACCCATTTCCCGTTCGGATCCTCTCGCCGAGTTGTTCTCCGTGTACCCAAATCTTCCCGTCTTTCATTGTTTTCTCGCTAATCTTCACGGGTTGTCAGTCTGGAACACATTCTTTACTGTATGTAATTTCCGGTTTCGGCCTCCCCTTCCGTGATGCCCTTTCCTCCATCCTTCCCCCCACTTTCTTTGTCAAAGGGCGAGGGCCGGGTCACCCATTTTGACGTCGTTCCAGTTGAAGCTGGACCTCCCAGCTGACGGCTTCCCTAGCTCCAGTTTGAGCTTGTTTTGCCCTCATTTATTATCTGTCCACCCCAGGCCCGTATCTTATACGGAGGTCTATAGGGAGAGCGTCCTGATTTTTTTTCTTTTCCCCCTTCACTTTGGCGATTTCCCCGTCTTCAATGAATTACCACATGTTCATAGCTTCTAACGTAGCTGGGCTGACTCCATTCTGGTTGACTAGAGGGTAACAGAAATTATAGTTATTCCCGGGCATCTTGACGAGGCCTATAACCCCGCGCGATTGACTGTCGTTTTCAGTGACCGGGATGGATTTTCGCCGCTGGGCGAACTCTACCCTCTCCTAAAACCTTCCTTTGCGATTGTGGTATTCCTAATTGGTTCGTCCATCTTCCGTTTTTTCCTCGTTGCAAACGTCTACCCTCCCTTTGTCCTGATAGAATTTCCCCAGCTGAATTATAATGCAGG
>Ga0179593_1295306_pt1 | contig 17138 bp, 29 predicted proteins | sample CZODoug2_1_08_16_FD_185931 | JGI IMG/M metagenome (GOLD analysis project Ga0179593, IMG submission 185931) | Vadose zone soil fungal communities from Angelo Coast Range Reserve, California, USA - CZODoug2_1_08_16fungal (PacBio error correction) | ecosystem: Environmental > Terrestrial > Soil >... | reverse complement strand
TCCCTGTTTTGAAAAAGTTGTCATAGAAAATTGTTTGTGGGGTTTTTGGGAAACACCCCCGTTTTTCTTTTTTTTTTCCTGTGAAGGCTAGCGCCAAGCAAAGTTTAATGTAGCGGATCCGTCCCCCCCTTCCACCTGCTTTAAGAACAAAGACCTATTATCTTCTCGCTTGTATGCGAGGATGGGTTCTGCAGCCCCGCTCTTTTTTTTTCTATCGTCCCCCCTCTTCCGGATCCTTGCCGGCTTCAATCGATTGCAACTTGGTCGTTTCTTTTCCCTCTTCCCCAACTAATGTTTCCTGATCCTTTTTTTTGCAGAGCTCAGTCTTCCTCGTAAAACCGATTCATGGGACAATTAAAAGTGCCCTTCTTTCTCCCCTAAGGGTCCTGTTCCTTTTTCCTCTTCCGAGTCTCCGGGAAAGCCTAGCGATGCACTTTCCTTCTTCCCTTTTCTCGTCCCCCTATTCATTTTGTGAAAACCCTATTCTTCTTCTTACGGCTTTTTGGGCTCTTATCTCTTATTTTTGAGTGGTTCTTCTCTTCGGATACGGGACATCCGGCTAGGCCTCTTTCCGTTCTCCCACCGCCCTGAAGTTCGTCTGATAGTTTTTTTTTTCCTGGTCGCTTGGTTCCCTTACACAAGGATGGTTTGTCCTCTTTCGCCCACTTAACTTTTGCATATTGAGGCACACCTTTCCCTTTTCTCCCCCCATGCAGGTGTCACCGGGTTCACGGCGCTTACGTCAGAAACGGGTTTTCCCCTCCCCCTCTTTTGTCGACGTCTTCTAATAGAAAATACTTCGTCTTCTCAAAAACAAACTTCCCTCTACCTTTATGTCGTATGGCAGAAGCGCCCTTCGATGCATACTGACCAACTATTACCCCCCTCTCCTCTCCCTTTTCCCCCCCCCCTCCCACGGGTCTCGATGCGCACCCCCGGTTTTCACACCCCAGATTTTCCCCTTCCCTCCACAACCCCCTTAACCCGACATCACAGACTTCTGACCCACTGCGCTGACGGCACCGCCCCCTCCCCTTCCCTCTGTTTCCCTGAAATTCCGACCCCGCCTTTGGCCAACTGCAGGCAACACTTCCGAAGCTAGACCCCTTTTCCTCTTAATTTTTCGAGTTGTTCGAGACCGTCCTTGCGTTTGTTGACTTTTTCTTCTTTCCATGAAACCGATGTGAGATTTTATATCTCAATGCGAGGGCTACCCCCCTTTTTTGTTCCCAGGTTCGAAAGTCGTGCGCTGACACGTGTGATACGCCCTTCCCCCCCTCTCTCTCCCTTATTGCGCTCTACATTTTTCCCTTTGATCGGAGGTCAAAGAAGAGCGGACAACAAGCGTTTGAAGAAATCCTTTTTTCCCCCCGTTTGTGTTTCAAAATTTCTCACCTCCATTTAATTCTTTCTTTCGGGCAGTTTCCCTCTTGGTTGACGAAGAGAAGTTTGGAAGATTACCAGATTCGTCCCCCCTCCCCCCCCTTTACCTATCTGCTCAACACATATGGATTCCTCTTTTTTCTCAAGAAATCGGGCCTTTCTGGTTCCCACCATTCCTGATTGAGTTGTGAAGGGCCAAGTCCGAGTAGCGGAGAATCCCCCCCCCCCTTCGCAATACAGAACTACTTATATCGTTCTCTATCAGGTTTGATATAGCTGACCTTTCCTTCCCCGTTACTGTAGGTGACGCGGCAATATCATGTGCAAAAGTTCAGGGTGTATGTTGGTTAGACGTTTTCCCTTTTTTTCTTCTCCTCCATACCCCGATTACCAATCCCCCACCTACCCGAGGCGGTCAGTTGGATTCCTTTCGTCTCCTTCCTAGTCTCCTCCCCGAATCTGCCTGACTACTGAATCCCCTATTCTTTTTCCTCTTTGCTTGGTGAATCTAATCTGCTGCCCTGGAGAAGCCCGAGGCGGATTGTCCCAATCAAACGATCCCCACCTTCTCTAAGTACCAATGCTAAATAAATCCTCCTAGTAAGTGTTTTTTAAGGGCGAGAAAAGCCGAACTTTCCTCCTCCCCTCTTCTCTCCCCCCCCCCACAATTCAAATTAGGAAACTGTGCCTCGAGTGTTTTTACCACTCCCCCCCCCCTCCGCGCATTTCTTGAGTGCTTCGATGGGCCTTTTTTACCTGTATTTTGTGCTAGTATTTCCCTAATATATCTTTTTTTTTTGTTGCTTTCCCCCCCCCCCCCCACTTGAATCATTCCTTCGCACTGATGATAGAACCTCTCCATTTCCGAGATGGTCGTCACTCCCTTTTTCCCCTTTCCTCAATTTTTGATTTGTCTATTTGGTTTTTACCCTCGTAGCGTGATTTTCTGACGCCTCCCCCCCCCCTTCACTTGTAGCGTTATTCTCTGTTCGTCTTTCGAGCGTTTTTTCTCCTATTCTTTTCCCCCCCTCCCCATCCAGGTTTTCCCTATTTCCCAAAAGAGCTCCGAAAGTTCGATTCGTTAGTCTTTGCAGCTTTTTTCCTCCCCTTCCCCTTCTTCACTTGATCTTTTTTTTCAGTATTCGCTGCCTTCGCAACCGAGGATGACCTCCCTCCTGACGCTTGCCTTGTCCTTTGCTCTGTCAACCCGAAGGATTCTAGGGATCTCTTTCCCAACGTCCCAAATCCTACTTAGGCCCCCTTTACTTGATATTTGCCTTTTTCCTCCCTGACGCGGTTTAGAAGGTTCGATTTAGTATCTAACGATATAATCTTTTCTTTTCCCTTTTTCTTTCTTCTGTTTGCTTTCGCCGCTTAGTTGGCTATCTTTTCTTTTTTTTTCCCCTTCACAGAATCACGGATGTCCAACTGCCTCCTCGTCGTTGAACAAAACCACCGTATTCTCAAAATACGTGGTGTGATCCCTTCCTCCGTTGGGTTTTGCCATTTTTAAGCCTCGCGGGGCACGCCTAGATCTGACTCTCATGCTCATAATTTGATCCATCTGATGTGCTCCCCACCATTTCACGCGCTTTGGAATGAATTTGTCAGTCATTTTACCCCTTTTTTTTTTTTTCTTCCCCGAGAGTTTCTTCCTCACCATGTTTTAGAGACCGTCCCCCCCTATGCCCCCTAGAAGAGGTGGCAGTTCTTCATTCTTTCTTAGTACCCCGTGGTTAGTTCCGATTGTTACTAGGAACCCTACTACCAATTTTTGTCGCTCGGCATTGATGATATAAATATGTTCCGCCACTGAAATCTCCTTTCCCCTTCTTTGCTAACTTTTTTGAGGCGCAAGCTTTCAGTCCCCTTCCACCCTTTCTCCTCGTATCTTCCTTTTTTTCCTTGCATGCCCTGCATCGGTGATCTGCGAAGACATCCCTTCTTTTTTTTTTTTTTTCTAGAAAATTCGGTTAGTTCACATCACGATTCGTGAATCTGGTGGGTGACGGTCAATCCTTCTTCCCCTTTTCTACTTTCTCCCACGCTTTTTGTTTTCCAGAGTAATGATTTGTAATTCCTCTCCAGGTTCTGATCGAGCTGTTTTTCCCCCCTCCCCTTCCTTCAGGGACTATTTTTCCCTTTGTTTGACTGCAGCCCCGAAGAAGTCGTATTGTAGTTTTTGAGCGAGGACGGCGAAGCAACTCGGTCTGCACCCTTTTCTGCCTCCTCCCTACCGTGAACGACCTTCTCCTTTTTATTCCCAGCCATGTGTCCTCCTCTTCCCACTGCTGCCCCCAGCTCGCCCCCATCCTTTGTCCTCAGCCCAAGCCAGTGTACTTCTCCTCCCCCTCTTTCTCCCAGAGGCAGCCCTCCGGCCACATCGAGCCCAAAGAGTTGCTTTTCTCCCCCTCTTTCTATCTAGCTGCACACACGAATATCCCCTCCCTCCCAAACCATAATGATTCATGCATCCCCCCCCCCCCCCCCCCCGACACCCACTTCTTTTCCTCAGACACAGCAAGAACCCCAGACCCCACTCATACAGACCCTCCCGTTCTTTCCATGCCTCTCCCCTCTTCCCCTCGAACTTATCTTCCTATTGTAACTGTGATGCCCATCCGTGGAGTTTTCTTTTTTTTTTTTCGGATCGTCTCGCCGCTTGGGCGCTCCGGCTTCTTAGACGCTTGATCGTCTGACTTCCCTTCTTTTTACTTGCTCAAACGGCCAAGTTTGAGGTTCTTTTTTTTTGGTGTTTGGTGGCGATTCGAAGCCCCTTTTCTCTTCCCGGGGGAAGATTTAATGTCATCGTGAGCGGAGGTTGATCCGGCTTTCGCAGACGTCATCCGCCCTTCCCCTTTCTCCAGGACCACACTGTGGTTTCTTCCACTGCTTTTTCCGTGAGACATCTACCTTTTTTCCTGCCTCCGTCCCTTATTCCGTCCAGGCAGGCAACCTCGCTTGCTCGTTTTTACTTCTGTATTTCGAAAATGTTGTTATCTCCCTCCTCCTTTTGTTGTTGTTCGAGTCTTTTTTTCCTTTCCCAACATTTTCGAAAGAACAGCGTCATCGGACAAGCCCGTGGTTTTCTTGCTGGACTGATCCATTTTCCTCTTCCATTGTCCAAGAAATGTTTTGATGTCGCGGAGCGCCAAAGCAGTTGGTAATCCTTTCCCCATTAGACCTATATGTTTATATCTTCTATGCGGTGATGGACGGTGTTAGCAGAGGTTTCATCTCTCACTCTTCAAGATCGTCACAGCATCTTTTTTTTCCTTCTTCTTTAATTTTAAGAAAACTTGTCTTTTTTATGGATCTGATACTTAAAAATAAGGATTAACCGTCGACCTCATCGGACCTGCTCTCTCCGGCCCCAAGCCTCTGGCCCCCCCAACCCCCCCCACCCCCCCACCCCCCCCCCCCCCCACCCCAAAACACCCCACCCCCCCCCCCCCCCCCCCCCCCCCCCCCCCCCCAACCCCCCCCCCCCCCGGGATGCGAGTCCTCCACCCAAAAAAGGGGAACTAATTCCCTTTTACTCTTATTGACCCTGTTCATTTCGACTGAGAGGAATGAGATCGAGGTCTCCCCCCTTCCCCCCTCTCTCTTGACTTTTAGGCCTTGACTTCATCACCCCCCTCTGACAACATCTATTCTTTATCTTCTTCTTTTTTGCGTAGATATAGTCAGATTTTAGTGTTGGTCTTTCAGGATAAATGGCCCCCCTATTTCTTTCCTTCGAGGGTTGCATTGACGAACTTTCCGATTTTCGTTTTTCCTTCTCTCTTTTCCCATGCGGTGGATTTGACGCCACTTTTTTTGGTTTGAGAGGCGAACATCGGGAAGTCATGTTTGAATCTTCCCCCCAGCTGGCCAAGTTAGTGATCGTTTTCTCACTTGTAGGATAGAATCCCCCTTTTTCAAAGCTTTTTTAGGTTGATAGAAGCTTCCTCGATTCCCTAGGACTTCGGAGTCCGTCTCCAAACACAACAACTCTTCAAACCACCCAAACCCCCCCACCGCAAAAACACCCCAAACCCCCACCCACCCACCGACCCCCCCACCACAAACCACCCCACCAACACCCCCCCAACCCCACAAAAACCCCCCCCCCCCACCCACCCCCCAACCCCCCCCACACCCCCCCCCCACCCCCCCAACCCCGCCCCCCCCCACCACAACCCCCCACCTCCAGGCTTCGAGGCAGTCGGCAAGTTCCCCTTTACCCAGGACGAGATTACACCCCTCCATACTTATCGTGAAACAGCAAAGGAGTAATTTTTTTCTCCCTCTTTCCCCCCTATCACTCAAATTCCGTCGAACAACCTCATCTTTTTTAAAAGAATTTTTTTTTTTTTTTTCCCTCACCTCCAAAAACACAGCCGACTCGTGACTTCTTTCCTCTTTTATCCCCCCGATGGCGCAAATGAAGGCAAAACCTTCCTATCCTGAGGTACTTGTGAAATCCTTTCTAGTCCACAGCTTGCAGAGCTCATGACTGGATGGACCCTATTTATATCATCCTGCAATGAGGTATTCGGTCCTAATTTCCTATATTGAGTCCAGAATATATTAAGAAAGATGCCACCCCCCCCTTCCTCCTCCCCCCTCGATTGTCCCTACATGTGGTTGGCTATCGAGTAATCCCTTTTCTTGAAAGAAGGGTGCAGTCCCCCTCTTCTTTGCCCAAACCAGAGTATTTTGTTACAATGGTTTCCCTCCCTCCTTCCCCCTTTCTCCTGTTCCTCATTGCAGTTTCTTTCTCGAAGTTGTTCCGAAGCGATTGTCTTTCTTCCCGGATTCTCCCTCGACTCATTCACCTTTGCGGACACCAGGATACTGATGACTCGTGTGTCCGACAGGCGTTTTCTTTTCCAACATCTCCCTGGATGCGGTTTAGTCGCCAGTTTTTCCGAGCCCCTTTCCCTTCTTTTCCCTCCCCCCAACGAAGACCTATCAAGATGAGATTTCCTCCGTTCTCGCTCTTTCTTCCTTTGCTCGATAAAGCATAAATTTCCTGTTGCCTCCTCCCCATTATAGAATTCCACGTTCTACCCCTAATCTTCTTTTTTCTAGTTGGAATGGACTCGACAGCCAGTGTCTCTACTCCTCTCAACCTTGCAGGACAACGAGGAGGCGAGGAGGTGTTCCATCAGTTTTCTTCTCTTCCCAGAAATCAGCGTTCGACTAATGTACTACGACTTCCTTTTTAAAGAGCCTCCCCCTCCCCCCTTCTTTCTTTAGTTGGAATAGGAATTTTTCCCTGGATCCCGCAAGAGAGTTCCGCCCAAATCCCCCCCCCGATCCACCCCCCTCCCCCCTCCTACGTTGAAAAACGCGACGAGTTCAAACGCCTTTTTTTTTCGCTACCCTCCGGCTATGGAGCCCCCTCCTTCCCCCTTTCAACCCCTTGGATTGGGAACACCTCCATCTGCCTGTTGAAAACCCAAATAGCGCATTTCTTCTCTTATTCTCATTTGTAAGCAGTAGCGTGCCGAAGGACCTTTTTTTTTTTTTTTCCCTCTTTTTTCTTTTTCCTCCTCTAAGTTGTATGAGGAGATTTCCCTCCCCCCCCCCATTTTCACCCAGAGTGCAAAAGTACCTAGCACTCTTGACCATGTGAGAACTATAATCCTTCCTCTTTTGGAAACCCCGAAGAGGCACATGTGTTAACACTCCCCCCCCTTTTTTTTTTCTTTTTGCTGATTTCTTTTGGATTCCCGCTTCTTTTCGGTGTTTTCTCCCCCTTGAAGTGATACCCCCCCCCCTCCCCCTTTTAGTCCCGTCTTTTTCGTCCTGGTTTCGTTTTTTCTTCCCGTTTTGACGAGGAGTCAAACATCCCTTTCTTTATTCATAAGGTACCTCTTTCCTGCCCCCCCTCCCCCTCTCCCTCCAGAAATCCTCTTTTGGCGTCCACAGTGGTTTCTTCTTCAGTAAGTTGGGAACTGCACTCCTTTTCCCCATTTCTCCTACCGCATTTAGTTAAGTAATGGTTCCCTTTGTTTTTTTGTCACCCAGTCTGTTACCTTTGTCCTCTCCTTCAATTCCACGTCCCGCCCCATCCTGAGGTTAACCTGTGCACATTCGTACGTCGTCTACCTCCTCCCTCTTGTACGCGGATTAGCATACTGATCGTCTCCCTCTTCCCTCTTCTGATTGTAGGTCTTCTGTTTGCCGTGAGGTCCTTCCGATCTTTCACCACCTCTTGTGTGAGTCAAAGGTTTCCTACCCCCGGATTTCTTTCGACCCCCCACCACAGTTCATCAAATCGTGTTGTTGATCCGCGAGTTGCCTTTTTGTTCCTTTTGTAGCAATCGCCGAAGACCTTCCCCCTTCGGCACGTCCCCCCTGAGATCGTAGGGAATGTTGAAACTGATCCCTCCTCTTTTTCCTTTCCCTTTTGATTTTTTTATTTCCCCCGACTCTTTTTAATCCGCAGGGCATTTCTCCCCCCCCTTCTCTTTTTTTTACAGTCTCCGAACTAAGGTGCACCTCCCTTTCTACGTTTTGCTGCATTCGCAACTTTTTTTTCCCCCGTTCTCCTCCCCTAGGACCTCCACTTCAAGTTGTAGCAATCCATTTGATCCCCCTTTCTCCCCCCTATATCCCGCCTTGTCTAAGGGTGCGGGCAGCAAATTTTTTCCCTTTCCTCCCTACTTTTCGAGCTTCGTGCCATTTTGCGCGTCCCTTTCCCCTTTTCTTTTTGCCTTCCCTCTTTTTCTTCAAGATTTTGTGCCCCGTCCTCTCCCGTTTGAGAGGTTTTGAAATGACTGTGAACGCCAACTTCTTCCCCTTGTTTTCTGAAGGCATAGCGACACGTTGGGTAAGTTGTAACCCCTTTCAGTGGGTTAATATGATAGAGAGGCCGATTCGAATCTCCCCCTCCTTTTTCCCTGAGATCTAAAGTGTTTGACCTTTTTGAACCTCCTCCTTCTTCTTTGCGATGAAGCGAGGAGTTTCTTTTTTTTTTCCCCCACACTTCGTTGGATTGACAACTTTGAAGGTAATGACTTTTTCACCCTGAACCTTCCCCCTATCCTTAATGCAGACCTGTGAGCATCTTCCCCCGTTACCTTGTAATGGGGCTCAAACCCCATCTTGTTTTCCCCCCCTAGCAAAAGTGTCATCTTACTCGCTTGCTAATGCAGTTTTATTCCTTTTTCCACCCCTACAGCCCGGGTTTTTTCCACCCCTCTCCTCTCTCCCCCAACAAAATGATCGCATGCAACTTTGCTTCCTTCTCTCTACGGTGGCCCAATCCTTGAGTCCCGGTCTGATCTTCCCTCTTGTAACAACATCTCTCGTCTTTGCCAGCTTCTCTTCCCATTTCTTGGCCATTAATTTTTCCTTTTCTCCTTCCCAACTTTGTGAATCGTTGAACATTTGGCGAGCTTGTGTTGGTGTGAGCCCCCCCTTCCCCTCCTTTGGGTGATGGGCATTGATCATCTTACTAACTCACCCCTTCTTTTATACTATCATAAAACAGCTCTGTTAGCGCATACCCTCTTCCTTCAGCCCTTCTCCTGACAGTGAAGATCATGTCCATCTTTTTTTTAGTAGGCTTAGATTAGCCAGACAGCCCTCTTCCTTCCCCTTCGTATGATATAAACAGAGGTGGTGTAAGGTCTTCATTTTGAAGGAAGGCCCCTCCCTCCCCTCCTTCCAATTTGAGGGACCCAATACTTCCCTTTCAGTCACACTTTAGGGTTCTTTGTATGACGAACTTCCCCCCTACCCTTGTAATACCCGCTAAGTACATCCTCCTCTTTCCTCTTCCCTTTCCTTGGAAATTCGGATCGATATTTCGCCTGCCACAGTTCGCTCTACCCCTCCCCCAGTCATGTTGGGCGATGTTCCCTCCCCCTTCCCTTTATGTAGTGTGCCTTCCTTCAAACGGACCTTCCTCCCATTACCACAGATCATGTTTCCTTTTTCCCTTTTTGAGGAGCGACGAGTTCTCTAACCTATGCCCTGTCTTCTCTTTGGGCCACTCGCTCCTGGCTTAATGCTCTCAGTCATTTTTTCATTCCGATAATCCCACCTAATTGTTTCTTATTACTCTGACGATTATCACTGTTCCCCTCCTCTCTGGGGCTGCAGCGCGGCGAGCGTCACACATTCCGAAACGGATTTCACTCCCCCCCCAATTGATTAAGATCTATGACTGGACGAGTTCCTTTTTCCTCACCCCCTATTTCTTCCCCGAAGAGCTCCATGGTCAGTCCCTTTCTCCTCTTCGATGCTATTACCGCAAGGCATTGCCACCGCTCTGATGATCGTTCCCCTTCTTTTTTCAGATCTTATTTCGGTGCTCTCTCCCTTTCTTTTCCTGCGAAATCCCCGGTTTTTTGGTTCCAGCTTGGTTATTCAAACTTCCTTTCCTTTTCTCTTTCTTTATCAGATACTGGGCGCTTGGGCTGTATTTTCGGTCTTCCCCATCCAAGGGTATCCTTTTCCCTGCGTGCCCTTCTTTTTTTCCTAGTGTTTAACCTTCGATTAGTCTCCCAAGGCAAATTTTTTTTCTTCTCCCAGCATTATCGAAACTACGACTCTAGGATTCACCCCCCCTTTTCCTCTAGACCTGCCGGCGAGAAGCTTCCCCCGTCCCGACGCATATGAAAAAAATTTACGAGTATTACAAAAGCATTTACTCTTTCCCCCATCCAAGCGCCGATGTCCACCCTCTCTCCAAGCTTCCTTGTACCCCCCCCTCCTACTCCCGCATTTCGTTGATGGAAACGTGCTCCCTTTTTTTCCCCTTTTGACCAGTTCAGCAAGAGAGACCACCCTCTGCGTCCAAAATTCCTTCGCAAGATATCCCCCTTTTCCTTCTTCTTTTTCAGTCTTTTTTGATTTTTCAGGACCCGTACTTCGCGTGCGAGTTTTCTGTTCAAGATTTTGAGCAACCTTCTTCTCTTTTTTCCCTTTGCGGGGCAGGTGGACTCTTTCCCCCTGCTCCAAAGACTTTGAGCGCACGGTTCCGAAGGCGAGTACAGATGACCCCCTTTCCTTGCTCCCCACGCATTGGTCTTTCTCTACAGTTATCGGTGGGGTTGAAGCCCTCTCTTTTCCCACCTCAAAAATCGCTCTCCCCCCCCCCTTTTCCTGTGCCAACTTTTTTTTTTTTGTGTGGTCGCAACAGACTTTCCCCCTTTTCTCTTGTTAGGCCGGCTCTTCGTTCGCTTTTTTTTCGAGAGTGAATTTCTTTCTTCCTCTTTTCTCAACAGAGCCTTCCCTTTTCTCACCACCCCACGTATTTTTTCTGATTGAATCGGTTGTTCCTAAACCGAGGTAGTGCCTTTTCCCCATCCCGGTTTCGAACGTCCACGATCGTTTTAATTCTCCTTATCCCTCAACAGAAACCTGTCAAGCAACCCCTCCCCAATTTCTTCCATATGCGCCATTCTCGAGGACTCTTACTAATTTCTTTCCTTCCTCCCCCACATTTAACTTCCAGTTGCCTAATTGTTTTTTCTTCCTTTTCCGTTGGACCATAACCCGACTCTCACTAGAGTTAACCCTTTGAACCGGACCCAGGCGGAGGAGATGTTTTTTTTCTCTCAATTTCCGAACTGATCCCGACTACTCCTACGCTCTTTCCCTCAGCTCAGATGAGTTATCCTTCCCCTTTTGCATGACTGCTTTTTTCTCGGTCAGTCTGTCCAAATCTCCCCCCCCATACCCCCAACGCGTCGAGCCATACTCGCCAGTCCGTTTGGATTCCCTTCTCTCCCTCCCTCCTCGGCGAAGTCCTATGGAGAGCCAAAAGCTCCACCCCCCCCCCTTCTTGCAACTGTGCCCCCTTGGTTTTTTCCAACATATGGATTAGATTTCCCTCCCCTTTTTTTTTCCGGAAGAGATGTCCTGCCGCTCTTTTCTTTCTTTCCTCCTTTTTTTGATTCGAGAGTAAACCCCAAATCCTAGCTTAACCCGTCCTCCCTCTTTATGAACTGTCGATAAAGGCGCGATTGTTTCTGTTGGACCCAAAGAGGGTCCCCTTTATTCCCCCTTTTTGATTTTGATCTTTCAATAGTTAGCCCCTTTTTTTTTTCCCTTCCAATCCAACGGCCTTTTTTCGTTATTTTCTTCCGGAGATTTTAGGTCTTTTTTTTTTTTTTTTTTTTTTGTATGTTGTTTTTTCTTTTCTCTCTTAGTTTTAGTAGACAGCTCTCTTATTCCCCCTTAAGATTTCCTATTCCCAAATTCTAGTTCGTGAATCGAAATCATCCTTCTTCGTTTTAGTCTCTTTCCTTCAACCAGTAGTAGTAGTACTTTATTCGGGCTATGATAGCTTCCCTTCCCCCTCCTCCAGATGAACACTCGCGCACCCGTGTCATCCTTTTCATTGGCGTCCCTACTCCTCCTTTACATTTCAGAGCATCCATTTCCCTTTCCCCTGCACAAAACCATAAGATTCTTGACCCCCACCTGTGGATGAATGTCAGAGAGTCTTTTCTTTCCTCCGGACAAGCGTAGCCCTTTTTTTAAGAGAGAGGCCGACCTTTCATACCCTATCTTCTCTCCCGTCTCCCGACCTCCGGTCCATCTTCCATGCCCCCCCTACGCTGCCCCACTGACCCCTGTCCCCCATCGGGACCCCATTTCGCGGGTCTATAGCCGGCTAGTTCTCTTCCCCTCTTCTTTTCTTTGAAGATCTTTGACTTTCATCATTCCGAAGAGCGGGTTTCCTCAATCCCCAATAGGATTTCTGCTTTCCAAACCACCGATTCATTCTCACGTGTTTATCCCCCTTCTCCCCTTTTGATGTGTTTATTCGGTCGACCTATTCCCCGACTTTCTTCCCTTCTTTTTCCCTCCCGAGCTCGCATCGCAACTCGAAGAAATGCATGGTGTCCTTTTTTTTTTGACCAAGTTTACCACCACGTTCCCAGATTGGGACTTCTCCATGAGTTAAAAATTCTTAAGCGCGTCAATTCGATACCCCCTATCAATGTTTCGAGAAGAACCCATTTCCCTCCTTGTCTGAGTCGGTTGGCAGCGTATCTCATCGTCAAGTTAGATAAAATTTTAGACGCTCTACTTCCCCCAAAGTTTTTGACCCGGCATTGTATCCACCTTTTGAACCACCTCTTCATAAATCCTTCCCTAGCATGCTTTTGAGGCAATGCCCCTTTCAAACCCCCCAAATTTCCTCCAGCTTCGAGGACTGTGTTCATACCGTCCCACTGATTGAACGAGACCTTTCTCTTCTTTTTTTCCCCTTTATCGTTGAGTGAGCGGGTGTGAACCTCACGGAAATGTTTTTTTTTCTCTCCCCCCCTTTTTTTTCCCGGGAGTCCATTTTTGAGCATGCGGCTTGTTGATGGTCGTAAGGCTTTTTGTAATCCTTCCAGTTTTGGTGTCCCCCTTATTCGCTCTCCTGACTCTTCTGACGAAACGCCTCATTTTCCTCCTCTGGACTTTTTAAGCTTAAAAGACGAATATTAGTTTATCTTTTCCTCCTCTCCTTTCTGAGAACAGCTTGCAGGCTGTCCGTAACTCCTTTCCAAGGTTTACCTCACCTACTCCCGTTTATTTTCCTGAAAGACCTTTTATTTGACTCCCCCCTCTCACCAGTTTTATTGTAATTTTCTTTCCCGAAAACGTAAGGAGCCAACACCTCCTCCCTTTTTTTTATCTGAATGCGCCGAACTTCCCAAGATTATAATCAAGGTGGCCCCCCCCTCTTTCCACCTCAGGGGCTGGTTCCAAGTCTTCCCTCGGACGCCCCCCCCCCCCCCCTCCCTGAGCGCCCAACCTCCGTAAGAAAGATCTTGGTTGCCTTTTTCCCTCCCCCCTCCGACCCCCGATAATCGATTTGCTGTCAAAGACAATCCTTTCTCCTAATTAACTTTCGTAGGACCATTCATTCATAAGATCTTTGGTGAGTAATCTCTTTCCCCCCCCCTCTTTCTTGTGTGGTGTCGGTCGATATGGCTCCCTTTTTCCTTTCTTGATCTAGTAACCTCCCTTTATCTTAATCCCCTTCCCCCCTGTTTTTAGCATCAGCTAACTATTCTCAATTTCCTCCTAGTTCTTCGATCGGTTTACATCTGTTTTTCTTGAAAGACAGGCAGCCCCTTCTCCCCTTCTTCCCACCAGAAAGTAACTCCATCCTTTTCCTTCCTTCTATTAACATAAACTTGCTTGCGTTTCGGCGGCCCCCCTTTTCTTTTTTCTTTCGACTAATTGTTCTTCCCTCCAATGGAGACCGATCCGAACTATATATATTTTACCTTCCCTTTTTTATCTCTCTTAGGATCGTTATATGACCCCCCCTTTAAGAAAAGAAATTATTTTTGCATTTTTAAGGATATTTTCGATATGACAGTTTCTTCTTTTTTTGTTCCGGTCCCCCAGAAGAGTTGATCCCCTTACCCATCAGAAATATTATGTTTATATATTTTTCTACTTTCTCTTTCTGGTACTGTATGACACATGCACAAACAGATTAAATGATCGTAATAAGGATATGTTGATTTTAATTTATGCGGTGTTTTTTTTGGTTTGTTGTGTTGGTTTTGTTGTCGTTTGGGTTATGTTTTTGTTGTTGGGGTTTGGGTTTTGTGTGTTTGTTGGGTTTGTGTGTGGGGGGGGTGTTTTGTGTTGTTGGTTTTTGGTTTCGGTTGTTTTTTTTTTTTTTTTTTTCTTGGTGAGCCTGGCCTTTTTCTCCCCCCATACCCCCTAATGGAGTATCCGTCTCCGATGATCCGAGGACGCGGAAGCGCCCGAGGTCCTTTTTTTTCCCCCCCAAGAATCGCCACGGGGCCTTAGTAACCCTCTTTAATATATGATGCCCTGAATTTTCGGAAGAGGGAAGCGCATCGAGGAGTCACTCTTTCTCTCCTCCTTTTTCCCTGTTCTCAGAGCCCCCTCTGATAGTACAGAGAAGCAGCACCGGCCTCCTCTTCTCTGCTGATTTGCGATATCGCTTTTTGGTGACTTCTCCTGAGAGTTGATTACTGCCATCCCCGGGTTCTGCGTATTGCGTGCCTAAACCCCCTTTTCTTCTCGTTTCCGTTCTGATACTCTTGCACTGGTTTGTTGCTTTAAGGAACCCAAAGGATGTTTTTTTCTTTTCTATTACAAAGGTCCCCAAGGTCCTTTCCCCAGTTCTTTTGATCGTTTCTTTCAGGGTTCACCGGCATTAAGAAAATTTTCCCCCTCCCGACGGTTTTCTCGCCTCCCTCGCTTAGCAACTACTACTTTCTTTCTCATTCGTTCTATGCGACATGTCCCCTTTCCGTCGATTTTCTCCTGAACAAGCTTCTCCTACTGTACCCCTGGACGAGGATTATATCGTGACAGCTTTCTTTTTTTCCCTCTTGAGCCACTTCTCCAGAGCAAATGATAAGAGAACAAAACATCCTACGATTTCTTCTTTCTTTTCCCAATGAGAACGATGAGGCATAAGTAAATTTTCCCCTTTGTCTGCCCAGAAGTTTACCTCTTTCTCTCACATAGGCAACACTCTCGAAGAGTTTTGAGTCTTCCTCCTTTCTAAGGACCGTAGCCAGGTTTCCCCCCCCCCCGCCTTCTTCCCACCGTCCCCCCTCCCCCCCCATGTGTTTGGTACGTTACACCCCCTTCCTAATCCTTCCTATCTGACAACTGGTGGGACGTCGAAGGCGAACCTCTCCCCTTTCTTCAAAGTTTCTCCTTGAAATCTTCCCCACGGAGCCTCCCTTCTTTCACCTCTTAGCATTGGATTTCTTCCTTCGGACTGGTTGCCCCAGCAAAAGGGTGATAATAATCTCTTCCCTCTTTTTTGTGAAAATGGTTCCACCCTTTTCATTTTGCAGCCTTTTTTTTTTGTGACACTCTGTCATTTGTTTTCCCTCCTCCGCCTGAGGTGGGCCGCTGGCACAGCTTCCCACCCCACACCTTTTTTTCCTTGTATAACCAACCGACCTTGAGATGAACAGTTTTTGTGGGTTCCCTCCCTCCCCGCTTGGTATTCCAAATCTAGTTGCGGTGTCCCTTTACATTTCCCCAGCTCCGAGCAGGGCAGCCCTGCCCCCCCTCCTTCCGATACAGCCAAAGTACTCTATTATCTCTTTCCTCTTTCCCTTTATTCAGAAGACGATGAACTGTCACGCGTTAATGTCGCTAATGAACCACCAATTCGACTTTTCCCCGTCCCCGTTTAATCCTTCGCTGGGAGTTTTTGGACCTTTATTCGAACGTAACCCTGAGATCACTCCGCTAAAAACGAAAACTTACTTACGAGTGCGGCCGGAGTGTCCGTTGGCTTCCTCTTCCACCTCCCAGCGCTGCTTCCTCTTACTCCTGACTTTTTTCTGCATCCGAAACTACAAGTGAATTCTATAGCTCTTTTTTCTAGAATCTTGGAGGATGAAGGATGGATCACCTTCCCCTCCCTCTTTAACCCCCGATCCCACCCGTAACCCCCGACGCGAAAATCTACCTTACCTCAGTCCTCTTTTTTTCTTCGGCGAACAGCACGAGCTTGACTCTTTTTCTCTCCCAAACCTCTCCCAATAAAACATCCACCAAATGGATGACAAGTGCCTCGCGTTGTTAACTACCCTTTTTATTCTTTGTTCCTGAACAGGGTCAGGCCCTCTTGTCCGGATCCTCTCTTCTTTTGGGTACTTGTTCCCTCTATCCTTTTTTTTTTGAGAGATTAAATCCACTCCTCGCCCCTTCACAAAAGTACTTTCATTTCTATGTAGAGACAACTACCTTTCTCTGATGTTTTCGTTGGTCCCCCCAGACTAGGGACTGTTCCTCCCTTTTTTGTGCTGATCTTTTTGTCTCCCCTCTTCTTCCCTCATTCGGGGTTCGAGAAGGACAACCACGTTTTTTTAGAGTTATTTCTTTTTCTTTTCTTGGTTCGGGTGGTCCGTTTTTTTTTCTCTCTGCTGTGGACCATCCGCTTCGGGCTTCATCCAGTAAGACCTCTTGCACAACGTCTTCTAAACCACCCCTTATCCCGGTTCGTTTTTTTCCAAGTCCTTGTTCATAGTCTTAATCCTTGTATATGCTTGCTGCCTTCGATCCAAATCCACTCGGCCTCTGCCTCTTTCTTTTTGATAGGATCCATCAGGTAATTTCATCCTTGCCCCACCTTCATTCCCCCATTTTAGGCACATAATACCGCCTTTTTTTTTTCTCCTCCAAATAATCCCCCCCTGTTCAGCCTTCTTAATCGAGCCTCTTATGAGCGTAAGATCTCCTCTCTCAACAGTGGCTTGATCAGGTCTTCGGTTGCTCTGCCGTGAGGATCTTGTACGTATTGAATTTCTCCTTAACCGTAATCCTATCTGTCCTCACTTCCCTTAAGACCATCGGATTTATCGACCAAAAACTATTTCCTCCAAATCTGTGTTGTTGCTCCCGAAGGTTGCTTTGTGCATGTTCTTTCCCCCTTTCCGACGACTTCTCCCCGGGCTGAAAGAAATGAGAGCCCCTCCTCTCCTGCTAGTTAACGATCAACTGAGCACATGCTTTTCCCCCCTTTTTCCACCAGACGCCAAGCCAGGATTTCTCCTTTTTTTTACCCGAGCGTACTTTTTCCTTCAAACCACAGATGTAAATGTATCGAATATTCCAATAGCAGCCGATGTTGCATCTTTCTCTTACCTTTTTAGTTTCACCGAGCCTTTTTAGTTGGTCTCCTTTTTACCATTTTCTCCTCGGCTTTTACCCCATATTTAATCCTTCTCTCAAACCTTGGTAACGGCTAGAACTCCACGCTCCCCAATCTTTTCACAACTGGCGATAGAGTGTTG
>Ga0179593_1443625_pt1 | contig 17139 bp, 25 predicted proteins | sample CZODoug2_1_08_16_FD_185931 | JGI IMG/M metagenome (GOLD analysis project Ga0179593, IMG submission 185931) | Vadose zone soil fungal communities from Angelo Coast Range Reserve, California, USA - CZODoug2_1_08_16fungal (PacBio error correction) | ecosystem: Environmental > Terrestrial > Soil >... | reverse complement strand
CTCCCCTCGACTCACTCTCTAAATTGTCCCCCTCTTCAGCCTTTTTTGTTTCATTTTATCTTTTTCCGACCGGGCCCCAAGGCCGCCCCGGACTTCGGAGACTCTCTTAGAATTCACACATAGCCCCTACAACCATAATTTACTTTTGCATATACCCCCGTTTTGGTCCCGCCGTCCAAACGTCTCCTCCCCACACGTAATTCACGTGGCCCTTAAACTTTCATTCGTCGGCCAGGCGGCCGATGTCTGTAGTGAATTGTGCTCTTCTGTTCTTTTCAACCCCCATTGGCAAGCGTTTAGAACTTGTTACCCCACTTTCCTTATCCATGTTCTTTCCCCAGGAACCTTTCCTACATGCTGATCCCACGCGCGGAGCTAGCTGTTAGTTAGTCCACACGAACTGGTCTTCATTTCTGACTCCTTTGTCTCCCATGAGTTCTTATTCCTTTTGAGCCTTACATTTTCCTCGATATCCTTCCCATCTCGGTGAAACCGCCGACGGGTCGCTGCGTCCAGCTTCCCCCCACGTGAGGTCCCTCCCTTTTTCTTTCCCACCCAAAACCGACCCTCGTTTCCTTTCTTTTGATTGTGCGGTATTTCCCTAGGGCTTAGGTGCCCTAAACTACGACCGACGCCTCGCCAACTAGGATACCTGCCTTCTTATCATTAAACTTCCCCCCCCATTCTTTCCTTTTGATCTTGACCTCCTCTCGCAGTTTCCGGGAGGCGCGCATCTCCCTGCGACCTTGCATGATTTCCTTCCCCCCGACATTTTTTATTCTCGAAGTATCCGCTACCCCCTCTTTCATTCGATTTTTTCGTGTGGGCTCCAGGCCTACAAGGGCTCCATTAATTTCCTTTTTCTCATGGGAGGTCCATACCTTTTTCTTTCTAAAAATTTTTTTTAGGGCCGTTCAAATGGAGAATAACGCGTCCTAATCCTAAAACTTCTAGCTCCTCTAAGATCGCCGCCGAGGCGAACCTCCAGGCGGTTTATTGCCAGACTGGCAGTTCCCTTCAGTTTAAGTTGAACAATTTCCCCCGCCAGTCATCTACTTTCCCTCTCCCTTCGAATAGAATTGCTTACCTAATGACCGTGGTTCGGAACGGTAGAAGAAGACCGAGATAGGCTCACCCGTCGCATAGTTTTTTTTGAGTACCCCCCTGGACAACTACATCTTCTGTTAGATTTCTTTTACGAGATCAATATAGGTATAAGGGTAACCCCAATGTTCACTGATGGAAGAGACCTTGCTCACTTCGAGCTCTCCTCGGTTTTCACACGATGACTTTCCCCAACGATTTCGTCAGACTCCCTATTTCTGAAGCTTAAGGCGCATGCGCCCGAGTTCCTCTCTGGTTTGCTTTTTCTCGGAGAGGGTCTCCTGTTCGCACAACGCCCCAGATTTGAGTCCTTCTTCAGACAAACGAGTATTGACACACTCATAAAGCCGACGATCTCCTCCACCGCCTTTTTTCCGGTGTTTGCTCGCTTCGCCCAACCTTGCGGTTACTCTCCTCCCCGTTCTCTAACTTGACGGCGTTCCCGTCTGAGCAACGAAAGATAGCGGGTCGGAGTCTACCCGTCGGAGCTTTTTCGATTCTTCTTTGTTCTCTTGGAAACTTTTTTTCTTTTCGCTTGAAAGTTTTTCTCGACTTTCGACCACATCGAAGCAGGACATCTTCCTATGCCAGATCAATCCAACCGACTTCTTTTTTTTCTACTGGGTTTCCTCCGACAGTCCTACCCGGGTGATTAGGTCTAAAACAGCTTCACCATCCGAGTTGCGCGCGATACCCTCGGCAGGGTCACATCCTCCAGTACAGGAGCTTTCCCTTTCATTCCGGCCCTTTTTTTGGTCACCCCCTTTAATTCCTTTCAATGTTCCCCCCTTTTCAGGTTTCCTGGTTGGTTACACCCAGCGATGGGCTCATTCCTCCTCTCGCCGGCGGTGAAGAATGAGGGAATAGATCTTTTTTCTTTCGTTTTCGTAGAGCTTCCTTCTCCCTTCCTTTGGTGTCGTTCTTCTGGGGCCGATACTACGAATGGTGCCGGACTCGACCGGCCGACTACGAAGAAGCAACACTTGCACTTTCCCCTCCCTCTTCCCCCCCAGTTTCCTCTTGGTGGGACTTCTCCTTTTTTAGGGAGTCCCTTTCCAGTCAGCGTTTTTTCCCTCTCCCCCTTTGACACGACTCCTACCCGGTTCCCCCCGAGCGCGAACATACACCGACTTTTACTACTAACGACCGTTGTCACACATCTCGTTTTCACCTCATACATTTGTTGGTTGAGATCGATCATCGTTTTATTGCTTAGGAGACCCTTGAGATACCTTTCCTTTCTTTAGTCCTCTGCCCTTCTTTTTCCCTTTTTGTCTGTTAGTAGCAACCACCGATTGCGACACCGCGCTTCGAGGCTGATACGTCCCATTTGCATGTAACGTCTTACTTTTTGAGCCGGCCGGTCCTTCGCTCGGCTCTCTGTTTTCTTCCGATTTCCCTTCTTTCCCCCCCCTATTTTTACTTAAGCTTTACTCTAACACTCCCTTCCTTCGCCGAGTCTCCCCACATGTTCGCTTCTGCGGCTCCCATTACAAAGCATCTGATCGCTGTCAAAGAAGAGTACTTCCCTAAGTTTCTTTGCGAGGAGGTCAGTCCTGATTCCCCTCTCTTTTTTCACCCCCTCCGTCTCCCTCTGCACTGTTTTCTGTGAGCCGACCTCTACTGGCCTTCCTTCCCCTTTTCCGTTATCAGGCACACGACTCCTTGCCGAGAGAGATAAGTCTATTGCCTTTTCTCTGGGATTGCGTGACCCCGGATACTTATTGTTTCAAGCTGAGGCTGTTTTCTTGTATCCGTCTTCCTTCTTGTTGCGTGACTCATACCCCAGTCCGCGTGGGGCCGTGACCGCGTCGGCCTGCTCGCTCTGGTTGGTGGCTATTCTGATGACTCCATCTTTTGATCTTTTGTCCTGGCCCCACTGCCCCCTGTTTCCCTTCGCTGCCTTTCTCTCCCTTCTCCGTCATGACACTGTCGTCGACACTGACCACCGCCCCGGGGCGCACCCGTTCGAAGTCCGGTTATTTTTTTATTGCAGAGGTTTGTCTAGAGTTTCTTGTTTTTTTTTTCTCTCTCTACGTACGAGTTTTTCCTTTTTTTCCTCCAAGATTCCACACGCTCTCGGTAGTGCAGCGGAGACTTAAGAAGGTTTCTTCGGCCCGGTAGCACCTGCTGCGGTTTTTTCTCCTGGCACAACCTTTGTTTTCTTTTTGAGTCGCGAAATTTATTCCTTCGGGCGCGAGCTTTCTCTCCGCAGTCACCTTCTTTATCTTCTACGTCCCGACGCCCCCGCCATGCTGTGCGCAGGGACGACAGGTTCGCGACGGACCTTTCTTGGGTGGGACGACGATCTTTCTTCCCAACTCCTTCACTGCCCCTTTCTGTTCCCTTTTCCTTTGTGCTCCTTGGACTTCACCTTCTCTGACGCTGCGCCTCTTGAGACCGATGTTGCATCGGCTGCCTCGCCTCTTGCGCAGAGCTCTCGATATGGTCTTCTGGTCCTTACTTCTCTTCCCCACGTGTTTCAGTTCCTCTTTTTTTCCACATTCTTCTCTTTCCGCAAGCCTCCCGCTATTAGTTATTCTTTTCCTCTGAAATCCTTTGTCCGTTGATCTAAGCTTTTTTAGTTCCCTTTTCTTTTTTGGGACTGCTACTCATACATCTCGACCTGCCTTTTCCTCGTCAGCGCTAGTTGCATCATTCTTAGTGCGCGCCTCCACGCCATTCCCTCTCTACATTTAGACGATAATGCCCGCTTTTCAGCACCCCTCTTCCACACTACTTTCTCCACTCCTTCCACTTGTTATAGCCAGCCCCCGGATTGCCCCTGGTACCGCGTATCCTTTTCGCCGTCGAGGTCTTGGCTTTCGTTTCATCTATGAGTAGTCAGGCCCTCTGATTTTCATCAACCCCTTGCCCCCCATGCCCTCTTCTCCCTGAGATGTCGGTTCTTTTTTCACTCCGGTGGGGCCTCTTCCTTGCCGCTGACGACACTCAGGCCGGCGGCGCCCTGCGCGATGTCAGTTTTTGAGGACGGAGACTCTCCCCACCTTTTTTTCAATGGGCAATTTCTACCCTCTTTCCACCGTTCTTTTTTCCTTTCCGTTTTCCCTTGGCTTGCTACCGCTTTCCCACGCGCATCGGCAACGTGAAGAGTCGGCGAGGCCGTTTTCCCCCCGTGCCCTCCCTGCCATTTCTTTTTTCTTTTTTTTTGTTGCTTCCGTCCCTTACGCCACGGTCATCGATCTCCCTGCTTGTGCTCCATACCGGCCGTGACCGCTGCGTGCTTTTGCGGACTCGGAATCGGGCCTCGTTTTTTGCCGGATGGACACAAACCCCCATCCCGCCCCCTCCTACCCTGGCTTTCTTTTTTTTATTGGCACTCTTTTTTTTTTTCTCCTCCTCTTTCCTCCTTTCTTCTTGCCCCGTGGTCTCTGGAAGTTCCGGGCTCGCTACCACGAGAAAGGCAACCCCTGTGTCCCCCTAGCCAGTTTCGGCACTTCCCCTGCGCTGGAGTCTTGACCCTCCGTTATTCCTCTTCTTTCTCTGTTAGGTGTTGTTAGACGACGCCTCGCCACTTGCCGTCTTGCACTTACCTATTGCGTCGTCCTAGTTTGGTGCCCACCTTTTGCCTATTTCCTGTGCTCTGTCCTCCGGGCCCGCACCCCAACAGGCCTCGTAATAGCTTCATGCTGCACCGATGGAGTTGAACCAAATACGCACACACACCCTCCCTCCCCTACATCCAGCCCTTTGGCTGTGGTTTTTATGACTTTTTTTTGGGGGCTACGCCCATCCCCCCCCCCCTTAGCACTACCCCCCGCCGCCCCCCCCCAAACCCCCTCACCCCTGTACCCCCCACCCGTCGCCACAGTACTCACCGTTTGCCCCGCGCGACCATCCACACCCACGCCTTCTTTTTCCTTTTTTCCCCTGCCGCAGGAGGAGTTTCTGATGTTTTTCTAGTTCGCAGCCATCCTCTTCCCCCAACATCCAATTCCCTGATCCGATTTTCAATGGTCTTGGAATGTTACGGCCCACGGGTCTACCTTGCGCGTCGACGCGCCCTCGGAGAGAGGACTCCCTTTCCTTCCCCCCTTCCAGGTTAAGTGCTTCTGATCCCGTTTTTCTGATTTCTAGACTTCACGTCTCTCCTGTGCCCGGCGACGTCGGTCTCCTCATCAATTGGTTTTCGGGCTCCGGAGTTTCTTCCCCTAAGCAATGTCATGGGAGTTTCTCTTCGGTATGAACGAGCTTTCTCCGATCCCCAACCTCTTTTATTCGACACCAATTCCATCTGAACCTGAGGCGGACCCACGGTGCGTCGTCGTTAAAGTGAGGTATCCCACCGGAGCCATTGTTTAGCACCTTACTTTTCCTCCGCCAGTTCTCCTCCTAACCGAATTCCGACGGACGGCCTTACTAAGCAATCTACAGGCAAGGCCACGTTTCTACCTTTTCGTTTGGCCTTTTTTTTGACCAGGCCTTCTTTTCCGTGACTGGTTTCCTTCCCCCGTCTTTGTCTTGGGGGTTACCGGTTCGTCCCCCTTACTATTTTCTCCCCCCCCCAACGGTTTCTCCTTTTCCCTGATTGTTCGTCTTTCCCCCCTACCCTTTCCCCTACTTCGACGAGAATTGAAACCATCCACGTACTCCGTTGGACCTCTTCTCCTCTTTTTCTCTTTAACCCCCCTTCCCCCCAAGGTCTCCTTCTTCTCGTATTTCTCTCACACCCCCCGGTTTGGTACAGTGCATTGAATTCATGGCTGGACCGTACCACGCGCCCAGTACGGATTCTTTTTTCCCCTCTCGCTCTCCACGGCGACGATTACCTCTTCATTCCCTTCCCCGGAGGATTTTCTCTTCCTCCCTATGTTTTTCCACTGCCGAGGACCCACGGCACGACGCCTCCCAGCAAACCGCCCGTCCTAAGCGCGCAGGAGCATCCGGTTTCCGTTCCCCCCTTCCAAGAAGGCACCCTGACCTTCTGGACATCAAATCTCCTTTCTCAGCATCCTGCTTCCTGTCCCATTAGTAGTCCGCGCAGATGGGGCTTGTACCCCCTGTTCCCCACTCCTCCTTTTCCCCGTACTATGGTTTCTCTACCTCTGTGCCCCTTCCCCGTTCGTCGAGAGTAGGATACCTTTGAGCGTGCACCCTGACAGTCTAGTCCCTGTCCCTCGAATCCCTCGTATCTTCCCTAATGCTGTCCCCTGTCTTTACCGGCCCCAGTCGCGGCAGACGCACCACTTGACTGAAGCTTTCCCTTCTGTTTTCCTATCTTCACAATCTTTGCCCCTGTGTGGTTTTCTGCCCCCCCAACGCCCAGTTTTTCTCGCGCCCCTTTTTCGTATGAGACGACGATCGCTGACGTGAATGCTCCTCGACGATTTTCCCTTTTACTGATGACCATCCCCCTCCTCCCTTAACTCATGACCTTCCCTGGCGCCTTTCTTCTGTGCTTTCATTTGCGACCGAACCTCTCACGACCGTGATCATTTGGCGAGCGTGGACCAGGCTGCGATGCGCCCCGAGCCCACTCTTCCTTCTATCCGATCTGTTCCCTCTCTCTCCCTCCAAACTCTCGACACATCTCCCGCCCCGTGCCATCCTCATCTCCATTCCCTCACCGACTACCTCCACTGATCCCACCCACGGTATTTGATCAGTGACCTTTCTCCCCCCCTCATTCTCTTTACCGCGTCTTAGTTTTTCCATCCCGTCCGTGCCGTTCCCCACACTTACTCCGAAGGCCCGGTGGATTTCTTCCCCACAAACTTTTCACGTCTTTAACTTTCCAGCCCCAGGTGAAGGTCCGGTCTTTCCCCAGCTCGGGAGGATGCGCCGCACGGCGCCGCACCCCATAAGAACGGCTGTGATAGAATGCGGGACTCGGTCGGATCGAGAGTCTCGATCTCCCCTATGTCCTTTTCTCTTTCTCGTCGTTCCCTGGATCCTTTTTTCGAGTCCAGGTCTTCGCTCTTTTTCTGACGTATTTGACCCGCCTCGCGAATACGACGAAACCCCGTCTCGAGGCACGGTTAAGAGGCCTTTATCTATGAGTAGTCTAGCCGGTCTCCCTCTTTTTCTCCGTCCGCTTTTTTCCTCCTCCCATTGAACGATTCGTGACAGCTTTCTCTCCCCCGACTTTCACGAGGCGCTGACCGACTTCTTCTACGTAGTGATGCCTATCTCTTTATCTTGTTTGAGTAGGGGGACCTCCTCGATGTTTGGTCCTCTTTCGCCTTCCGCCTTGGTTGAGTAACTTCCACGTAGTATTCAGTGTTTTGAGTCAGAACACGGCGTCTCCCATACGTTTTCCCCCTTCTCTTCCCTAGAAGTTCCCACAGAAGCCTCCTTCTTTCCTCTATGGTTGACGGTAGTTCGTTTTTCTCGTGGGCACCCCTATAAGCGACTTCGCCCCCAGTAGTCTCCTTTTAACCACCCCTGATTCTTTTCCGAACCCCCCTCCCTTCTGCCGTCCCTTTTATGGCTCCGCTCGATGCGGAAGTTCACCGACCTACGCCGCGCCTCAACAGGCAGCTTGCGGCGGCTACCCGGCAGCCTCTCGCGTGGTGTTACCAAAGACATCTGTTCCCTTCGTTGATAACAGGGGCTGGTCTTTGCGGGCACTGGCCCTGCCCTTTTCACTTTTCTTCCCTGAGGCCACGTCTAAGATATATACCTGCAAGCTCTAGAGGGTGACCTGCCGTGCGGATCCTCGTATGTTGGACGGACCAGACGTGAGATTCCCTTTCCGTCGTTTTTTCCCTCCACACTCCTTTTCCTTTTGTCTCGGCAGGTTACTTCCTCTAGCGCATTACCTGCTGGCGATTTCGATGGTTGTTGTGATCCGAGAGAACCGAGCCCCTGGCCGGAGCGCGCATGGCCATAAAAGAACGTGTCTCGCCCCTCCTCTGCCTCTCCGTCCTGCCTCCCTTTTTCCGTACTTCTCTTTACAATGGTCTCCGGGCAGTTATTTGGACCGCCGTCACCGGATAGGCGGAGCAGTCCCCTTCGGTATTTGCGTCCTTCTCCTTCTTTTCCTTCGTTCGAGATGAGTCAGTCTCGTCTTGCGGTTGCCGAGTACCGTGGCTGGGCCGCATTCTGAACGCTCAGATTGAGGCTTGGCTCTTCTTCTTTCTCATTCCGGTTTTTTTAAGGCGCCCTTTTGGTTTCATGACTGGCACCATTCTGTCTCGCTCGATGCATCGAGGCCAGTAGTAGCCCACGACTCGACGCTCGAACCGCTCCACTCGCACTCCTTTCGTTCGTTTATCTTTCCCTCCAAGCCCGACGTGACGACGGCCTTTTATTCTTTCGGGGAATTTCCCCATCTTTTTCACTTGATTGAGTCTCTCGACCCTTCGGCCACTTGGCAACGGCTCGATGCTCTGAGCCACTTGGCAGCCAGGCTTCCTGATTCCTTGCCTCCTCCTTTTCTATCGCTACTCTTTTTCAATGTCTCGTCTTTGCATCCGTCGAGACTCCCAGCTGTTGCACTCGATCTCGCACCCCGCGTAGTACCCACGACACCCTTTCTCCCCAACGTAGTTCGAGACGATTCCTACCGGATTACATTCTGGCTTCCGCTCCTCCATGCCACTCAGACCGCGCGCTCGATTTGTCGCTCGTCGCACTCTCAGGCCGTCGGAACGCCAGAAGTCTCCTTTCCTCTTTAGATTCTCCTCTTGTTTTATCCGAAGTCTTTCCATTTCCCTTGGCCCTTTTTTTCACTCGGCTGTCCCGGCGACCGCGATTGCCGTGGCCTTCCCTTCGGCTAGCCGTCTTTTACCGGAGTCTTCGTCGTTTTTATTTTTGAGTTAGGACGGTCTGTCTTGAGCTCCCCTCCCTTCCCTCTTCGTAACTTCCCCCGTCCTCTTACGCGTGGTCTCTCGACCTCGGCGAGGGCCATGCCTTTCAGTCCTTGCTCGGACCCGCCCCAGCCGACTCCTCCCTTTCTCTTTCGATGGCCTGTCTCTGACAGGCTTCTTTCGCCCCTTCCTTCGGATTCCTCATTCCTGAGAGCATCAACCGGGTCGGGATTCTGGCCGAAACAATCGACGACGTCAGGTCTTAACCCACCGTGAGAGGTCTTTGTCCGTCACTCCTTCTACCATGCTTTTCTTTTTTTTACACACGTCTTTCCATAAGGCCAGTGTTAGGGTGGCCTTGGCACTTGTATGGCTCCTCTCCCATTCCCCTCAAGGAATCCGAATTGCCCAGTCTGCGCCTGGGTTTCACCCACGGCCTGCCTCGTCACCGCCGCCTACTTCTCACGCGTTTTTCCCTTCTGCTTCCCCTTTTCTCTTACAACACCCCTCCTATCTTTCCTTGCAGCCAACGCCAATTGGAGGGATTGGATTGGGCCATGAATTTCCCTTCATACCCCCGTTTGAAGACGTTTCTTTTCTCTTTTTTTGTGTGCAGGCTTTTCTTACCCAGACCCGTCCCCCCTGACGGCCTATTTATTTTCAGCAGCTCTGCACGGGAGGGGTATTCTCTCTTCTTCCTAACACGTGTGCCGTTGATTCGGCTCCTTCCTCCTCCTCCAAGCATGCGCCCATGTCCCTTTGTCTCCTTTCTTCTCCTTTATTTTTAGATTCGACCTTGACCTTCATCACCCCCGGGCCTCGACCGGTACTTATGGAGATGATCGAACTTCACAATACACCTCCAACCGCCTTTTTTGTCCTTTGTTTCCGCTAGTTTTTTTGTTTTGGTGCCCGGGCACATTTTCAAACACCCGTCCCGAATTTGTCCGCGTGGTACATCTCACCGAACATTGGTGGTTTACCCCGGATGATTCTCTTGCACAGCTTGCCCCTTCTTTCTCAGTTCTCACATTTCGCTTCCATGCCACCCTTTCCACTTTTCCCGCGTGCCTAACTGTTACCAAACCTTGGAAGCGCACCCTCAGGAACCCCTTTTAAAGCGCCCGGGTCCCACCTGTCTCCATCTTCCCAGGTCCTTTATGTTTGTTTTTCCTTTCTTCTCCGATTCCTGTTCTTCCTCCCACCGAACCCCCTCTTCTTCGAACGGGTAAGACTTTTGAGCTTTTTACCTTTCCCTCATTCTTGCCTTTTCCCCGTCTCGATAGGTCGTCCCTAAGCACGCGCTGCCTGACGTCCAGGGCCGACGCCCGGCTTTCTCTTGCGTTTCCTTCGAATGTAGGATTTTCTTCCTTTTCTCTCCTCGTACGACCCGCTCTACACAGCGAGCGTCGCTCCTCGGAGGAGCTGAGGAGTGCAACGGAGCCTGAGGACTGCCCTCTTCTCCTTACGCAATGTTCACACTTTTACCCCTCCTAGTTGACTCCGGACGCCGAGACGTACGGCCAGGCACCCCCCTGCGGCTGGCTCTGGATCGGGGAGCCGAGTTGTTTCCTCCGTGGTCCGTTTTTCCTTTTTTTACCTGGTTATTCACCTCTCACTGAGCCCCGTCCCCTGTTTCGACCTCTGCTGCTTGCGGCTTTTCCAACCACCGCTGCTCTGACCTCAGCGACGATCCTACACCTCTCCTCCTTCTCTAGCTTACCCCTTTCTATTTTCCCCGCGTCGCGCCTCCAAGTGCCCACCATTGCCGCCCCCACCATTACCCCTCTCTAAATTTCAGCTTGTCGTCATTCATATCTTAACTGCGAGCCTTTTTTTCGCAGTCGCCGTGTTTTCCATGTATTTCCCCCCTCCTGCCTCGACTACTCTGCCTCCTCGCCCAGGCCGACGGCAGCGCGATCCGAACCGAAACCACGAGATCGCCCTTGGTTTTTCCTTTGTCTTCCCCTCCTGTTTAATTTGACCCCTTTCAACTCCTTCACCTCACATTTCCCTCCCTCCTCACTCCACGTTGGAGAGATGGGCGGCCCGGCCCCGCCCCTGCAACCGCAGTGGGGCTGTATTTCCCCGGCCCCTCCTCGGGAGGTGGGCCCCTTTTTTCTCTCTTTGAGCACGGACGTTTCCCTTCTCCTTGTCCACTCATTCTACTCGTGGACCCTGGGCCCGAGAAGGGTGCTTTACCCCCAAACGGAGACGGCAAAGAAGACCTGCTGATTTTATTGCCCTCTTGGACACAGTGTCCTTATCCTCCCCTCTCCTTTTCTTGTTTTGTAGGCCCCCTCCCGTCATTAGTTACTTCCTCGCTAGAACAACCCTACGCGACGGCGCTTCGAAGCGGTTCTTTTGCGCCATCCAACATCCAAGACCCCCCTTTGCGAAAATTTTGGTCGTTTTTTCTCGACCTAAGACCTTCCCTGCCCTCTGTTCAGAAGCTGCTAGAACCCTCGCGACCGAGATCGCGCCCTCGTACGGTCCGTCATCCCCCCTTCTTTGCCTCGACGATCTTTCCCCCCCCCAACTTCCGACAATTTCGCCCCCTACTGACTTCCTCGATTAGGCCGCCCCCTCCGACTACCAGTGCTCTTTGATCCAAATTGCCCCTCAAACTGCGCGTCGGTCGCCACCCTCCCTTCTCTTTCCCACCTCCGCGGGTTTACCTCTACTCAATTCGGGCCCCCCCCCTCCCTGACGACCTCGTAGATTTTTCATACTCTATTTGTCTTTGACCGCCCATTTTTGGGTTTGGTCTCCCATTTAACGGTACTTCTTTTCCCCGTCAATAGCCCCAGTGCGGCTGGAGCATCTTGCTGGCAGCACCCGACACGCCAGCCCGAGAGGCTTTCCGTTCCCTCCTTTCTATCCCCTGTTTTAGATTCTCGGGATCTCTCTCAGACTCTGCCGCCGAGATGAGGACCGGTTTCTGGAGTCGGGCATGCGCCACGTCTCTTCCTGTGCCGGATCGGCCCTGTCAGCACCGTAGAACGTCCAAAGACGGCACGGCGTCCGTAACCTCGTCTCTCCCTTTTTCCTCTTTGATCCCACTTTCCTTTTCAGCGCAGGTCGCGACTCGTATTCCCTTCTCGACCGACACACTTGGACGATATGTGGGAAGCGGACTTCCACTTGACGCGCCCTCGATCACCCGAGGTACCCCTCTCTTGTCCTCCTCGTTTTGTTTCGATTTTTTTCCTCTTTTTCTTTTCATCTGCTGTCTTACCCGCTCGGACAGGTTTCGCCCTCGTCGTCGGGGAGTCATCTTCCAACGTACCGTAGGTCCGAGTCGACACGAATAGAGGCGCCCGAGATTAGATTAGTACCAGCCCCTCGTACCCTTTGCCCCCCTTTTCCCGAGCTGAAGGCCCTTCAGTCTTTAGTAGCTCGGCGACACTGCTGTCCGCTTTGCGCGCACACCAGAGGGTCAACACAGGGATTAGCCACTTGAACAAGAATCCTCATCTCGGCGGTCCTACCCTAGTACGCACGATCCTCTCCTATTCTCCATCTTGAGCAAGTCTCGCCTTTTTCCACAGTTCCGATTCTCACTGTGGGCGGGGCCTTGTCGGTCGCCTACGCGGGGCCCACCACCCACCCTGGGTGGCTGAAACCTCGCGGCCCTGGCGGGGACGGCGGCTTCGTTGGGACCTGCAAAAGTATCTGCATCTCGCTACGCTTGCATCGCTGAATCAGCCCCTTCGTCGCTCGCCTCTTAGGGGACCTGTCCACGTCGCGGACCTCGGATGCAGGTTTCGGACGTCGATCTGAGTAGACGTGTCGCCTCGCAAACATTCTTCCCTTTGAGTATTTTCTTTGTACACTCTGCGTGTCCCTTCTTTCGCAGTACGCCGGGTTGGTCGGCACGTCCGAGGAACTTTAAGCGGCAGGAAGAGGATTGCCACCTCGCAGTCCGGTTGGGTCCCCACCCTTCCCGACACTGGCCAGCCGTGCAGTCTCTCGGCACTTTTCCTTTTCTTCTTTAGCTTATTGACACCGGAAGGACCCTATCACCTGTCCTTGACGCACCGGGACTCCTTCCGGTATTCGCCTCCCGGGAGCCGGTTAGAGCGCCGTACTCCGTGATTCATCGCGCAACGTAACCTGTCTCTCTTTTCTCCTTCTTTATCTCCCCCGATCCCCCTCTTCTTAGGCCCTTACTCTTTTCCAGTAGCTTCAGCAGGGTAGTTTGCCTTCGCCGTTGGGGCCGCCGAGGGCAACTCTGGTCGCTCGGGGACCCAAGGTCCCGTTAGAAGGGAGTATCCAGTAGAAGCGATTACGCTAAAGCATTTGGAGTAGTACGTCTCATTCTCCACACGAACTCTTTCCCTTTAACTCCGCCCATCTTCGACGTACGTCCTTCTTCGGCGGTCCCCGACCCAGCTTCTTCTGCTGGTGACCCTGGCCGCATTCGTGGCCTTGGAGAACGGTCGGATTCTTTATGCAATGTCGCCTGGCTCTCTCCTGTCTTTTGGAGCTTCCCACTCCTGCGCACATTCTGTTTTCGCGACGAAGTTCGCGCGAGGCCACGTCCCTTGTAGGGCGCACACCGCGATTTCCGATCACTTTTTCCGCCCCACCCTGTACACTTTCTTCCCTCACTGTCTTACTGTCCTCTTCAATGGCTTGTATTCCCTTGGGAATGCGCATCAAGACTCCGCCCTCACGACGTCAAGATGTTTAGGCTGAGCATTTCATGGGACCTTTGTGTCCCGCCCAGCCGTCCGTTCTCGGTGGTGACATGCGCACGTGTGCCCATTGAACTCCGTCTCATCGTGTCTGGAAACGTTCCCCCTTCCCCTCTGGCTGACATTTTCCCTCCCTTTCTTTTAGTCCACGCTAGAGGTTCTAGTCTTGTATCTCTGCGTAGGAGGCCCGAGGAGTGGCGGTTCAGACTCCTCTCCAATCAGTCCTATTCTTCCATGCCCGCTGCTTGTGGTTGGTTCCTCGACACCAGCTTGAATCCTTTATCTTCACTCCTCCTTCTCTACCCCCCTACTCTGCCTCCTGGTTGCACGGTCAGATGCTGGGGACCCGCACGATCTCCCCGCACATAACAGGAGTCTCTATTTCTTAGCTCCTACAACAGTTTAGTCCCTTCCGTTCTGCACGCCAGGGCCCTTGCTCCCGCTTCGCCATCGACAGGTCAGCGCCCTCCCTCTGCCCTGTTCCTGGTTCTCGTCGCAACCCACGCTTCTAGGTTGGTCACACATCACTCGCACCCCGTGTACCGGTTTTGCCACGTTGGCCCGTTGCTGCCTTCCTTTCTTCCCCTGGCCCCCTTCAGTATGTCCTGCCCTGTTCCTATCGGTACGAATAAAAGGACCATGTCTCACCGCCGACACTCCTAGCGCGTGGTTTTCCGTCTTCACTCTTCTTTGAGTGCCTTTCAACAATAGCCAGTTCCGCCCAATGACACCTTTGGGACTTTGGTGACCATCCGGATCGGCGCCGGGCAAGGGCGTGATTTCCTTTTTTTGTTGAACGCGTCTTCCCCTTGCTCGACTTTTTACCCACCCTTGAGAAAGAACAATGCATCTTGCAGAGTGCCGTGGTCGCGCCATGTACTTTGTGGTTTAGTTCAGTCTATCTTTCTAATCCCTACTTTTTTTTCTGGTATAAGAGTCCTCCCGCGCCTCTACTCCCCCACGCTTGGACTGCACCCTGACTCGCCTTGCATAGTGGTGCCACGGCCTCCCCCGACGCGGACCCCTCCCCCCAAACCTTCTATTATCTTTACGACGGACCCCTTCCTTGCGCCATCTCTCGATTCACCCATCTAACTTACCACCTGGAGCCTCTCGGTTGGGGGCAAGCATTTCACCTCTCCCCTGTAAGACTGTCTGCCTCTTAACCCTGCCTTTTTCCATTTCGTCCATGCGGAATTCCCGTTCCTGGCACCCTCGGGACCCCCCGCGCCACCAGGACGTCCGATCACTACCATACCTCCCTTTTGTTGTCTTTGTCCACCAGGACCACTGTCCCCGTTTTCCCCCCCCCCCCCAAACCTACAGGGGGAAGAACCCCTGACCCCCCTTTTTTCCCGCCTGGCCCCCGCCGTCCGCGCCTGGGCCCCCGCACCGGCTTTGCGTCGCCCATGGTACGGCACCCCCTCCCATGCTTCCCTTTCCTGTGCTCCCCGCTTTGACTTCCGCCGGCACGGAGTCTCCGGACGTCGCAGAGAGCTCACCCTTAGGAATGTTTGACCACCCAGAGTAAATGCTCCCCTGGGCCATGCATCCTGTGAGGTTTTTTCGCAAGCACTGACCTCCGATCCGTCCTATCGTCTGTGCCAAGCTGTTCTCTTAGTACACCCAACCCTGTTCCGTCTTTTGTCCCTTTTGTGTCTCCGGTGCCGTTAGCTGGAGGCGGCCCGGCCAGGGCGAGGAGATGGACGCTGCTCTCAGAAGACGATACTTTTCGTCCTTCGCACTTCTCTCATCGTTCTTTTTTCTCCCCCTGACGTTTTGCGTTGACGCGGCCCTTTTCTATTGGCAATCATCCTCGGGGCCCCAGGGAGCCATTGGTTTTTTTTCTTTTGTCCCCCCCCCCAACCCCCCCGGGCCTTCCTTCTTCTCCTTGCATTCCCCGGTCAAGGCGCGGTTTTGCGCCCCCTTTCTGCCTCACCTCTCCTGTGCGTTTGGTTAGTGCTGCCCTGTTGCCCTGTTTCCCCCGGAACAGGCGCCCGACCAGAGAACACTCACCACCGGCCAGCAGGACCGGTAGACGTTCCCGAAATTTTTTCTCCTGTCCCGCCACATCCATAAATCTTGGAGACATCTTCTGTCTCAGACATGAGTTCATCTCAATTTCTGGCGAAGGCGTACGCGCATACGGACGCCCCCTGGCCGCGCAGTCTCTATATCCTCTTTCTCCTCTTCCTTCAATAGCCAAACCGATGTCCGTCGGAGCTCGAGGGCACTAAGCCTACCGCAAACGAGCGCCATAAGGGAACCTCCCCCTCCATTTGTATCCTGAACCAGTTCCCTACCGGGACACCAATTTCTTGTGCAAGACTTCCCTAACCCCCCCCGTCATGAGCCGAATCAAGCGGTGGAGAAGTGGGCGGCACCCCGATATACAGTACGTCGAACGCACCGCTGCCCGTAGCCCCGTTTTGGTCCCAGACACGCCTCATTGTTTTTTTCTCTTCTTCTTTCCGTCGATCTACTTAATTTTGGGACGTTATTGGTCCCTCCCTTACAGGGCACACTTTTACACTTTCCCCCTAATTTCCCCCTTTCCTCCCCGCGACCTAAGGTTTCCAGCTGCCCCAACCCGGCCCAAGGACGTACCCCCCCCTATGATTTTTGTGTCTTATTTTCCTTTCCTTCCTTTCTCTCCCTTCCGACGAGGCGTCGTTTTCGGCTTTCTCCCCCCCCAACGCCCAGAGGCGTACTTCAGCCGCACCCCCGCTAGCAGTGACGCTCTACGACTTCCCGGCCTTCCGCTGATTTCGTTCTTTTCCTCCCAGGATCCCTTGCTCCCTTTAGATCGTCTTTCGCGCGCCCCGGTCCTGTTCTCCGGTCGATGACTCAAGCGTCGGACGTCGCTCTCGCGCGCTACATAGGCTGAGAGCCAGTCAGTACGTTTTTCCCCCCTCTTTCCTTTTTCCTCCTGTACTTCCCCCCCCCCATTCTCTTACCCCCCTCCCTGGACCTCCGCGGCCAACATCTACCTCACTTGATCGTTCACTCATCCTTCATACTGTGTGACCCGGTAGACCACCACCGATGTCTTTGCATGCCCCGTCACCGTCCTTTTCCACGTCTTCCCTCACAACTACTGGTATCTACTTACGACTTCTCCACCGCCCTTTCTCCCGTGAAGCCTCACTTTAGGGAGGCGACCCGTTCCCAGTCACCGCCCCAGGGAAGGATTCCCCAGGCCAGGTTTCCCCTCGCTTTGAGCTGCCAGCACATCCCACCATTCACCCGAGCTCGGTTAAATGGATTCACCTGTTCTTTACTCGTCCCCTGTCGGCACGTGAGCTCTAGGCGGCACGGATGATAGGACTGTTTGTCGAGGCTTTTCCTACATTTTTTCCTCCCCCCCCTCCGCTTCGGTTTCCCCGGGCCTGTCGCCGTTGAATACGACGAAGCTCGCGGGCGTGGACGACACGGCCTTTTCCCTTTTTTCTTTTTCTGACCCTTTTTCTATTTTCAGGGTGTTTCCCTCCTCCCAAACGGCACGCATGAGAGGTCCCTCTTGACTCCCCGACCGGGGACGAGGTCACCCCCTCGACTGTCCC
>Ga0179593_1424384_pt1 | contig 17142 bp, 30 predicted proteins | sample CZODoug2_1_08_16_FD_185931 | JGI IMG/M metagenome (GOLD analysis project Ga0179593, IMG submission 185931) | Vadose zone soil fungal communities from Angelo Coast Range Reserve, California, USA - CZODoug2_1_08_16fungal (PacBio error correction) | ecosystem: Environmental > Terrestrial > Soil >... | reverse complement strand
GCAGAATATTATTCGCCCACACCATCTACCAGACGCGCTGTAGAACCCTCATAACTTTCACCCCCTGATTTCTTTTCCCAGACAATTATAGACTCTCGATAATTCCTATTAAGCAAAGAATTGTTGAAAAACATACGACCAACCAACTAGATTTCTTTCTGACAAGGGTTGGATTGATAACTTTAGTCACCTTTTTTACCCCCCAAGACTTTACAAAGCCAACCATTGACTTATTATTCAGTGAACACGCCCTCATTCAGCTTTACCCTTTTCGATCGCACCTATCCCCGACCAACCCAACCCCCCTCCATTGATCTTGACTGACCTTTGGCCCCCCCCCCTTCCCCAGGCTCATCCTTGCCTTGACCTTTTTTTACTGTCGAATTATGTTGAGCGGGATGTTGCCGGTTCCCCCTTTAAGTTTCAAATATATTGAATCAAGACCCGGCCCTCCCCCTTTCGACTCGCCAGAAAGTACGCCCCCGAAGCCGACTTTATCAATCGGATCAACTCCCCCCCCCAAGACCGGCAGACAAAGTTTGCAATTTTTCCCTCTTTCAAGTACGATTTCGTAGAAAACTGGCATAACAATTCCTTTCTAGAGTCCCCTCACCCCCTACATCCCATTCCCCACTTTTCTCCTTCTCCGGATATGTTTTCCTTCCTCCCTCTCTTCCTAACATAGGCTACCTGTATTGCTGGAAAGAATAGTCCCCCCAGGTTTTTTTTTTTTTTTCTTTACTTTTGGTTGACCTTCATGTTTTTCTTCTGATCTACAGCCATATCTTTTCTCTTCCTAACCCATGTATTTTTCTTCCTAACGGACCGTCAATTCTAGAGATTTTTTTCTCTTACTATTCAGGATGTCTCCAAGGCAGCTACAGGCTGATCGATGCTCTTCCTTCCCTATTTGCTTTTGCCACCTGTCGCCTCCCGGCCATGATCATTTTATTTGCCGGTGATGTTGCTTAATCTGATATTCACCAAAGTTTTTTCTGGTCCCGAGGAAACCAACCTGAGTGGGGATACATTAAATATATTCTGAGGTGACACAAAAAAATGTACCCTCTTTTTCAAAAGAAGGAAAAAGGTGTTTACATACTCTTATTTTGTAATGACAATTAATGTTTATGTTTTTTGACTCCACATATCTGGTCGAACCCCTAATCAGGGTATAGATTTTTTTCGCTTTCCTCCGTTCCCCCACCCCCCTCCCCCTTCCCCCTCCTCCCCCGGGCGTTATCCTGTCTTTAGATTTTTAATGAATGACAAGGAAATTGTAGACCGATGTTTTTCAGAAAACCAGGATCCACATGATATACAAAATTCTCCTCCTTTCTGCTACCTGAAGACAATGAATGTTTTCTCTAAAGATCTTGCAAGAAGTTTTTTTTTTTTTTCTCGCTTTTTCGAGCAAGTGACTTGTGTTCTTCAGGTGTTGTTTCGTGAGTCTTTCTAGAGTTGTGAGTACCTCGGCCCCTGTGTATTATCTTGCCCGAAGTTAGAAGTTGTTATTGATCTTCCCTCCGCAACGCCTTGGCGGGAAGAGTAGCGGGGTAGGGTTCTGAACAGCGAAGAAAAATCCTATGACCCTCCTTTGTGTCGAAACTCGGTCTGTCTGCCCCAAACATAACCACTGGACAAAAGATGAGATCCCGTAAATTTGTTGTTTTGGTGGCTCCCAAAATGGTCCACCTTTTTTGTCCCCCCACATAAACGTATTTGTAGGGTGTTGGTCAACCCCTATTATTATCTATACCCAAAATGTTTTTCTCTCGGCCAACTCTTCCCCCTTTTGGTCCCTGTAAACAAGAAAAATAAATAACTGTATCCTTGCTTTGAAGAGGCGAAACCTGTTTTGCCAGATTCCCCTCCTCCTGATTTCCCCCTTATGACTCGATTAAAGCACGTTTCCGGCCTTCAGGTGTCTAGCTTCTCAGATGAATGAGTACAATAGAAGACCCATATCGCCCAAGTGAATGTCTTTTGAGGAATTACAAAACCCTTTGGGATTCCTCTCAGCCCCTTTGATTGTCTTTCTCTATTACTACCCCTCATTCCCATTCGAATTTCTATTTCATCCATAACCCCCACTTCATATACTTTTCTGTCCTTCAGTACCCCGATATGGTGAGAGGGTCCCCCCCAACCTTCCCCCCCCTTTTAAACGAAGTAGGGGGAGGTGTCCCTCGCAGTGTTTCCAATTTTGTCCCTCCTCTACAGTGCGAGTGCTCTTTTCTCCCCCTGCTCACTTTTCTTTGATTTGTTCCTACGTGCGCATGGAACAGATTTACGTGCTTTCTGGATTTGGCCTTTGAGATAAGGGTTGTTTCTATGTTTTTCCCTTACTTTTTTTTTCCCCCCCCCCCATTACCTCTCCCCATTCCCTTAAAAATATTAGAACCCCCCACAGTTAGCACATTCAACCTGACTGGATTTGTCCCCTTTTTCCCTCAACTCTACCCCTTTTTTTGTTTTCTGGAATTTTTGTTTGTGGGATAAAACAGGATGGTGCATTCTGTTCCTTGCTTTCGTTTACCTCCGGCCAATAAAGTCCATGGTCTTTCCTTCTTTTCCACTTTCCCGCCCTCACCGCCAACTGTAAAATATTGTGGCCTCCCCCAACCCTTGTCTATCGATTTTTTTTTTTTGAATTTCTTTTTTTGTCTGAAGTGGTAATGAGTCTCTCTATAGATGAGCCTTTCCAACGTTTGCTTGTTTTGGAAAATCGGTGCCATACTGTTATGATTCCATTCCTTTGTCGGAGTTCTGGCTTGTATCGATATGTGGCCTGGTGATTATCTTCCTCCTCCTCCCGTTTTTTTTTTCGCGGATCACCGGATATCCTCGCGACCCACCCCTTGTAACTCAGACCTCCTCCCAAACCACGATTAAGATGGAAAGGTATTACAGAGATCTAGATTGATACTAAGAAGCCCGTGTTTCTCCCCCCCATCGCCAAATAAGACTGTTTTGTACCAACAAAATGAGTCATAGATTTGATATTACGTTAAAGGCACCTTACCTCCCTTGCTTTACTTACAGTATTGAAACCCCCAATGCAGCTAGGAAAGGTCGACTCACCCCCCCATTCCCCCTCGCCCCCCTCGAAAACTCACTTTTTCCTGCTTCCCCTTTTGGCCCCCAAGTCTCAATGACCTGAATGTATTCTCATCTGTGGAATTAATTTCCTTTTCTCCTTTACCACTGTTGCATGCCCTTCCTTTGCCCCCCTTTCCTCTAACTCCCTTGCCTCGCACTTTCAAGAGATCTAAGATTTGACGACCCCTGTCTTACTCGTTCCCTGTCCCAACCACTCAAGAACTTCCAACGATTCGCCTTTCTTCCCTCTTCAATTGACAGTTTTTTTGTGACACCACACAACCCTTTCCATACAATCTTGTAGGTCACAAAAACGTACATACCAGGAACCTACTTTTTTTCCTCTATGCTGTCGAAGACCGAGAACCATGAAAGACCAGGTTCCTGAGTTTGCTTTTTTTTCTTGTTTGACGAATCGAATTCCTATATTTTCCTTCTTTCCCTTCTATAAAGAGGTATCAGGAAGCCTTGGAGGGGAGGACGACAGTGAACTACAGGAGGGAGAACGAGGTCTTACTGAACGATTCATCCGACCCGAGCGGCGCCTCGTCCTTCGGTAGGATTTCAATGGATTCTGCTTTTTCTTTGGTTCCCCCCACGTTCGCCAAGTTACTGATCCGTTATGTTCTTCTTTGTGTGTTGTTCACACCACGGGTAGAGTGCTTGAAACACCAGCCCTTTAATCACCCTCCCTTTCTTTAGGCGACCATCACCCCCCCACGACCCCGAGATTTATGCACCCGTGGGACCAAGGGGGTACCAAGGGGTATCGGCCGATTGTGGAACTTCCCCCTCTTTGAGGTGGTCAAGAATCTACAGTTATTTTTTAGAAATACTATTTTTTGCATCTGATTTTTTTTTTTCTTATTCATCACCTCTTCCCCCCCTTCCATTAAGCGTGAGTATTTGTTCCTCTGTTACTAAATAACAAATTACTTCACTTACGGTGTGTCCTCCCTCCAGACCGTACAATATAGAACAAACTAGTAATATAATAACAACACCCCCGTTACTAGACAAGTGCTTTCTTCAATCTCTCTCGTTCTTTTCTCCTTTTTTGCTATCTCGTTCTTTTTTCCTCATTGTGTCTCTTAATGGGGGTAATCCAAGTAGTTATATTGTTTTCTCTAATTGGACCAAATGTTTTTCTGTATATCTCCCCTCCTTGCTTGTTTCCTCTTATTCCTTTCTCTATAAATAGGTGTAGGTAGTCTGTGGGGGTATAGACGAAAGACAACCCATACATGTCCCTCTCTAGTAGTTGCGCTTAAACTTTTCCTCGTCGTATTTCCCCCCCCCCCCCAAACCCAGTTCCTCCCCAAAATATTATATCCCCTACCCCTGAGAAAAGTGGGACTTTTCTCCCCTCCCCCCCCCACATTCTTTTATTTGGCCACTACATATATCTTTTACTCCCCCCAATGTTTTTTTTCCGAAACTCTATTTTGTCCCCTAAGTGAAAGCACCCCATAACAATCAAATAACCTTTCCTTCCTTGACTTCCTTTTTGCCCAGAGCAAATAAGCCCTCCTCCCTTGCCCCTTCATCCCCTCCCTCGCATTCGCTTTTTTTCCTCTTTGCTAGCGTGCCTCGTGAAGACATTTCCCCATAGAAGACGAATTGAATTTCCTTTTTTCATTTCTGTAATCCAAATACCCCCGGTCTTCCATGCCCCACATTTCTGCTGGATTGCGATTCACACAATCCAAAAATATATCCGACTCTTTTTTTCCTGTTCACTCCCCACCCCCCCCAGAATCTATCCCTGGTATTTCCTGCCGTCCGTTCGGTTTGTTCACAAAACAGCTCAAGAACAATATTTTTTTACTGGATGATGTGGGTGATGTGCCACCCCGAGTACAGTGTGAACCTATACCAGTCTATCAATATTTGCCCCCATTTACATCCTGTTGTCCATTTTTTTCTTGATTGTGTCCTCCTAATACAGTTGGTAACCAGTCGTGAGTGAGGGAGATTAATGCCCCATGCGCGGGTATTTTCCCTATTCCTATTTGACCCCCTAATCCCCCCCCCTTCAAAATTCACGGCTTCCAAATTCGAAGTCCACCCCCCCAAAAAAATAAATTCAATTTCTGAAGGACTGGCAGGTTTGTGTCCCCCCCCACGTTTAACACAACACCTGATTTTTTTTTTCGGATGTTTGAGGATAACTTACCGGATTTCATATCTTGAATATGTATATGGTTCCATAAGTACTAACCGTCCCTTTTATTTCCCTTTGTTGACTTCAAACGACCCCGAAACTTAATGGACTCCTCGTCTTTTTATCCCAACTTGTATGATCTTTTTCCCATATATTTTTTCCATATTTTTTTTTTTAATTCTAGTATATAGGATCTCCACTTTTCTCGGCTTTTACCCCCTCGTTGGCAACCTTTATTTATCCCCATGTACAGGACGATTGTAGATGATTTAGTCCCGGTGACTCCTCTCGTTCTTCCTCGTTTGTTTCTAAGAATTCACATATGATAGGGCCTCCACCATGGACTCTCCAGAGATGTTATGCCTCCACTTATTCCACCTTTCCTCCCCGCTTCCCCGTGGGGAACCGATTACACTCGCGTAAGTAGCTTTCCTTTCTCTCAACTAGTCCCGCCCCCCCTGAAATTAATAATAAGGGGGGGATACAACAACTATTGGCGTCTTACCTTCGCTTTGTGCATTAATTTAAAGATTTCCATCTGCACTTACCCCCCTCTGATTCTGTTGAACACGAACAGCCGCTTCAAGCAGTTGGGAGTGCATTTAACCCCCCCCTCCTTTCTTCTCCCCCCCTTCAAACAACCTCCCTTTTCACCTTTTTTCCTAACCTTCAAGCCAGTCTAAGGAAGAGGCAGTTTGTTGCTTACCTTCCTTGTTTCCAGTAAAGGGGGGGTGAACTAATTCCCCTCCTTCCTTTTTCGTCACACACAATTTCTATCCCCATTTCAATTGCCAGCAACTACCTCCTCCCCCCGTACACGTTCTGTCTCCGGATGAACAAATCCCATCCCCCCCGGCTCCCCCCCTCTTTTTTCTAATCCGTCTAGTTTGTAGTCGTGACACAATTGCCACAACCTTTTTCTCTGGTATCGGCCACATCCACTCCTACCTCCCTTCCCCCCTTAGTGCAAGGACTTTGAGCCCTTCACAGACCATATCCCCCCTAAATTACCACTGATTGAGTGTGTTTGTCTTCTTGTAACGCCCCTAACATTTCTCTATCTTTTTCCTAATCATGGAATTTAGACCCGAAGAAATATATGGTGATATAGTACACCAATTTGTCTTTTTTCTGTCTCAATGCTTCCCCCCCCTTCAATTCCTTCATTGCTCTATTTCATTATAAAAGGCAAGCCCCCTCCGTCCTGATCGATCTGTCTTCCTTTGACCATGAGAGTGGACCCACCGGTTCCCACCCCTGTCCTTCCCTGGAGCATGTGAGGATTGTGTTCTGTGTGCCCGGAGGAGGTAAAGGTGGGAGTGGCAGAGGCCCACCCAGCTTTTCTTTATATACACCTTGTTCGGGGCCCCCCAAACCCCCCCAAACCAATACTTCGTTGCTCCCCCCTTGTCCACAAGCCCCCAATTTGTCCTATAACTCTTTTTTTGAAAGGGAAACTACTTATGTTTTGTGTACCCCCCTTCATTACCTATTTGTTTCCAGCGACTGGTCTTGTTGGAGGATTCGACCCGCCCCCTCCCCCCTCCCCCCCGTGCCTCCTCCCCACATCGTGCTCGGTTTCGTTTCCTACATCCCACTTTCCCCGGCCATACTTAGAATGAACTCCACCCAGTCCGTCCAATGACCACCAAGTCTCACCCTTAGTATTCCCACCCCCCATAAAGCAATTTGCCTGTCTTCTCTTTCCCTTCTCTCTTCTTTGATATCCAGTTTTGTTTGAGCTCGAGTTAGCAAGCATTTCATTTTATCTTTTTAATTTGTGTTCTTCTCCTTTTCTTCTACCATTTTCTATAACTGTTTTCTGTTCTCCCAAGTATCAAGCCCCTTATTATTATTCCACTATATAAATCTCCCCGACTTTTGGTTCGGATGATATTTTGGAGATCTAGTCCAGATATGTACCCCCACTCCTCGGCCTGAGCGCGGTCCTTTGCTGACCCCCCCCCCCCTTTTCTTTTGCTGTTGTTCCCCGAGTAAGTGAAGGTCCAACACATGAGATAAGTCCCCTTTTGGTTTACAATTGGTCCAACTCGCCCCCCCCCCCCGGTCCTTGCTTTTGGGTCGCCAGAGGGAGAAACCAACTTTTGTTTTTCCTCTGCAAACGAATCAAACCGTTTTTGTGCACCTCCTTCAAAAAAAATCCCCAAGCCAGTTTCCCATCCAGTTGTGTAATTTAGCACCTTTGCAACATGCCCCTCATTTCCCATTTCCTTGTTGCCCCCAGAATCGATCCGATTTTGTGCCATCCTTTCTTCTCCTTTTTAATATTCCTCTCCAGAATTCCTTGATCTTGAGGTCATCCCAACCCCACGTTGTTATTACCTGCAGCACCGCTTACTTTCGGATTTCTTTTTCTGCCCCCTAAGTCAACACCACTAGCCAATAGTTCTAGTTGTAAATCATCACAAACTCCTCCCTCTGCACTTTTACTTTTCAATTCGTACGTATTCTGTCTTCGGGGTCCTCCCCCCCCCCCCCAGCATCGAAAATATTTTTGGGAGGATGAGTGTTTTGTGATGTGTTCCTCCCCCCCCGAGCAATCTGTTGTGTCCACTCCCTTTTCCCCCCTGATATTTCAGCAATGTTTTGAAACTTGGCGGTGGTCTGGTATTTTGTTCCCTATGATCCCATGATTCGACGATTTCCTTGCTTCTTTTTGAAGTCTCTCCCTTGTGATATGTGTTCTTGCATCCTTAGAACTTGCAACCCCCCTTCTTTCCCCAAACTTACCGGATACCCCCCATGACTTTATCCTTCCCACACCTTCCAATGTCAAGAAGGCGCACCCCTTTGGGTCCATTTAACTCCCACCTATAAACCCAGGTTGTTGCTGTCGACTTTTGGGGATCGACCGCAAATTCTTTTCCTTGTGCCCTTGGAAGCCGGCAACTACAATGGGCAAGGGAGTTTAACTTTACCGGCCCACCTCCCTTCAGAACTAAAGTATTTTCCCCTACCACCCCCCTCTTTTTCTCTTCTCTTTTTGGCAGGCTTCTGACCACTATTATTGAAGGAGAGATTTATATTCTTAATACCCCTTCCCGAGTTTCTTTAGTGGATTTTTTTCCCGTCTGGTATTTTTCTCCCCTTTCCTTCGCCCCGATTTCCCCTTTCTGACTGTTTCTTTGTCTCTTCTGTTTTTTTAGTTGTATCCCGATGCATCCCCTCTAAACTACTGACACTCGCCTCCTCGATTATGACCCCCCCCCTTCCCCCCCTCCGAGCAACTTGAGGTAAAGATAGAGACCAAGAGAATCCTTACGACCCCACCTCACACCTTTTCCTGGAAAAACCTCCTACCGTCCACCCCCCTACCATCCTCCTAAGGTGCAACCAAATAACCTTTCCTTCATTAATTTCTTTTGAATTCCCGTTGAAGGAGCAACCCCTTCCACCCCTTTCCCTTGTTCTTAGGCTCGTTTCCCTTTCAAAAGACCCGCTTTGTTGTTTGCCCAAAAAAGTACGCTCTCCCACCTCTTGCACAATCACGGGCCCTGTGCTTCCCTTTGCCCCACTTCCCGTCTCGCCGTCTTCTCTTTTAATTCTACAGGGGTATCACGTTAACCCCTTTTTCCCTGTGTGAACTCATTTTGCACAAAATAGAATTCCTCCTCACGAGTTTCCCCCTTTTTATTCAACCGGGTATTCCTCACCCATTATGACTTGAGCCCCCCTCCCGTTTCTCGTCTGACCCCCCCCACCCCCCTTCCAAAATTTCCATATTTTATCTTTGATTCATTCAATAGAATCTTTATTTTTTTTAGTTTACCTGACCCCCCGGGTGGTAACCCCCCCCCCCCACACCCCTCAACCGGTGACCTGGATCATTTTGTTGAGATAATCACCCCACAGTCCTACCCTTACCTCCCCTGGACTACTCCTGTGGTTGTGTTCTTGCTGCACAATTCCCCATACGCCCACTTTTTGCCCCCCCTCCTGTTTCTTTTCCTGACAATACAGCCGGAACATGTTCTTCTCTCACTTCCCCTTTTTTTTCTTTCTTTCCTCCGTAAATCACTATCTTTCTATTTTATTATCCTAGTAGGCGTCTTCAAAGGAATTCCCCTCCCTGATCTCCCCTCTATTTCATTAACCTTCAGTTCCGTGCTCTTTCCCCCCCCCCCAACAGTTATCTGATTTCTGATTTTATTGTGCTTTCACTTCCTTCACACCCCATTTTTTTTTTCTAGTTCCCCCCTGAGCCCCACCAAGCTTTTTTCTACTCCCACTTTATTCACCCCCCCCCAAATCCGACGTTCGGTGATCCCCCAAGTTTTTACCCCCCCCATGTTTTTACCCAATTTACTCCCTAACTCTTTTCCTTACCCTTAATGTTTCTTTCAAATACAGACGATACCTATTTTACGAGCAACACCCTATTTCATCTTATGGTATTATCCCCTTAAGTCCCTTCACACTATTACCCATTCCCCCTACACCCCTTCTTTTTTCTTGACTATCCCAAATACATGCATCATTATGCATACTACACCCCCCCGTATCACCAAGTACACAAAACCTCTCCCTTACTTAGACCCCCCCCCCTTCCAGACCCCTTTTTTTGTAACGTAGTCTTGATCGACGGCGTTGTTTTTTTCTTAGATTCTGCGCCCAGTTTCTTTTTCCTTCTTCATTTTTTCCGCCTTTCTCTATTTTGTTCAGGCTTAAATGTTTCTGTATTCTTATCCCCACTCTACTTTTTCCCTTTTTTTGTCAATGTCAACTATGCTCATCCCGACTGTGTGGGATTCCTTTTCTATAGTGGTCTAGGCTTGAACTCTCCAACCCCCATCCTGATTCCCTTGCTGACTGGCATGTCTACTAAATATTTGTGGATTGATTTCCACACACCCCCCCCTTAAGTTTACCCTTCCCCAATTATCCAGGTCGGTCCCAATTTGGTTCTTTTCTCCCCTCAAAAATTTCTTGTATTTTTTTTGTCCAATACCCTCCTTCTTTCGTTATTCCCCCACCTTTTTTTTCTGTTTTCACCTTTTGTTTTTTACACTTCCCTTTTTCCACAAATTAAAACAAAAATTAAAACCAATCCGTGACGTGGAATTTGCGTCTCCCAATGCGGCAGCAACCTCTTTTCTTTCATTTCCCCTACTCTTTTCCCCTTGCTCCGGCTCCTCTATCTCTAGTGAAGAATAACTCTCACTGCCTCTTGCATTGACGACTTTTCTTTGTCTGTTTGACCTCTCCACCCACCCCCTTCTATATAACAGATATATCCCCCTAACTTTCAATACAATGAATTTCTTTCTTGTCCCCCTCCCCCCGTCACTCTCTAGCATGTTATTACTTTTTCTTTTCCGAAGTCCTTTGGGCCAATAGCTCACGCAAAATGTTGGTCAATGGATTTCTGAGTGGTGATGCCTCTCCCAGTCATTCGTTTCTTTTCTTTTCCCCCCTTTCCTTCACTCCCAAGTTTCCTCATAGCACAATCCTCCCCTTGCGTCGTTTTCCGATTCTACCCTTTTGTCTTAAAGTTTTCAGTTTTTTTCCTTTTTCCTTTGCTTTTCCCCCTGCGTGTGGTTCTTGTCATGATATGAAGTTCTTTTGCCAATCCACTCCCCCTTTCCCCTTAACGGATACCCAGGACTTCTCCTCAACCCCCCTTCCTCTTCCCCCAATTCTCAGCGCTTTGGGATTCCCCCCTAAAATTATTTCTCGTTATGGTTGTGGCGCGCTCTCCCCCCAAAAGGCTTTTTCCCTTCATGAGGATTTTTTTTTTCAATATGCCCCACCCCTTCCCCAACTTTTCTGTTTTTTTTCCCTTTTTTTGCCTAGTAACAACCCCCCGAGACCCACCCCGTTATTATCCAAACCTTAGTCTGCCTCTCTTTTTTTCTTCTGTTTTCTCAACCCTCATTTTGATTAGTCCCCCCCCCCCCTTATCTCTTCTGCCAACTTTCCAAGGGTGCTACTGGAACCATCGAGTTTTTGACCCTTCTGATTTCCCTTCCCCGCTTCTTGTTTGAGTGTTTTTCATGATATGTTTTTCCCTCCCTTCTTATCTTTCAGTTTTTTTGATCGCATTCCACGATGTCCCCAATATCATCACGTCCCCCCTCCCCGCCCTCCCATGTATCCCAATACCCCCCCCTCTTTCCCCCCATTGTCCCCCCCCCTCCACCGAGAACCCTTGTACATTACAGAGATAGAGCCAAGAGCCCGCTTCTTCGAAAGTAAATTTTGCCCAATCTTGAACCCCAAATAGTAAGACCCGGGTGTTTCCCCACCCCCCCCCACTCTTCTTATTCGGCTTCACCCTTCCCTTTTTTCCATCCCTGACTTGCTTCCTATGACACACAAACCACAAGCCTTTTATGTCGACCGCCCACACCCCTTCCTATTCCTCCCACCAAATCCCATTTTTTTCTTCCTTTTTCTTCTTCCCTTTCAATGCCTGATGTATGCCTTTTTTGTTGTTCAGTTCTGTTCCCCTGTTTTCCGTTTAACCCATAACTTTCCCAGAATGCCTCCCTTCTCTCCGTCCCTCCTACTTAAACTTCATCAGCCAAGCCCCTTAAGTTTCCTCCTTTGGTCCCCACTGTTATTTTTCTGACCCCACCGACCCCCACTTCCCCACTGTTTTGATTCACTTCAGCCTCTTCTTCGGGGTCCACCCCCCATTTTCCAATCCCCTATTGTCAGTCCCATCACCCCCCCTAATAACCCCTCCACTCCCCCCCATTTTGCCCCACTTTGGTTTAGCTCACCCACAGAGACAGTACTAACCTTCCCCTTCTCTGCTTGCTTTTTTCTTATTTCCCATTCCATTCCCTCCCTGTATCTAGTAATTTTTCGGAGCAAACAGCTACCCAATATCGTTCTTCTGTCCCACCATGTATTGGCTATTCCTCCCTGCCTCCCTTTTTCCCTTATATCTATTCTCACATTATTTCCCGGGATTACCCAACTTCCAGCTCCCTGATGTCTCTTCGATGCCTGTTTTAATTAATTGAAATTCCCCCCCTTTTCTATTTTTATCTGTTCCCCCCCCCCTTTTTTCTCCCCCATTAATTTCACCCTTCGTTGTTTTTGACTTTTCCCCCTATAGTTTCCCAAAAAAGGTGTTTTCGGTTTTACCCCCCCCCGATTTTTCCCCCCACTATTGTGTGCCCCCAAACCCCAAAAACCTCATTTTCTTTTTCTACACCAGTTTGCACACCCCTTTTTGACCCCCGCATATCCATATTTACTTTTACCAATTCCCTTGATTTTTTGGCTTCCCCTGACCCTTTTCCTCAACCCCTTCTAATCTTGTTTCTTGCTCATATCCTCCCTCCCCCCTATCTACCCCTTTCCCTCATAAACCAGTTTTTCCTTTATCTCCATAGTCTTCCCTATCCCTCCCCTCCCACTGCCCTCACCGACCATCCCCTTATATCCCAACCTTTCACCCTTTCCCCCCCCCCCCATTTCCTCGCCCCCTCCCCCTCTTTACCCTCTCTATTTAAGGTGTTTTTCTGTCCTCCTCTTCCCGAAATCCATTTCTTGTCATCCCTTTTTATCCCTCTTGAGATAGGGTTCTATGTGATCTTTTTTTATATCTCCCCCGTACTGTTCCCTTTTTTCTTTCTTTCAACGAGGCTTTCCCCCCACGGTTGCCTGACTGGTTATGCTTGGGTTCGATGGGATAGACAGCTTTTCCGCCCCCCCCTCCTCGCCTTCTAGGTGTGATCTAATTTATCTCTTTTCTGCCCCCCCCCCCCCCCCCACAGGCATTGTCCCCAACTCTTTGATGTGTGTAAACTGGTTTTGGCAACCGTGGTTTCCCCCCCCCGTTCTGCCCCGAAAATTCCTTTTTCTTGTGGGGTGTTCACTACTCCCTTTCTACAAAATTGTTTTTTGTTTTTTTCCTTTTTGACCCCACCTACCCCACCTTTGTTTCACTTATTCTGAACCCCCAATCAAATAAAATATAGTGAGTGAATTGAGGGCCCTTTTCCCGATCCACCCTGCACATGACTCCTCCATTCCCGTTTATCGGCGTTCTGACGCTCTGAATACCCTTTTCTCCTTTTCCCCCTAAGCCCCGGGACCGTGCCCCTTTTTCTTTGATTCCTACCCCCCAAAATGTTTTTATTCCAGACAATATTTCTTTTCTTGCCCTCTCTCTCAATAAACCCCCCCCATCTGCACCCCCCCCTCCACGTTTTTCTTTCCCTCTTCTGTAAATCAAATACACAGATAACGCTTGTCTGTAATGTCTTTTATCCTTTGTGATTTGCGGCTCAAAAAGCTCCTCCCTCCCCCTCAACCTTATTTCCTTTCTGTATTATGTTCTTTATTATAACATGATTGTCATTTTATTGTGGTCCACTATCCTCCCCCTTCGGTGGTTATTCAGCACCACTTTTTCTCAACTTTTTTCGAAGTGTTTTCCTCCCTCGACCCAGTTTTTTGTACCCGAGTTAAGTGCTTTATGGTCTCGCCTCTTGATACTTCTTTTGTTTTTTTTTTTGACCTCTCTTCTTTGCAACCCCAGTCTTCCATACCCCCCTTGAATTCTCCTTTCAACAAAAATGTGTACTACATCAATTCTTTTCAGGCCTTTCCTTTTCAACCTGATCCAACCGTACCAACCCCCAAATTTCTTTTCGCGTTATTTTTATAGCCCATAAATGCTTCATTGAATTGAGTAGTGTTAACTACTTATCAGTCACTTTTCAGGGACAGGGATGGACCCCCAGCCAAACGTTTCCCCTCCCCCCTGACACTTTGTGGTTTAACCCCTTTCTGTTTTGTAATTTTTCTTTCTTTTTTCTTTGCCCCCCAGTTTCTTCTTATGTCCCTCTATCTCCCCCTTTTTTCTTCACTTTGTTTTGAAATCTTTTTCACTATTTATATGATTTTCAGTTGTTTCTTTTAGGTGTGTTTCCTCTCCTGTTATTCCCTGATCTATCGTTTTAACCCGTTTTTTTGTTTGATCTCTCACCCTTCCCCCTAACACGTCCCCCCTTTTGACGCCGCTCTATCAAATAATTTGTTTGTGACCCCCACCCGATGCCACCGACCACTCTAATTTTTTTAATGGACCTCTCTAGACGTTTACCCCTTTTTCCCAAGACATCTTTTCTCAAAATAAGATTCCCCCCCATAGAGTCCCTTTTTCCATTGGTGTATTTCACCCCCCCTCCTTCTCTTAATTAAGTGCTTTATCCAGTTAAGTCTTTCCCATACCCTTGAATTGATTAGGCCCCTTCGTTCAACCTTCTCCATGCCGGATTTAGACTTCCACACAGAAGACCTTACCCCACACCCCCCTTCTTTTTTTAAACTGTTTCTACACCCTCCATTTCCCCCCCCTAATTCATTATTCCCCCTTGTTGATTCCCCCCCTTCTTTCCCCTGCAGGTTACATCCCCCTTGCAATAAGTCAAGACCACGGAACAGACGCATTATTCTTCCCCCTTTTTTTTTTTCTCGTCGTCCCCTTAACAGTCCGTCTACAGCCAATTTGACTAGGTCTGCACCCCCCCCCCCAACTTTACACCCTTTCCCCCAAACCACCAGTGCCACTTTTTCTCCTTTTTTTTCTCCCCCTTTTCACCTCTTAGAGTTCCCGTGAAACATAAAAATAGACCACTCACCTTTTCCTTCCATCCCATCCCCCCCACCCTTATTATGTTTTGTTAGCTCTCCCACCTCCCCTTTTCTCCCTCCCCCAAGTACTCGTTTTTTTCTGTGAGTTTAAAGCAACTTTATTTAGATATTTTTTCCTTCGGGTATTCTTCCCTTTTTTTCAAAACCTTCCGAATTTTGATCACAATTTGTCTTTGTCCCCCTCACCCCCTTTATTCTTCTATTTTTTATCCCGCTTAAGTCCTTTTATTCCAAAACTTAATCCAACTCTGGAGTCATCTGCTTCCCTTTCCCTTTTTTTCCTGATCCTTTTGCTTTGAACAAAGTTTTTCCTCAACTCCCTTCATGACCATTTTTTGAGGGGTTTGTGCATTTCTTCTAAGTGTTCACCCAGGTTATTCAGCGCGCCCCCCCCCACAAGACTGACAACATCAATTCTTTTTCTTGAGTTACCAACCCACACCCAGACACTCCCGGGGGAGTTGTCCCCTGCCCCCCCCTCTTCCAATTGTCAGGGAGAAACTAGTGGTGCCTTTAACTTCACGGTCTTTGGTGTTGCCCTCCCCCCTGAGAACCTCTTTTTCTCTCTCCCTATCGATTTCCCCTAGTATTTCTACGCCCCCTACCCCCCATCACAGTCCTTCATCTTTGATCTTCTCTAAGATTTTACTCACTACCCTCCACTTTCTACTGTGTAAAAAACATTAGCCCTACCTTCACTCCCTTTTTTTATCCCCCCCCCCAAATTTAATAGCCCCCCCCTTTTTTCACATCTAATTCCTCCCCTCCCGGTCCCCCCCTTCCCTATTTTTTGATCTTCGGTTTTTAGTCCCTCCCCCTGCACCGTCCTAGTAATTTTTTTGTTTCCCATGTATTATATTGTTATCCCTTTTCACCTTTTTTTTTTCCCTATCCCTGAATTGACTGTCCCCTTATTAGAAACTATTTTCCCTCCCGCTGTTGTCTGATTATTTTATAGTGGAGGATATGAACTTCCTCCCCCATCTTCTTTCCTTCTTCGGTACCTCCACATTTATCTTCCTGATCCACCCCCCCCCCAACCCACCCTTCCTGTTCCAGTCACCCCTATCCTCCCCAGTCCATGGTCCCAAATGGCAAACTTTTTTCTCCCCCCCTCCCCCCCTCTTGCTTTGTTTTTACCACCGACCCTCTATTGTATTTTACCCCACCCCGCTTTGTTTTTCCTGAACACTTACTCCCCCCTTTTTTTCTTTGCTTAACTTTCCCTCCCACAAATCCACCCCCATCTCCCTTTTTTTTGCGCAGTGTTTCTGTTACCTTTCCCTAGCCCGTGCCACTGTTTTCCAATCCTTTTTTCATGCGCTCGTACTCTTGGTGCCCTGCTATTGCACAACCCCCCCACTCCACCTCCTCATGTCCTTGCCCCGAGTACAACTCCAAATTTGGCTTTTCCTATCAATCAACCCCCCCGATGTTCTCTCTATTCTACCCTCACACTACTCACCCCCCCGAGCCCCAGAATTCTTTTTTTTTTTTTATCCCATCCAAACAGCCACTCATTCCTCACTTTTCTGGTCATGTTAGTAATATCTCTTGCTACACAAATTCAGAATATTGCACCCCCCCTTAGTGGGGCGGTTTCATGCGTTTTATTTTTACCCTTCTCCCAGTCGCTTGGATCTTTGTGTTTCCCCACTACTACGTTATTGCCCTATGTATCAAATTTCTAAACTTGGCTTTCGTTGGTTTTTTTCTTTTTTTTACCCGACTAAGTGTTAGTGAAAGAGTTACTTTCTTTCTGGTCCTCTTTTTTTTAGAAGGTTCTTGCCCTATCTTTCCTTTTCTTTTCCCCCCCCTTATTCCCCGCCCCTTATAACCTCCCCCTTCTCCCCTGTAACCACCCAAATTTTCTCCACGTACCATATTACTTGGCCTTTTTTTTCCACCTTCCAACATTTCCCCCACCCTTGCTTTTCTTGGAGATTTTTTTATTAATGGTTGTGCTTTTACATACCGAATCTGTCCTTCTCCCTTTTTCCCCCTTCACCCTTCTGGTTTTGGGTTTTCTTGCACTCCTTTAACTTTCTTCCCCTCCCCCCGACACCCTAGTCTTTTTTTTTGATCCCCATTCTTGGTTTTATGGTGGCCCCCTAGTTCTTTTGAATGTTCTCTTCCTCTTATTCTTATCCCCTTTCCCAACTTGCCGTCGTGGGAAACTTGAATAATTTTTATTCCATCTTTTCCCCTCTTTTGGTCTGCTTTTTGATGGACTTGCTTTT
>Ga0179593_1292282_pt1 | contig 17142 bp, 21 predicted proteins | sample CZODoug2_1_08_16_FD_185931 | JGI IMG/M metagenome (GOLD analysis project Ga0179593, IMG submission 185931) | Vadose zone soil fungal communities from Angelo Coast Range Reserve, California, USA - CZODoug2_1_08_16fungal (PacBio error correction) | ecosystem: Environmental > Terrestrial > Soil >... | reverse complement strand
TAAAGACTGAGCCGGGCTTTTTGGTCCCTGGGTGCAGCTAATATGTTTTGTTGTGGGAGGAGGTATTTTTTCCAGTTTTTTTGAGTTTTCGTGCCGCCTGGGTTGTCTTCGTCGCTCCTCACCAGGCTTGATGTCTCAATATAATTCTTTCGGGACTTCATTATGGTTTTGGTGGTGCAGCCCTGGGCCGCTTCCGGTGCAGACCTCTCTTTCTTGCTGTTTCCTTTTTTTGTATGTTTGCTTGCGTTTTTTTTTTGCCTTTTGGACAGTTTGCCGGTCCTTTTTCGCCGCCCCGGGAGCTGACGCTCGGGATTCCCTTTCGCGTTTTTCTTCTCTTTCCCGCGGGTACTTTATGTTGGAAAAAGATCGCCGGGCTCCCTCTGATCCCCGCGTGCTGTCCGGCGACCCTTTCTTACGGGTTCTCGTTTTTTCCCAACGTAGTATCCGCCTTTGCGACACCTTGCTCCCGGACTCGGAAATCTTTCCCGCTTGGGCTATTTCAAGGCCAACCCAAGCGGTGAATCGCATTCTCTTCTTGTTCGGGTTCCCGCTGGGTTTTTACAGTCCTCCATTCTTGATTTATGAAAAGAGGGCTATGAATGATCTCACTAGCCTTTCCCCCAAACGTTTCTTGGATCCGATTTGCCCCGGAAATGACGTTTTACCCGGGTTTCCTTCATTTTACGCCTTGGATTAGGCCTATGCACTGTCTCTCCGCCTGCGGGTTTTAAGGAATTCCTTCGTCGGCATCGGATTGTTGTCAGCTCCCTGGAGATTTCCTCGCGCTTTGGCCCCTAACGTTCCGATAGCAGAGTCTCGTTTCTGATATTGCCGTTTCATCTTCCGGTTCCGCCAGTTTTGATGACGTAGCGCTTTTTATTTTTTTTTCGGCTGTTATCAGGCAGCGTGTTTTAGTGCGCCCTCTTCCGCCCCTCAATTGAAGTTACCACCGAGACCCGTGTGATGAACCCTGAGATGTACACGTATGTGCCGTTCGGCCTCAACTCTTCGATTTTCCTTTTCCTCGACCAGCTTATAGAGAATTTCTTGCGCTTCCAATCCACACGGTTTTGGCAACCGTCCGTCCTTTAGAGGTTTGTAAGGATCCGGCCGTATCCGGGCGAGTCACCATCTTGGTGAGAGAGACCCCCCCAGTTTGGTCCAGCTTAGGCCTCCCGCATTTTTCCCCTCCCCTCAAGTATGCTCACTTTGGGGGAGCGTTCTCCTGCAGAGAAGCCTCGCGTTCAATACTAAGTACCCCCTCGCCATCAACTAAAACCCCACTTCGCCATCAGTATATTGTATCAAATCGGTTTGCCGAGATCGATTCACCATTTTGACATGGGATAAGGCGTTCTGTTCTTAGACGATCTACCGTGAACTTGCTCTCAAGACCTGCCCACTACCTGACGTCCGGCCCTTCCCGCTTCCCACGAGCGTACTTTCAGCGCACGCCAGTGTACTTTGACCAAATCGTCTAATTCTGGTGAAGAATCGTTGTTCATTTCGCCATTCGCCTTGCGCTTGTTCACTAACCCTTTTTTTCCCCCCCCTAGAAGTCGTTCTCACTATTTTCCTGCATTTCGGTCGGCTTTGGAAAAGGCCCTGAACCAATCCATGAGTTCCCCCTTTCCAAGAGAAGTGAATCCCGTCCTTCACGAGGTGGTGATAGCGGCCTTTCCTCCAAGTCCCCCTAGAAGCCTCCTTCTTCGCTTCGGCGCATGCCTTATTCTCGCCGAACGTATGTCTGCGGTGTCAAAAGGGATTTTCTGACCAACTCGTTTACCCCGGCGTTTAAGCCCGGACCCTCCGGACTACTCCCCTCCTATTTTAGATCCTGAAACCCAGCAGCTCCCCCGGTCCTCTACGGGCGGTACCGGACCGACCGCCTGCCCGTCCAAGCCTGTTCCCTGTACATTCGCAGCGGTTTCTGTATTACTCCGACTTCACATAAAAACCCTTCTGTCTTACATACATCGTTTGTGGGTTCCCTGGGGCCAGGAAACCGTTTCGAGCCGCTGTCTGGAGCGTCAGATGAACTCACCGGCTGAACTGGCACCCCCTCTACCTCTCTAATAAACGCTGACTCCTCTGTGTAGTTCAGGTAATCTCGTCGGGTTTTGGATTGCTCGCTACTCCGTTTTGTATTTCCACTTCCAGGAGTAAGGTTAACCCTGGCGCCTGTTTCGTTAACCACATTTATAGTTTGGGCTGTATTTCTTCGTCTCCCCCCGTATGCCCCACCAATCTTTGCTGTCCCACCTGTGAATCGAGAAAATCACCTTAGGCCGCTCGTTAGTCAGTACTTCAGATCCCAGTATAGGGATTCGAAGAGTCCTCCTCCACCGCCCCACCCCCGCCTCCCTCCTTCCACCCCCCCCACCCCCAACGCTCTGCGTGTCCCATCCCCTCCCTTCTACTTTCCCATGGACCCTCCCCTCTTCCCTCCTGCCTCTCCCCTGCCCCCTAAGCCGCTTTTTAACCCCACTCCCCCTCTGTGCCCCTGATCTCCCCTCATTCTCCCGTTCTTCTCCCCCTCTCTCACTTTTTCTTCCCCCCCCCCCTGTTTTGTTTTCCCCCCCCCCTCTTCCCTCCCTCCCCACTTTTCCTCCCCTTCGCTTCAATGCCTTCCCCTCCTCGCACACCGACCCTAAACCATGTTCCCGCCCTCCACCTCTTCCCCCATCCTCCGCCCCTTCCCCATGCTTCACGCATTCCCAGTAGTTGCTACAAGCCTTCTCTCCCCACCTCCCGCCTTCTCCTGAACCCTCATGCCCTCTCGCCACCATTCTTCCTTCGTTGAATTCCTTCACCGTTCCCGCCCCACACCTATACGACCACCACCCCCACCACAAATCTTGTTTCTCCCCACTCTTCACCCCGTCCACTCTCCCCCCCCACCTGTCTCCCCTTTTTTTTATGTGCCTTCCGACCGCCCTCAACGCCATCTCGCTTCTCCTTTTTCTCCCCCCCATCTGTAACCAACCGCCTTTCTGTCCTGATCACACCCACTGCCTCCTCCCACACTTTCTTGGAACAACTTTCCTTACCCACCCCCCATCTGCCAAACCCCCACTCCCCCTCCCCCCCCCCTCCCCCCCACATCATCCCCACCCGCGCATCTCCCTTCCCCAATCCCACCTCTCTCCCTCCCTTCACCACTCCCCCCCCCTACACGGTCTCTTCATACTCCCCCCTCTCCGCCGCCTTCATTCCTCTCTCCCCAGCCACATCTGCCTTAGCCTCCCCCCCCCTCGCAAACCACATCTCTCCCACCCTATTTCCCTTCACCGTTCCCACCCCCCCCGCCTACACCCCTCGTGTCCTCCCTCCCTTCGTTCTCTTCTCCGTCCCTCCACCATCGCCGTCCAACCTCCTTCTGTCCTTCCGCCACCCACTCATTTGACCCACTCCCACCCCCTCTCCTATTTCCCCTACTCCTTGCGTGCCCTTCCCATCCGGCCAGCTTTACCTAGTCCTTTCCTCCCCCCCTCTCTCGCCGCTCCCACCCCCACCTCTCTCTTCATCCGCCTTCAACGCGCGTGCCTTCCGCTGCTTTCGCTCCCCCTCTCTACTCCCTCCCACTTTCAGCCACACCTGGTTCCCTCCCCTCTCTTTCACCCCTCCTCCTGCCCTCCCTCCTCCCTCTTTCATTTGTCCTACCTTCCATCCCCCCTCAACTTCTCCACTCTCGGCCGCTCATTCCCCGTTCATCTTTCCCTTTCCACCACCGACCACCAAATTTACCACAACCCCTCCTTTACTTTCCCTCACTTTTCCCTCCCCTTCCACCCCCTTTCTCCTCACCCACGTTTTGTCCGCCCGCCCCACCTTTTATCATTCCCCGTCAGTCATGTCCCTCCCCTCCCCCCTCCTCTTCATCGCTTTCTCCACCAACTGCCAAGATCAGCCCGGCCCACACCGCGCCCCCTCGAACCCCCCCCACACTCGCTCTTTCCCTTCCCACCCCTCCACTCTTCGCCGATTCTAGTCAGTCCCTCCCGTCCCCGCCCTCCACCCTTCTTTCTCCAACCTTTATCTTTACCCCCACCCGCCCCTCCCCTTCTCCATCCCCCTCCTCCCCCGCCTTTAAACTCTCACATTTACTTTGCGCCCTCTCCCTCTCCTCCCTCCCTTCGCTTCTCCATAGCCCCCATTTTGCACCCCCCAACCTCGCCTCCCCCCCCTTTTCCCCTACACCCCTCAACACGCCCCCTCCCTCCTGCCCACGTCTTTATCCTCACTCACTTTCTCCCCTCTTCACCCCCCTCCTACTTCCCACGCCCACACACCTCTTCCCCTTCCTGTCGATCACACTCCCTACCTAGTTCTCCCCCCTTCCCCCCCCTCCCCCCCTCTCCTTTTCTCCCCAGCCCCCCTGGCGTCCCTCCCCACTTCCCCAACCTCACCGCCCCCCACACTCTTCATTCCTCACTTCCCACACCTCCATTCTCCCCTTTTGTGTTATGCGCATCTCTTTCTTCACCCCCTCCTCCCTCCCCCTTCCTCCCCCTCCCTCTCCCCCGCCGCTCCTCGCACTGACCTCCCACAACTCTCACTCCCCATCCCCGTCTTGTCTCTCCCCTCACCCATCCCCCTCCGCCCCCCCTCCCTCTCCCCTGCTTTCCCTCCCCTCCTGATCCGTCCCACACACCCCTCCCCAGCCTCTCCGCCACCACCCCCGTTCTTGCCCACTCCGTGTACATACCCCCCCCTCTTCCTCACCCAACCCGCCTCACCCCTCTCCATCTTCGCCCTCCACCCACACCCATATTTTCAAACCGCTTCTTTCTCATCTTTCCCCCCCGGCCCGTGAGTCTTTTCCCCCTCATACACCCCCGTCCCTTCCTCCTTCTTACCGCAGTTCCCCTGCTCTCCCCCTTCGCCCCCTTTCCTTTCCTCCCTTGCCCCCTTGTCCCAACATCTCCTCCCTTCTCTCCTAGCTCCTGCTCTCCCTCCCCCGCCCACCCCCTCCCTCCCCCTCCCGACCCCCCCGTCAGCCCACCCCCACGTCTCCCCCCCTTCGCCCTCTGCTCCTTTTCTCCCTCCTCTCTCTCCCCCTCCCCCACCGCCCCCCCTCCCCCTTTACCCAGTCCCCCTATTCCATACTCCCCCCCTTTCCTTCTGCCCTAATTTCGTCGCCAACCTACCCCAGCCCCCACACACACCCCCCTTCACCAACCTTTACACATTCTTCCCCCTCCCCCCTGTCTCATTCATTCACCATGTCCACTCAACTCCCCTCTAGCTTTCCCTCCTCACTTCTTCCCCTTGCTCTTCTCTCTCTCTCACCCCCGTCACCTCCCATCACTCCGCCTCGTTCCCACCGTACCCCTCACTACCCCAACTACGCCTCCTCCCCCCTCCTTCATATCCCCTTCCCCCCCGACCAACCTCACCCTCCTTCCCCTCTTCTCGCCCAGCGTGCTCTCTCCTTCTTTGCCTACCCCCTCCTTCCCCCGTCCCCATAAGCCCGCCCCTTTTTTTTATTATTCCCCTCCCCCATTTCATGCGCCCTTCCACAGTATCCCCAACCTTTCTCGCCCCTCCCCCCCCCCCTATTCCTGTCTCCCCACCCCTCTTCCCCTCCCCCCCTAACCCGACTCTCCACACTACCCTTACCCCCATCCTCCTTAGAATTCTCTCCTCCTCGCCCCCCTCACCCCTTCTCGATCCCCTTCACCCCGCCTCATCCACTTCCTGCAACCCCATCCCCATCCCCACACCCCCTCCCCTCCACCCCCTTCCCCCCCATCGTTTCCGTACTCCTCCTTTACCCGAAGCGTCCCCCCCCTACGCGACCCACACCCCCATCTGACGCCTCCTGACCGAACCTGCCCCCACAACCGTCACCTCACCCACCCCCGTCGCCCACCTCTTCTCCCCGTTTCATGGCCCCTTTACCTCCATCGTCCCTCACCTCCTACGCCCGTTCTCCCCCCCCCCCCTTACCCTCAATTCTCACACCTACAAAACCCCCACTCACCCTCTTCCCACTTCCCCCTATTCATCCTCCCCTCTTCCTCTAGTCCCCCTCTCCCCTCCCGCCCCCCTTCCACCATTCCCTTCCTCCTTACCTCCCAACTCCTATCCCTACACACCCCCCCGTTCCCGCTCTACCAACCCCACCTCTCCTCCCCGGGCTCTTTCTCCCCCTTCCCCCCCCGCCCCCACCCTCCCAGGTCCTCCACCCCAAACCCCCCCCCCCGCTCCTCTTTCATCTGATCCCCGCGCAACCCTGTCCCCACCTCTCCCCTTCACCACCACCCAACCCCTATCCTCCCCCACCTACCCCTGCCACCCATCCTTTCTAGTATCGCTCCAAAGAGGCCCCAGGATATCACGTGGCTATGGGGGAACCTACGTCTTCTGGTCTGTGCTTCCTATTTAGCGAGATCTGACAAGTCCCTGGTTTTTGGTTTCTAAAGATTCCTGTGGTACCCAATTTGACGCCCGTAATCCCCGAGTTTTGGTGATAGGGAGAGATCGGGGACTGAGGTAAAGCACCGCAGTGATATACCCGACTTTTCCGGTTAAATATGCGGATTCTTGGGCTATGCCTGCTCCCGTTGATTTTTAGCCCGTCCTCCTGTACTCGATGCTTGCGCGTTTTTTTGAAGTGTGATCGTCATTGTATTGGTTCTTTTAAATCTAGGGCCCAATTCCTGAACTTCGGTGTTTTTTTCCCTCCATTAAGTAATTGGTTGTATGTTGGAGGTCCAAGTCCCCGGTCCCCCAAATTTGGTCCCATTCTTTTCCCCGTTCTTTTTTGTTGCCCCCGATATTCAGTCTACGTGACGGCGCACAGAGCGCCCTCTCTTTTTCCATGCTTCTCCCTTCATCGCTTTTCGTTTCTGGCGGTTTAGTCCCCTTCCAACGTGTTGTTCTCTCCGTGCAATCGCATTTTTTCTTGGGACCGTTTAACTTGTGGTGAAGGGGGCATAATTGCACATGAGTCCCGACTTATCTTCTTTTTCTAGCTTCCAATTTTGTTGAGTTTAAACGAAGAGGCCGCCAGAGACACGCAAAAGCCAGCTGCCCCTCAGGAGGGACGTCCCTCGAACCATTTACCCAAAGAATGTACACCGCGTTTTTTCTGTTTATCAGCACCAGCCTAACCGCCACCGGGCAGCTTCTGAGACCGTGCTTTCCTCCTTCCGATGGTACTTACCAGTATACCGCCCTTCTATAGGCCCATTTTCTCCTTTTCCTTTCCCAGGTGTGGCTTTTCTTCGAGTATCATGCCATTCTAGTTTTATATACCATATAGCCCCCTCTGTAGCCCCCCCACCCTCATACTTACAGTGCAGTTGCGTCTCAATAAAGTGCTTGGTTTGTCCATTTTCTTCTATTGAGAAATGGTTCCCAGAGCCTCCCTGATTCGCCCAAATTGTTTCACGGTCGCTCTTTCCTGCGTCATAGTTCGTTTGAAGATTCCCCCTAAATCATATGGGATCAGCGCTCCCGAATCCTAGCCTCAGGAGGCTGCCATTGGATGCCCGTAACCGGGGCCCCAGTCCTTTGTAGGATAGAACCCTAAGACTAGAGAATGTCACCCGGGCTCATACAAAAATCGCCGGCTCCCCTTCAGGTGTCACCGCACCGCCCGACAGTTATTAATTTTTGCTGGGCACACCGACTGGACAGAACCGTACTCACGAACAGAAGCACAGTGACTCATGTTCATAACCTGCCGCGTTGTCAAACCGAGTTTGGATCTAACCGTGCCTAAGCGACTCAGTTAATACAGAAAGGGCCGGTCCACACAAATCAACAGGGAGGCCACTTCTGTTCAGAGTGAAGTTTTTGCCAAGGGATCCTTCCAACAGACCCCGCCCCCGTGAACTGTTTGGCTGAGTCCAACAGTTCTCTAGTTGTTTACCCTTGTCGTACCCCCCCTGCCAACGACGACGAAACCCCCGCTACCCCCAACGTCCACCCTTCGGCTCGCGAGCTACGGCGAGCCGCTACTCCTTTCCGATTTCGTTCCTTCCCCACTGCCCCCCCACTGGAGCACCCTGCCCGATATTGCTGAACAGCAGCTTTTATCTGAAGATCGAGGGTATTTTACCTTCATGTTTCCATCCTACGAGTCAAACTTGGTATTCCGTCGGGCAAAGTGGTAAGTCCTTCCACCCCAAGAAACCACTCACGACCCCGATTCTTAGAAGGACTTTCTCTCAAAAGCAGTACCCATTGCCCCCGATCCAATCACCCCTGATACCTTGGTCATGCGGTTGGATAGAAGCTGAATAGTTCTTCCTTTACTACTAAGGCCCTTTTTTTTGTGGATAGTTCCTTCGTTTTCAAGATATTTCCGCCACTGAGCCGCCGTTGTTCGTTCCTTTTCCCCCCCCTTTCTGCACGCCTGTGATCTGATTGCACCTCTCATTTGGCGGATGTTTTGCTTTCGACGATTGTTGACCCCTCCTTTCCTTTGTGTGACCAGACCGTTTTTCCCGTGTGGTCTTGCGCCCCCCTGATAACTGTGAACGCTCCACTCTTTTTCATAGCGCGCTCGACCTTTGGGTTGTGAAACTCCATTCATCCATTCCCGTTACTGGAGGTTTTTTTCGGAGGAAGATAATTACCTTGGACCTCTCTTCCAGCAAAATCATTCTCGGTACCCGCGTTGGTACCTCACCCCTCCACCCCTAACCCATTCGCGTTTACGTAGAGCTTTCTAGTTTAGCAGTTTCTCCGGGTTTCGGATAGATCGCTTCCCTAGGCCGTCGTCTCCTAATTTGGAAACATAAAAACAAACAAAATTCCTTATTTTTAGGTTTTCCCGCCCGCCTCTTTTTTTCTTGACTCCTTGTTTAGGTAAGGTAGCGAAGGACACCCTCAACCTTGTGCCTCTTTGTTCCCCCTTTTTCCCCAGTTTTGTCTGCAGTGTATGGAATTTTTTCCCGTCGGTCTAGTTAGTGGGACGGGGAGAAGCAAAGAAGAGCTTCTTTTGTGACTCTCCAGCTTATCTGTCGCCTCACTTTGTTTCTTTTTATTTTCCTTTTACCCTCCCTTGTTATGCTTGGTCAAGAACCCACGGAATTCTGACGACCAGACTTACCAAATGAGTCCGAACGTCGCGGGCCCCTGCCCCTTGTAGAGCTGGGTTCAGGACTCTCCGATGTTGACATTAGAATACTCCCTTCGTCGATCACCCCTTTTTCCTGTGGACCCTTCACTGATTCAGATATGAACTTGTTCCCTTTCGCATTGGTACCCTTTTCCCAAGTGCGTACAACCGACCTTGACCGCACTATCCCAATCCTTCTTAGAATTACGATGGTTTTTTTGCGAGCCCCGGTGTCGTGAACCCTGCTGCTTAGACATTGCGGGTGCAACCCCCCCTTCTCTTAAAGGCTCAACAGTTCATGTCGTCTTCTCCCCTTTTCAAGGATGTTTTAGTGGGGGGAGAGGCGGCCCAGTGTTCGTTCAGAGGTTCTAGGTTTATACGTCAGTCATGTCGAGTGTGGTTGCGGAATCGCTCCCTTCCCGTTCCCCTCCCCCCTTGCTCTTTTTCCTCCACACGCATTCTCATGTTTCTTAATGAAACTCGATCTCCTGATTTGTGAGCCCCCCTTCCCCCCCCTTACGTTGTCCCCTTGCGAGTTTTTTGGGGTGTTATGTTGTCTTTTGTAAGAGTATTTGTCGCTTTCTTATTCCTTGTATCTTCCTGAACCATAAAACAACACTTGTATCGGTTATTCTTCCCAAGAGATTGTTTTTCGCCTACCTAGCGGGTTTTTCCTTTTTTGTGTGGTCTCCCCCACTGTTGGCTTTTCGGAACCGACAATACCCTTTTTCCGCTTCTTTCGGACGCACCTTGCGATGTCTTCATCCACCTCTTGTCCTCTTTTCTCCATTGGTCTTTTTTCAATCATGGGCTTTTGGTCGTCATATTTTTCTCTTATCAGTATTTAGGCCCCCCCATGCACCCTAGGCCGATTTATCGCCTTCCACGCCCATTATCTCTGTTATTATTAGTGTTTTTGCTTACTTTTTTCCCCCCGCTCTCTTTGAGCCGTCGCCAGAACAAATTTTGCCTTCGGGTCCTCTGCAAAGCCCATTCTTCGCCAAGTAATGCAAACCTAAAATGGCGAGAAACTTGTGCAATGCTAAGGAACGTTTTATCGCCCCCCCCGCTTCCCATTCTATGTCATCTCACTTTTGTAACTCCGCCTTTTTCCCCAAACAGTGGGAAACGTCTCCCGTGATTCCGACTCCTCCCCCCCCCCGCATCCCTTTTTTTAAATTGCACGGCCACATCACTTCTTCGTATCAAGTTTTCCCCAACCCGTTTTTCCTTCCGTCCTTTTTGGCACTGCGCCCGGACCTTATGCAAATGTGGCGACGCTATTTGCTCATCCCGGATGACCCGTCTTCATGCCACCCTATGGATGACCTTTTTACAACCGGCCCCGCCCCCCCCCAGACGAGAAGGCCTGCCCCTTCTTCTCGCCCTTTTGCTTTTACACTAGCCAAGCAGGCAGGGCTTTTCCAAGTTCATGTCTTCTTCGCTTAAGGCGTGAGCGTGACCGACGTGTGGACTAAAGCATTACCGCGTCGTTTCCACTCCCGGGAAAGCAGAACGCGTTATCAGTGGCGTTTTTTTGCAAGATTAAATCCCTTATTTGAACCTTGCAGTCAGAAAACCCCGACGTCAGTTCTTTCTTTCAGACTCTTTCCCCTCGCCCGGTAGGTCCTGATTCAGCTTCCTTCCAAGTAAACCCCCCGCGAACCCATGCGCTCTCATACTCCTCGATTCGAAGACCCCCTTTCGCCGGAAAGGGAGCCGGGTAGTCTACAATCTAAGATGATGATTGAGAAGACTAAATCCCTTTTTCCTATTTCTGCTCCCCTTATTTAAGCCTCTTTCTGAGACTTTGCTCATCAGGTAAGCCCGCCCCCAGCGCACTGCTCCCCGACGATATCTCCCACCACTAAAGTTTCCCCTTCACCAGGACAAAGCCCCAGCTCCGTTAGATGACCGTCAACTATCTCTCTCTCTACTCCCCCCCCTTTTTGAGTCTTCTATTCCCCTTTCCCGGACTTCGCTGGTTTTCTTTTTTTGAGTTGGTAGGTTTCTTTCGATTTTCTCCCTTGCGTCTTCCAGTGAGTATCCGCCCGAGTGGAAGGACTATCCAATCTTCTTCGTCTCAATCCAGTCTTTTCCTGGGACTCTTTTCTTTGATGTTCCCTTTGGTTTCTCCTCCTTTCTCCCTTTTTCTCTTGGTTCTCTGGGGGTCCTGTCTTGCTTTTTTGGTCCTTCTTTTCTTCCTTCCGCAGACCGCCGCCGGATCTGAATATTATTACGTTTTTGCTTCGTGCTCCTTGGGCAATTTTTCTTGAAAACCCCCCCCCGGTATAGTCCTCTCCCGTTTTTCCCCGTTTTCTTCTGGCTTGGAGGGTTTCCTATTCATGTTTTTCGCTTTTAACCTCGTAGAAGAATTAGCTCTGACTACCTTCCGTCTGCGACATCAATCAGTTTTTATTGGACAATCCAAGCATACTCGGTTGTCATAGCAGTCTTCTCTCGTCCTTTGTCTTTTCCCCCCTTTCCTCCCCCATCTTTTTCACCCCTTGCTATCCTGATCGCGTTTTCGAACCCCTGTAGACATGCTCCGTGTCTTTTAGATTGTGCGACTATTTTTCTTTTTGCCTTTCTTGAAGATGTGATGCGTGTCCTTTTGGCCCCCCCCCCTTTTCTACCTGCCTGTTCCCTTAATTCCGGTCGGGATGGTGGGTTTAACCTGTTGACCTTTGTCAAGAGCGATTTCAATTCTAGCTATTTCTGGTTGGCTCCCATTATTGACTTCTTTCCCCCTGTTCTTTGATTGATGATCCTGAGTACTGCCGACTTACCTCCCGCAGCTGTGTTCTGCGATTGCGCAAGTCTCCTCACGAAACTCGATTCCTCGCCCCCCCCGTGCGGCGAATTTTTTAGTAGAAGTTTGAATCTTGGCGTTATGGCGCTCACCTCCGTTTTTCCAGTAATCCCCGGTGTTTGGACCCTGCCTGCAGTCCAAGTTTTTTTTTACTTTTTTTTTCCTAGTTTGGTGCGCTCCGCCTCTCAAGCTGTTTTATTTCGTAGCCCAAAACTTTTTGTAGCTGAGGCCCCGCCGACTTCCCCTCTTTGGACTCCCCTTCCGGTGCCATGTGGGCTGTCAGTCGTTCATCTCTCTCAATCCCCCTATTTCAAACGACCCTTCGTTCACTCCCCCCCCCAACACCATGGAATAGTCCGCTTGGTTTCCTCCCCAAAACCAGATCGCTTTGGAAATGCACATGTTGTTTCCCTTAGGGGCATCCTCGCGCCAGTGCACGTGAAGGTCCCCCTCTCCCTCTTACCCCCCCAATGCCGCCGGACGATTAAAAAGAGCTTTCTACCTTTCCCGAAATTTGCAACTCCCCACTTGACCTAATTACTTTTAGTGCTCGCGACATTTTTATTTTGCATTTGCGTCCTTTGCTGACTTAAGGCAGGTTAATACCCATGCTCGCAACCCACCGACCGGTATTCGTTCTCAAGATTTGAGCATTCTTTCCCGTCGTTTCTTTGCAATTCGAACCAATGAGAGCAGGTGGACTGCAGAGAATTTCAAATCAGTTCTTACGTCCCTGGGTGTATCTAGGATTTTCTTCTCCTGCCCCCCCTGACGCTTTTCTTCTCGCATCTGCCCCTGAGAGAAGAAAGGAGTGAGTTTCTTTCTTGTGTTGGAGGAGGTCAAATCGTTCCCCCCCTTTCAAGTTACCAAGGGATACACATCCCCCCACTTTTAGGCGTCCCCGTCTACTATTTTTCCGAAAAGTCGCCGGTATACGCTTTTCCCTGCCTCCCTTCCTGCGTTCCAATTTCTGGGACAGCGCATCTTTCTGGTATACTTATTAACAGGACTTCTGGGCCCCCCCCCGTTTCCATTTTCGCTGCCTTTTGTGTTTCTGTTAGAAATTTCCTGTTCTGAGGCGCTGCCGTCTAGCCCTCCCCCTGAGCCCCTTCTCACACAGACCCTCTCTCTTTTCTCCAGAATAGTGGTTCCAGGTAAGTAAGGAGTTGGTCCCTAGGCTTCTCTTGCCAGTGTTATAAGTAAGGTCTTTTTCCCCCTTGAGAGTCACGTGAACCCTGGGCTCGTTTTCCCTTTTTAAGCAAACGCTATTGGCTTGCTTTTTTCTCCGCAATCGTTTTCCCCCGCTCTTGCAGTGGTCAACCTTTTGACCGCGAGATAAACCCGCTCCCTTCCTCTCTTCTTTCCTTCTTACCCATTCATCTGGGGATCACTGGCTCGGTAGTGCCAACCTCCGTATGACCGACTTACGTTCCCCGCCCCAGTCCGTTATAGATGAGTGATCCGAGGGTTCTTGAGCCGATCTTCTGCTGGCTCATCGATATGATCGTGTTTTTTTTCCTCTTTTGTTTTTCGTGATTCTTTCGGCCGGTGGTCAGGACACTAACTGACTGGTCCCAACTATTGACCATCGTCTGGTGACCGCTTTTGTATAGTGGCAACTGTCTTTTGTAGCCACCGAGATCTTCGACAGTCTATTTCAATATGTTCTCCTGTTGCCTTTTTTAGGATACGTTTTTGAGGATTCTCCTTGATAGCGACCTTCGCTCGCTGATTTTCTCAGTTTTGTTCGGTTTTCCTCTGCCTTGTGTCCTTTAAATCTCTGGCAAAATATAATGACCCGCTGTTGGACTCCTCTATAATTCGTTGGGGGGGTTAGTGGGAAGATCCGGCCTCCCACGCTCCTGTATACACCTTTCTTCCTTCTCAATGTCGGCTGCCCGATTGAGTTCATGTTGACTTCTCCTTTTTCCAGGTCAGTCCCTTTTCTAGAGCAGATTATTACTTCTGGAGTATAACATTCTTGTGGTTTCTTTTCCTTCCATAGAAATCCTGTGTGCACTTCCTTCCCCTGATTCTCCTTTGAATATTAAAATTTTAGGGCCAAAACGAACGCTTCTGTTTCTCCCTTTGACCCCTTCTGATCGACCCATTTCTCAAAACTCCATTGCTTGCCATCGTGTCTCCTCCACGAGGCCCCCCTTTCCCTAGAGAAGGTTTTTTTGTATCTCGATGTTTTTCCGGATTCAAACTCCGTCCCCCATCTCTATTAACTAAGTGGTGTTGGAGCTTGAGCTGCGGATCTTTTTACTCTTTCTCTCAGACAGAGAGTCCCCCCTCGGGACTTCCTCGTGTGTGCACAGCCCAAGCCTCTGTTCTTTTCTTGATACGTCCGCCCTAGCCGGTTTCCCGGCGTTTGATTTCTTCCTTAGGCCCTTTTTTCCCAGCTTCCCTAAATTGAAGATTCCAAGAGGAGGATCCCTTTGACGTTCCCTGACCTCACGGCCGCTTCAATGCCCCAACAAGTTTCTTTCCTGTTTGAGACGACACGTCCCCCCGGACCATTCCCTCCTCTTTCCAGTCCGTGCGCTGCAGCGCGCAAAGTTCAACCCCCTTTCGTCCATCCCCCTCCTAACTGCCCCAGACCCTGGTACTAGTTATTCCCCCTAGTGTCGGCCGAACACACCCACCCCCCCCTGCCTTCTTCCCTTTTTCGTCCACTCGTTTGTTGTGCCGGAGTGCCTTCCTCAACTATGTCCCGACACCGGCACAGAAGCTGATTATCTACACCGGGCGACTGGCTACTTCCCGTTTTTTGGCACCAAGGAGCACCAGCCGCATATTGACCTCGCACGAGTCTTCCTTACAGATATAGGGGCTACAATCATGTGGTCTACACGGACCCGAGGCCAGGAATACTTGAGTGGTTTTTCCAACCTTTTCCTTTTCCACGACCCGACCGAACGCTTCATCCTCTCCTCCCCATACAGGGGACAACTCGGCCTCTAAGAGCTCCCCTCATACGCTGTGTTTCCCCCGTCCTAGTGATCTTCCCCCTCCTTTCCCCCCTTTGCTGACCCGAGTTTGGGGCCTTTCCTCTTTTTTCCATATCTTTGCCCCCTCCTGATCGCGTGCAGCGAAATCCGCCACGTTTCCTGGGATTCTTCTTCTGAACTACGTTGGGTCAGGTTGGTTTTTCTCGCCTCTTCCCTTGGGTTCCCCACTCTAGTGCCTCTTCTCCGATTTAGCGGAAGAAGACATAGCCCCGGTCTCCCCCCATGTGATCCTTGAGAACCTTGAATCTTTCGGGTTGAAAGCATGATCTCTCCCTTTCCCTCACATACCTTCCTAGTCCCAAGTGCGGCTACCCTGTCCCCCCTCTTCACAAATGCGGTCTCCTGGCCTTTTTTTCATATCTGGCGGCGCCTTAGATCGCCTGCATTTTTTAACCTTTTCCCAAAGGCCTTGCACCTTTTCCGTCCCCCCCCATTTTTCAAACACCCTGCGATTTCTGTCCGCACGCGTTTTGTTTGTTCGTACCCAGTCTGTTAATTCTTGTCCCCACTAAACACCACTGCTCTTTTACATCCCCCAGTATGGTACAGCGGCAGGAGGTGGGGGTACGCCCGTCCGTAGAAGTACTGGGAGAAGCGTTCAGGATTCCCCTCTCCCTTTTTCTCTGCGCCTTAAATTGTGGGATGGTTCTCCCTCCTTGAACGCCGAGGTTTTCATTTTTGGAGATCCACTCGAACGAATAATACTCGAAGTTTTCGAGGTCATGCCCCTTGCGAGTCCTCCGGTTACTTCTCTTTCTTGTGGGGGTAAGGGTTTTTTTTTGACTTCGACGAATTTTTTTTGTCGTCTCTCCCCCTTCATAGTTAGTGCACGTCTCTTTTGTTCCACCGTCGTTGGTTCCTCACTTCCCTTTTTACTGCGTTACGAGACCTCCCAATGCAGTCCTCGTTGCGAACTTCGTTTCGTGTTTTGCTTACGCCTTCTGCGTACACACCTTGCCTAACCATCGTTCTTTTCCTTCCGTCTTTTTTCTGGTCCGAGGGTGGACTTCTTGATTCGTGCGTTACGCCTTTCTTTTTCATCGGAAGGTTGGTAGTGGCTTGATATTTTTTAGAGGATCCCCTTTCACTGGCTCAATCCTTAGAAAGACCTCCCCCTTTCCCCCCCCATTTCATTAACTCGATCTCGCCTCTCTTGAGAGTACCCGCGTACCGTATGTCAGGTCTCCTTTTGGGTTAGTTCTTGAGATTTTTTCCTAGTAGAGACGCGAGATCTTCATCCCTGGGAGAAACCTTGAACTAATTTAGTTTTTAATCTTTAGTGCTTTAGATGCGGTCGTCGATTTGCGGTCCCAAACTGGTGTATCGGGGATAAGAACTTTCAACCAGCTTTTCTTAAGAGGGCTTTGAATAGCGTCTTAAGTTAATTTACTTCCTCTTCTTGCTGGTCCTGCCCTCCAACAAGGTTTTTCTCTCCAGTAATTTAGATTTGACCCAACGTCTTATGGGCTCTTTCCGTCCCGCTGATTCCGAAAGGCCACCAGCAATCGAGGCCTCGGTGTTTGGTTGGGGTCTCTTCGTTTGCGGCATGGATATTAAGCACTCCCTGCTTAGTCCAGTCCGTCTTCCAATTTCAACGGCCCCCGAACTTAACTCAACACACCAATTCTTGGCGAATCCATTGCCTTTCCTTTACAGATTGCTCCTCCCCCCCTTCCATGCCGTTTAGATTGGTGTTCCATTTTTTCCCGGTAGTTCGCCCCCCTCCCCAAAACTCTCCCGCTCCGTTTTCCCGTACACCCCGTCCCAGCTTCATCACTCCCCTTCCTTTCAAATAGCGTTCAACTAACGGCAAAGACCCCTAGGTTTTGCCCAAAATGCTCCAACCGTCGCCATGGTCACAGTTTGTCCTCCATTCCTAGTGCTTCCCTGATTATCCCTTCTGTGAACTTCTTCCAGTCAATCTCCCCCGAGGACTCCAAAGAGTGAATCTCGTCAGCCACCCCGTTTTTGGTTTGACCAAGTTTTTTTATTCTGGATGGTCCTATTAGATCCTTCCTTGCGAATCTTCTAATTAGTTAACCGGAACGAGACCCTCCCTGGAAAAGCCGGCGACATCCCTTCCCTCAGCCTCTTTATCCTAACGGCATTCTCTACCCTTTCAAAAAAGTTTCAACCCGGCTGTCCCGTACCACGTCCTTTTTTCTCCCTCGATCACGTAGTCAGAATCCATTGGTCTGAGGTTCCTTTCATAAGCTTAAGCCCACAAGCTCTCATCATAC
>Ga0179593_1471357_pt1 | contig 17143 bp, 21 predicted proteins | sample CZODoug2_1_08_16_FD_185931 | JGI IMG/M metagenome (GOLD analysis project Ga0179593, IMG submission 185931) | Vadose zone soil fungal communities from Angelo Coast Range Reserve, California, USA - CZODoug2_1_08_16fungal (PacBio error correction) | ecosystem: Environmental > Terrestrial > Soil >... | reverse complement strand
GTCCTCATTTTTTCCCCCCCGTAAAGCTACACGGCGCTCGCCTGTCTGGGATGTCCCTGGCCCCCGATGACTCGGTTTGTTGCTTACCAGACTGGTTATTGACCAAGTTTGACTGTCCCAAGCTTTGCCCAGCCAATGCTGCTGCTTCCTCTCATGATTCCTCTTTTCACTCTGAACCTTTATGTTCTTCGTGCCCAAACAGCCCGAACAAAACTCCGTTTTTTTCAACTTGTTTTTCCTTTCTGTCTTGGCCGTGACCCTTCCCCTACACCTACTCCAGCGCTTCCCTTTAAACGGCGCCCAAGGTGCTGGGAATGGATCCTTCTCGTCGGGATCAATCACTTCCACCGTTAGGGGCGCCTCGGTCTCTTTTTTCGTCCCTGACCTCTTTTTCCCCTGCCTCCCCTCCCCGCCTATGAGCCTTTGACCCCGCTTCGCAACTTGAAAGACCTTTCTTTTTTTTTCCCATTTTTAGGCCGTCCTCTTTTCCAAACCTGACATCCTGTTCGCTTATTTTGAACTGGCAACCGTCGCGGCCTCCCCGAGCATGTTTGCCAGCCGTGACGGCCTGCTTTCTTAATGATTCCTTCCTGTAGGGCCCCCCATCTTTGTGTCCTCTCCCCCCATTTTTGTGCCGTTACCTTTCTCGCCCCCGCGAGCTTTTACTTTTCAAGGCCGAGTCCCCTCCCCTACCCCGGCGGTGGTCGGATTTTTTGTTTCTCCTCAGTTGTAGTGTGTGGCCCACTCGTCGCTTTAGCGACATGATCTGTCATGCACCTATCCCAGCCAATTGGAGCTTTTCACGACTCCCTCTTTTCCCCCTTCTCCCCTTCTATTCCCCTCCTTTCGGCCTCCTACTCCTTACCTCCCCACTTCTCCCGCACGCTTTCCCGTTCACTCCACCCTCGTCCCCCACAGCGTGATCCCTGTGCTTATGGGGAGTTACCTTACATGTTCCCTTTTCAGCAAGTTAGGCGTCTGATTCCTGGTGGGCAGCCCTGTCCCCATTCGGGGCCAATCGGTGTGTCCTGAGGTAGGTCCACTTGCGAAAGGAGCTGAGTCATTTCGGTCCCCGTAGGTCTGTTGGTATGTGTCTAAACATTTTACCTTATGTGTTTTAGAGAGACCCACCCCCGTTGGAAGAGGGGAAAGTGGTACAACCGCCCTCCCAGAAGTCAACCACAACAACAGGCATTGCGTCTCCTTTTGAGGTGTTGTTTGGGTTTCTTTTTTTTTGCAGGGGAGCTTGTCTCTTTTAGGCCTCCCCGTTGACGACTGCCTGTTGTCCTCCCATTTGATCCCCCCTTGGTGCATCCCCCTCACCCTTTCAGTTCTCATGAAAATCTTTTCCCTCTCCCCTCTTTTTCCCCCCTCCCCCATTTTTTTTTTCCCTCAGGCTGTCTTTCCCCTTGCCACATGTTATATTGACTTTTTCCTTTTTCGTTTTCAAGTCAAAAATCTCATTTTTATCTTTTTGTTGGTGCGGGGTTGTTTTTCGCCCCGTCCGTCCCGGCTCCTTAACCCCCTTTTTTTTTTTTTCTTTTTTTTTTAGTGGCACATGTCCTCCCCCGAGTGTTTTTTACCCCATGGTTTACCCCGTGTTCTTTACTTTGTGTTTTTTCAACCAAAATGGCCTGTTACTTCCCCCCCGCTCACCTCGCTTCCCTCTTTCCCCCCTCCCACTTATTCCGCGAGCCCGGCCCGGCCCTCGACTCTCTGTCATCAAACCTGCCTGCTCCCTTCCGCACCCCTAAACTGCTTCACACTTTCTATCCATCCCAACCACACTAACCGTCTGGTCAGCAGGTTGTCGGCTTCCTTCCAAATTTGCCCACAAACGGGTACCCTGAACTCCTCTCGAAGCTTTTCTCGTCTGACCGGATGGGGCATCTCTGTCTAGTATGTACGACAACGAGAGTGAAGAAAGGCCGCGTACAATTCTTGATATCCGGAAAAGATGAGGAGGCCCCGATGGCCGCTCTGCTGGGTGTTCCCCGACGCTGGCATCCCATTATTGGGCGAACAAGGAGCCCCTCTGCTAACCCGCCACCAATTTTTCCCCCCTACCTTTTGCTCTCCTATCTCGGGAGTACGCGTAGGTGCCGGCGAGACCCGAACTAATGTAGTGTGTATCCAAGCGGTCGTGGCCCCCCTTTCCCCGCCCCCACACCTTTCCCGAGGGACTTTGCCTGCTCGCTCTCACTCTTAGCCCCCTTCTTTGCATCCCGGATAATAGTACTTTATGGGATGGGCTTACCGCGGGCCTCGCCAGAGTGGGGTCTCACTCACCCGGTCGGACGCACCAAAGATTACACACCAAAACCTACTCCCCTCACCCCGATTCCGCTATTCTCACATAGTGCCGTTCGCATCCGGCCTCGGTAGCCCAGTACATCCTCCGAGTTCCCCCCGCCCCCCTGCTAGGTATCTCCTATCTCTTCCCTCTGTCCTCCGCACCTCTCCCCTCTAGTGTACCATCTTATCTCCCCAACCGCACCCTCCAGATCGTGAGGCTTCTCTGTCTAGCCTAGGAACCAAAGCCCTATTCGCCGCCCCTGCCACTCCCACTTCTCCCGCGTACCTTACCTCCCCCACACGGCTCTTCGCTTCTCATCTCGCCCCCCTCCTGTGTCGTGCTCCTCCTCCCGTTAGCTATCTTACGTTACCCCTCCCCTCAGTCGACCCCCCCCCCCTCCTACCCCTCTCAATCTGCCTTGAAGCCTCTTTCGCGGGCTCACCACCCCTCTTCAGTCGTTCTCCCAAACTGCTCCACTCTCCTATCTCTGCGCCCTCCCTCCACCCTTTCTCTCGTAGGGGTCTCGTCTCACCCCCTCGCTCTAGTCTCTCACCTGCCTGCCAGCCCTTCTAGCTCGCACACCCGCCACTGGCGTTTTTGTTCCCCCCCTCCTATGTTATATCCCCATGGTTACGACAGGATGTCAAGTATTAGCCAGCGCACCCAGCTGCCCAACGCTGGATCAATCTGTTAACCCAACCTCTTGCTGTTTGGCTTCCTGTTTAAAAATTGTTGGATGGTATTGTCTTCACTACCTCTCATGTCTCCTCGTTAATGACAGTAGTTTTATCACCGCCCGATTTCCTCTAGTTTCCGAAATCTTTTTTTGTTTCATCTTTCCTTTTGATCGCTTCCTTGACACCCCCCAGATCAGTTGTTTACTACTTCCTCGTTGAACTTTTCCTATACCTATGGTTTCTTCCATCCCTTCGGTTTTGTTCTTTTTCCTCATCGAGCGGTGCATTGTTACGTTGCTCTCCCTATAACGGCAGCTTTCTGCCTCGCATCAGCCTTTAGTAACTGTTAATTTCCTCTCTTCATCGAGATTGCTGGCTGTCAAGAACATCGAGCAATGGTTCTACGCAGTCCTTTCTTTATAGATGTGGTTGGTAGCCCTCATCTTCCATCCTTCCGTACCTTAATTCAGGTCCCCCCGCGATGGATTGTTCTTTTTCAATCCCACCCTCTGGCGTCTTGGGTGTCTTTCTCACACTTACGTTTGACCTGTCTCCCCGCCTCTCGCCCTAGCTGGTTTTTTTTCGATCCAACTCCCCCGGCGAGATGCCTGGTTGCCTCCCCTTTCGCCGCCCCTCCCAGTTTATTAGAACGGAGTCCGTGCTTTTCTCTTGGCCCCAATGATACGCGGATATTTGTCCTTCTCCACCCCCTTTCCGATTGTTTCTTGCTTCCTTTCGCCCGGAGAAAAACATTCCTGGGCCGGCTTAATCCTCCTCTTTCTCCCTTCTCCTTTTTTGTTGTTGTTTTAGTATTATCCCCTCACCAGGATTTTTTTTCTCTAGTCCGTTCGGCCCTGACCCGAAGATTCCTTCTTACTTTGGTTCGAGCAGTAGGACCCACTACCATGACTTGTAATACTTCGGCCAGTGAATAATTTTGGCCTCCTGCCACGGAGGGCTTTTGCTGCCCTAGTTTGTAGGGACTCCTTCATTATCTTCGCCCGCGTTTTGGGGAGCACCCCCCCGTTTAGCCCGTAGGTGGGATCGGCAAGGAGGAGTCTGTTGGGAGTTCAGCAAAGAGATCCCCGCCCCGCCCCTTCTCTTCCCTTCTTGTCCCCCACCCCCCACTTCTTCTCCCTTCGCTTTACTCTTTCCCCCCCCCCTCTCCCCCTCCATCTCTCCCCTCGCCCCCCCCCCCCCTACGTCATCCTTCTCCCTTTTCCCCTTCCCCCTCCCTCACCATCCCTTTTAGCGCCCGCTGGGTCTCAATAGGAGTCCCCTCCCTCTCTCGTTTCAACCTTTTCCCTTCGTTTCGCCATCTTGCGCTCGTCTTTTTTTTGAACACCGGACGCGTCAAAACAGATTTGCGTCGCCCATTGCTTCGATTTTTTTTCCTATTGAACCTACCATATCCGATTCTCCGATCTAATTGTGCTCCCCCGTGCCTCCCTGTCTTCTTCTAAGCTGCCGGTACTCCTTTTTTTTGCGCTACTCCCGTTCCCCACTTAAAAACACTCTGAGGCTTAATTCCACTCCAGACACCCCTGCGGTTGCCGAGACATGATCTTTATCGTCCAGTAAACCGACGGAAGAAGGACCCTTCGTGGAGTCTTCGCTGCTTTCCCCAACATTTTCAGAGAACTTTCTTTGAGGGAAAGCAACTGAGGGATTTGACCAAACTCGATTCGCCCTCTTCGCGGAGCATATACAAGCGTCCCGATGTCCCGGAGAGAACAATGTCTTTGTTTTTAACTCACAAAGATTGGAAAAGAAGTCGGCCGCAGCGGTTGGACATAGGATCCTATGCCCCATCACCCATTCTTTTGGCACACTTCCATGATTGTGTAGGGATCTTGGTAACGGATGAAGATAAACAGATAATGGGAGCGAACCCTGAGTCGCTTCGGCAAACCAACCGCCCCCTGCAGAAGATCCCCCCCCCCCCCCAGCCTTACCGGTTTCCTGTCTCTTATTGAATCCCGTATCTGTATTCCCTCCTTTCCTCCAACGTCCCCCCCCCCCTGTGTTCTGACGACCCCCTTTTCAGCGTTACCTTCGCCTCCTTATCCGCCCTAGTCGTAATTCTCCACCTACGCTTGGTGTTTGAGTTTGTTGAACGGACCCCAGTCCATCGTCAGGAATTTTTACCCGTTTTTTAGATACGGCCCCAAATTTGTAGGTTTATACTACTTTTTGACACGTTTACCCCTGAATCTTTCCTTAAAACACGATCGATTTTTGCGCATTTGGTCATCGTCCGTGACGCCCAAGTTCGCCCTCAACAGAATTTTAAAGCGCACCCTTGATGTCCTCTTGAGTTCTGATTCAGTGTCATTTCCCACTTAAGCCCCCTTGGTACGTTTTCCAACTTGATCCTCTGCATGGGTCTTCTTTCGTCGCTTTTTCGGAAAACTCACTTTGCCCCCCCCTTTACCCTTCCCTGCCTTTTTTTTTTCTGGTCTGTGCTGGCCCCATCAGCTGTGCAGATCGTGCTCCGCTGCGCTCATTCCCGCTACGCATCTCAGCGTGGCGTTTTTAGTGACTGCGTTGTCTCCCCTCGTCCCCCCCCTTGTTCTCCTCATTCGTTTTGTTAATGTCCCATCGGATCTCTTGGCCAGGTCCCCTTCCATGACCCCCCTGGCGAAGCGCCGTGTCTGCGTTCGGAAAAACATGATGCCCACATTTTTTTCCCTCCTTTTTGTTTTTTGCGTTGGATCGGTCTTTCATGTTTTTTCCTGACACTCCGCCACCGTGCGCTTGCTTTCATGGACGTCATGGACTTATTCTCTCCTTCTTTCCGTCTTTCAACAGACGCTCTGACCAAGTGTTTCCCTCGCGGTCAACGCCAGTCTCTTCCCAACCTCTTCTTCTTCCTCGTCCCAATGAGATTCCTCTGGTGCACTTGCTTCCCAGCTTTCTATCCCTCCAGGCCACCGCCCCCCCCCAAAAATGGCTGCACTTTTGTTTGGCCTGGAGTGTGTACGCCACCTTCGCCAAAATCCAGAGAAATTTTTCAAACGGAGCCCAGGGCCGGTGACTTCATACTGTTTTCGCCCTCAACTCCAGCCGTTTGCTGCTTAATTCCCGTTGGCGATTTTTTTGACGGCCCTTGACTCCGTTCCACTGCCCAGCCCTATTCTTTTTTTATACAGGACAGCTTTCTACTTGACCCTCCATATGACAAGCTCTCCCATTTGGTTCCGGGCTAAACCTGTTCACTTAAATTTTTTTCCTCTGTCTGTGCCGGGACCCCCCTCTGGCGAGTAGATGTTGCCCGGTCGATTACAGGCCTGCATTATCTCCTGAGATTTTTTCTTACTCCATCGGTTTTCGTCTACAACATTATTTTTACCCCCTTCCTCTGTGCGTACCGCGTACGCCTGACTTGATTTTCAAGAATTCAGTCCGCCCCCCCTTCACGGCGGGGATATTGTCTTCGCGTCTGCCAGTCTTGTTTTTTTTCCCTTCTAGTTGCCCCTCGGGCTTTTTAGAGATTACTGTGTCTCTCCGCCCCAAAAATACCCCCAAAAGAATTGTTTCCTCCTTGAATACCGCTGGCCCCGTTGGCCACACCTCTGCTTGGCCCGCACCTTTTTTTTTTCCCAACGTTTGACCTTTCCGGCCCCCTCCTTCCTCGACCATTTTTCGCGTCCCTACGATGTTTTCCGTCTTAAGAGTCATCGGTTTCCCGCATCTTTGATGTAACCAGTCTTTTTGCCTTTGACACCTAATTGCTCCCGCAACTGTCTTTTGCAGGACAGGAGACTGTTTGAATTCCTATTCAGTGTTTTCCCCTCTGTCGACTCAGGTTTTCTGTATGTTTCCGCCGCAGAGTTTCTTTTTCCTGATGCTCGCCAGATATGACTGATTTCGACCTCCTACAGGAAGCCCTTTTCTTCAAGTCAAGGAGATCGTCCCTCTCTTGCTTTTTCTTTTTCCCCTCATGTAATCTTTTAAGTCCCTTCAAGCATATATGTATTTTTCCCTCCTCTTTGTTTTTCCCTGGAGATCGGCGCCATGGGTTTTACACGGAATGAGAGTCTTTTTTAGTTTTCCTCTTTCACTAAACCCTTCCCTCTCTGGAGAGTGTTGGAGCATACAAAGACGTCCCCCCCCCCCCCTCTTCCCCCAGACGCGCTTACATCTTATGGGTTGCCTCCATCCCCCCACCTGTCGACTCCGGATTTCCTCCCTTCAAACTATCCATTTCCTTTAGCCAAATTTCACGTGCTTTGCCTTGGCCCCTTCTCACCTCGATATGTCGCTTCTCCCCCCGACGGGCGCTTCTTCATTTCGCCCCTTTCCTCTAACACCACTTTTCCTGTTTACATCATCTCATCCTTTTCCTACTCCTACTTTTTGTTTAGTTCTGATCTTCTCCCCGTTCAACCAGTGATGTTTGTTTTATCAGTCTTTGGACCTGACAGCCGATCCTTTTCCGGTCAGGTTTGTTTTCTCTTCCTATATAGCGTTTATACTTTGCACTCTTTGAATGCCCCTCGCCTTTTCCTCGCTCCCCCCTGGATGGCTGGGCCGCCCTTGCGGTAGAAGCTCCTTTTTCTTTAGCCCCGCGTTGGTAGTCTGAAACCCTCCCCCCCTGTCAGCGATTCCGTTTTCTCTGGCGGTCGTTGTGTGTCCTCTCCCCCTCTCTTCCAGCGCCTCCCGATTTTTCTGCACTTCAGTTGATTCCCCCCCAACCCTTCGCTGGCAACCCTCATATTGGCCAGCTGGCGTCCTGATCCGTAACCACAGGATTGTTGAACCAAAATTCCCAAAATACGTTGACTGCGAGCCCCAAATTTCTTCGATGTCTTCTTTCCTCTCACTCATCTCGATCTGATCTGCTCCCCCTTTTCCTTTCTCACTTTGTACCTTCTTATTGAGCAAGCTGCCCTTTTTTCCCGGGTCTCTCCTCCGGTCCCAATGCCCCCCCTGATCTTGCCACCCCGAAAGAAACCCCTGAGGTCTTTTCCGTTACCCGGAGGGAGATAGTTTCAAGTTCCCACCCTTCTTCCCCTTCCCCAACATTGCTCTTTGCTTCTCTATGAGTTTTCCCCCCAAGGCCCCCTATCACGACTCTTTCCTCAACAGATTGTTGAAACTCGCCTGCCCCCTTTTTTTGGGCATTTAACTTTTGTCGTATGACTCTCTCCTAGATGTTCTCTCCCGTCCAACAGTTTTCCCAGAATTTTTGACCGCACCTTTCCGCGTTTGGCCACTTGCCTCCATTTTCGGCCCCCATTTTTTCCAACTCACTTGCTTTTTCGTTCGGATTTATTTGGTTCCAGTTAGACCATTTTTCCCATTTTCTCCCGTCGCTTCTCCTGCACTGGCCCCCCACCTCTTTCCGAGTCCCTAACTTCCTCCAACCCATGCCGGTTTCTTGAACTCCTTTAAATTTAAACCTTCCGATGCCTGCGCGGTACGCCCCTCTGCCAACCACCTCTACGAACCCCCCCCCCCCCTATTGTAGCCGCTTTTTCCCCCTTTGAATCATTATAAGACGGCAGGTTACCCGTTTCCCCTTCCGCAAACCATCGAGTCTCTATACACTTTTTTCCCTTTGCATTTCCCCTCCCCCGACGTTCAAGGTTTAGCGACGCCCCACCACCCCCCCAATGGTCTGAGATCTTTTGCAGTCCTGTCTTTTTTCTTCGGTCCGTTCTCCCAAGATCGAGGTTCGTGCGCCGCCATGGACCTCTTCCTCCCTCCAAATGCCCGATATCCCCCTACCGGGCTGTTGGCCGTCTGATCCGGCCGTGAGCTATCCCATCACCTACAATGTCTCCTTGATTTTCCCAAGTGATCCCTTTGATGTATTCTCTCGTTATTTCTTCCCCACTCCCCTTTTTCCCGCCCACGGTTGCCTTCCCTTTTTTTTTTTCGGGTTGCTTTCCCTGCAATGAGCTTTTCAGCATTCTTTCCTCAGATGCTCCTTTTCCGCGCAACGCATTGGCTGGCTCTTTTGGCCGCGAGTGTCCCCACTTTGTCCCCTCGGTCTGGTCACTTCCACTCCGTGATCATCGTGGCCTTCACCTGACAAATGTCAGTCCTCTTTTTTTATTTTTACCCCTTCTTCCCCTCACTTTCGCACTCACCAGTTGTGTGGTGAGAGAGATTGGCCCTTTTCCTCCCCTCCGGACCCGGCGCTCGCCCTGTTGTCATGGACTTTCTTTCCACGATGATGGGGGTGTGGGAGTATGTCTTTTTACCCCTCGATTCTGACCCCATTTTTCTTCCGCTTCCCAAGCAGTCGCCCAGCCAGATGCTGCTCCGTTTGGCCTTCTTCTCTGAGCCAAGATTTCTGCCCCCCCGTTTTTTCCCTCTGCACATTTTGCCCACAGACCCCCAACAAGGCCCTGCACCCCCCTTGTTATGGACCGGGGTGTTGTCCTCCCCCGGCGAACTGCCCTCAATGAGCTCAATTTCCGGTCTTGTTGTCTTTTGACTTGCTATCTTGACGGTTTCTCCCTTAACTTCCCCTTTTCTTTCGGGAGAATCTGGAGATTTTTGCGGCCTGTCTTTTTCCTGCGACCCCGCACTAGATCTTTATCAATTTCGATTCCCCTTGCACTCCCCCTTCCTGACTGCTCTCACCGTTTTTGGGCCTTCTTCCCCCCTTGACATGTGCCATTTCATTCCCTTTCCACCGTGCGGCTCCCTCGAATTTTTTCTTCACAGTGACTTTCCTTTTCATCTTTTTCCTAGTTCCCGTCATTTCGGTGAATAATCTTGGTTTCTCTCACCTGGGTTTGCCAGTAAAGTGTGATCCCCCCCCCTCCGTCCTGCATTCTCGATGCAAGGAAGCGACGAAAATACCTGCGTTTGATTATTGATTTGAGGTATGATAAGGGCTGTGGTGTCCACGCCGGAGCTGTTTGAGCGAAAGTGCTATTTTTCTTCTCCCTGTCCCCCCCAACTCCTAAAGCATTTTTTCCCGACTGCAGACTTTTATGATACCTGATTGGACCTATGTTGCCCCTTACCCTGTTTATTGGAAACCTAGCTTTGCCGCGTTTTTCGCCCTCTCCGTACACTGTTAGTCTGCACTACAAGATTTTCTCAGGCTCCTCAGGGTATGGTTTTTCCGCACTCTTTGACCTTCTTTCTTGTCAGTGCTCCGGTTCTGGGGTTTTTGAACCATTCGACTTCATCCCCAACTTTCGTGGAATTCCCTTAAGATGTTGAATGTATTTTCTTCCGGGTTTTCCTCCTCAGTTTTGGAGTGCCCAGAATTTCCTCCTTTTTTCCGTTGGCCTTCTGAGCGCCGATTTCCCCCGTTTCCTACTACGAACCATTCTTTCGCACTTAATGCAGACCTCTCACGATATTATTTGCCCTCGGTCTCATCACTTTTCGCTTTTTGCCCTCCGCAGATCCGTTTTTCCTCGCCTGTGGTTCAAGTAGTATACTGCGCCACTTTTGTCTTCCAGGAATGAGGTTTCCCAGCGATGGATTTTGAATCCCTTCCCCCCCAACACCCGATGGGCTGCGATGGCAGCAGTGATTTTTCCACGCGGACCCAATCTAACCGACGCAGTTTTTTCCCGCTTCTGGGTTTGGGTAATCCCACCGCTTCCGAGATTCCAATTCTGGTCCCCCTCAACTGTTGCCAACAGCATCATTTGTTTACTCCCCCGTAGTCAAGTTTTCTTGTCCGTGGTCCATTTCTCACCGTGCTCGCTCTCTCCACTTACGACTTTCTTCTTCCTTTCTCCTCTCGCTAACCCACCCTGGTGCTTTTATAATTCTTTCCCTTTTCCTCCCCTTGTTGTTGCAGATTAGCTTTTTACCAGTTCACCTTTCTGTCGTTATAGATAACCGGGGAGCAATGACTCCTTCCTTCAGTTTCCTCGTCGCATCCGAAAGTTTAATTTTGGCCACTTTTATTTTTGCCATTGTCGTTTGCTACTCAATTGAGGCTGTTCCGCCATAGGCATTAGTAGCATTTCATGTGACTCAGTTTTGAGTCTCCACCCACAGATCGTGTCGGAGTCGGTGTCTTGTTGACTGGTTAAGTTTTAGTCTTGGTTAGCTTCGTCCCCCATCTGCCCAAGCTCTTTTTATTTGCAAATAGGAGTCCAACTTATTCTTGGTTTCACCCTGCCTTTGTCGTCCCCTCCTTGCCGGCCTTTCAGCCAGGTTCACCCCCCCCCCAGCGAGAAAAATATTTTCTTTAGTTCGACCCATGCTATTTTTTTGATTGACCTCGCCCCCCCCCCAGTTACCTCCCCTTCTCTGATCCTCCTTTCTCTTGCGCCTTTCCCTTCATGTTATGTCGAAAGCTTCCGGTATCGTTTCGCAGCCTTTTTTCACTGAACCAGCTTTAGTCTTGCAACTCCAGCAATGCTGTTTTTTTGCCCTTCTGATCGTCCCGTTTCAAAGTGTAGCTTCTTCCACCTGCCCCCTTTTTCGATTCTCTGGCCCTTCGCTCAACTTGACGATTTCCCAGACCCCAGCCTTTTCCGGAAAAGCGATGACCCTGTATCTATTCTAAACCCGGGTATTTTACTAGAGAAAATTTAGCTTCGTGAGGATTCCCCTCCCCATGCCACAATCCTTTTTACCCCCTGGTCGGCCATAAGCGTTTCCCTATTTTCTATCCTCTTCTTCCCCCCTTCTTTTTAAACACCCCTTCTTTTATGGATATTGGGACTGATTCCGTGCAGTAACGTTTACTCCCCCCGCTCCTCTGTCCAACCTACTTCCGCAAGCGTATCCTCCTTTCCCCCAAGAATCCCACTCCTCACTTTTTTTTTTTAGGACTCTTTCCTTGAAATCCAAGCTATGCCTTCCGCTTTTTTTACGCACAAGTTTACATTTACACCCCGTAGAGACGACCCCCCCGCTAGCACCATTCCCCCCGCGTATCAAGCCCCTTCAGGCCGTCATCCTAAAATTTCTGGAGCCCCGGAATTTTGCCAGTTCCCCCGACCCCTCCGATTTTTGTTCACTTTTTTATCGAAGGCCCCCAAACTGTCTGATTTTAACTGTCTTGTCCACGTTCCGTTAGGTTAAACTTTCTATTTGGGAGTTACGTTTTCACATTCGTACCGCGCCCAACGATACGTAATCCGCCACCCTTAGGTTGACTTCTCTTTATCCGCCGGATATCAAAGTACCCTATGTGGCGCCCCTTTTTAAAAATTTAGTTTCTATCTTTATGCCCCCCTTCCGTGCCAGAACCAATGTGCACTTTTTGAAGGTGCACTGTCAATATCAAGCGTGACAGCCTCTTGCCCATTGAGCCCCCTTTGCTTCGCATTACCCCTCAATTTGTTTCGCCCCCCTGGAAGAGAGTACCAGTGGTCAGAATTCTGTTCCTCTAATCCCCTCTATCCTCGTGGACTTTAGATGGCCATGGAGAATTTAGAAGGTTGTTTATTTTCGGAAATTATTCCATCTTAGCTTAATCTTGTTTGTTTCCTTTCTTCTCCTGCCTCCCCTCCTCCACGTGCGCTTCGGCCAGGTTGTCATTGTCGTTCTGTCCACTCGCATGGTCGTTAAAAGACATCTTTTTTCCCCCGTGGTACCCCTTCGCGTCCCAACTCCCTTCTTCATCAAAATGTCTCACTTTCAGCGTCACTGAGCGATCGCTCCCTCTGCTGCCACCTCTCTGTTTCTTCCAAGACAAGAACCCCAAAGGATTGAAAACATTGGTTGCTGTTCCCCTTTAGTGTTCCCTTCACCACTTCTGAATTACCCCCTCCCTTCACCATTTCCCCCTTTCCCCCTTGCGGGTCCTTTCTATTCAGCTGATAAATACCACAAAGGTTGAGGGCGCTGAGTGCGTCTTTTGCGGCCTTGGAATTACTGTCGGACACCTCCTATCTTTTTTTTCCCGGCCCTGCTTTTCCGAATTGCAAGAAATTGTCATATTAAAAGGTTTTTGCCTTCTCTCCAACCCTTGCCCTAATGTGTTTTTTTTTTACAGAGGTATGTTTCCCCTTTCCAACTTCGCTGCTCCCTCTCCCGGTTTTCGTACGTGAAGGTTCTGAAGTGATTATCATTCTTCTCAGGTCGGCTAATCTTTGTTTTTGTCTTTGCCCTTTTGCCGTCAACTTTTTCTTACCGCTCCTAGCATCTCTTTTCGCAGCTTAGAAACCGTTCCCGTTTTCTGAGGGATTTGAGTTCCGGCACGGGTAGGGTTTGTTTGCCCCTCTTCTCGTAGAGACCCGCGTAGGCTTGGCCCCCTCCCTCCAACCTTTCGTTTTTTTTTTTTCCCTCCTGGCCGACCTTGGATACCCTCTGGAACAACCGCTGGGGCCGACCTTTGATGGTGGCCAATTCTGTGCCTTTTTCTCCATCCTGACCCAATTAGCGTCCGCTATTCTCAGGCCCCGCCCCTTCAGATTCCCTTCGTTTCCTCCTCTTTGCTTTCCAAGCGTCATTTCTATGCTGGGGGCACCCTCCCTCTTCCAGCCAAATGGTTTCATAAGTTTTTTAATTACGATCTCCTTTCTTTCGGCCATTTCCTTTATTGGAGTTAAGATTTTTCTGAGTGAGTTGGGAAACGGTTCTCTCCCTATACCGGCAGCTTCGCACAGAAAATTTAGCCCTTCGCCATCCTCAATTCCCCCCCTCCTCATCGAGCTCTTGCTCGGTCACATTAAATCGAAGCCCCCTTTGGCGTTGATTCTGAATCTGTCCCTTTCATCGCTGTTGGTTACCGAGTCCTCTCTCCCCCTGGGACCCCGGGATTCCGGTTTCCTAGGGAGTTGTTCCCCTTCCATTCCCCCCCAGTTTCCCGATCCTTCTCTGGTGCTGCTACCACGACGTTCCATATAAAAGACGAGTGGCCGCGCTGTTTTGTTCCCCCCCCTCGGCGCGATCAAGTGTCCAGAATGCCCTTCGCATCCCGGTCTTCTCCCACTTGCCGGGCTTCGCGTGTGGCCTCCCATTAGGATATCGGTCCCCGCTCCACACATTTCCCTCCGGTCCTTCTGCTTTCTTTTTTCACGTTCCACCCCCCCTTTTTTGCTACTCTCTTTCCCTCCCTTCCCTTTTGTTTTTCGCTCTCTCCCTGCACCAGTTCTGTGTTATCTGCGCGTGTCTCCCTGGAAGCAGCTCTTCGTATGTTCTGAGGACCGAATGCTTTTTCCTTTCCCCCTATTAGCACGTTCCGGGTTTTCTAAGCACTGGGCTTTTCCCCCCTACCTTAGGCGCTTGTCTTCGACCTCTTGGATTTCCGCCCCACCCACCCTGTCCCTTTCCCTGCGTTACGTTTGATTTTTTGTCGTTGGCGCCCCCCTCGCTCTGCCTCTTGTTATTTTCTAACTATGAGGAAACACACTACATCTCCGGAACCCGCATCCCTTGTTAAAGCAATTGCCTCCTTCCTTTGGAACTATTGAACCCAAATTATTTCCATTGCTTTTTCTGTATCTCTCAATCCTTTGAGGAGATCGCTCTCCTTAGCCCCCTTCACCCTGATTCCATTGTGTATGGTCTCCTAAAAGCTGCCCCAGGATAGACGGCAGCCCGTTCCATTCTGATTCCTTTAAAAATCCCCTTAAAACATTCTTATGCGCGACCGGATGAGATTTCCATAAACAAGCGTCCCCGGAATCCCATTGATGCTGAGTTTCTCCCCCCCTTTCAACTGTCCGCGTGAAAAAGACCAGTCCTTTTTTGCCAACTCTGATTCATATTGCTAATGCATAACTCTTCGCTCCTGACTCAAATTTTTCTTTGTTGAATTCCCTCCTGATGGCCCCCCTTAGTTCGGTGAAGCCGGTTGGCCACTTCTCATTTTCTGCCTATCTTGTTGACCAACCAGCCATTTTAGTTCGATTTTTCCTTCCTCATACAACTGTCGATCGCTCCCCCTCTTTTTTCCCACACTGACCCTTTTTAGCAGTAGTCCCCCCGAACCTTCAACCACGACTTTTGCCGTTTATGTAGACTTCCATCCCTCGCTTGTTTTTAAGACTGTCTGAAATTCCTTGACCACCATTTTTATCCCTCCCCGATCTTTAGCCGACCTGCTCCTATCTTCTCCTCATCCGGATTTTTTCTTCCCCTTCCGCACCCTCGAGTGTTGGTTCTCTCGTTACCCAGTTTCCATCTCCACCGACTTCGTACCCAGGCCTTTTCCTTTTTTTTTCAACGTCCCCGTAGTCGTTTTCTACTGTTCCTTGAAAGTTCAGTCAAGAGTTCCGGTCCCACCAAGATTTTTTCTCCGGTTCGTTTTTTTCTTGCCAATGTCACTTCCTCCCCAACCGACTAGCAGTTTTTGACTGACCTCTGATCTGATTTTTTTTATCCATTCCTCCCCCTTGGGACAGTTTAAAATTCGTTTTTTCCTCCCTTTTTTCTTCCCCCCACCGGTTCTTCCACCATTGTTTCGGCTTTTTTTTTTCTTTGACGTTTCCGTCCCACCCCTTCTTCAGCTTTGTGTCGCATCCTTTCCATATTCGATCCTCCTCCCCCGGACTATTCAGCATCTGTTCGCCTGATTTTGACGCGATTTAACACTTTTTCCGCATAGTTTTCTCCCATAATTTTTAATAGTGGAAAGTTTTACGTTCCATTGACAACTGTGCGAAGCGCCGTGTTTCTTCTTTTTGAACCTGATGCTATATTATCAGATCATTGTTTGTTGATTCTTTTTTTTTTCATTGCAGAACAAGACCCTCCCTTGCGTTCGCCAGTTGGTTCTCTTTTACATTTGATTTTAGAGGTTCTTTTTTCACCCCCTCCCTATCTGACCAAGTGGGAAACGTCTTCCCAAAATCTTCAATTTTGAATGGTCGAACTTTCGCCTGACCCCAGATCTCCTGTCCTGGCTCTTTCTTGTCACGGCAAGTTCCCCACCCTGTATGTACCTGGTGATGGAACTTTGTCTTTGCCCCTAAAAACGGCTAACTAAACCACTGCGTTCAAATTCCCTGCGCAATGTTCTTTTACTGGATCTCTCCTTTTATCAATACCCCCCGGTGAGGGGCTTTTCCCTTTTTGCGCTGTTTGGCATGACGATTTCCACTTTGCCGCACTCGACTTTTTCTCCCTGACGACTTGCCAAGACATTTTTTGAACCGTTCTCCCTTGGGCCGTTCCCAAACTTGCCCTTACTGGTCCTTTTTTTTTTTTTTAAGGCCCCTTGCGGCGCCGCGAATGGTGCGGACGTGACGGCCTTTTTTTCTTTATTTTCCTGTATGGCCCTTTGCATAGTGGGTAGTCTTTCCGACACATTTTGGCTTGTCCGCGTGTTGCTTATTGTCATGCATCGATCCCGACAGCGTCCGACCCCCTTCAGGGTTGCTTGTATCTGACGTTCTTAGAAGGGTCTTTTTTGGGCCTTCTGGTAGAGTAGTCTCGGCAAGTTTTTACTCCTTGTTTTTTCTCCTTGCCAACCACCCCCTCCAGTATTTCGTTTTCATCTGGCCGTACCCCCTTGGACCTATTTTCCACCCCGTGTCTCTGGTGTAACATTTTGCCGGTCCTGCCCACCCCCCACAATGGCTAGGTTCCTCCTCCCGATGTTATCTTGACCTCCTTTTCTTCGAGTTTAGCCAATTTCTTTCAATCTTTCCCCCTGTCTAGGCTTTTGTTGTCCCGTTTGCCCTCCCATGTGGAAGGCTCCTCCTTTTGAACCTGGCTTCCCTCGTTTTTTCGCGCAGTCCTCAGGTCTTTACTTTGGTACTATCGAGTGTGCAGTTTTACCTTCTTCGCGCCGATACCCCCCCCTGGCAGCTTTAGACCCATTGTTTTTCCCGGACTTCGTCCTCACGCTAAAGTCGACCTATTACCTGCGCTCTTGGCTGTTCCAATCCTGAAATAGAGCCCCAGTTTTCCGCAATCTGATTTTCTCCTCTGTTTTCCATGAGCTAGTTTCAGATTTTTCTCTCTGCCTTTTTCCCTCTTGGAGTTTTGCCTCCTCTTTTTCAACACCATCTGGGCCTTCGCTTAGCTGTCCCTTACTTAAAACCTCGTGACGACCCTGATCACTACCTCTCTGTTCCCAGCCCCCCAGAGATGGTTTTTCCCACGCGTTCGCGATTCCAATGCGTGCCTCATTTTGGGAGTGCCGGCCCCCCAGCATCCATTTGCTTATCCCCGGTCCGTTTTTACTCAGGGGAACCCTTGATGCTTTTTTATATACCTGTCATCTCGCCACCTTCGAAGTTTTTGCGCAGTGCCCCTTGTATAACACCATCTGGTCAGGGTA
>Ga0179593_1259370_pt1 | contig 17143 bp, 17 predicted proteins | sample CZODoug2_1_08_16_FD_185931 | JGI IMG/M metagenome (GOLD analysis project Ga0179593, IMG submission 185931) | Vadose zone soil fungal communities from Angelo Coast Range Reserve, California, USA - CZODoug2_1_08_16fungal (PacBio error correction) | ecosystem: Environmental > Terrestrial > Soil >... | reverse complement strand
CCAAAGGCTCAGGAACAAGAAGTCGCGGAGCTTTCAGAAGGTGTAACGGAAGGACGGGTACGAGAGAGGGGTAGAAGTCCAACATATGCGTAAAGCATGCGGGTAGGCACAGACCCATCGGAAGGGACGCCTGCCCGAAGGCACTTAGGGAGGGCAGAGAGCGCCTCGCAGTAGCAAAGGACGTGAGCGGCGAGTTAAGACTGTAGAAACGCACTCGAACAAGAGAAAGAACAACTCACGCACAGGCCACGAGATGCTATTGGTGTAGGCCGGTGGCCACAGAATGGCGCTATTGTAGGGCAGTGGCACCACGAATATTCTGGGTGAGAGGCTGGGTACTGGCAGCAGCGGACAGACGCCAAACCTCACATGCGGTTGGACGGCAGGGAAGAGAAGAAATCGAAGAAGCAGAATTGCTGCCGACAGCCAGGATGTGGACGAGCACGAATCGAAGGCAGCACAAACAGGGGTAGAGAACGAAGGGCTGGAGGGTCGCTCGGTCAAGGACCCTCCCCAGGTCCCGAACTGGGAGGCGACTAATATGACGCGGAAGAGCCAGGAAACGCCGGTGGGCCGAAATTGACGGTGCATAGAGTGGGGTCAGCCGGAGGCGAAAGATGTGAAGGAGCGGCAGAGGATCCAAGGTCCTAGGGTATAGTGAAAGCAATAGAAATCACCGTAAAACGAGGCAAGGAAGAGTAGCCTGGGCCAGGCGAGAGCTCTGAAACGACGTAGCGGTCAGACGAATATGCTGGATGTTGCAAGAACGACTAGTAGGTCCCACGAGGGACGCCGAGAGTCTTGAGACGCGGGAACTATCCGTGCACGAGCAGTTAGTTAACATTTAGGATAACCTGAGCGACACACGGCATAGGACTAGAGTCTGGCGATTACTTAGCGCGGGAAGTGTCAGACGCTAGAAACGGCACAGGGCTAGATCTGACCATGAACAGGTCGATCGTCGTGCGTCAGGTGCACACGCGAGGAACAGGTGGGAGGCTACTCATGCCGGAGCCAGAGGGAGTGTCAGGTAGCCAAGTGCGCAGGACGTGAGCAAGCGATCTGGGAGAATCGACCAGGGCACAATGGATCGAACGACATGGCCCAAAGATGACCAGACTGGTGCGGGCGCGGACGCACTATAGCGCCGTTTACTGAAGAAACGATAAGCGACCGACACACGGACAGGACTGGGAAGCCGTGCGGAAAGAAGTATCTAGCGCTGCCGCGGACAATAGATCCAGTGAGCAGGAAGATATGGGTCGGAAATGCTTGAGTGCGAGCATACGGTAGGGTACGCGTGTGGGCCTTCGAGGCCAGATACTCAAGTAGTTCGAAGATCAATCGACAAAGCTAGGAACAGAGGCGAAGCCGTCTGCCCGCGGGGGGAAGGGGCTATGCGGCGGGAGTTGAAAAGTCGCGCCACAGACGTCGCAAGGACGTGAGGCATCGCGGACGGGTTGGGCGAGCGGAGCAGAGGGGAGAACCATCAGCGGCGTAAAGTCAGGTCGATACTTCGCATGACGAGCTGCACGATGGAGCGGGGGGTCGTAAGCCACATCTGGCTCGCGCATTGGGATTGCTGGAGCTCTCGACTAGTAGGGAGGTAGAAGGAATCCATACAGGCCGCCGCGGAACTGGATGCGTAAGTTCTGGAGGCGTGATTGACTGAGAAGAGGTGGCGCGCTAACGGGAGCATACGCCAGGCGCGCAAACAATGCGGAATGAGCATCGGCCGACCTCTGTAAAACCCGGCGCGCATGCACGAATCGGGACGAGTGCCCAAACTCGGGCATCGCGCCACGAACGGGATCATCGAATACGAGGTCTGTTTACAAATAGTCCGTCTACGCTGTGCGTGGTCAAATGTGTTGTTGGCGAGATTTGAAAGAAAAGATGTCGCGCTTGAGTGAGCGGATGAGTCGGAAGAGCGGATGTTCGATATACTAGCACCACGTAGAGGGGATCCATCTGACGCCAAGATGGTTTTAAGGGGAAAGCCGGATGCCAGCGAAGAAGGCTCAAGATCGGCTGTAACCGCTGAGCGGCGTGATAGTCCGCAGGTCCGTCGTAGCGGATAAAGGCAATAGAGGTAGCCCTACGAGGGTCGAGATTTGTCCGGCCGAGCCATAGGCAGGTACGGTCTGTAGGATGTCAGCCAGCTCGTCAGACGAGAAGCGGTGCGCGAACGATGGACGGAATGAGGGGAGAGGAGAATGGCGCTGAAAATAGCTGCGAGACTCGCGAAGTGAAAGCGATGCTAAGAACGTGCAAAGCATGATCGAATAGCGCGGGTCGAAGGTTGTTCAAACACGACAAGAGAAATTGACTCTGCTGGAGCGGTCGCGGGCGAAACGCATGAGCCAGCTGAGAGGCCGGTCAGTGGACAGGGTGAGCAGACGGCGGTAGCCGTATCGGATCAGCAAGGATAGTGGCCAGACCATACTTAGCACGCCCATCGCAGCCCGAATGCGTGCGAAGAGACCCGGAATTGTGTATCTAGCCAAGTAGCATCGAGGGAGTGACGTCGAGAATCACGTGGACAGGGACAACTGAGGAACCGGGTAGAAGGGCGTGGGACGATCCGAGCAGTATGTGTTGCGATCGGCCAAAAGGCGGGAACAGAGGACAGTCGGGCAGCGGGAGTGGTGGTGAGAGTGAAGAGAGGGATGAAAGCAATATGCGGCATGGCGAAGAGAGGAGAACACCAGCGAGGCTGTCGCAGCGAGCACGAGCCAATGCAAGTGCCCGTGCCCGCACCAGGGCATAGATAACTGGTTTTCGAGAGACTTCCGGCTACGGTGCCTCCGAGATAGGTGAGGAGGAGGCTACGCGAGAGGTCGTTTGGGCGAGAAACGCGACAGGCAGGGGAAAGGAAGGCTGAAGCGCATGGAAAATGGCAGTGTCTGGGAATAGCAGGTTAGCCGCCGATCACGCCCGCTCTGGTCGGTGGTGCACAGAATCGATAAAACTGAGACTCGACCGGGAGTGCAGAGGGGGAATCCACCGACCTATGAAGGAAGAAAAGGTGAAAGGGGAGTGAAAGGTGGGCAGCAGAGAAGGAGAGAAATGAGGGCAAGAGACGGAGTGACATGGACGACAGGCGTGGAATGGTAAGGTGGACAGCAACTTCACGTACTTGTAAGCCAGAGCAGGATGCCTCGACAAGACGCACAGGCATACTCAGTGAAGGCCGCATGGTACGGGAATCTGCGCTAGGGAAGAATGTTAACAACGCGATCGAGTGACAGCCGAAGAGCAGCCGCACACATAGGGGAGGGGTTAACCGTCAAGTGAGTGGGTTTGATGTGCTAATGGTGAGACAGGCGGGGATACACAAGCACATGAGAGGGGAGTTGTCTTGATCCGTGATCGCTGCTCTAGGACTAAACACGGAGGCCAACTGAGTGTGTGTAGAGGTACGTTTAGATTAGTTCAATCACGAGTAGAGACAGCGCGCGCCCTCGATTCAATACCGGAAAGCATAGGAGTCCAGAGGGTGCAGTTGGGCACAGCGGGAAGGGTTTGCCGGAGGCAAGGCAGAGACGAAGATATCGTGTCGCTGATCGCCACAGAAAGTAGAAGACCAGGTTTGTGCGCAGGACGCGGTACCGAGATGGACGACGCGTCGATGAAATCAAAACGAGTTGCGCCCACTCTCGCCCGAAGATAGATACTGCAGTCAAATGTCGGGGGCGGGTGATACGGAGAAGACGGCCACCGGCTCTGCGAGGGGGGGAGAGGGCCCCAGGAGCACGACGACACGCGAAAGACTGATGGCAGAGAGTGGACTACTGACTGCATCGGCAGATAACGAATCCAAGTGAAACGAATGCTGGTGAGCGCCATGGGGGAAAACCGAGCATACTAGGCAGAAGGAAGTATATAATAAGGGACCGAGTGGGTGGCACAGGAGATGACGCTACGTCAAGTTTGGATGCATCGAGAGCCAGAGGATTGAGGCGGACGTATATGCTGAGCATGGCCCATAAGGAAGTGTGTCAAAAGGCGTACCATCAGCGACGGATCGTTTGCCTGCGAGCGCCATAGATATGTTAGTACGTGCGTCAACCTGGAGCTGGACTGTCGAGAACAGACGAGCGAGTAAGGAGAAAGGCGGATAAGGTGGTATCTGCCTGCACTCCTACGCAGAGCTCAAGAAGGGGTATTGTGCCGACATCGGTCGATTGGAGCCGGACTAGTATAGGCTTGAATGGCAGACAGAGAGAGTAGCCTTGAGACGCACAGCGGAGAGTAAATGGTGAGAGAGGGGCAGAGCGATCGTGTAGATCAGCCCCGCTGTGCGGGGGCCTAGTAGAGGTTACGAAATGCGGAGAAGGGAGACAGCGGACCGAGTCAAGAGTTAGCACAGCGATATGAATCAAAGAAGAGCTAAGACGTAATGGACGAAGATGATATGTTTCAAGGACAGTGAGAGCCGCATGCCGATAACAGGGAACCACGCGTCAGTATTCATGTTGAAACTAGTGCCAAGGTACCGCCAACAAGCACAAAGGCAAGACGTCGCCAGATCGAGTAGCGGCTAGGCGGCGACGAGCCTGGGACAACGACGAGCAGCAGCGTAGATATTCACGGATAGACTAGTCCGAGCAGTGGTTCTTGAGCGCGCAAAGGTGGGCCGGTATCTCGACGCTAGCAGAATGGACTGTCGGCAGTGACAAGGGATCAGGAAGCACTGGGAGGGACGCGCGACAAGGGGGCAGACACGCGCGGATAATAGGAGGGCCTACTGTAGTTGTAATACAAGCGAAAAATAACGAGCCCACCACCGGCGCAACTGAGAAACGGAGTCAAGGCATGACAGTTATTGTGAGATGGAGGGAACGGAGTAAGGACCAGTGCCACGGGGCAATACGCGACGCTACGATTCGGAGACTGCTCACGCCCAACGCTCCGCCAGTAGTTTGCTTCGATAGGATGCCAAGTAAGAACCAGAGGTGGCAGCTAATGAATGACACGTCAGACAGTGGTGAGCTCGTGCAGCGAAGGATGACGAATAACGAGAACGAACACCAGCAGATAGCCAATACCGAAGGGCGCCCCTGATAGGTCGGCGTAGTCCGCATCGGGAGGGCACTTGCTAGCACGGGCGTTGAACGCATGTGCAGGATGATGGAGTCCAGTCGAGCACGCAGGCTCCGTCACGTGAGTACACTATCCGGAAAGAGGAGTCCGCGACTTGGTGTCGGGAAGCCAGCATCAAATAGCAGACGGAAGGGACAACAAGGGCATGTGAGATCAGTCGATTGTAAGTGAATGGCGGCTGGAGAGGGAGAGCCAAGGCAGGGAGGAACGGTACTCAGCCGCCCGATTCCGGAGGTTAAGGAGGACTAGCCGGTAAGGCACTGAAAGGGCGGGACGGCTTCGAGATAGCATCTCGGAGGAAGCTGCGGTGAGACTTACGCACGTGAAGTAAATCAGGAATGCGGATCGCATCAGTCAGAGTGCCACATCAGCCTGGAGCGGTGGATACCGAGCCGAGAGCCATCTAGTCTGTAGTCAGGAGCCATCGCCGGCCGAGTGAGGCAAAAAGGCAAGGGACAGGAGAACGAGTGTAAGGGACAGGTGACGAAGAAAGCGAGGAGCGAGGACACGAGAGCAAGCCGTGAGGCAGGTCTAACGAGACTACAGCAAGGTCGGCGCACGCAATTTGAGAAAGGGCGTATTAACAGACCAAGTCGAGGGGCTGACATGAGAGCCAGGAAGGCGAGTATATCGGTCTTGACCGCAAGGCGCGCCCAAGAGGGAGAGCCGGGGATGAGACTGAAGAAGAAAGACAGTTACGTCAAGCGCGAGGACGAGGCGGACAAGCACGCGCAGGCGACATCAAGAGACGCAAGAGAGCGTGAGACGGGAAGTTTCTTTAGCGAAGTGAGCGAGCGAGACGTGAGGGATGGCTAGATGTCGTCAGTCCGCAGGCCGACTGCCCAAAGGCCTCAGCCGCTGCTGGCAAGTGACGACACGAAGGACGAGCACGGCCATCGAAGACAAGCTAGCGACGGGACGAAAGCAGTGAAAACGAAATAGAAGAACTGAAGAGCTACGTATCGCCAGAATTATCGAAAAAGCTGAACGAGAAATAAAACGGGGATGGGTAGGCCCGCCATACGGCAGTGAGAAGGGGAGGGAGAGGAGCCGAAGTAGGAAGTAGTGGATGAGAAGTCGTGGCGAAGCGGAATACATGGCAATGAAAGTACCAGTGGAAAGAGGATGAGCGGAGCAAGGAGCGGGACATGAACCAGTAGAACAGATGTAGGGCAGTGGGCGAGGTGGGGGCAAAGCAGAGGGCGAGAGCCCGATCTAGCGACTTGTGAGAACTGGAGACCCCGCGTAGAGATAGCACCATGAGCAGCCGTGGAGGCGGAAGGAGTGCGAGCGACCTCAGCAGAGCAGGAGACCAGTGCCCGACGCCAGCATCGGAACGCGGTGTCATGTCACATGACGTCCCACAATAGAGACAGGGGAGCCATGTACAGGTGTGGCTGACATAAGGTGCAGGATGCGAAGATCAGTCGCAGCGCATAGGATTAAGTCCGCATGCAGGTCCGCGTGTCACGTAGCATTGTTGGCAACGGGTCGATAGTCATTGAGAACCCGGCAATAAGTAAGGTGCTTGTTGGTTGAGAGGCGGGACAAGAGTAGCGTGAAAGGACGGATGACTCCCCCCCCCCCCCCCTCCCCGCGAAGTATGGGGATTCGTCAAGAAGCGGCATAGCACAGAACACAGGCGAAGCACATTGACCATCGATTTGCGTAAGAGATAGACACATGGAGGCGCAACGGCGGCTCGCTGCGCCCGAATCCTCAGTAGCACCAGGCGCGCATGCAAGGAACCATACGAAACACGACAGAGCGCGACGCATGGAGACGCTTAGCGCGCGACGAGCGGCCGTAGTGGACAAGCCAGCGTTGAATGATGTCAGCGTAATGCATGCAGTATGCCGCAAACCTCGCCGTCGATGCTGACCGGATGTGAACGGCGACCGGACAGTAGGGGGACGGCGCGAGTGAATAGAAGATGCCCAGGCGAAACGATAATGGGACGAAAGGAGGTGGACGGCGGGAGGAGGAAGGAGCGCGATGCATGGTGAGCGCGGACGAAGCTCTATCAGGACGGCGACCACTGCCTAGGCGAGGCAGGAGGTTTTTCTCGAAGACAATACGCGCCTGAGCAGTTATGGATACTGATGGAATCTGCAACGCCGGCGGTGCGTACTCGTGCGAGTGAGTGCGAATCATCGTCGCGCACCAATGGCGAAGCTAGGAACTTGCCGATGACTTAGCGCGGTGTCGAGGTGCAGGATACGATTAGATCGGTGTGCGCGAACGACGACTGACGGACGTAGTTCATCCGAAGAGACGTAGACAAGGCACGGGGAGGCGGCGCAGGCTCTGTGTGAGCATCTCCGAGCCCGCGCGATCGCGCCTCGAACAAGGATGAGGGAGGAGTTACGGATCTTGCACCGACAGACCAGAACTGAGTCTCGTAATGGAACATGAGACGTGGAATAGCCACGCGGGGTCTGAGGCGGTCGGACGCCCGAAGTCGCAGGGCAAGATCAGGCCCGCGAATCGCCAAGGGCACGGGCGCGAGAACTGCGCCCTGAGTGTGCAGCGAATAAGGGGGGCGAAGACTGTTCTTCCTCCGGTGCCAAATTGCACGTGAGCGATAGTGAGTGAGTTTTGGGCCGGCGCTTGGGTGCCACAAATCGTTAGCACAAAAGCGAGTACGAACGAAGCATCAGTGCAAACACGGGACACATCTGTACAGGCGGCCGGAGGCTGACCCACGTCATTGGCCCGGCAAGTGGCAGCCAAATCGATAAGATCTCGCCGATGCAAGGGCGGATTTAGTGGAGGGGCTGTGCATCGCCCGAGCCCAGTCGCAGGAACAGAATTAATGCGCCGGAGAAACTGTGCCCACGGGGAAGAGCGCCGCACGCACATCCCCCCCCCCGGTCCCGGGGGGTCCCCCTTTCCTTCGCAGGCCACGCCCCCCCCCGCCCTCGATTGCCGGACCGGAAGACCGAACGCGCCCTCCGCCCCTCCCCACACCTCGCCATACCGGGCCCCCCCAACGCCTCCCCGAAAGCCGCCCCCCCGATACAGAGCGGACCCGCCCCATCCCCCCCCCCCGCCCGAGCGTCTGGCAAGGGAGCCGTCAGATGGGTCGGAGCGAGCGTCGCGAGAAGTTGCGGCGACGCCAGGACGTCGGCGGGCGTCATGTAAGATAGCGGTTGCGCATATGAGCAGGCGATGAATGACCAGGGCCGAAATTTCGCCGGCCTATACATAGTCCGGTTTCATGGGGTCGAAGAAATGCGAGGGCGGGCCAGCGGACGGACTGGCCGTCCACAGGTGCAACAACGAGCCATCGACATGACTGTTGGCGCCGGGATTGAACGGCGACTCGCCACCAAGACACGAACCGACAAAGAAACCTTGGGGTCGGACGACTCCTCTCGCGCGGACTCGTAGCAGCCAAGGGAATCGGCCGTACCCGGTGAACCTCATATACGAACGACAATTCTGTGTCCCGAAAGGAAGGGCCGGCGGAGCAGCTGCAGAAGTGGCGAGCAAGCTATCCGTGAATTTGCGCTTAGGCAGTGCGAGAGAACAAGACGCTAAGGGAGACAACCGTCAGGATCCGCATTCGAGGGCGGGGATCGCCCACAGCAGAGCACCCCACATCTTTTTTTTTCCGGGGGCTCCGCAGGCATGTAGCATGGGAACAAAGAGTGCAAGTAGAGATGCCAGTATGGTCCTGGCCTGCGGATACTCAAGCGAGGGACGAACGCGAGGAGAGTTAATCGGAAGCCTATGTACGTGAGTGCTATTGATCGTACGCTGAGGCAGATATGAACGCAGCAGCCGCCCGTATCCGGGTGGACGAAACGGCGGGCAGAGTGAACAGGCAAGGGCCTGCAGTTCACATACGCGAAGTAGTTACGCATTCACACACTCAAGCTAAGCAGACGGCGCTTATAGAATGCCGGCAAATACGAGAACGGTAGACGGAACAGTACAAGCGCGGGCGCTAAGCCATGCCGTAGCCGGCTCGAAGGAGCGCCGAAGGACGCACCCGGCACCGGAAGAGCTAACAGCAAAGGCCCGAATCAGAATCAGATAGAGCCAGTCGGGCCGATTGACTGACCTCGGCGAAAGGCCATAAGAGGAAGAAAACCGACACTGCCGAGCTAGGTAGGAAAAGGCTGACAGACAGGCAGGAAGGCCGGGCTTTGGTAGCATGGGCGACGGGGGATATGTCGGGTGGACGACGCCGAAACACGCGGACCCCGAGTTGAAGACGGCGAGCCATGAGAGCACGAGAAGGAAACATGAGGTGGGGACAGAGAAGTTCGCCGGCAGGAGAAGATAGGCGAGATCAGAAGCCCCGGATGGATGAGAGCCAAGCAGGGGAGCTGCGATGACTTGAAGCGACCGAAGACGATACCCGCAGGGATCGACAGGGAATGCTAGCTCAATTGCCGGAGTTAAGAGGGACACAGTCACTGCGTTTGCTGAATAAGGAATAGACATTAAAAAGCAAGGTGAACATGGGGAGGGATGGGAGGTGGAAGGGTTCTTGCTCTGAACAGGCGGCGGGGAGAGCAGAGTCTTGGAGGAGCGCGCGTAGGGGATGCATGAGTGTGTTTCCTGGGGGGGAGGACGTCTTTTAGCTCTGGGGCGAAGTAGAATTCTGAGCGGGGGGAGAACGCGTGTGCGATAAGACATTTGTTCCAGCTAAGGGTGTGGGGGTAGTGGGGCGGCAACTGGATTTCTCTTGTGGTTTGTCCTTGGGGAGTGAGGGTTTTCCCTCTTTTGTTTTTTTTCTCTTCCCTTCCTCCTTTCTTTTCTCTGAAAGAAGGGGGAAATGGGCGGAAGGTAGGATAGTACGGCATCAAAGCAGATCGGAGAACGAGGCGGGAGGAAGAGAAGGTATGCGGGGTAGGGGAAAGGAGAGGAAGAGTATTGAGCGCCCGAGTCAGGCGGCCCTGAGCAAGGGGGGAGCCGAAAGGAATGGCGCGCAGTGGCCGTGTAGACGCCCAGGGATCGGCGAACAGGGGGGGAACAGAAAGGAGTGACGCAAACAGCAATTATGCTTAAGCAAACGGCAGAGGAAGAGGGGGGGATCCAAGGCAAGGGAGAGGGGAGGTATACACTGTACATGTCGTGCTTGGCAAGCGAGAGACGCAGCGAGACAGGGAGGAGAGAGTAGCAGAGAGGAGGGCGACAAAGGGGCGGCGGAAGGGGACCAGAAGAGGGAGAGGGGGGAGGTGCAAGGTGCGGACCAGGAAAGAAGAAGAGGCAACACAAGCGCAAAATAAGCCTGAGACGGGGCGGCAGAGGGGAAGGTGGGGAGGCAGAATAGGGAGTCACCGGGGAGGGCCGACGGCGATAGAGACGCGAATGGCGGAAATAAACTTCCGGGAAGAATGACGGATGTCGATGGGGGACCTAGCAAGGGAGGAGGAACGACGAGGGGGGGCGACAGAAGAAAAAGCAGGGACAGTGACGAGAGCGTAGAGATGTGGACGGGACGTGAGGTGGAGGACGAAAATGGAGCGGGGGGAAGGCGAGGATAGTGGGGACGCGGTAGGGTAAAGAGTGAGGGTGGTGGATGGGAAAAAGGGTTAAGATGGAACAAGGGAGCAGCAACGGAGGCGTAGAAGCTGTGCACGGCGCAGAGGAAACAGCGAGAGCCAAGCTGATAGAAAGGGTTAGCTAGAGACAGAAGAGGCGCGAGATGAGACGGGGAAGTGGCGGAGATTTACGGGAACACGTGGGAAGGTAGAAACATGGGTCAGAGGGGGGGTGTGGGCAGGGACAAAGAGGCAGCTGTCGAGGAAGTAGGAAAAAGACGAGCAAGCTAGGAAGCGGAAAAGAGAGCGGACCAGAGCGCCCATAAAGCGAGGGCTGGGGAGGAGGGATCGAAGTAAGGGTGGGATTTACCAAGCCTAGTCTGACGGAGGGGATAGCGAACGGACAAGACGGAGGAAACACGCACCCCGCGCAGGAGGGCTGAACGAGAAGCCACGAGAATCTTATGGAAGGAACCGGACCACTCGCCGGGCAGGGGAGACGATCGAGAACATAGAAAGCGGACAGCGAGGTAAGAGGAGAGGTGGCAATACTTTCAGTGTAAAGTGAACGCCACATGATGCTAGAAAGGACGGGAAAGAAGAGGCGAAATAGCCGTCAGGAGGGGCATTAACCCATAGAGGGGTGGTGGGAAAAAGGGAATGAGCATGGTGACTGGAAAGAAAAAGAGACGGCAAAGGACTAATAATTGGACTGTAAGAAGGGGGGAAGGCTCAAAGCAAGAGGAGGTGGAATGGGAGGCGTCGCGAGGCGGGGAAGACTGCGAAGAGGTGGGAGGGGGGAGCGGGGACCGAAAGATGGAGGAGGAATGGAGGAGTGAGGCCTGCGGGAAGGGGAGTACCGGGGTGGCCAGTGGGTGGGAGAGAGGAAACTGAAAGGTTAGGATAGTTAAGATCGAGGCAGGGGGGGAGAGACACAGGACACGATGTAGGCGTAATAACTCAGCGGCGTGAACGTAAAAAGAGGCGCGATACGAGGGGTGTGGAAAGGGGGAAGGAATTGCAGGACCCAATGGGGCGGGGGGACCGGGCGCGAGAAGAAATGCAGTAACCAGAGTAAAAACCGAGAGGCTGGGTGGCGGGAGTGAAGAATTAGAGGGCGCGGGAAACGGAAGGGCAGGAATAGGAGAGATACGAGGGAGGGGAGCGGCAAACATGCACGGTGATGCCAGAAGTGCAGAAGAGGGGCTGAACGCGTAAAGGGGAGATAGAGAAAGTCAGGAACTACGAGAGAGGGAAACGGGAAAAGAATGTCCACGAGGAGAGAGAGCGAAGGCACCAGACAAAAAGAGGGAGATGGGGACGTACCCTAGAAACTAGGAAGAATAGCAATAGGGCGCGGTGACGGGTAAAGGAAAGGGCAGGGCACAGAGAAAAGGACTCGGATAAACGACGTGGAAGACTGGAGCGGGCGGTGAAGGGAGGAAAACGAGGTAAGACAAAGTAAAAGGGACGGAGGGATAAGAGGGGAGGGCGCGGAGCAGGTAGGGAGGCAGCCCGAGAGGGACGGGAGGAGGTAGGGGGAGGATATTGTGCGGCGGAATGGAGGAGGGCTGCAGGGGTGGGGAACCGGAAGAACACTAAAAACCTGATGAGGAGAGTCGTGACGAAGTGATAGGCCGCGAGAAGCAAAACTCAGAAAGGGGACTGGGGGGGAGCATCAAAGGGCGCCGGTAGGAGAGACGGCATGATAAAGTAGGAGAACGATAGGAAAAAGGGAATGGAGCGGCACGAGAGGAGCGAAAGGCTAGAAGAAGGGAAATGGAGACGGAAGGGGACGATGGGTGTGGAAAGGCGGAGAGAAGCAGGCGAGGGGGGGTGCTGCCGTGGAGAGGTTACGGAGCAGAAAAAAAACGATGTGCGGAGAGAAGGGAACAGAGAAAGTAAAACGTATATGACAGAGGTCGCAGGGAGAGGACGATGCAATGGGCGACAGGCGCGGGAAGGATAGTTGGCGGGAAGGGGGATGAGCAAGGGGGGGAGGTTGGAGGCGAGGCGAGGTGGGCGGTGGCGACGGACGGATAGGTAGAGAGGGGAGTGGGAAGGGTGACGCGCGAACAGGGGGAGTGTAATCTGGAAGAGAGGGCTAGAGATGAGGGGGAGGGACCTTTTGGGGAATGGGAGCTGGCAATTACGGCTGGGGAGGATTGGTCGCGTGTTTCTGTCGAGAGAAGGGGTTGAATTCTTTTGCTTGAGATTGAAGAAGCGGCGAGGGAAGGGATAAGTTGCCTGTGTGTCGAGAGTGTGAGAGAAGAACAGTGAGGGGTAGAAGCTGGGCAGAGAGAGGGGATGGATCGGAAAGGGTTGAAGGAGGAACGACGGCTCAGACGAGATCGCATGCATGCAAACACTTAGACCAACAGAGGCAGGACAGAAAGGATGGCTATAAAGCAGCCGTTCGTCCGAAGCCGATAAGTAAAAATTAACGACTATCGAACGAACTAAGCGAAGAGAACTTCTGCAGTGTCGCTTATTGCATTCAGTAAAATGAGAAAGTTTGAACAGTAAGACGTGGGGATAGAGATGGAACTTGGACATGGTAGGGTATAGGGGATTGGTGTTTATCGACTTATGGGCTTGCAAGAGGGTTCGAAAAGTCTTCGCAGGTTGGGGTATGCCACGCGCTGAAGCAGGCGAGGACGGCACAAGCGTGATTAAAGTCGCCGAATCACGCGATCGGTCAAGAGTAATGACGCAAAGGGAGTGATCGACTCGCCGTGGCAGTGGCAAGGCACGGAAGATGTAACATACAGCGAAGGAGCAGGGCCGACAATTGGACGCCATATGCGGGGGGCGGCACCAGGGGACAGATGGAATCAGAGGCGACCATGGCGTGCAGTGTCCGATCGCGGCGGTTTCAGTGAAACGAGCCACAAGAACAACCACAGGGGCGAACAGAGGGGGGAAGTCGCCAGGGAGCAGTAGTCTTACGGGCGATCGGAGATGCAGGGGTCGTGCGACGTTTAGATCATGAGTGGATGCCACGGCCAGAGGAGCTCGTACGTCGGCCTTCGAGCGCAGCCAAGGTGAATTCAGGACGATCATCGAGAGCAGGAGACGCGAGCGAAAACCGCTACCGGGCTGTCACCTGGGGAGGAAGTATGCGGACAGAGGTGAGGGCGGAGTAGAGGGAAGTTATGGATTCGTCCGCTGGTAGCAAGGGGCGATGAATTAGGGATTGGGTATTTATAATTAGATACGGGGAAGTAGTGGGGAGCATAGTATGGACGTGCAGGAGCGCGCGCGGGATGGGACATCGCAAAACGGGTTGGGGCGAACAGTGTGCCGGAGCGGAGCGGCCAAGGTACCGGCGAGATAATGACAGATGACTTCCGAAGTGAAACATGCACAAACATGGAGAAGCAATAGCGGCACAAACAAAAGCTCGCGCGGCGGTGCGAGCAGGTCAATGATCAAGACGGCCATATGGATGGCGGGAACCAGAAACATGCGAATATGCAGGCAGAATGTGATTATGCGAAGGGAGGTCCTACAGGCGGGTGCAAGCTGACGCCGAGCGATGCACGGAAGAGCAGTACGTATAGCTCTTATACACAATGGGGCGCGCGAGATGAGCACAGCATGACCGAGTAAGAACAGTACATCGCAGTGACAGAAGGCGGTGAACTACTCTATGTTACACAATCGAGGCCCGTCTGGCTCCGGTTTAGATGATTGAAAAGCTAGAGTAGGACCATCGGTAAAGTTGTGTCAGCACAACGTCTGCGGAATAAAATAGAGGTTTCGGGCGAGGGAAGAAGAAGTGACGGCACCGAGTATGATTACGCACCCCGGGTGAGGAGTAGAACGCGCGAGTGTCAGCGAGGAGAGAGCCGAATGTGATTGAGGAAAGTGTGTCTGAAATCCGCGAAAATCACCTACGAAATCGCAGTCGAGACCGCAAGTGACAAGGTGCAAGTTGACATAGGTCATCAGGGGCCCCACACCCAGGCGCAGAGGACCGAGTAGGAAGAGAGAGAGGACGATGAGGGGCTAGGCCGGAAGGAGGTGTTGCGGGCGGCATAGATGCGAGCCTGCGCCAGGGAGTAGACAAACAAAATATAGCGAAGTGCCTGTCAGGAGAGCCAACTACTAACCTGGATTCGCGGATGGCCCGCTGCGTCGCCGCCCCAACCGTGGCGATGCCATCGGCGCGCAGGCTTACGGACAATGCACAACTTCCCGCAGCCCCGCGATGCGGTCTGCTTCGATTAGGACGTCGAACACTTACGCTAGACCGAAGCCCCGGACGAGTTTGCGGGCATAAGCGGACCAGATCGACACGATCATTACGAGACAAGATATTTTTCCGATCTTCCCTCTGTCCGAGTGGTGGGCGCATTACGTTTTCAGAAAGAAACCGGCGCGCTGGAAACTGCCACGACCATCGGGCTCGCATCGTGGCCACAATCCGCGCTCGCCTTGGAATGAAACTCAGCCGGGAGAGATTCACTCGCGCGAGGGACTCGACGACAGAGTGATGGAAAGGTGCGGAAAGCCGGGATTCAAACGACGTTGCCGCGCGCACTTCAGCGCAGAATCTAGCCAGAATGGAGAAGACCGTTGGTCCGACGTTCTAGTGAAATTGATTACACGCCTCGAACGAGGCAGGCGGGCTAAGAAATCGTCGCTTGCGGGTTATTGTTTGCAGACGATACGATGTTGACGGCCGACTACGCCCTACCGCGAGACACTGGCGTTAAGTCATAATCTTTCACCAATAGGGACCGGACCCTTTATATACGGCAATGAGACAGCATTCGGAAGAGTTCGGTCTAGCGCAAAGTCACAGTTTCGCACGGCTCACCCATGGGGGGATCTCGCCCACTCTCGCGAATCTGCCTACCTCATTAGATGCCTCGTGCGACAAGCACGAGGAGTGAGGTGGTGGGGCACGTTCGTCACGATCATAGTGCTGCACCAGCCTACCAAGCTTGGTGCCAGCCATCCAATAGCTTCGGCAGTGGGGTTTCATTGTTCCAGAAGTGTCAGCATAGCCGAGCGTCTTGAGCGATGGCTTTAGCCGGAGGCTCCGGGCGGCCATTCGAGCGGCCTACGCATGTTACCGTGGTCCGTACAGCTCGTATTAATGAGCGACGCATCGAACGCCCGGCGGATTGCTGAGGGAGATGCGCCCAACAGACTATTGGAGAATGGCAGCCTGTGACGCCCGCGTATTAGTCAGAGGAAAGGGGACGCGCAGATCAGATTGGAGTGACATGACAGTACAGAATGCTGCGAGTTATTCGGCAGCTAGAAACGCAAAGGGCAGGCACAGCTGCATATTCATGTGGCTGACATACGCACCGAAGGTGTGCTGAGTGCGTCCCTGTGTCCGCGCCACTCAAGCGAGAATTCAAGAAGCTTGGTCCTTGATCTTAGCCGCATAGGCCCTTCTCGGACACAGAATTAGACGCAGATGAAGGTCGAGACGGCGCCGGAAGGCAGGACGACTATAACGCAAAGGTCTTTGTGTCGCGATCAAGCCCCAACCCGCCCGCAAGACGTGATGGAGTTTTATTGAGGGTACGGAGCGCCGTGCCGCCCACACTCCTCGCATTTTCATATCGAACATAAAGGATCAAAATGAAGGCGATGTTTGATGCGACAATGTCCGGCGTAACGAACGCGACACGACAATGACGCCGCGAAGTCCGGCGGGCCGCAATTCCGCGAGAGCACTGACGAGCGACTCTTGCAGTGGTCTCGAACGAGGAAATCCGTCCAACAGGGGTCACTTCCGATGCATGAGTAGAGATGGTGCGATTTATCGAGCGCCATCGGGCAAGGGCAAACGAGTAGAAAATCCGTATATGACAGACGGAAGAGACAAGCAAGTTTCACGGTGTTAACGGAGGATAGAACTGCCACGCATGAAAGCGGCTTCCGATAGACGCGGGATGTTGATCCCTGCGATAGGGACGCGCTCAAGGAGTGCAAAGCACATGGATCAAGTCCAGCGAGGTCATTCCGTGGTGGGAGTCCGAGGAACGGTGAAGGCCAGGCGCACGGAAAGCGAAGAGCCAGTTCCGTTGAGGTCTCTGATGAAACCATACGCAGCGCTGGCGAACAAGAAGCATCGAGTGACCTGACCCGGAGGCGAAGGCTCTAGGAGAAGCCGCGCCTGGGGCGTGACCTCAACAAACGAGCACGCCGCAGATCACGCATAACGTCACGGGTTCTTTGGGACAGACATTCCTCGCGCGAGTGGTCGCGGGCGAAAAGAGGCCTCGCCGCCCGCAATCGATCGCCGCGCCCGCCACGCCCGAGTCGACGGGCGACGGTGCGCCTGACGCTGAAATCATCGCAAAGGCGCATCGAAGGCGGAAGCGCAACAAAGCGAGCCGGCCGCGTGGATGGCTGCTGAGCCCCACGGCAGCCTGTGACGATGAGAGATACGCGAGCGAGCTTTAGTCCAATCTCCATGACGGCCAAAGGAAGGCAAAGGCATGCTCGTGGGGTGGCGAATGTTGCGTGGCCATTGCCCGGGGGTTGCGATCAGCGCGATTGTTTATCGCTGC
>Ga0179593_1401869_pt1 | contig 17144 bp, 25 predicted proteins | sample CZODoug2_1_08_16_FD_185931 | JGI IMG/M metagenome (GOLD analysis project Ga0179593, IMG submission 185931) | Vadose zone soil fungal communities from Angelo Coast Range Reserve, California, USA - CZODoug2_1_08_16fungal (PacBio error correction) | ecosystem: Environmental > Terrestrial > Soil >... | reverse complement strand
CGAACCCCCCCCTTGCTCGGCCCTTTTTTCCAACATCGAGTTCCGTGAATGATGACAACCCCCCTCCCTACCCTTGTTGGAACAACCCTGCTGTCCCGATGTCTCCGGCGGCGAGTTTTTTTTTCCTTTTTGTCGGAGTTTTTCCACTTTCAAGAATACCGGCCTGTTTGTGACACCCCGTCGCAACCTGTCCCCCGGTTTTTGTCATTCTCCATGTTTTTTTTTCTTCCCGCCTTCCATGTCCGAAGCGTTATTATCTCTCTTTCTCTTTGGTTTTTTTGGCCATTTTTGTTCTTCTCTCATGTTGCCTGGCCCCTGCAGTCTACTTTTTTTTTTTTTTGACTTCGTCCCGCGACGTGACCGTTGGCTTCTTTCTTTGGTTTTGTTTTTTTTTAGTCTCTTCTTTCTTTCGTACTTTGATTCGTATGTTTAGGGTTTCTTTCTCCTACGTTTTTGTGGGATCATTTCCCCCTTCTGCTTGTCCCACTTCTAGATTGTCTTATAATTTTCAAAAAAAGCTTGTCTATTTTTGGATCTAGATCCAGGCCTCTTCTCGTCCGCAACACCTTTCACCTCCTGCCAACTTTCCCCCCCTGGTTCGTTTAGTTCCAAATGTGTGGCGCTAAAGTGCGATTTCGGGGATGGGGGCCGCTTTATTTTTTTCTTGTCGCGTTTTTTCCAGGCTTCCTTCTCTTCTTGTCTCTCGGCGCTTTCATATGGTCTTTTTGGTGGGTTGTTGGCTGGTCGTGGATATTCCCTGAGAAACGGTCTGCAGGACTTGGAAGCCGATTCCAGGTGTTTGGGTGCCCCCCTCCTTTTTGATCCCATGCCTCTTTTTTTTTCCTTTCTCTTTCCTCTTCTTTTTTTTCTGTCTGGATGAGTCTTTTGCCCCCTCCCCTGTTTCGTCGTTTGCCCACCCCATTTGAAGGGCTTTTTCAGTGCTGGGAACGGACGTTGGCTGGTGCCGTTCTTTGCCTTCTCACCCCTTCCTCGAGGGCCCATAAGTTTCCCTTTTTTCCTGACTGAGGGCCCATTCCCCTGCATATTTTCCCCCTGCCTTCGTCCAAAGCCCGGCAAAGTGAATTTGTTTTCCTCGAATTCGTCAACTTTCAGCTCAGTGGGCGAATGTTCGCCCCCCCTTCCTCCCCCCTTTTGGCGTAGGTCATTTTCCCTCCCCCTCTTACTCACGTTTCGTCTGATTTTTTCCCGTCTCACACTTCATTAAAGGCCCTTGATTCTTCTCCCTCTTTTCTTGTCCTTTGCACCACTGCGACGCAAGAACGGTCAGCCGAAGGCGTTTTTTTTTTCCCTCCAATTTTCCTTCCCCCTCGGCGCGCCGTGGAAGGACTCTTTTCGTCCACCCTTCCCTCCCCCTGTTCTTTGCGTTTCTACCTCTCGGGGCCGCCTTTTTCCACTTTCGCCCCAAATGGCCCCCTCCCTCCCACGGATCCATTAGTTCCTCTCTCTCTGACGATACTTTTCTCAAACATTTCCTCCATGAGACCCCAAATGTGTTTCTTTTTCTTTTAGGGGGGGTTTCCTGGCTTCTTGGTCGGGGCGGTCCTGTCTAATTCATGAAACCGTTCCTAGTGGCCCGGTTTTTTTTTTTCACTTTTCTGTTTTAAACGCACAAGTGGTAGGGAGGTCCGTTGGCCCTTCCCCCCTTTTTAGGTTTCGATGGTCGGAGTTGAGGTTTGCACTCTTTTTGCGTTCAGCAATCGAACTGCCGCAGTCCCACCTGGGTTTTTTTTTTTTCCCCATTGTTTTTTTTTTTCCCCATTCTGGTTCCGTTTCCATGTCCCTTTTTTCCCCCACCCACCCCCCCACACCCCCCCCCCCCACAACCACCACCCACAACAGTCTTTGCTGGGCGTGGCGGGCACGGTTAACATTTTATGTTTATCCCCTTCCTTTTAAGTAAGTCCCTCTTTTCCCTTCCTCTGAGTTTTTTTTCGACCATGAGAGAATGCTTTCTTCTTGGCTTTTTTCCTTTCCGATCTTGGGCTTGTCTCTGCGCAGACCTGAACCCTTGAATATTTTTCCATTGGGGTTCTTCGTCCGGTGCCCTCTCCCCCCCTTACGCCCCCTCTTCTTGTGTCCGTGCGTCCCCTCTTTTCCCAGTGAATTTTTCCTCCCCTTTGATCCTTTTTTTTTCCTCAGTTTCAACGACTGTAGAAAACTCCCCCCAGACACTTTAGTCCCTGCGGGGCACAACTACGGACCCCCCTTTTTCACTTTTTTCCCCATTTTTTTTCGTAGTGATGGTGACCCTTGTTTTTGCATTTGTTTCTTCCTTGACCCCATAGGCCTCTAGCTTTTTCTGTCATCTTTGAGTCCTAATTGAACCAAGCGTCTACTTCACGTCTCTGATTTTGTTGCATTTTTCTTCTTTCCTTGACCTTTTTCCATCCCACAGTTACCTCCTTCCCTTCCTCCCCTGGTCTTACCTTCCTTTCAGTTTTTTTTTTTTCTCAGGTCAGTCCTTTTGCCCGGCAGCCGAGCCCTTTTGTGAAGGTCCAATTCGAGACAACCTTTCTTGTGTTTCCTTTCCGCCCTTCCCCCCCCCCCCCCCCCCAACCCACCCCCCCCCGCCCCTCCCACCCCCTCAAAAACTGTCACCCTTTCCCGCGAACTTTTGGTCCATCAGGGCCCATTCTCTTGGACTGTCTGGCGCGCAGATTGTTTTCCCCTTTCTCTTCACGTTTTTTGCCTTTTTCTTTGATCTTTTTGTAGTTTTTCCCCCCCCCCCTCAGCTTTCCCGTTCCCAGTAAGATCTGGATTTTGCGTTTCTTTAGTGTTCTGCTTGGAATTTTTCCTCGTCCCCCAAATGATTTCGAACCGATTTTGACACGCTTGGAGTTTACGTTCCTTTTCTTTGTGGTTTCATCCCTTTTCCCCACCCGTTTTTTCTTATCCTCTTGCCAGCTACCCACTTCTCTTCGTTTTGACTCTGTTCTGTGTTCGCCACTCCCGTCCTGCCCCCCTTCTCCTTCCAAACCCTGTTTTCCGCCCGCACCCACTTTACCTGTATTTTGCACGGGACGTTGTTTCCCTCACCTGTAGAGCGGACGGGGGCCAAGTTGTTTCGTCACACCTCACGTTTCCCTCCCTCCGTTTCTACATCTATTCTTTTTTGTTCCCCCCCTTTTCGTTCAGCTCATTTCACGACTTTAACAGAACATGGTCCAGTGGACCATCCATTCAAAAACCGAAATTTGTTCCCCCCCATTCCTTTATCCGAGACAGAGCTCTCGGTTCTCCGTTGTCACGATTGCTAAAGCCCCTTTTTTCCTTCTTTGTGCTCCGTGTTTTCCGCGAGTTTGCTGCGCTCATTGCGCTCCAGCGCTCTTTTCATTTAAAAACTCGTCACCCTCCCTCATCCTGTCGCGGCTGGTGCTTTTGATCCGTAGCATAGTATTAAAGCAGATGGTGGCCATTTTCCCCCGTGCAAAGACCGCACTACATCTTCGCCGTAGGTTCGAGAAGGATACCCCCTTTCCCTGGTTTTTCTTTTTTTTATTATTTCTAGTGACTCTTCCTTTGTTTCATCCATTGTTCTTTTTTCTTTGTCCTTGCCCCCATTCCCAGTGCTTGGCATTCACGTTCAGCATCTCCTGAATAGAGTGAGGTTTTATCTGATACATTTCCCATCCCCCCCCCGCACCCTCTCTTTTTTTTGTCTCTTTCGGACTGACACCCTTTTTCCCTCCTGTTCATTTACTTCTGGCGTGACAGATTCACGAAATCTCCTGTTTATGTCTTTTCTCTTCCCTCCGTTGCCCTTAATTCCATAGTAATTCATTCCCTTTCTTTTTATTCTTCTGTTGTAGGCGTCCCCTTTGGTGCCGAATCTCCTTTAATAAAGAGAGGTTGCCTTTGTTTTTTGGTTGTCGTATTAGCCTTTCCCCCCCCTCGGAGACGGTCTCTTTCCCGGAACCCTATTCGAGAATGATCCCAATTTTTTTTTTTTTTTTCTTTGCTCTTTTTCCTCCGGCTGTTATTCCCTTGTGCAGGCAAACCTCCAGAAATTATTGGCAGGCATACACACACAAGGTCACTGATGGCGTTTTTTTTCCATTTTTTCTTCCTTCGAAGTTCCCCCTGATTCCATTTTCTTCATTCAGTTTCCTCTGGTTCATTGGTGAGTTCTTTTGGGTGCTTGTAATGCGACATTTTTATACTTTTTCCCTCCCCCCTATCTGCCGCTGGTCCCCTAGTGATGGCCAGCCATGGGAATTTTCTGGTAATGTTTCGTCGATCCAAAAGTTAGACTCATGATTGGAAACAACGTCCCTCGCTCCCTTTTCCACTTACTCTCCGTCCCTCTCCCCCGGCATGTTCCTTTTCGCCCTGCAGCGTTGGCCACCCGTGAGCGGGCTCCTTATCTCTGGATTTTTTTTTTAATGGCAACCATTTTTTCCTTTTTTTTTTTTTCCCCAGGAGCCTCTCCCAGCCAGGTGCACTAGTTTTTTTCTACGCTTGTGTCATGTTTACTCAGATTATTCCTGTTAACTTTCGGCTAGAGATTACAAGATGTTTTTCCCCTGGGCAAAATCCCCTTTGTCCAGTGAGCCCCCCCCCCGACCATTTAATGGCGTGCAGTTTGTGGCGTGATTGTTTTTTCCCCCAGATGTTACGCTTTTTTCGTTTTCTTAGTTCTCCGTCATTATGTACCTTGGGGGCTTTGCTGACCCATTCTTGTGGTTTTTTCCCTCTCACTTCCTGTTCTATCCGGAACTTTATCCGGTCTTCACCACCCTACAGCTAGATGTAGGACGAGGAGAGCCTTTCTTTTCTCGCTTTTTCCTTGACAGCTTGCCCTTTTCTTTTCGGAGCCCAACGTTTCCCGTCTCCTATTCTTGTGGATTGCGGAGACTCTTCCCCGTTTGAGCGATCGATTACTACTTTTGGTTTTGAATTTTTTTTGCACCCCCCCTTCCTTTTTCTCCAGTTTTTCACCTCTTTTCTCCCTTTTTTTCTTTCCCCGTATATTTAGACCGGGCGGTTTCACTTCTTGCAAAGCCGAGGTTGCTTACCGTTCGTTCACCAATCGTGTGCTGTCAATATTCTGTTAGCTGTAAGAGAAAGTGCTGTAATTAATTGAAGAATTCCCCCCTGCGCGTCCTCCAACTTCTCTCTCCTTTTTTCATCCTTCGGCCGTTGTAGGAGCTTTCTGACAGCTGGGTCTCTATTTTTAACCCTCCAATGACTTCCCAATTGTCCCCCACAAGGCCTACGTGGGCCTTTTCTTTCTTGGGCACGCAGGTTCTTGGACTTTGGACCTTCTTCAATGAGTTTTTCCATTCGTTTCCCCGGCTGGTCCGAGGGTGAAACGTTGTTCACTTCCCCCTTTCATTACCCCAACCTGACCTCTTTTTTTTTCGAGTGCATTCCCCAAAATCTTTTTGGGTTTCTGTCGACCTGGACTACTTGAGACAGTGACGGCTTGAGGCCCTTTTTCGTTTACCCTAGCCCCCTCTGCTTTGTTTCCTCCTTGCATTTTCCCTGGGTCCTCCTTTTTTCTTTCTGCCCTTTTTTCTATAATACCCAGGGAAAAAGCCTTCTGATTTTCCGTAGACCGCTCACTACCGTGCGTGCTAGTCGTATCTCCGACCGCTCGGGGGGATGATGTCTGTCCCCTTCCCCGCATAGTCTTAGCCCCCCCCCCATGGGTTTCTTCACCACCCACTAGCGGCACTGGGTGACTTTCAGGAAGGTTTGACCGGAGCCTTGTTTTCTTTCCAGGAGCCCCTTTTTCCCCCGCGTTTTTGTTCTACACCCTTATATTTCTGCTGCACGCCACTGGAATGCTTCCTCTGATATGCATTTGTCACTATTCTTGTGGAAACATTTTTTTTTTTCCTTGCGACCATCGCTTTGGCGTACTTCGGTAGGTGATCTCTTGCCGATGCAACCCCCCCCATTCCTACGGTTATTCCTGTCTTGTGTCTCCTTTCCCGCTCACCGTTTTTTTGATTCCCGAGCTGTGGCCTTCCAACAACCTCTGGCCAAGGATGTTTTTTTTTTTAGGGTTGAGTGAGCACCCTCGGTTCTCCCCTGTTTATTCTTTTAAAGGCCATCTGCCTCCCTCAAAGACCCCGATCCTTTTGATTAGGTCTCTTATACCACACGTGACACGCAATACAGTTACCAATTGAGTAAACTTTTACCCCCAGCGATGAACCTAGCGGAACTCCCACTTTGTTTTTTTTTTTCTTTTCCGGTCGTTGCACGTTTGTTTTGTTTTGGTTCTTGTTTTCGTTTTTTTTTTTTTGTTTTTTTTGTTTTTTTTTTTTTTTTTTTTTTTTTTTTTTTTTTTTTTTTTTCTTTCTTTTTGTTTTTTTTTTGTGCCATGTTAACCTTTGAAAAACCCAGCTGTTTCGCAGATTTTTTTTCCCCTTTCGTTGTCTGTCCAGGACCACTTTCCCCCCTCCCCCCTTTTCTGTTTTTTTCTCTGCGCACAAAAAAGGGCTGTGGTACGCGTATTTCACCATGTGTCCCCCCATTGCATGATGGGGACACCCCCTCCTACCCTAACCTTTTTGCATTCTGTTGCGCGGAGGCGAGTCATCACGCTCGTTTATAGTTCTAACATGACGCCGCCTACTTTTTTTTTTTTTTTCCCCCCGTCTTTTAAACGCACCCTTTTTTTTTTTCTCATTCGCTGCAACCCACCCAGAATTCCTTTCTCCGCGGTATGTCGTCTTTGCTGAGGACGTGTAACTGATTTTTTTTTTTTGCTCCCTTTGTGGTTGTAGGAAGCATGAGGAGTCTTTCCCTTGAGTATTTACCTTTTTCTGTCCGTGCAAGGTGGGGAGATCATTGCGCGACTTTGACCAGCTGTTGTCTTTTCTTTTTTTTTCCCCTTGAATCTTTGCCGTTTTCGTTGCGTCCTGCGTTGGTTTTTTCCGTTTGACTGGTATTGTTTTTTGGGTCCGCAATTTTCCGGCCACCGACTTCAACACCAGCGCGTGCAGGCATGCAGTTCTTTGTTTTTTTTTTTGCTCCTGTGCCCAGCCGTCCCAGAGGTGGTGATGGAACTTTGCCCCTTTACATCGTTTATTTTGTTTTTATCGATTTTGATGTCGTGCGTGCGGATGAAATTTTTTTTTTCCCCCCCTTTGGCCCCCCCCTCCACTTGGTAACGTCTTTTTTTTTTCGCCGCCTTCTCCCCGTCCCTTTCCGATACGGATGGGCCCGAGACGGTTGAGTTGTAGGTTGCTTTTTCGTTCCGAGTGGGATCGGTTTACCCACCCGTTCCCCAACGCTATCCTTCAAGTCTTTCCTTTCCCTTCCCCTTCCCCATCCTTTTTCTGTCCTCTTTGTGTCGGTGGGTTTCCGGTTCCTTGCTCTTCCCCCTTACCGTCCGTTGTTTTTCAGCCTGACAAACGCCGATCCACTTTTTCCCTTTCTGGTGCTCACCCCTGGGTCACTCATCTTTTCTCTTTTCCTTCCCTCCCTTTTTTTCTACCTGATTTCTTCCCTTTCTCCGCCCCATTCACAGGCGTTATTCGACCATATCCCCCCCCCTGGATTACCGTCCTTCGGAGGCTGTTGGTGTTCGCGGATGAGCAGCAATCGGTCCTTTCTCCTTTTTTTGACTCCTTTGCCACACTTTTGTCATCCCACATTGCGCTCTTCCCCTCCGGTCTGCCCAGTGTAGGTTTTTTTTGACTCTCGTATGTCGGGTTCTCAGGCTTCGGACTTTTTCCCACACGGGGCGGCAGCCCAGCGACCCGAATAAGTGAGGTTATACAGGCGGCTCAGAGACCCGCAGACCAACTGTTGCGACGAGCAGCTCGGGAGGTCCCTTTCCTTTTTTTCGCTTTTCTTCCCCTCATAACCCACCTCGTTCCCTTTCCCCCATTTTTTTTCCTTTTCCTGTTGCGTCAGGAAGAGAGCCACAGTTTTGATGTGCGCGCGAGATTTCCACATACTTTTCCCAACTTGCCCTTGTTATTACTTGCACGCTAAAGCACACAAGGTTGTCGCGCGAAGGTCTTTTATTCCCTGACCCTGGTTTCAGCCCCTCGTCCTCAGCGTGCTCGTTCCCTCAAAATTTCCCACCCCGAGGTTTGACCTTTCCGAAAGGGACGATTTTTGAACAAAACAAAAATATCTGCCCGGCGTTTCCACGTCCTCTTCCCCCCTTTTTCTTCTCCTTCCTTCCAAAGCCCCCCCCCCCACCTATCTCTTCTTTTCCTGCCATGACCCCTATTTTCAGCGTTCGCCATTATCCCGTCGTCTTTCCCTGTGATTTAATGGCTAAAACCCACCCAACCTGGCGTGTATCTGTTCCCTTTGCCTTTTTTTACATTGTGGTTTCTTTTATCACCATGCCTTTTCCTGTGTTGTTTTTCTGCTGCTTATTAGACCCTACTCCACACCAGTTCCTCGGCCCTGTCCGCAGCCCCACTAGAAGGCATGGTTGTTCTAAAGTGGACTAGATTTTTTTTTTTTTTTTTCTTTTTTTTTCCATTCTTCCCTTGTTCCCTTCTTTTCACTGCGGATGCCACGCGTTGTTTTTTCCTTCCAGTTCCCATTCGAAGAACAGTGGGGGCTTGCCTGATGTTTCCTTCCCCTTGCCTTGAACAGAGTGTTAAGTTACATGTTTCCCAGCACTTGTTTGGGAGGGCCTTTCACGGTCCTCCCCTCGTTTTTTTATTTTTTCCCCCAAGTTTCTATACAGAGACGTTTTTCGTGTGCCTCTTTCCCCAACCCGCATCCGTCGTCATCGAGCTTGCAGATCCCTACCTTTGGTTGCTCCCTTTCCCCAAAGTCGCTTTGCGCAGCTTTGCGATTCGAGCGTTGCCTCAGAAGGGGCGCCTTTTTTTTTTTTCCATTCCCCGGCATCCATTCCTTTTTGGCTCCCCAGATTACCCCCCCCCCACCGTACCGCCCCCACCCCACCTCGATGGGTCTCTTTTCCCCCGACGTAACGGAACGAAGTGGGGGACCGACATTTTTTTTTTCTTTCCTAGGGACGTGATTTTTTGTAAAAAAACCATGCCCATGTCCCCCATTTTTTTTTGTTGCCCCCCCTCCTTAAACTCGAAATCTACCCAGGATCGCCTTATTTTTTTTTTCCCCTCCCTTTTTTTCCCCTTCTGTTTCTCTGCTTTTGTTCCCTGTTCCGCGGTTTTTTCTCGGTAGCGGAATCCCTCTCGCGTTTTTTTACACCCACCGATCGCTACGTCACACTTTCCTCTTTGGATTTGATGTAGAGCCTCGGGCCGGCCCCTTTCCCCTCTTGCCTCCCCCCTTACCGGCAGATTCCTGTCCCCCCCCCTGTTTCCTTTTTGATGCTATGTCCTTCTCTGAGTCTAGACGTAGGGTCGTCAGGGCGCCCCCTTCCCCACTGACGGGTCCCAGCCGTGGATACTTTTTTTCTCCCTTTTTTTTCCCTCTTTCTTTTTTCTTTCTTTCCGGGCCGTCCCAACGTCCCCTTCCGTGTCTTGCTCTTTTTATGTTGGCCATCCAAGTTTTCCCCACCTCTCTTTTGACGTCTGCCGAGATGCCCTCCTTCGATGCGTTGTTTTTTTTTTTTTTCTTTTTTTTTCTTTTTTTTTTTTTTTTTTCCTTTTTCTTGCGATTGGCTTTTCCCCCCCCGCCGTGTTTTTTTCCCCCCGACATTCCGACAGGACCTCTTCCTTGGATTGCGGTTTTTGGTGGTATTTTTCCTCGCGTTCTTTTTTCAATTCGGAATGCGACACATGTTACCCCCTCCCTGTGGCCCCCTTCTGTTGTGACGGCTGCCCAGGCCCCCCCACCCCTTCGTTGCTTTTCATCCGGGACCCGCTGCGCTCCTATTTTCTGAAGTCGAAATGCGATATTCACTTTTCTTTTGGCCCCTTCCCCAGCTTATCACGATCCAAAACAACGGCTTCCCCCTGCGTTCTTCCTAGTGAGGCGACGTTTAACTCGGACTGGCCCCCCCTTCCGTTTTTCTTCCATCTCCAACCCAAGGGAACGTTTTTTCCCCCCCGTGTGTCCCCCCTACACCCCGACTGCTTTTTTTCGGTGTCTACCCGGGGAATTTCCGAGTGCTTTCCCTTGACGTGAAACTTAAACATAATGGGAACTCCCCCCTCCCCCCCAGTGAATGTACCTTCGCATGTGCTTACACTTTTGCCCCCGCGATAGTTGCCTTCATGTACGAGCCTTGGCACGGTGAATTAGTGTGCTCCGCGCTTCTTTTTCCCTTTTTTCTTTAGTGGCGCGAGGTTTCAGACGTGGACCCCCATCTCAGAATTGACTCCCTTTCCTCGCTTTCTGTTGAGCGAGCTATTTCTTAAAAGCGGATTGGTTGCCCTGACCGAAAGAGAACTACAGGCTTCTTTTATGCCGTTTTTTTTTTTTTTTCGCCCGTTTTCCCTCACTGCTGGCGGATACCTTTCCTGGTCTAGTCATTTCCTTCTATTCGTCTTTTCTACCTACTGAGCTCTTTGCTTCTCGGAAACATTTTCGTACATCGTTCTGCCCATCAGTCGTGTCAGTTCCCCTGCTATTCGAAGCCCCTTTTTTTTCCGTCCTTCCAAGAAAAACCTGACCCTCCCTCCCCCCTTCACTCTTGCGGCATGTCCTGGTTATTTTTGGAAGTTACAGATTTCCCTCCCCCATAGCTTTTTCTGCGCTCTCCTTTTTCCCGACCCGGAATTAAAGCAGGAATAATTTGTCTCACTTTTTCGTTCCTTTTTTCCTGCGCTCAACTTTTCTCATCTCTATTTTCCTTCATTCTTCATTTGTTTAGTTGTTGCTCGCCTTCCCCTTCATCAGTGCAGCCTTAAAGATTTTCATTCCCATCTTTTCTTTACTGTCTCAGTGACTTTATTCCGGGTATGTCCCTTGGTGAAAAGAACACATTCCACGGTAAAAAACAGGCGTCGGTTTTGGAGTTTTTTTCCCTCACGATTGTCCCCCCTCTTTCGTTCGTCCAGAAAGATTTCACGGCGAGTGTTCATTTGTTTCTGGAATTTGTATACTCCCATCGCTCGTTCGGGGCCCGCGGTTTCCTTAATCGGATGTTTGCAGAAAAGGTTCTGGTGCGGCAAAATGTTTCGAGGGCCGGCCCCTCTCTCCCTTTTTATTGACTCCCCCTGCTCCTCTCCCCTCCCTATCGTTTTCCTTTCATTCCCTTTTCCCTCACTTTTTTCTTCGAGCAAACCCCCGCTCTTACAGATTGTCTTAGGCCCTTTTTGGTCATGGTGGTGGGGTCCCCCTTTTTCTCTTCCTCCAATCTGTTTCTCCCTGTCAGTTTTCCTGATCGCGTTTTTTCGATTGCGCCGACATTCCCCTTTTTTGTTTGATTGCTCAAAGCGTTCAGTGCCCTGACCCACAAAAACCTTTGGCGTGTAGCCACACCTGAAGTGCCGTTTGGCGTTGCTTTCTTATTCTGGCTCGTCGTCTTGTCTTTACTTGTGCGTATATTCACATCAGTCGTTTGACTGACGGCATTGTTCTTCCCATTTCTTTTTACTTATGTACCCTCACGGCTTACTTGCCGTACCTTTGAGAACCCCGTTCTTTTTTTCCTGCTTGTTGTGCACGTATTTAGCAGAGCTTACGTACCCCCCGGTCACCACCCTTTTTTTTTTTTTTTCTCGTGCCCTGACCTTGCGGTGGCCTATTAGTTTTCCCCCACGTATTAAGTCACTCTACTTAGATGCTTTCTTCTCCCTAACAGTTTTGTACTTCTCTTTTTTCACGTTAGCATCAAAAAGATTATTCCCCTCTCTGCATTCTACTTTGCAGAATTTCCTTTCTTTCTCCTCTGGTGACCCCTTTCTCGACACAAGCCCGACCAGTCCGGCGGCGATCCCCCTTTTTTCCCTGCTTGAAGGTGATACATTCCGAATTACCCAAGACAGCCCCTTTTCTCGCTCTCCCTCCCCTTTCTTTCATTCTTTCACTTTGTTCTTAGAGAGGGATGCCACATGTTTTTTCCTCCTCTCAAGTTTCCCCCACCGCTTTCTTCGAGCGAGTCTTCTTTCAGGATCCCTCCGTCAAAAGTCCCTTTTTCTTGTTTCCCTTTTTTTTTCCCATCGTTCCCCGCTGTTTTCCCATTGGATTTCTTTACAGGCACCGGACTGCCTGCCCCCAATGAAAAATGGACGCGTTGTTTTTTTTCCCTTTCATTTCCCCAACTCTCGGCTGCGTGTCCTTCCCCGTGACTTATCCCTGACCCCTGCAGAGGGATTAGTCTGAGTTTCTCCATTTCTTTTCTCCGGTTGCAGGGCTTTTGGTCCTGTGTGTTCTTTATTCCCTTTTGGCTTTTTTCTTCTTGCGCGTCTCCACTGCACAGCGCGTCCGTTTTGGGACCACGTAGGAACGCTATTGTGGGTTCCCCCCTATTTCTTTCGCCTTTTCCTTTTTTCGACCACCTTTGCTCTCGCGTGTTGCTTTCCATGGAACTGACTTGACTCAATAGGCCAAAATTGGCTCCTTCCGTGACAACTTTTTTATGGGCCCTCCTTGGTTGGAGCTTTCCTCTTTTTTCTTGTAGTGGGCCGCCCCGCCTGGCTGAACTTTTGCTGGTTTTCTGGTTCTAAAATCGACACTTTCTCTCCCACTGTCACGCTCTCCCTGCTCCTCATTTTGTCCCCTTCTTGGTTTCCTGTTCGTTTGACCCATTTTTTTTTTGTGGACATCGTGTTTGGCCCCGGTTTTTTTTTATTCTGAACTCGCAACAAATGTCCCCCTTGGCTTACCTTCTTCGTTTTCTGCAGCTTTTGTGTCCCTGATACCACCCTGCTCGATATCAAAACTCTGCGTCCATCGTTTTTCGCTTCCCTGGTTTTCCCCTCTCCTGCCCTCTCTCGTGACCTTACAGACGGTCCCTTGTGTTCCCACTACCCTTCCGTTCCCTTATAGAAATCCACCTTTGGAATGAAAACAGATGAACGTGCCGCCGTTCCCCCGTGCCTGTGGGTTCTTTGCCAGTTTTTGAAGCTTCGGTGTCGTTACAAGTTTGTTGTTTTTCGCCCCTATGCAGTTTTCGTGCGGTCCCCTATTCCAGCCCCGGTGGGCCTGTTTTTAAGTTTGGGAAACCAACTCTTAGCTCGGCCACTTTTTTTTTCACCTCGGAGCCTCCCCAGTTTGACAGGAGCCCCCACCCCCCACCTTGTTTTTTTCCCCCAACCCGACCTGGCGTCTTTTCTGATTATGCTGCGGAATTTTATGGTGCGTTTATACATGCCCGCCTGAATACCGCCTGTGGGTAACAAGTAGAAAAAGCCATTTTTTTTCCCTTGTTGTTCCGTCCACTGGTCTATCCTTGTAAGAAGCTGGATAACTCATTTATGCGCTGATTTTCATTTTTTTTTGCTGGGCCAATGTTGTGTTCTTTCTACGGTATCTTTTTCCCCGGAGAGGGAGGTTCCGGCGCTGAGCGACGTTACGATGGTTGGAGGTCTTTTTTCTTTTTTTTCTTCTTTCCCCTTTGCGGATGTAACACCTAGGGTTCTCTCTTCCCCTGTCTTTGAGGTGTGTTGTTTGCTTTTCCGTCGGTCAGTCCCCTGCGGGTCCCTTGGCTTGCGTCCTCGCGCTGCACCTCCTCGATGCGCATACCCCCTTTTTTTTTTTTCATGGATCGGCGAATTTCCCGGCTTTTATCGTCTTTTTTTCCCCTTTTCCCTTTGCCGATGGGCCCAACTTTTGTTTCCCACTTGCCTTGTTTGCACGGCCGTGACACTTCCGCCCACTGCCGCCCATCCCTTCACCCTGCTTTTTGTTCCCCTACCCTTTTATTTCTTTTTTTCCTTTGAATTCCGGTTTGTGTGAACCCACAGCTATTCGGAATGTTTCTTGTTATCATTTTCGAAATTGTCCTTTTTTTTCCTTTATTTCTCCTTTCCTTTGGTCAGGGTGGTTTGCTGTTTATTCTTTTTTCCCCTTCCCTTCCGTTTCCCCAGGTGATGGAAGGCCGACGCATGTTTTTGGCGTCTAATTTCCTTTTGTACAAAGGACTCATATTCCTTTCCCTTCCCCTTTTTTTTTTTTGCTCTCTATTCTGAGCCTTCCCTCTTCTGCCAAAACCCCCCCGGTCCCTTGATTCAATTGCAAACGGACTGTTTTCCGCTGGTGAAGTCCCTGCCCCTCCCTTCCCCCCCACCCTTTTCCCGCAAAGTGAGCCCCCCTCTCACCCCTTCGTTTTCGTCTCGGATAGCGTTCCCACTCCCCCCCTTTTTCTGCCACACAGACGCCATTGCCCATCACCTTGGCGGCCCATCCCGATCCGCAATTACTGAGAAAGTTTGGCGAATTTTTTTTCCCCTTTTGACCCCCCTTTTGGCGTTCGTTTGCGGCGCTCGTCCCTTCCTCGAATTCCATCATTTTCACAATATTTTTTTTTTGATTTGCGCCTCGAGGGGCCTTGCAGCGACGGGCCAAGCCAACTGCGTTTTTTTTTTTTTTCTCCCCGTACCTACGCTCCCCCCTGGAGGGCAACGCCGTCCCCCTGCTTCCCCTCCTCCAACAAAAAAAACCTATCGCAGCGTCACTTTTCTTGCAAAGTCCGCCTTTTTTTTTTTCTTTTTTTTTTTTTTTTTTTTTTTTTTGTCTTTTCTTTTCCTCCGCACGTCATCCCACATCTCTCCTATGGCCATCCCAACCCATTGCCCCTCTTTTCCCGCGTCATATCCCCGTGCTTGACAGGATTCCTTTTCCTTCCCCCCCCCAATTGGCCTCCCCTGTCTTCGCAACTGGCTTTCTCCGGTTCCCAATTGTATGCGGTGCGTCATGTATAACTCGACCAGTTCCTTCTTTTCTCCCTTCCCCCAGCTACGGGTTGTTGTCCACCCCCCTGTCAGTCTTTTCACTTGGGAGGCGATTTTCAAATGTAGCCCCGCGATGTTGCCCCCGAACCTGCCGCCTCCGCCCCCCCCGGTTGGCCTCACCTTTTCCCCCCTCCCTTGTCATTTGATCCAAGGGCTGGTTTGTCTCACGGTTTCTGACCTTTTGTCTGGGTTATCTCCGTGTACATCCTTACGGTCCTTTGTGCTGTCCAAAACTTTTCCTTCGATTTTACCGTTGTCCCCTGTAGAGATACACCCCTCCCCCGTTACATTTTCACCGTCTCTTCTTTCCCCGAATCCCCTTTCGCCCCCGGTGTGTTTGGCCTCATGTTCTTGCTCTACACCTCCTTTTGAGTGCAGCTTGTCTCTCTCTCTTTTTGGCGCGCCTCTCCGAGCGCACCTCCCCCGCCGGCCCACCCAGTGCATTCTTTTCCTGGGTTTGGCTCGTCCGGCGATCCCACCACAACGTATTCCACTCTTTCCTACTTGGTCTGTCCCACCGACTTTCACCCAAGACGCAAGATTGTACCCCGCTTTTTGCTTGTGGTCGCTGACTAGAGTGGAAACCCGCTTTGTAGTCAAACCAGAACTCCTACCTTGCGCCCGGCGCGGCCCACACTCACGGCAACTTTTTTTTTAACCTCTTCCCCCTTTTCCCGATTTTTTCATATGGTGATCCCATTTGTTACCTTCTTCTGTTTTTGTCTTTGGCCCGATTTCCAGTTGCGCCTCACCCTGCCTTCGCGGATTCTCTCTTTCTTTACCCCCACCTTCGGTTATACAGTCGTTCAAAAATCCTGCATCTTTCTTCACTCTTTTTTTTCTGCAAGACAACTTTCACCCGACCCCACACAGGTACCAGCGCCATTTTGACCCTGTGCCGCGCATTCTGTATCGGCGCCCCTATTACCTGTTCCCGTACTGTTACGCCCCTTTCCCTTTAAGTCCCCTTTTATTTTATCACGGAAGGCAGCTTCCTTTTTGTTTCCCACGTCTCATTCGGTTATGCCCCCAGAGTCATTTTTTTTCCTGGCTTGATCCCCTTTTGTTCACAAGCCTCCCCCCCCTTTTGACCCAGTATTTTATATTACCCTATGGGGTGTTCCCTTTCCCCGTGCCACCTCTCTGGCCCTTGACGCCGGGTAAGTTACTTTTTTTTTTGCCCCCATTCTCCCATCGACGTTAGTATTTTTGCCTGGCCGTCTCGTGGTCGTTTTTTTTCAACCACCAGAGCAGTGCTACGTGCTCGAATCCGACCAATCTTTTCCTCCTTTTCCTTTTTCTGGAGCCCGATAGTTCTTTTTTTCAGTTTCTGAATTGTTTTTCCTTCGTCCCCCCTGCTGACCCCACGTCTGGGTGCCCCTCGGTTCCTTTACGGAGGCTTGAATTTTCCATGTCCCCCGTGGATTCTACTCTCCTTCTCCCCGATGCATTGCGCAGTCTAGTTCCTTAACGTCTTTGTTCCCGTCTGACCTCTATCTGATTCCCAATACGTTTCCAACGGCGTCGCCCTCCCAGCGATATAGTCATGTGGCGTTTCGCACCTTGTTCCCCTTCCCTGTTTCCCCTCCCCCAGGCTTTCATTCCCCTCCTCCTCCCCTGGCCTGTTCCCTCCCCCGGCCAACCTCTTGCTTTTTGCCTTGGTTGAGTAAACAAGTCCGGCTGAGGATTCTCTGCATTCCCCCCTTTTATGGGCCATCAAGCCCCTTCCCCCCATTTCAATGTCACCTTCCCTTTTGCTGATTCGTGCGATTGGCTCGGCCTCCTCTAATGATGCCGCCCCCGTTGTGGGCCTTCTGTGCTCGCCTGTGCGAATGTTTGCGGTTCTCATTTTCCATTTCCCCAGGCCCCCTCCTGGCCACCAACGCTGCTTGTTCACCTTTTTTCGCGAGGCTGTTGCTCCTTTGCGCTCTGCTTAAACGCCGGTTAGCAAGGATCCTGGCCAGGCCGCAGATGCTTCCGCCTTGCTCCTGTTTCCCTGCTGACCTTCTCCCCGGCATTTTTTTCTACTTTTTTTTTTTTTTTTTTGGACGTTTTCTTTTTCCCCCTTCTGTAATTTGCGGCGGCTTTACTCAGGGAAGAGGCTCTTTCCTTCTCCCTCCCCCCTTCCTCCCGTTTCTGCCATCCCCGAGGTTACCAGCTTTCTAGCTGGTCTCGCTTCCGACCATGCCCCCCCTCCCGCCTCACTCTTTTTTTTCTCACCTTGGTATCAGTGTCAATCGTCGGCAGACAGAATCAACCCTCCATCTTTTTTTGCTTTGATTCCCCCCTTTGGGCCACCCCGACGTTGCACCACACGCTTGCCGCCTCAAGTGCCTTGACCATGTTTACCTTGCGCGTACACTTTGTCCG
>Ga0179593_1326818_pt1 | contig 17144 bp, 18 predicted proteins | sample CZODoug2_1_08_16_FD_185931 | JGI IMG/M metagenome (GOLD analysis project Ga0179593, IMG submission 185931) | Vadose zone soil fungal communities from Angelo Coast Range Reserve, California, USA - CZODoug2_1_08_16fungal (PacBio error correction) | ecosystem: Environmental > Terrestrial > Soil >... | reverse complement strand
GTCCGAGGATGGCAATTTTTTTGCGAGCACCTTGGACCGGGACGGAAAGCGATCCTCCCTCCTTCCCCTCGCCCCCAAAGAGCTTGATACCTTTTCGGTGTCGTGGCTGGTGTCCCTCGAATGGACTTGATGGCCCCCCTCTGCGGAAATTTTCGGTTTCCCCCTCTTGAGGAGTTGCCTCTTCGACGCTCTTTACTGACGATGCTGCGGCCCCACCTGCGACCACCATTCGTCTCATCCTCCGTGACCCTTGCGTCTTCAAGTCGCCTGTGTGCGTTGCCGGTCTTCTTTTTTTTTAGACGATGGACAGTCCATGTACTCCTCCTTCCCCCGCGTTCCGTTGTCGTCGGTGGCGTGTCTTGGCTCGCGGTTTCAGCCTTGGACGCATCTCCTCAGCTCCTACCTGTGCCGGGCCCATTTTCTGAAGGTTTTTGTTCCTTCGGTTCGTTTTTTAGCGGGCCCTCAGCGGCCGGCGCTGGACGTCAACTCTTTGCAGCCCCCGCTTTCCCTTTCTTTGGTTGTCTTAAGCCCATTTAGTTTTTTTTCGCATTTACCATCGTCCCCCCTACCTCCACGCCTTTCTCCTCTCTCTGATCTAAGTTCTAACTTTGCCGTCTGGCGTTTGCCTTTGATCGACTTATGACTTCAGTTTTCTTCCTTTGTGGTTTTCGTTACTGGGTAGTATTCCGCCATTTTTTGTAGGCGCCCTGTACTCCTGCAGGTTTCGTCGTATCCGCCCCGAATCGAGTCCAGCTCGCAGAACGATTGTGCAGGCTACGTTTCTTTCCCCCCATAGGCCGCTTTGTCCCCTTCCCCGTGTATCTTCTACTTCCGTAAACGATTTCCTCCCGCATACAGCCACGTATACTGGCGTTAATTGCTGTCTTACGAGCATGTTAAGACCGATGGCGTGACTTCTTGCGGCTTCAGGGTGATTTTGCCCAGTGGGCCGCCGTCGCTTTCCCTGTCGATTGATGGAGTACTCCAGGTTTTTCACCCATTCCTTGATCGGTATCCCTCACCGCCAGGGCTTGCGCTCCTGCCGCCAGGAACATCTTCTGTGTCGTCCTTTTTCGCCCTTCTTGACGTACCCTCAGTTTCTTCCCTTCTGAATTTTTTGACGCATATTTTTCTCAATCCTCCGGCTTGCAAACCGGACCCCCCTCCCCCACCGTTTTTCATCGACCGTTCCGCCCTTGTCTCCAAGTCCGTAATCAAGTCACACTCACCTCGCTCATGCTTGCTCCCCCCGATTGCTCTTCGGAGAGAATATATTTTGACCTTCCTCCCCGTACTTAGAGTCTATGGTCTCCGTTTCATATACTAGGGACTTTTTGATGTCCCTGCCGTTATAGGCGCCCCCTTTGCGGTACCTAGAGAGCACAAGTCTTTTTTTCCCCGCTTTGTTATCCCTGTCGGCTCGTTGCCCTTTAGTGGAATGTTGCTCCTCTCCTCGGAGTTTTGTCATGTCTTCCCTCTTTAGTGCCAACAAGCCAATCTGCCCCCTCTTCTTATGATTTTCTGGTTTGCAACGCTCGTTTCCGCGAAGCTCCTCTAAGCGAAGCCCCTTCCTCCCTTATGTCTTAATGGATGTCCTTCGCCCCAAGTGGCTTACAAGCCGGAAACGGGTCTTTTTCAGTTTTTACGGCCATTACCTTTGCAGAGTCCCCTTTTTTTTCCATTTTTTTACTTCCCCCTACTTTGCACGTCCGATGAAACTTGAAAATCTCTTTTCTCAAGCAATGACTTCTTTGCGGTTTGCTTATCCGGTAAACGCTGGAGGTTACGGTATGAATTAGACTTCGAGCCCCCTTTTTCTTTCTTTCTGTTGCCCTTACTGGAGATCATTCCGGGCGTCACCTTACCCGCCTCCCCCATAATGAGGTGCCGTGTTGATGACCGGCCGAGGCGAAAACGTGCTCTTCCCAGTGACTTCTCCTCTGAGATCCCCCTACTTAGAAGCCCGCTCGGTTCTTGACCCCCCTTCGAAGAAGCGGTAACTAGGGATTCAAGGCCCTCCCCCTTGCGGTTTTTGCTCAGAGATTGGCTGGTAGATTAGTTCTTCGCAACCATTTCATTTCCGAAGAGTTAAGGGACGTGTTTATGGTTTTTTCTTCATGTCCTCCCACGGGTTCCCCTTTTCCTCGAACGCAGCTTGTTCGAAGCAGTCCTCTTTGGGCTTTGAGTTGGCCAGGAGAAGTCTACCCCCGCTCTCAGAGGTAGGAACGGCACTCCCGCAAGTCCGACGCCCGGCTGTTCCCTGCAAAAACTTTCCCCCCGAAACCGATTCGTTTAATTGTGCAAGCGACTTTTCCAGTCCCTCCTCGAACGCACGAATGCGCCTCGCCCTTCCGCCCTCAAGAAAGGCCGGCGTCTCCGACTCTCCTTTGCGATTCGTCCGCGTCAGTTCCTTCTGAAAGGGGGCATGTCCCCGTGACATCTCTCTCCCTACCCCAAATCGTGTCACCAAGTCAAGGTTGCCCTTTAGTCGTCGCATTTTGGTTTTCCCTCGACCCCTTGTACGCCGCCTCCGACCTCGGTTCGGGACGTATCGGCATGCCTACGGTTAGACCCCTTCTTTCGCTCGCGCTGGTAAGCCTTCCCTCACTTATTGGAACATTCTTACAGTTCCCCGCCCCAAAAAGTGGACCTGTTTAGAGGACTTAGACTGTTTGGAGCGACCCACACGAAAGAAGAGTATGACTCCCTTCGGCGATTGGTTAGCCTCGTACCGTTTTTTTCTCCCCCTGGTCGACTAGGAGCTATGTGGCCCTTCCAGAAGAGAACGTTGCCTCCTCCTTCATCTGTTCTCTTGTCACCTTCATCCCAGCCAATAGACTCCGTTGAACTTGGACTCGGTCCCTTTTTGAGAGAAGTTCCCCTGAGATTAGCCGTGTCTTCTCGAGCGCCCCAGATCTTCCTCCCGGTGATTTCTCTCCCTCGGAGGAGGGAACCGGGCCCCTTCCAATTTTCGAGCAGCCGGTGCCGGCGAAGCAGCTGGCGATCCTCTCGGACCTCGACGGTCCAACTCTGCTTCGGGTTCGAGTACTTAGGCTCGTTCGCGGTGTTTTTGGCTTTGTTCCACGCGATCTAAAATGATAACTACCGGTGAAAACCGGCGTGTCACCCCCCCCCCTGACCTCCCCCACGACCGAGGTTTGATGTAGTCCGTATAAGCCATCTGATAACAATAATTCCTGACTGGCAGCCTCCTCTTGCTTGAGCTTTCTCTGCCCTGTTTCTAGTTTTTGACCTTTTACTCTGTTGTCCTTCCACGAAGACGAACGACGCCGAATCGGTGGGAAATAGCTTCGGAATCGCCACTCCCCACGGATTTATTTGGGCCCATCCTTTCGTGCCGCAAGTATCCTGACTCTTGGGTTTTCGTGAGCCTGTTACCGGTATCTCTGACAATTTCACGAAATGGGTCACCGTTCCCCTTAGGATCCTTTCTTCCTTCCTTACTTCAGGCAAGTTAGGGTGGTTCCACCTTCTAGCCGGATTTGGACCCCAACGGGTCCCGGTCGTTGATGAACCCCGGTCTTCACGTACGGGAAGTTTGACTCTCCATCGTTTTCCGCCTATCGGCCCCTCCACTTGTTTTTGTTAGGAAGCCCCCCCCCCTGGTTCGGTCCAGGCGATCGCGTTCCCAGGGTCTTGAAACTGGTTCTCGTTTCTTTGTGGTCGGCTGCACCCCTCGTCCTTCGCAAGGCTTTTTTTTTCTCGCTTTAGCGCCATCGCTCGATGTATCCCCCGCTGAATGGTATGCTTGTCAGCTGTGCGGTCTGCACAGTTCCTTAGATCTGCGGATCGCCCCCTTTTTTTTTCGTCCCCCTACCATCCTGTTGAGCCTTTCTGCCCCGCAGCCCTTTCGCCCCATGGACAACTTCCTTCCCCTTCAACGTTTTCACCTGGTGGTCCTCGGTGGAAACCTCTCCCGTCCCGGTTCGCCTCAGATACTTGGCCCTTTTCCCTACGTCAGGTTTGGTTGACCGTTTGTCGTCTGACGGCCTGTCAAGGAGGATCGAGGTCCTCTCTCAGTTCGCTCGAGGAGGCCGCGTCATCTCGGGTCACTGGTTAACAGATCATGCCTCTTTTTCATAAACTTAGTCCGGCCAGCCAGCTTTTGAACTAAGATCTTCCTACAACCCAGTCCAAGCTTTTCAAGGGCCTTCTCTTCAGAGGACGGACCGCACAACTGGCTACCTCTCTCTCTCTTCCTCAGTAGGGAGACTTTTTTTCCCCTTGCCATTCCCTGAGCCCTTTTTGGGGCCATAGAAGCCCAGTAATGACTCCTCCCGATTATCCCGTTCCCACACTCTGCCCTTTGCGAGTCCCCGTTTAATCATGTTTTTCTTCTTTGGGTTAGCGAAGGTTCTCGAGGGCGCTCAGTTCTCCTGCTGCCCCCTTCGGCTGTTCCTCAATCGGTATCAACCTGCTTGTTGCGCTTAGCGGCGTTACCTGTTTCCGAGCTTATCCTCTCTTTGAGATACGTGATCTCCACGCACTAACCATTGAAGCCTCGATAATCATCTCCTCTCAATGCCTTTCTTCGGGCTTGCTTCTGGCACTATATAGTCCCGGCATCCGCGGTTAACGTTACTATAGGCGTGCCGTCTAGACACGCCCCTAACTCCGTCTTCCTTAAGCTCGTCACCCGCGCTGACCTGTAGCTTTTCTTTTAGGACTATCACCAGGTCGATATTCCCGGCGGCTTCTTTCATGTTCCCTCACGTTTTAGGTTACCTCCCTCGCTCGGGTGCTAACGGGGTTTTTCTTTCCCTCGATAAGTTTTTTCCCATCACCGCTCAGTCCCGAGTCCGCCCCGCAGTATCCCCTCGATCCCATGACACGTCCTTCGAGTGCTCACCAAAATTTTGTTTTCTGCCTTCCGGTGTCCGCAGGCATCTTCTGCCTGCTCAGCGTCGGGATGCTGCCTCCCTCTTCCTCAGAACAATCTGAAGCTTACCGACAACCTTCCGCGCGAACTGAGCGGCGCGACTTACCCCAGAAGAACCCTATCCCTCTCTCACCGGAAGGCCCCTATATGTTGCCGTCGGATTTAAGGGGAGGAACCCGTGGTCTGAACGCCCAGCAAAGGACTTGATGCTCGTGCCTCCTCCTCCGGGGGGGGTGGTCGGTAGACTCCCCACCGCTTCGGCCTTTTAATGAACCATCGTGCAATTCCACTTTAATGACTTCGGACGCGGCTAGGGTCTCGGAAGGTTTTCGCCCGGGCTCGTTCGGGAGTAGTCCACCACCCTATTGACAGAGTCATTCAGCTCGGAGGGTTGCCCCCCTAGGAGTACGGGACGTTCGGTCCGGCGACGCCCTTCCTACGAAGAACTTCCCTGACCTCGACGCTCGGCCTCCGGCCCTCTCAGGTGATCCCGACCTAGCCTCGTTCTCGTTGCTGTCGGTCGGCGCCCCGACGACTGCCCTTGACTGCAATGAGAAATTCTCGTACTCCCCTCCGTCCAGCTTCCACCCTTCTCCGGTCTACCGTATCCTCTGCTTTCTCCTCTAATCTTTAGTCCCAGGCCCCTCGATTGATCTAACCGGTTTTCCCGACCTTATCTTAGAGTAAGCTCTTTGTGCTTCCATAAGGCCCTCTACGACAGGACGGGGTTTAGATCCGTTCTTATCTCTCCCCCCAAGCACCAGAGGGTCGCTATCTTAAATCTACTCTGAGGACAGCAGTGCCTGATCGATGGATCTTCTTTTTCAACGGCGGTCATCGAGAAGATATCATAGACGAGGATTCTATCCTGCGTTCCTTCCATGAGACGCCCATTCAATCCCCGAAGAGGTCGACCTTTGACCGCGGTGAACCCTGAGACCCGCCATCCCTTACCCTGGGACTAAGTAAGCCCAAGACGATCCATTTCTTCCTTCACCCCTGACTATTAAATTGTCAATCCAATTGGCCCAAAGTTGACGAACTTCTCTGGACTCAATGCCTGCTCCTCTTCCGTGTGCCCTCCCCCCCTGATCTTCTTCCGTCTTTACGTCGGCACCCCCGAACGGGGAGCCCGTAATCTTTTCTAAGTCTCGCGTTAAAAACGGCATTTTTTTATCTCGTGTTTCCTCTCTTCAGCAGACGACGCCGCGTTTGTGCTTCGTCGGGGGTGGTCGTTCTTCGTCTCTTCACTTTTGCAGGTCTGCCGCTTTTTAGAACTGTCGACGCCACATCCGATTGTGCCCAGGTTTTCGAGGAGTCGTAAGCGGACCATCCTACGACATTCGCGCCCGAACGCGCAGCCCTTTTCCCTTTCCGTCGACTAGAATGTAAACACGACCCAGACTCGTAACCGCAACGTACGAGCGAGGTCTGACCAAAGGAACCTTTTTTTTCAAACCACGCGAAAATGTGGTGAAGTGACGGTCTTCTAATTTTTCGTTTAGTATGTTCCTCTTTTCTCTTTCGTAGTAGAGCGCCTCTGACCCTCTTCTGTATTTCTGCGAATCGGTTTAAACCGTCCTGACTATCTAAATTGACTTTTCGGGCGTCTGGCCGCGTACTCCATCGGACGCATCCCATTGGGTCTTTAAATAGAGCATGTGCCAGTCGATTCTGCCTCCGGGCAAAGGCGGGACTTTTACCAGTCTGGTTTTTTTTTTCTTCTAACTGACCGCGACAGAATCACATTGGTTGATATCATTTCACTGCAGCAACTTTGCTCCTCTAACGGACGGCCTCCTTCATTCACTATCTCTTTTAGTTTCTGTCCATGACCTCTAGTCTCACTCCAAGGCAGTCCCTTCTACACTCAGGTGGTGCATCCATGATCTGCTAAAAAACGGCACAGTAGTACTATCGCGCCCGCTGTCTCCTGTCACGTAGCATTTCTAGGATTCCCAGCGTGCAACGGGCGGACCTTTCTCGGCATTCCTTGATCCCCTACCGACCCCTGATCCTTCTTGCTCCTTTTCCGCCTTTCGTTACATGTTCTTAGTCTCTAGTTGTCGGTCACTCCTCCTTCTTATAAGTTCCTCCCATCTCACTGAGGTTCCACCCCGGCAAAATTTGAGTCCCGTTTTCTTCTGAGTTCTCGATTTGGCTTCCATCCCTTACTTCCTCCGGATTTTGTAGGGTTTTGGGTTCAAACTGCCTTGAGTTTGAACATTTATCCATATGTATCCCTAGAGTTACTTTCCTATAAGACGTGTGCAACTAGCATCTCTTACGCTCCCATGAGTGATTTTTTTTCACTTCGAGCCCTCTGGTCTACTTACATCTCCTCAGATTCATGCATTTGGTCTCGGCCTTCCCTTTTACCACGTTTCCCCATAAGAAAGGGCAACTTCACTTGAGTCCTTCTTGCGCTCGATGAAAGCAGCCTATCCCCTTCCTCTCTACTTTTCTCTCTCGTCAGCGTAATTCCCGCTTGTGCTCGGGGATTCCTTTTGAAATTTAGAATGTCTCTCATCACTTCGGAAGTTCGGTCCCCTTCGTGTAATTTTCTCTTCTCAAGGGGCTCTGACCCTCCCGGGCTCATCTCCTCTTGAAAATCCTCGATTGCTAGCTCTCTATTTCCAAAAAGCGCTTTCATCCCCTTCCAGGTAGGTTTTTTCCTCCTCCTGTATCCCGCCTATTCACCTTTCCTTCGCCTTCCTAGCGCTGCTTTGTCTATCACCTTCTACTTAGTTCCCTAGCGAGCTGGTCCCTTATAACCTTACCTGTCGGGACCACTCAGGTACGATCTCGCCGCTACGACATGTTCCAACCAGCCCTCTGGTGGTTAGGGAATACTATTTTGTCTGGACTCTAGGTTCAAGCTAGTGTTGCGACCTTGCACTGATAGAGGGTTCAGACCGCCTTTCTGTTCTGCGGCTTCATTTTCTAGTTGGATTTTGAGTAAGGGATGAGAACGAACTGCCGCTGCACTTAGGGTGTTTTCTTCCTTGCCGTTCGTTTCTTCCTTGCGTGTATTTGGCTTTCTCACCCTCCTTCTTCGACTCGGGTGCAGAAGTTCACCTCCTGATCTCCCTCTTGCCCCTCTGCCTTTGCGCAGACGGACCTCCCCGTTTTCTAGATGTCTTTGGTAACCTTCCGCGGACACAGCCCCTAAAGCCTTTTTTTACATGACCTTCGTCCCTTTGTTGATTTCGTTCTCTCCTCGTCGTTGACCGATACATTCTCATTAATGGACTTACACACTTGCTCGCCGGCTTCTCCTCTTTTTTTGTGAAACTCCACCTACGGGTTCAAAACTCCTCGTCGCCGGAGAGCCCACTGATGGTTCTCTCTCCCAGTACCCTACCCTAATTGCCCAGAAATCTCTCTTTCGAGCGGCCTTCAGCCGCCAACGGTCAACTCAACGCACCGATTTTTGTCCAGTTTTGGTTCCGTTCCGCCAGGTGTCATCCTTGTAATGTCACCCGTTCCTACAGTTTTTCTCCGGCTTCTCCCTCAACTCGATTTTAACCTGTACCACGCTTCTCTGACCCTAAGTCATGTTCGCTCTTTTTCTTCCTCTTCCCGTTAGCTTGTACCTCTGTCCCTCCCCCTTGCCACCCACCACCTTTGCCTCTGCACACGGTTCCGCCCCTCAAGAATTCCCCCAGTCTCCCCTGTCCGTCCCCTATGCGGAGATCCCTTCAGCAAAGGCAGGTATTTCGTCTTTTCATATGCCTTCGGATGCCTTTTAGGGCCCCCACGAAGAAAAATTCCGAGAGTCTCATCGCCTTCCCCGATGGCCTTTTCTCGTTCTAGAGCTCGGAAACCTCCGTGTATCTTGAAGCTTCCCCCACCCCATTCAATCTCGCCGGTTTTTCTTACGACCTCGCTGGCGTGCTCCTATTCGCCGCTCCTTCCAGGATCTCCGCGCCTGACACTTCCTGTGTGCCCCACTTCCCCACCTTTATATTCGACGCCTCTTTCAGAAACTTTTAATGCTCTGTGTTTCCCATATATTACCCGTTTTTTACATTTTTTCTCAAGCAGTTTTTTTTCCGCTCGTTTTGTGATTTTTGACTTCCGGAACTTTTTCCGTGCTCCTGATATCTGGTATACCGTTTCCCGGTCTGCCGGCTTCTGACGGTCATGCTTCCTTCTTCGTAAAGATGGACGTTCACAGCCGACGGGGGTATGAAGTATAGGGGTAACTCTTTTCTCTCCCCCTTATGTTCTGCGCGATCGCGCGTGGTACCCCTTTTACCTAGACCATCACTGTTGTTCATCCCTGGGTGAATCCTTGCAGCTCTTTTTTTTAATTCGTCAAGGCTCTTGACTGGTCCTGAGAAATGAAACGCCCTTTTGGGCCATTTTGGATAGTAGATCCCGTCGACTCCCACCTGGTCGCAGTACTTCTCCCTTGCGCCCCCCCCCGGGAAGTCGAGAAGTATCGACCCCCCCCCCCTTTTTGATAGGGGAAATTCCCATTCTGTCCCGATTGTTTCCGACCTCATGAACTCGATGCGATGTCCTACGGCTTTCTACGGAGCTATACTCCTCGTCTCTTTTTTACCCCTATGATGGCTGCCTTAATTCCCCTTTTACATAAGAAGATAGACACCTAATTCTTCTCGCCGACCTTTCTTCATAAGTCTAGCCGTTCGCCCTAACTAAGGCCGGCACGATTTTGCGATATTCCCCCAAGCGCTTTTCTTCCACGTGGTTGATTTCATGGTTGAGCCGATCGTTCCACCCCGGTCCCCCCTCGCACACAATCTGCCAGCGCTGCACTGGCTTCGTTTCGCTGCCGCAGAGCAGGCACGTCTTCTGAAACCCATTTGACCCTTTCTCGTCCTGCCCCGGCTTCCTACCCTTCCGGTCTTTCTTCTTCTTTTTTTCAGTCCCGGTTGTTTTGCTCCCAACGACCTGCTATGGAACGTTTTCCTACGCCAATGCTGCCTTCGGTTACGCTGGGAGGCGGATTTCTGTCCTTGGACCGATGACGACCTCATCTCTGTGCAATGCCTAACGCTTTGCTGAGGGTACACGTTCTGCTGCTTCGAATTGTTCGGGAGAGAGGTTTCCCAGCAGCATCCTTTTCAGTTTAAGACTTGTCGGCTTGTTTTTAGGCTCGCTCACAGGAGTTTGTGTCAGTACCCCTGCCCATGTTGGGTTATAAGGTACATCATCGTGGTCACAGTTACCGACCGAAGGTAAGTACCCTCCGCTTTTTGTGGTGCAGTTTGATGGGCTCCTCTGGCTTTTTCCTCCCGTATTTTGCGCCCCTCCCCCTTTCAGTCCCTTCAGCACCGGCTTTATATATAATACTTCTTTTTGTTTTGAGTTTTTTTTTCATGCCTTGTCCGCGGACGTGGACAATGTGGTTCGTGGGATGGGGGGGCTGCCAAATCCTGCGGCTCGGGCGGCACATAGATGAAGCCACCATTGAAATCGACCAAACTCGCGAGCGTGTCTTTCTTGTCCCCCCGGTGCTTTTTAAGCTCTTATGGTTGTCACAGGCTACGAGCCCCCACATGGCGTCCATGACCCCAGGCACAAACTCCTTTGTTCTGAGCGACGCAGACCTTATAACTTAGATCTATTTCGGACCCCCCGCCCTTTCGTTGGCCGCGCCCTTCTTTCTTACAGTTTTTGCATAGATCGCCTGGTGATATGGGCAGTTCGTGAAATCTCCTATCCCCGGCGCTCTGTTTCTGTCGGCGTCATACGCCTTGCAGTCGCGCAACGCAGCACCGCGATATCCTTAGAGGGCCTATAGCCTTTACCTGGTCAGTTCGGCTCTCTTTGTCTCTTCCCTAGAGGTTTTTGGTCGGGCGTAGTCCCAAGGCAGTTTTCGTTTTTTTTGGGTGTCCTCTCATTTCCGGTTTATCATCGGCATCGTACCCCACCCCTCCATCCCCCTACGCTAGCTAGTTGGAGTCTCCCAAGACTGCCAATAGGTGCAGTAGCGTCTGCTCTCTTTTTCCTTGCTTCAGGCATTCTGAGTAGACCTTCTCGTGTTCGGCGTTCTTTTCCCCGCCATCTCGTAAGGCTTCTCTTTCACGCTGATCGTCTGCAGCGCGTAGTTTTCGTTCTTTTTCCGCAGCCTTCCTCTCCTTATGATTTGCGTGCCGCCTCCCCTCTTGTCTAAATGTTCGAGTCACCCGTTTTGTCGCCCTTTAGGATACTTATCGAATTCCGTTTGCGCCTCCCCGCAGCACACCGTACTTGCCCAAGGGCGGTCTCCTTGTTCGCCGCATGGTCCGCTTCTCTACCCCCCTCTGTTCGGAAATTTTCGTTTAAGTTGCGGCCAGCAGTCTCAGCCGTTCGAGCTTTCCGTCTGATTCTTGCTTTGCCTAGGGGTACAACCCCCCCCCAAATTTTTTCTTCCCTGACACCTTAGGTTTTTTGTTATATTTCGTGGCCGAGCCCAACTAACATGTTTCCCACTTACCCCTAGTCCCCTTTGTGTGAACATCTTAGAGCCGTCATTTGCCTCTCCCCCCGGCCCCTAACGCGAACGGCTACCCATGATAGATTTAGATTTCCGCCCACCGTTCCAAGTCTTTAAAGTCAACATCCCGCTTCCAATTGTTATACAAGTAACCAGGGACCGACGGTACTATATCTGCCCCCCCCCCCCCCCACCACCCCTCTTTGCACTCCCTTCCTTCCCCTTCCTGAAGTTCCGGTTTTTTGTGTGATTATAGGTTATTTTTTGGCTTACGTTCTTCATTTCCTCCGTGAGCGTCCGATTTTACACTTGCCGGCCGGCGCACGCCAGCGAGCGGTTCGTAGACCCCTTTGGTTTTGCATTAGTTTTTTCTTCTCCCCGATGTTGTTCATGCTCATTTTCCCGTTGTTTGAGTCGTTCAGCACACACCTTTTCCTTTCTGATCTTTTGACGTTGATCTCTCCTCTGTTTTAGTTCTCTCCATAGAACTCTCTCGCCTCTCCTCCTCCTTAATTTTCCGTCTATTGCTTGTCTTTTTCACAATGACTTCAAAGGGGTTGGTTTGCAGGCATTGGCAGGTTTTCTTACCGGTGCCATGTTTTCCAACCTTGGTGTTGCCCCTGTCCCGGTTACGCGTTATTCCAGCTGAACTTTATTTTTTTTTGTAACGGCCCAAGGTTTTTTCTTTTGACCAGCCCCTTTTTTTGACCCCCTGGTCGTCCCGTTATGCCGACGACCTTACCTGAGCCCCCAGTTTTATGTTTTCCTACCTGAGACGCAGCCGGGCGGACCTGTGAACCATTCTGCTCCCCCTAAGAACTGTGCGTACCAGTTTTTTTTGAACGGCGTTTTTTTGCTAAGATGATCTGTTGCTTGTGAACTTATTGACGTTTCGGCCGAGCTACACCCTGGTACCCGGGACTCGGGCTTTTAACTGGTTCCGATTTCTCCTGCCCTGAATTTGTTTACTGAACTCCCGGTTTTTTTGTTCTTTATAATTTTAAGTAGCTTCTTCGCCCTCTCCCCCCCCATTTCCCTGAAGGTCCGTTCCTGGCTTGCCTGGACAACTTTTGCGCTATGGTTACCAGAACATCGTTGGGCTTGGCCTCGAAACGGTTTTTTCCCCGCCGCCATTAGGTAGATGTGTGTTCTTTTTGCCGGTATGCTTTTCCTCGCCTGGCCCCTGCGAGGTGGAAAGGCACGTTTACCCCCGGAAGGAGCCTGCTGACCGTTCAGACCACTTGACAGTCCATTGTCCTTTTTCCCCTTTAGACTTGTCCGCAGCCCGTATTACGCTGCCTAGCGTCCGTCGCCTCTGGCCGCCCAGTTTCACGCAGTTTTCACCGGTCGTATTCAGCCGCCTCAGTTTGTGCCGATTTTACTTTTTCCGGCAGGGATTGCCTGTCCCCTTCCCGCATAGGCCGTTCACGGTGTTTTTTCCTAGCAGTACCCACCCGACCGCTTGGTGGTACACAGTTCATCTGTCGTTTGGAGATCGTCTTCCTGCGGGGTGGCCCGTCCCGGGTTTTTCGAAGTTCCCCAGAAGTTCCCTCTTCTTTATAGTTTGTTTATAGCCCTTTTCCCGGTTGCGATCATTTTGCAGCTTTTCGCTGCTCCTTCTTTGTCATACGGCGGGGAACACTTCTCCCTTTGAGTCCTGCCCCGTATCACTGACTCGGTCCCTCGAATGAGTTTGCTTCTGATTCGTACCCCTGCAGCGTCGATCAGTCGGCTATGTGCAGATTGTTACTGTGGTCTTCCCTTTTTTGAAGTTCCTAGTCCCAAGAGGTTTCTTTCCCTCAACGACTACCGTTGTCGTTATGCTGGCGCTTGCCCCGGTCATCCCCATAGACCCCTGTTTGTGCCTCCGCGCTTTGGCGTGGCTCGGCTCGAAGTCCAGGTCACCGCTGACCGGTGTGTGTAATTGCTCCCTGTCGGCGCCGGTGAATGGCCCACCTAGTCCTGTCGTTTTTGCAACGTGGACGTTCCCACTTTGGCCAGTCGAAATATGTTGATTTGCTTTCACTGCCTATGGTTTTCAGGGTCTCCCGTACTTCATGCTCGCCTACATGGTCGTGCTGAAATACTTTTGTGCGCACCCCGGTTCTTTTTTCTAGGGGATCATGTTTTTTACAATCGCCCGTTACGTTCCTTTCACCGCATATTGTTACCCCCACAGATCCCGCCTCATAAGAGGCTATCTCTTCCTCCTGCGACTAAAAGACTTCTGACATAATGTAGTCTGGCGCTTTTAAATTGGATTTTTCTTTCCGATTGTAGTTCTATGTTCGTTGAAACGGATTCAGGCTGTAGTGAGCGTCCCCGACGATCTCGAATCCCCTCCTCGGGCCCCATTAGTGGCTTCTGGCCCTTAATTCTTTTTGGGATCTTTTATGCGACTTTAGGCAGAGCGGTTCGTCGGGTCCCCAGTGAGAGGACCGGGCTTCTCGACATTTACTCCTTGTTCGGACTTGCACTGATCCTCGGCTCTAGCCGGACGCCGGACGTCGTCCTTAAGAGTTTCAAAACTCTTGTTTTTTTGGGGGGTTTGGTTTTTGTGTTGGTGTTTTTCTTTTTTTTTTTTTTTTTTTTTTTTTTTTTTTTGGGTTTTTTTTGGTTGTTTTTTTTTTTGTTTTTGGGGTTTTTAGTTCCAGGTTCGCGTTCCGGTGCAGGGGTCTCGACCGCGTGTCGTCTCTCGTGCTCCCAAGCTAGGCGTCCTCTCGTCCGGTCCGTTTTTTCGGGCCCCCCTCTGATTCGAGTCCCAGTTATGGCAAACTACGGGTGCTGTTTGTTTGTGCACCTCTCTCTGTCTTGTGCGACCAAGGTTGCCTTCAGGCACGGTCTCGGTTTTTTGCCCTGTGCGGTATCACCCGATGACCTTTCTGTGGTTATGTGGGTTTTCGGTTGGTCCAGTTTTCGTGGGTTTTCAAGTCGATCGGCCTCGATCCTTTCTTCCGTTCAGCTCATACCTTTTGAGGGTGTTCCCTAGCCCTGTCTCCTCCGACGCGACTCGTTTGACACTTCTCCGCACGGGGTTTGCGCATGTCTTTTTGTTTCCACGAGTTCTTTTGTCCCCTGTCTACTCGCTCTTATTGTTTCTTCTGATTTTCGTGGGGTTCCACCGTTTCTCTGTCGATTGCCTTCCCGGCGGCATCGCGCAGTTCATCGTCTTGCGCGTCGAGGTGGTCTCGTATGCACTTTTGAACCTGCGTCCCCGCGCCAGCTGGGAGGAATAATCCCCCCCCTTCCCGGAATCCCTGCAGCTCCGAGATGCGTTTCCCACCCCATTTCTTCAACGATTTTGTGTCCTTCGGTCCCCGGCTTTCGGTTTATCCTTTCCAAAATTGTGTTGACCGCGATCGTAGACGCTGCTCCCGTTTTTTTGTGTGTCCCCCCGCCTGGCGTTCCCTCTGTTGCTTTTTTTTAGGTTCCCATGGTAGCCCTCCCCCTGAAGGATGAAACAGTGCCCGGTTTAAGTTATTTTTACACGCGCCTCGTTGATGTCCGCATTTGCAGTGCTCCAGCGGCTTTGAGGACTGAAGTCGATCGTTCGTCGGGTTCGCGTTCCTTTTGCGCCGCTGCCCTTTCTCCTACGTTCCTGGTCGCCCTCGTGATTGATTTTTTCTGCCGCGGCTTTTCCGTGACCTCGTGCTATTTGCTTCCGTTTCGCGCTTGACCCTTTCTACTCAACGCCGCGCGATTGATCGTTTCTGCCCTCTTGCGCTCGTTCGGCTGATGTTGCCGATCTGTTGACACGGTCTGGTTCCCTTCCCCACCCTTTTTGCACCCCCTCCTCGTTTTTTTCCTTCGATCGACTCCTCCCCCGGCGTCTCACCTGCCGCCGTTGTCCAGATAGAACCTCCCCTCCGTCTCGTCGTCTTTTTGGCCCTCTTGGCCACCAGTTCTTCTCACTCATCTACGGCGGACTTATTCCTATACTCATCCCCCCCCCCCTTGCTTCGTTTGACCCTTCTCCCTCACGGATCCGTGTCTTACTTTTTCCTTCTGCTGCTTCCTAATGAGATTCAACACGAGCAGTCTGGGCGATTTTTGTAGCCCCGCCGTAGCCCCCATCGCCAAGGTCACCTGCCTGGTCTAGTGGTCTTTTCCCCCGCTGTGCGTTTTTCAGGGCGCGCGCGCTGTATTTTCTTTCGGCGGGCGCAGCTGGAGGGCTTCTTCTTCCGTGATCCGCTCCTTCCTGAAGATTGTCAGACACCGCCCTGATCGACGTTTGGCGCTGATAACAGCTCCCCTCGACGTCTTACTCACCGGACGCGCCCCCCTAGCCGGTCCCCCGCCTGCATTCCAGTTTTTCCTACTCCCCGCTGGATAAACCCAGAACTGTAAATGACTTCCTTTTCTTCATACTTTTTTTTTCTTCTAGATCTCGGTTCCTTTCGTGGCCCTTTTTTTTGTTTTCCGTTTTTGCATTGAATGAAAAGGAATGTGTTTCCCCGGCCTTTATGGGCCCCTCTCTCTGTAAAGCGGCGATGGTTTTTCTTTCCCGGCTCGTCTGGCCCGCCCTTTTGAATTGTCGTCCCTCCATCTGGTTTTTGTCGTCCAATCTGGCCTTTCCCTTCGGATTACCTAGATTTTCTTCAGACGCTGCTTCCTTCTTTCCGGATGCTTCGCGCTTACTTGCCCCCGATTCTTTTTCGGCGCCACCCGAGAAGTGCCTCTTGGTTTCCTTTGAGCGCTGGGATCCCTAGTTCCGAACAACCGACTATCGTTTGCAGGAGATTTTCCGGCTTTAGTTTGACTTCCTTCTAACGTTTAGCCCCGCGTCCCCGCTTGCAGGACCCGGATCGCCTTGATGTGACTCACGGTTTTCCCTCTCCTCTTTCCGTGAGGTAATCCCTGTCTCAAGTCTGTTGAGGAAGCAGTTCACTGAGCTTCAGAACTTGTTTCCGATTGTCCCGCGAAGCTTCGCTCCAGGTAGGGCCTCCGGAGGTCTTGCAGTGTTTTTCGCCCTTAGGTGTTTTTTTCTATCGGCGCTACCAGCGATCGTCCACTGTGGCCCTCCCCTCCCGTGTCCGCCTCTTCCTTCTCATCCGTCTCATTTACCGTCCTCTTCGCTCCTCTGGATCGTCGCGTCCCTTCGTAGGCTTGTTCATCTGCCTCTAGAAGCGCGGGCCCAGAGTGGGCGTCCCCGATCCCCATCACTGCTCCCCTAGGTTCCCCCCAGTTCCGATTTTTGCGCGTAACCTACCAGGAGAACTGGCCTCATCTGGACGCCCGCCCTTAAAACCTTCTCTTCAAGCAGGCCCTACCTTTCGGTACACTTGTCAAGCGAAATCTGTTTTAAGCGTGTCTCGTAGAAGCTCCCTCCACGAGGTTTCCCCTTCCTCCGTCTTCCTGGATCGCCAACGACTTTTGTTTTTCCGTCATGGGTAAGTCGGACACCCGCCCGTGGAGGAGCTGTCCACGATCGCGGTAAAAAAAAACCCCCCAGTTCATTTGTTTCACTCTCTGAAGGTCCTCGCAATACCTTTCGCCGAGCGGGTTGATGGACTTGTGTTTTCTTAATGCGGTGGAGCTTCTTTTGTCAGACTCTTTGGAGAAGGTCTGAAGCTAGGTACGATGGTTAACATTTTTCCCTATGACCTCTTTACATCGCCTGTGCCCTTTTCCCTCGAGAAAGTGCCCTTTCTTCAGATTTTTTTCGGTTTACCCCTCCCTCTCTGCACACAAGAAACGTACTGCTCATTGCTTAACCTTTCCTTTTCTGGTGTTCCCCCCCTCTCTCGCCCCCTTTTTCTTTCGGGCCCATTCTCTTTGTTGGTTTCTCTTCCG
>Ga0179593_1639373_pt1 | contig 17146 bp, 21 predicted proteins | sample CZODoug2_1_08_16_FD_185931 | JGI IMG/M metagenome (GOLD analysis project Ga0179593, IMG submission 185931) | Vadose zone soil fungal communities from Angelo Coast Range Reserve, California, USA - CZODoug2_1_08_16fungal (PacBio error correction) | ecosystem: Environmental > Terrestrial > Soil >... | reverse complement strand
GGGTTCTGGAAGCGACCCTTTCAGTAGTAACAGGGGTGGAGCCTTCCCTCCTTTATTCCTCCTCACGATGCCCACTTTTTTGCTACCCGTTCCACCTTGCTCTTTGGGGGTGAGAATGTCGATTTTTTCTTTCGGCAGGTGACCTTCGGCTTCCCCCCCTCGTGGATCATGCATCCTTTCCCCCGGAGCGAAGGGCTGTTCTTTTTCTTGCCCTGACCCTTGTACAAATCCGCTGTTCCCAAAGCCATTTACCGATACTTAGGTCGTCTTAACCCTTCTTTACTGGCGCGGCATAAGAAGGCAACTCTTTATGTTGACTCTTCGGCAAGGGGTATCGACATTTTGGACGGGTTTTCCCCGTCTCCTCCATCTATGTGCAGGGGAAAACTCTCTTTTTCAACTCCGGGAATTGAACAACGTCGATTGTGCTGCATTAGTGGCGAAGGGTATCGTCCGCGGGTCGTTAATAGTTCAGGTAACCCTTGATCCTTGGGCGCTCCATGAATCAGGAGCCCCTCTTTTCCTTAGGTTCTTGTTCCCCTTCCAAGTTGTGGTTTACCAGACCTTTAAAGTTTTGGCACTTTTGGCGGTAGGTTGGTGAATGGGATGCGGATAGTTTTCTCTCCCTTTTCCCTTCCTGGTAGAAAGTCACCTTTTCTGTTCTCTGATAGCTATACAATGTTTTGCACACTTTAATTGATCATTTGGTTGCTTCTTATTCATCTACTTTTAGTAGCCGTTGCCTGCGTTCCAGCCCCCAAGGTCAGAAGATGCTGAGGCCCTTTTCTACCGCCCAGCTCTCAGAGGGAAACTGAGAGAGATGGAAAGTCTTTCGCTTTCATATTAGGCTCGCGTTTTCTCGAGCTGACTTGCCCTTTACATCACCCCCCAGATGGTTGCCAGTGTCGCGCTCTTAACAGCGCGCGCGACTGCTCCTAGCACTGGAGTGTTTCCTGAGCTTTGAGAGCTTCATGTCTGTTTCCGCGCGTGCCCGTCCTTCTCGCTTACATTGCCCGGGATGAGTTTTTCCCTCGCAAGCATCTTTCGCCTCTTGCCGCCGGTTTTCGCTCCCCGAGTGGACGCGGCTTTCCTTTGCTTGTTCCTACCCTTAGTCTACAAGTCCTAGTAACCTCGTCGTTTCCTTCACTTTTATAAGTCTAGCTTCCTCCCAGGCCCCCCTCTCCCCAAATTGCGGGACGAGAACGATCCGGTCCCATTTTTTCCAGTGCTGTCTCGTAATCGAAGATTATCTATGTTTTGACCTCGTCCACTCACAGGGTCGAGTATCTCCCTGCGTCGTGTCGGTGACTTTCGACCTCTTTTTTTTCGGTTGCTCCTGATTTCGTCGAATTCCTGACTGTCGGTCACGCCCCTTGCGGCGAATCTCCCCCTTTCCTCTGTTGTTACCACAAGGCCACATTCCCCAAAACTTCTTCGCGAGTACTTTCAAGAAATTCTCGTTTTTTTTGACGAGTTGACATCGTATTTTTCTCCCTCCGGCCTTTTCTCCCGTTCAGCTCTGCAAGCCTAAGATTAGAGATTTGTGACCCCTTTTTTCACTTTGTCCTACCAATTGATGAAAAGGCGCTTCTCTTTAAGTTTCCCTGGTGCTGAAGCGGTTTCTTGCTTCCGTCCCACCTTTCGCGCTTTTCACCCCGACCGCGCTCCGAGTCAAGGCTCAGAGTGCCCCATCTCGACGAGGTTTTTTTCGTTCATTGCCTTAGTTCTTGCTTCTTTTTTCCCAGTCTTCCCCCCCGTTTACCTGAAAAGGTTAAATATACCGGTTCGCCTTTCGCCATTCTCAACCAGGAATGTTTCCTCACCTTGTGTGTATGGAAGTTTCTTTCTGCAGCGCCATAGTTCCCCGTACTTGGGTTTTTCTATCCCCCTTCGTCTGATTGATGGCCGTCGCGTTGCTTTTTTTCGCCTTCCACCTCGCCAGCAGACGTCCTGGCGCAGCTGACTTCCTCAGTCAATGAGCTGTGGATTGCCGAGTCCCCACTCTTTCAGCCCCGCGCTTTCCGGTCCACTCATCCGTTATAGTTAGCTAGGCTAGTTTGCGATCGCAATTTCTGACTTGGATCTCTCTCTTTCTCCCCCTTTCCTTTTTTTGAGTCTCGCTCCAAGCCCGTCAGATTCTCCCTGCCTCGTTATCCAATCTTCCAGATTCCTTCTTGATTCGAGCCAGTTCCCCACCTTATTGTCAAGTCTGTGTCTTCCCGCCAACCCCATTTTGGGCCTGGTCCTTCTACATGATCGGAAGTCGCCTTTCCTCTCTGATGTTTGGAAGGCGAATTTTGGAACATGCGGTTCGCGACGCTCAGGTGGATCCTGCTTCTTGATGATCGTCTCTTTTCGACCCACGCCTATGTGCTACCGCGCCTCTATGGGAGACGCGGACATCCCGCTTTTGAAGTACCAAGCCTGGTCTTCACTGCCTGGCACAGTCCTCCCCCTTTTCCCTTAATGGGCGCATTTCCCTTTGTCTCCTTTGCCAAGCCTTTTCAAGAACTACAAGGCCCCTCTCCCCCCTTTTCGGGATCGATCTGTTTTCTTCTTGCGGTCGATCAGAGGTTCTTGCCTTTTGTCCATTTCTCCGACCCCCTTTTCCCCCATACACCCAGGCACTTCACGGGCATTGATTTAATTCACAGGGCCACCGCCCGGTCTTGCGAGAGCGCCTTATTTGACAAGTGCGAAACCTCCCACGGACCATCGCCAATCTCGCGACAGCGCTTTTTCCTATTTTCGGCCAGCACTATTCAGTTACCATAGTAGTTAAGGAGACCTACAGCCCTTACCCCTTTTCTTGCTGGCTAGCGATCGCCGAAAGCTGCTGCTGAGTTTCGGGACTTGTGTTCCCCCACAGTCCCAACAGGCCTTCTGGCCCTTTTACAGGAAGGCCTGTGCAGTCAGAATTGTTCTCTCTCAGTCCAAGAAACGCAAGCGTTGTCCTGCCCAGCCCCCCCACAACCCGAAAATCGACTGTTCATTTTGTTCACTGTCGCCCCCGTTCGGATAATCTTCGATGCTCATTCTTTTCCGCCATGGCGATGAAACGCTCCGCCCCCTTTTTGATCGGTCCCTTTGAGTTCCGAGAGACGGATTTTCCCGCCTGAAGAAGAAGAGGTTTTTCCCCCCCCCTACACCTGTATCGAGGCTCGGGTATCGTGCAGACAGTTTCCAGCCGATTTCAAGATTGCTTCTCTACCTCGGGCAAGATGAGGGTGATTCATTTCTGACCTCTAGTGACATCCTCGACGAAGGACGCATCGCGTGGCATTGCATTAAGGCTCCTGAAGACGGCCCTTTCTTTTTCTACAACGGTAGTTCCTAGGTTGCTCCTGTATCGGCGGGGCCGAATTCTCTGGTCTTTTCCTCAAGTGGAGTGTTCTGTCCCCCCCTTGTATCGGCAGATCGATAACACCGCATTTGGCTCGTCCTCCCTTTTTCCGCTACGCGCAGGCTGGATTTATCTTCTCTCCCCTGTGATCCCTCCTGCGCATGGCGGACCGTTTTGCTTCCTTTGCCGGAGACGACCCCCGGAGGGTTTCCCTGTGTCTGGCCTGTCCTCAAGGACGATTTGCTGAGCAAAGTTAGCTTTTTTCTCAAGACCGTTTTGTGGATTGCCTTTAACGGCCGGCCTTTAACTTTTCTGTGAGTTCGACCGGACCTCCATCCCTCTTTCCACTCACAAAAATGCCACAAACTGTCGTCAGTTCTTTCCCCCTGGAATTCCTTTCCACTCCGACCGGCGACAAAGCGCTATCGCTTCGCCCGATTTTGAAATTCCCCCACACCGTCCTTTACTTTCCCCTGTTTTGTCCCTGACGAGTTTTCGGACTATCCGTCAGCCTCCAGCTCAGACCCGATTTTTTTTTTAACTCCACGGATGTGCCTCTTTTTCCCTATTCTCCTCTTAATTTTGTGCTCAGTCCTGTATTGTATTTCAATTCCCCCGTCTTCCACAAACTCCCAACCCTCTTGCCGATGGCGGGTGCCCCTAGCATACTTTTCTTGTTGTCAGCCCTGTTCGTCTGTCCATTTCCTTCGCGTGCGACCTCACAGTAGCGGCTCAGCTTTGGTCCCCACAGCCACCACGCCGATTTGTACCATTGTTCTCTTCTTACCCTACACCCTATTTCCAGCTCGCGATCATGATAAAACCGCCCCCGCTTCCATTTTCTGACACCTTTCTTTCTCCCAAAAAAACTTCGGCGGAAGGCCGTTCTTTCGAGACGAGGGATTCCCCATGTTTTTCAGATCTGGCGGCACCAGCTGCCAAGCGCACTCTTCTTTCGTAAGTCGCTTCCGCTCCCTAGACCTCATAGCTGGATGGGATTTTTCTGACTTCCATCCTTGTGTATGTTGGAGATGATACGAATAATCCCCATCCATGTGGCTCTCTTTTCTTCCCCCCTGAAATCCGTCGTCACGGGCTTGTAGGCTTTCTCTTTTAATCCCCCCTATGACCCATCTGTGCCCTCTCCCTCGGTATTGACCTTTAGCTTGGGTCATTGTACCCAGTCATTTGCTCTGTCACTACGTATTTACTGCTTGTCTCCCCCGGTGGATTTGAAGCGACGTCTCGAGGTCTCTTCCCCACGTATAAGTTAAGAGTCACTGGAACTGTCATCCCCCTCCTGTGTTTTTTTACGACACACCATTTTCCCGCCCCTGTCGGGTCTCCTCCGTTCCTTCCGCGGAAAGTGCCTTTCTTTTCCTGGCTTCCCCCGTCATTCGTTGATCAATCCTTGCACTTTGTGTCTAAATTGTTTTCAAGGAGTGTGTGGTACTGCCGATTCATTCTTACTGAGGCTCTTTCCCCCAGGCCCATCTTACTTTCTCACCATCCGTGGTACTTTCCCCCTTTGTACCTTCGTGAGTGGATGCTGATGAATAGTCAGCAGGGTTGTTTAAGGCTTTCTAGGTTCTACAGTCTGACGGTGTGGGTGTATTTCTCGGCTCCTTTCTAGATTTGCAGAATTTGGTTTTCTGACCCGGTTTGGCTCTAACTTACGTTTTGCAATTTTGGTGCGGTCCTTGTTCTGGCGAGTACGGTCGCCCTCACTGAGTCAGCCTTTCCCTCCCTTCCTGCTGGCCAGACACCACGTTTTTTCTGCCTTTCTTTTCGCCGTGTGCTCTTCAAAAGTTGCATTGAATGTTCGTTTTATTTATCCTCTACTTATTTCGTCGCCGTGGCCTCCTGCTCAAACTTCACGATGCGCGGCGCTGTCTTCAAACCAATCCCTTGCCGACCGTGCTAGCTGGGAAAGCTTCCGACTCATTACCTCCAGCGAGTTGGTATCGAGCTTCCGTCCCGTAGGTTTCCCGATCATCGAAAGGGACGCTTTCACATTTCCGGGTCCCGCCGGGCCTTTTCCCCGTATGAACGGACATGTCTTTTTCTCACCCGCTAGCCGGTGGCTTCCGTCTTCCCGATTGTTTTAGGTCCCAGAAGACATTCGCCGTTCCTCGGTCTCCCTCGACAGGCCCATGTATGGAATCTTCTGTTTATGAGCGGTCTTTTCACCCCAGGTCCTGTCACCTCCACACTTCTGTTCCCCACGCCGAGCGATCCGTTCCTCGCGTCTTCAACTCCAAACTCCTCTTGCGGCGAGACGGATTCGTTTTTTTCGGACCTGCGCGCGCTCTCGAAGATTATCTTCTTTTTTGGTGCCATCAGGCCCCAAAGGCGCGTACTTCAGTCGGTCGGATTCCTGTCTTTTTGTCCGTTGCTGCATATAGTTCCTTGACTTGTCGTCTAGCCTTTCCCGTTTTAAGGATGAACCTGGTTTTCCCCCAAACCCTGAGCCTCCCCGGTACCTCGCTGCGATTCCCCGACGAAATGTGCTCCAGCTAACCCGGAAGGTTTTTAATAGCCCCCCCCCCCCCACCCCCCCACCCCCCCCCCACCCCCCCCCCCCCCCCCCCAACCCCAACCCCATTCCCCCCCCCCCCCCCCCCCCCCCCCCCCCCCCCCCCCCCACCTTTCCAACCCCCCCACCCCCCCCCACCTGCGTCCTTTGACTTGTGATCCTCGTCCTCTGTGTTCACCCACTCGCGGTCCAAGTACGCTTTGCGCCTTTGGTTCTTTAGTCGCCTTGGTCAGTCCCTCTCTGTTCAGCTGCGCGCCGAAAGTAGGTGTCTGGGTGATCTTTGCTTTTTGCCAAAGTGAGAGGTGCCGATCACCCTCCCCACCCCCCCCCCCACCCCCCCGCCCCTCCCGCCCACTCACCTTTTCGACTTTCACAGGTTCACCGTCGGCTTCCCGCCAGGAGTCGCGAACCCATCCTCCCCTCTCCTTCGTACATAATGCCTTAATTTTCCCATTTCCCGATTTAGCAAGAGCCCGCGTAGTAGTGGACCTCGTTACTTTGCGCCAGGCTTCACATTCCCCCTTTTTGACTGTCCTTTCCCAGGAATGTATGCCCTGCCCCCCCGAAGTCAATAGGAGACTTTGTCTTCGGCCCTCCCCTACTCTGGAACACCATGCCCTGATGGCGTCCGCGCTTTCTTTTGAACATTTTCCTTTTTTTTCCCACGCGAGATTAAAGCCTCAAGTTTCTGACCGATGACTCCAGGCCTCGTGTTCTTCCCTAAGTCATCCAATTGAAACTCAGCCATCATTTTGGGCTTTGGTCCCACTCAATCCTTCGATATTACGATTGATAGCCGCCCCCTTCAGATTGCAATGAAGGCGGCGGCCTGGGCTCCCATCTTTTTCGCCTCCTCCTTTTCTCTGAGGTCCAGACGCGAGAGATTCAGGTCACTTGCCCTTTTCTGAGTCTTGACTCGTCTAACCCTCCTAATACCGACGGTTTGGCCCTCTCCCTGCGCAATTGCCTGGGAGTTGATCCTTGACTTCCCGTGTTACTACCAGCTCATTGTTTGTTTCCCTCCGGTTCGAAGGCCGTTTTGTAACTTTGGAGTTCTAAGGCGACGGCACAAGCAGTTATTTCTCCCGTTGGGCCAGTCCTTTATTCTGGATGTGATGCACCCCCCCAAGTTAGTGCGCCACCGCGCATGGCATACCCTCTCATCCCCTGCCCGGGGAAGGAAGCTCGGATTTCTTTTTCCCCCCCCTCTTGCCTTCCACGTGGCCCACCTTCCTATTTTTCCCCCGGCGCGGCTACGTATTTTGACATTGTTTCCCGGCAAGGCACTTCCGGACATTTTATTCAGTAAATTGTATTGCCCTCCTATCTTGCGTACTTCCCCCTCTGGCTTTCTCCCCTGGTGTATCGCGCACTTTTTCATGCCAGCCCCTTCCCCTCGTCAGCCACTCAGACATTCATACACCCCTGGGCCCCCCCCGCCTCTGCTCCCCGCCAAGTTAGCATCCCCGTGACATTCCTGCCCTCAATACTAAGAGCTCGTCAGCTTCTCGGCTCATTGGTCCAGCCCCCTCGGGCCTTTTTGCTTTCGGTAACGCCACTAGAAATTTGGTAAACCTGCCCCCCCTTTAAGACTGATCGTAGTTTTTAGGATTTTTAAGGAGCCCGAGTCCTTTTGTGTTCCCCTCCAGGAAGTCCCACCTCTGCTCCCTTCGCCGCAACGAGGACGTAGTTTTCCAGGTCTCCCAAGTTTCCCTTACACAGGCCGCGACTCCGCCTCCCGCGTCGAACGCAACGACCTTCTGAAATCGCTATATCCCGAAATTTTGAGTTGAACCGGCTGTAGAACACCCCGTCGACGATTTTTTCCCCCCTTGAGGGCGATGGTCTTTCAATTGGCCTTGCCGCACCTTTGGCGAGGAAACTGTTTCGATATTTTTTGATGCGTCTTGTCTTTGCGACGAGACGATTTATCGTAGGCATCGTGCCGGCCTTTCGACTGTAGGAGCAAGGTATGGGGTGGACCTGAGTCGTTTGGGGTACATCCACAGATATGAAAAGCCCCTTTTAACTTTTTTTTTTCTCTCCGAAAAGTAGCGTAAATTCTCCCCCGGTGACAATAAAAAGGCAACCATGAAGTAGCAGCTGGTCGACCACGGCCCTGGGCTCAGCTCTAAACTCGAGAAGTCCAGTCGTGAACGGAACAAGAATGCAGTTCATCCGCGAGAACCGAAGTTAATCGGGTTGATTCCTTTCGGCCGATTCAGGCTTGGTACGCAAGATCTACCTGTTTCACAGAAGGGCGCAGTAAGTAAGACTTATCGGCAGACAAACCCTGTTTCCAGGATTTCAATTTAGGGGACACAGCTGGCGGGGAGGCTGATCGCAACGATTTTTCCGCTAGACCCCAGCTGGCTAGACGGAAGCGCGGTTCGCAAGCCCTCGCACCCGGCTGACCGTGCTTTTCACGGCGACCTCTAGCCTTCACTCAGGGAGATGCCTCCTCCCTTCGCCCCCTTGTTATTGTTAAATTGATGAGCCAAGGTGGCTGGCTGTCTCAGAGCCCCTCCGTGTGGATGCCTGCTACATCAGGCTTTCCAGTGCCTTTCAGTTACAGGTATCCTATCACGATTCCCGACCCCACCAAATTGCCCATTTTCTTTCGACTTCAAGACCCACCACTTATTTAGCCCCTTCCATTCCCTGACAGGCGCAAAGGAGATCTTCGCCCCCCCCCCCCTGTCAGATAGTCAACTCGAGATTCTTTTCCCTTTCACGACCCCCGGCGGACTACTTGCCGTCTCCAGCCGCCGGACTGCCACACATTCTCCTTGTGTTTCCATTCCCTTTCTTTTGCGCTATTCTGAGAACCGTTTTTCTGCTTTTTCAGGCTGTTTCTGATACCAGGTCCCCCTACCACGTCATTCCCCTTGACCCCAATTATGCGTGGGGGGAGCATACTATCCTGTTCCCCCCCTGCTCTGGAGACGGATCCCCCCCGTGGAACCTTTTTCCCTTCCCAAGAGCGAGAACCCGTCGTGTAATTTTTCAATGGCTTTTCGTTCCAACGCACGAGCTGATTTGTTACCAGGTCCAGTTATTTTTGAGCGACCTCTTTTCTTCTCTCGATCCTCCCCTTAGTTTAATGGTCCGCTTGCTAAATCCCCTGATCTACTTCCGTGCCAAATGCCTGGCCGACAGGCGGGACCGCCCTTTTTTTAGTTCCTCCCAGATGTCGATGAAGGCGGCCAGTCCCTTAAGTGTGCCCCCTGTTGGACTTTTCCCATCTTTCCCCCCGACCTCTATCCCCGATGGATTATCTATCTCATTTTCTCCATTTTTTTGTTTGGGTCTCTCTTTCCTCTCCATAACCCTCCCATGGAGATGGATTCGGTAAGAGTCTTTTTTCTTTTCGCGTCCGCTGCGGTGCGGCCTTTACTCGTGCCATTTGATCCTACACCTGGCGGTAGGTGCGACCTCCGCCCTCATTTTTGGCTTTCCTCGTCCCTTCCTTTTGGAGACCCGGTGGATAATTCTGGTCCGCGAGCGAAGAGATTCTGCCTCCTAACTGTGTCCCTTTCGCCCAAACGCTCTTGCTTTTTTTTTTTCTACCCTCTTTTCTCCCTCTTCCTTCGCCGCTACGAAGGTTTACGCATTCTGTCGGACTCCGTAACTCCTGTTTCCACCCCAGGACTTGTCTGCTCACGCACCATCTTGCACTTTTTCATTCCCAATTTTCCTTAACTGGAACTTTTTTTCCTAAGGACCAACCTTTGCTTCCTCCCTTCCCAAGACTTGTGAAGCCTCGTTTTTTTTTTTGATTTCCCCGGTAGTCCTGCCGGTCCGTCTAGGTACCACCTCGAGTTTCAGTTGACGTTGGGCGCTTTTTCCTCCTGGAAGCGCTTTGCGTGGTTGCTCGGTGTTTTCTTCCCTCTAACTCCTCCCCTTTTTTTCCCTTTGGTTGTCGTGGTGAAGGTGCGTCCTTAACTCCATGGCAGCCTTTCACCCGTGGTAAGCTGTGCCCACCTTTTTGCTTCTTGAACCACTGTTGCTCCCACTCCCTTTTTGCTTCCTTTGTCAGAGAGAATGGAGTCTGTTTTCTTACTTTTGTATCCGTTCCGAGGAGAAAGAGTCACTTGTCGTTCCCTCCCCTTCCGCTCGCACCGCAGCAGTTCGTTTTCGTCTCCTGAGACTTTCCAACAAAACGACGTGTTCGTGCTAATGACCCGCCTTCGCTTTTGGTCTCTTCCTTCCAAGGTCCTCGATCCCGGTTTTTCAATTTCTTCCCGCGTTCGGCCGCTTGCCTTTTCCGTGCGTTTTTACCCCCTTACATGGACATTGTTTCGCCTCTCCCGGCTGCATCCGGAAGGGCTGCTTTGTTTTTCTCTCCTTGCCCTTTTCGAGGTCACCACTTAGCCGCTTCGCCGCAGCTTGCCGACTTTGACGTGCCCAAGTTTCGGCTTGTGCGTGGAGGTTTTGATTCTCCCCGATTCCGTATACAATTTTGGGTCCGTTCCCCCCTGTCGTTGTCCCGCGCGCTTTGTGCTACTGCCCCTCTCTCCAAAAGATTTTGCTCTTAGTATTGCAATGCGGACCCCCCGCCTCGCGTAGCGGCACTCTCTGTTCGGTTTTCCCAGAAAGCAGGACCATTATGGCATAATATCTACCCGGGGCTTGTTTGTGCCAACTTCTCCCACTCTCTCCACCCCCCCGCCCTCCCTCCCCCACTCTTTCCATATCCCCCCCCCGAACGCCGTTCCCGTTCTTGCGCTCCTCCTTAGTGGTTCTTTTTCTCTTTCGTTTTAAAACTCCCCGGTCCTACCGTTCCGCTTTCTCGCCTCCTCCCTCCATCGGACCTGGTTTTCCACAATTCCCCCCCAACTTCCTTCCCTTTTCCCTTAAACTCTATCGACAGTTTCTGCTAATTGTCCGTGTTTTAAGAAATTATTTCCCCCCCCATAGGGAGCACTCCCTCCCGGGCTTCCCGTACTCTGGCTTCAGACAGATACTTAGCCTCCCATACTCTTCTTTTGTCTCTCGTTATTCCTGTACCTTTATCAGCGGCCGCGCCGACCGTCCCGGGGTGCCCTGGGTTTGTCCCCCTCCCCGTTCCCTTTTTCTCAGTAAAGGTTTTTTTGGTTTTTTTAACCACAGTTCAGAAACTGAAAGGGCGACCGTCCGCTTGCTTCGCTCAGGAGTTTTCCCCCCAGCTTTCACGATTTTTCCCCTGTAGGAATACCTTGTCTTTTTCCTGTCAGCTGAAGTTTCTCTCCCCTCATATTTCCAAGGAAATTTTTACTTTAGTGACTTCACTCAAAACGTTTCCTCGGCTGGCATGTCTTTTTTCTCCCATTTTGGAGCTTTTTTCCCCCTCTTCGTTTGGGTCGGCAGACCTATCCCTCTTTTTCGCACTTTCTGCGTCGATCGCCCCTGCTTTTTTCTGAAATCGTCTCCCCTGCGCCAGCTCCAAGACGTCCGACGAAGGCCTCGACTTTTTCCCTGCCCCTTCGCTTCTTCTCCGTTGATTCCCCATCAACCTACCCTTTTTTCATTCGTTGGTCCAATCAATCCGTAGTACCCTTTAACGATCACAGTGCGATCTGCAATGCAGTTTTTTTTCATCCTCTTTGTTGTTGGAGAGTCCCGCCCATTCATGAATTGCACAGCCTTTGAGCCTGTCTTTCCCTTCCCCATCGGGCTCGACGGATTGTTTTTACGATCCCCCCCCTTCCCCTGGTGAGTTCCCCTTTTGGAGTCTTCCGTGTTTTCCCTTGTAATAGTCTTCACCTTCCTTCAGGCAGTGGACCCTCTGTACAGCATCGTTTTTTTTTTTGTGAAGGCGTTTTGCCCCCTTGCCCCCCCCCTCCCTTTCGACTTTTTCCTCATTCCTTGCAGTGCCAGGCGATCTTTGTTATTCGTTTCACACAAGTTCCTATGTGTCGCCGGTGGAGGACGGTCCGTCCTCCCTCCGGCCCCTTGAATTAGAATTATGGTTTGTTTTTCGAACGTCGAACCCTTCTAATGGGTTGCTCGATCCTTTTTACCCAAGTCTAACCGGCCTCATCCCCCCCCTTGGTTCAGAATGGTGCCACTCTTTAATTCTTCCGACTTCTCCCACTTTCGTCATCTTCCCCCCCTTGTTTCCCTGGACAATCAAGTAATCAAGTCAAAACGACTGCCATCAACGGAACCTCTCCGTGCGTCAGGACTCTCTGTAAGGACCCTGTCTTCCCGAGCCACTCGCGCAACGCATATTGGGTGTTCATCTTGACCGGCCAGCGGAGGGATCCCCAGGGCCATTCTCGGGAAGTGTGTACCCTGATGATTCATCTCGCCCCAGGGATATCGTCGAACCCTGGATAGATTTAAGGAGACGCGGTTTTTTTCGTTTTTCCTGGACCCCTTGGTCGATACGCCTTTTCTTTTTTTTCACTTCAAGGGAGCGTCCCCGGTCATGAAGCCTGATCCTCCCTTCAGTAACAAAGCCCACGTCTACGCAACGACGACATCTCCATTGCCCTCCTGGCGTTGGCTGCTCCACCTCCCGTTCCTCAGATCACTATTTTGAGCTGCGGCCATGGACGCCTTATGGATGAACGTCTGACAGTTTGCTTCCTCTTCCTTGCGCGCCCTGCTATGATGCCGGAAGGACACGACCCGTTTGCCTTCGACGGGAGTTTTGTGTATCGCCTCCGCACTTTCAGCCGAGTAATGGTTGCGTTTCTGTCGGAAAGTCGGCGAATGCTTGCTGTTCTTCATAGCCTGGAACTCCTCGAGAGTTTTCTTGCTCCACCCCCGCAGCCTCCGGATACCTCCCCGTCATTCCAGGCATTTCTTCCTCGGGTTTTTCGCTCCGTAGAGCGGCCCGCACGCCTGTTCATCCAGGCCCTCCCGTCGTTGATCGAGGACCCCCCCCCTTGCCCCGCGTCCGCTACATTCAGCGTGCGGGTCATATTTCCGGCGCCGACCTCCTCTCTTCGTTTTTTTTTTTCTCCGGTGCGCTTTGGCTTTTTTTTTCCCAGCCCCGTGATTGCTCTTCCTCCTTGCCACTTGACCATATTGAGATGCTATCTCCTTTTCCTTCATCCACGTTTTGCTTAGCACGTTCGCGGCAATTCCCGTGGGTGGCTTGCCAAGTTTTCCCAGGCTGTTTTCCTCATTGGTTTTCCGCCTTTCTCCTCCCTCCCCCCGACCCGCACCCAAACTTGTAACCCTTCTCGGTCAGTTCGACGTGCCCCACCACTTGTCCCCTTTGCAAGAACGAACAGGTCCAGCGCTTCCTATTACTCCCCTTCTAAATGACCCCCCTAGATTCCCCCGCGGTGGTACCTGTCTGACCCCTCGCCTATTGCCCCCTCCATCTCATCTTCCACTGCCACCCCAGAGTCGACGTTTTCCCCACGGTTTTGCGATCAACCTCTCTGAGAACGTTTTCCCCTTGCCATAGTACTGAGGATGACGTCACCTTTTTTTAACCCCCTTTAGCTAACCAGCTCCTTCTTGGCGGGTTTAGATTCCTGGTGCCGCCTAGTTTGTCGTAGGCCTCTCCCGGGACTGTTGTGGATTTTTCCGTCTTCCCCCTCCTAGAGGATTACTGTTCGAAAAAGCTAAGGCAAGGCTTTCCCTTCCCTTTCCTCGAATAAACGTTTCTTTTTTTTCGTTAGCCATGATACACCGTGGTTTCGCTCTCCCCTTGCCCCTAGGACAGAGCCAGGTGACGCCCACCCCCTGCCCTCCCTCCGCACGACGGAGTTCAGTCGAGAGTCCCAGGTCTGAGCCGAGGGAGGAGGGAGCGCCAGATTTTCCGATCGTGGAGAAGGATCCCCAATTCCCAGCACGTGGACGATTACCATCAAGCCCCTAGTTTTACGTATCTTCCATATTTTCCTCCCTCCTCTTTTTTTTTTTTGATCTTTCTCCCACCCTCATGGCGATGGCTTTCCCATTTAACCTGTCCCGGGTCTCCTTGGCAGCGCTGCCTTCGCCATCGATGTTTTTGTGTTCCCCTCGGTCTTGAACTTCGAGTTGTCCCCCCGTCCTTTTTTGCTAGCCTTTCGGCAGTCCCTTCGTTTCTCCCATCGTGGATCTCGAAGTCTCGCGACGGAAGAAACGTTCGACTTTCCCTTGGACTGGACAACTCTCTCGTTTTCGACAACTCCCTTTCTCGGCGCTCGAACATGGCCATTTGTCGGCTCTCCGCAACTTTATTACCAGGACTTCGCTCCCGCCATCGCATTTTGTCATTCTGGTGAAAAGGACTTCCCCAACTATAATCTCGGGAACCTTACTTTAGATTACAATCAGTTGCCCCAATCTTTAGTGAATAGTGAGTGGGTTTCTGTCCTTTCCGGGTTCTTTCATATTCCACCACGTTAATTTCGGGTTGGTCTTCTTTTCATCCTTCGAGCGCTTTTTGCCTGGTTTTTCTTTTTCTTGACCATCCCAGGATGGTGGGTCCTCGACCCACCGTTTTGGCAATGGGGTTTTGTTGTCAAGGTGCGGCTAACTATTTCCAACTTCCGCTCCTATTCTCAGCCTTCCAACGCCGGCTTGTAGCAGGACACACACCCGGTCTTGCCTCTTCTCCTGTTTTCTAACCAACTTTCGGACTGACTGCGCATAGCTGACATCTTTTTCCGTCGACTGCAGAGGAGAGTGTCGCCTCTTCTTTCCCCCGCTGCGACACATCTCTGTACAGACAGCTGGAAGATTGGACCGTCTGTCGTGCTCCTTCACCTGCGCGTGGTAGAGAGATGAACCTTTTCTCACTTTTCATCCCTCCAAGCACGGCTTCCTGTTACCCCGTCGAAAGCGTCGGCCTGTCCCTCCTCTTGCTCTCTCACCAAGAGCCGGACCACCTTTGAGCTTGATGAGAGCAGGATTCTCATGAATTCTCCCTTCTCCGGACTGAGGTCACACTCTGCACTCCCGACTGCTGGCCGCTTATCTCAGCTGGAGCGTACTGGCGTCTGCTTCGATACCCCCCTCTCTTTCTTCTACCGGTTTTCTTTTCAGGGAACTCGTTCGTCCTCCTCAGATACTTTTTTCGTCTCGTTCGCCCTTCGATTGCTCAAAAGATCTTGGCTTTAGTTTTCTTTCGGACCAGGCACGTTTTTGCCTCTTCGAAGATTATCTTCCTCCCTTAGGGTTCCCCATAATCCCCCATTGTCGAGATCCTTTTTTTTTTCTTGTTCCCGAATCGAGCTTTTTTTGTGAAATATTCGCGAGAAAGACCTTGGTCGTCCTCAGCCTTTTCGTATGATTTTTTTTCGTTTTCCCATTTACACAGGCCAAATCGTCCTTTTTACCTTCCCTCGCGATCAATTCCTCAATCCCCTAAGGTTTTCAGTTCGTAGGTGCGCCTTTTACATTCCGTGAGAAAGTAAGATTTCTTTCCATTAATTCTCCCGAACCGAAGCTGTTTTTCGACTGCTTTTCGTTCGACCGTACGTCAAATTCTGCCCTCGCGCCGACGAGTTTTGCTTTTTTGCTGACTCGGGATTTCTCATTTTTCAAGTGCCGGGTTGCCCCCCTTGACGATAGCCAGTTCCCGTAGGCTTGCCCCCGATCAAGGAGGCCACAATTATCCTACCTAGATGTCGGATTCCTTTTTTCATTCCCTTTCGATGAATATTCGCAAGTATGTGAAATGAAAGGTTCTTTCCCCCAACCGAAGCTTACTTCACCTTTCCTTTCTGCCTTTCCTCCTCCCCGGTGGACGATAACATTTATTTGATTTGGCCTCCAGATTTCGATACCGGTCATGACTTTTTGAGTACTCAGCGCCAGATGCGGTTTTTCTCTCCGGCCTCTTCCATCCGCAATCTTTGACTGTCCGACCTGTCGACGGACTGGCCTTGTGATCCAGGGAAGACCCTTCCCTTACCCCCCTGCTTTCGCGTTCTATTCCCCCTGCCGTGTTCACGGTTATAGTCCCGATTCTAGTCCCCCGCGGCCGAGGTGCGATCTGCCTTCCTGACATTTCATTTGACTCCCTCTCCCCTCCCCTCGTTGTGTGACGCGCCCTTTGAGGGTCGGGGGGGGCAGGCTGGGATCGTGCGACTCTTGCGTTTCTTGGGCTCGGGTCCTCAGTCCGCGAGAGGTTTCCTCCTGTTTTGTGTTATTCTTGGACCTTTTTGTGTAAGGGAGAGTGCAGAGTGCCTTTGGGAGCTTCCCCTGGGGGTGGTTCGTGTGTAGGAACGTTCTTGGGCCCTCTATCACCGGGCAGATTTGTGCGCTTCGAGAACTGCAGAACCCTTTTCATTCCCAGGAGTCTCATTTGGGAAGTGCCGAGAATACCAGCACGAAAAATTTCTACCCTTGACCCCTCCCAGGGCGCCTCTCCACCACCGTTGGCAGGTGTTGCCGCCCCTGCGTGGCTGGTATTTTTTTTGAGCGGAACCCACCTCTTTCCTGTGTTCTCCCCCCGCGCCCAAGACGATCTAGACAATTCAATGCATGCTTCGAGTTGATTGTGTGTTGTTTTGGTGCTTTCTTATGTGTGCTCTCCCCGTCTTTGTGATAGTTATTTTGTTGTGGCTTCCCGGGGGTGCGGGGGCTGTGACGGGTGGGGGGGTCCTGTTTCCTTTTCCGCCGCAGGCGTTCGCCCGTCGGCGGGGAGGAGGATCGACGGGGGGGCGTCTTCTTTTTGTTGTTGCGTTGTGAGGGGTGAGTTTGTGTGTCGGCGCGCGGTTTGTGTTATGCTGTGGGGGCGAGGTTGGGTTTTGGCCTTGAGTTTTCCTTCGCCGATACCTCGTTCGCACGGTTTAGACGTCCCCTCCTTTCAAAGCCCCGAACTCCCCACAGGGCCCCCACCCCGACTTCGTCGTTTTGCGCTCTGCATAAATGATGGACTTTTCAATGAACTCGACAAGCTTACTGTCCCCTTCTTTCCAGGCTAGTATCTTGTCACCCTTCTGATCTACTAGGCGGGGTTGCCTGAGGTGATTGCTTTTTTGCGTGGCGCACGGAGGCTCTTAGACCCTGCTTGAGGCGTCATGGGGCTGGATGATGGGGGTTGCTTACTCCTGCCACAACAGGAAAGTTTTCTAACGGAGCGGAATTTTCCCTTTGTTCTCCACCCATTAAACCGAGTGGTCGGGCTATGTCTTATTCGGTCTTTAATGGTCAAGCTGACCGTGCCCACTGACCCAAACAACGGGTTCCTGGGAAGGTGTTCGGACCCTGGGAGGGAGGCTGTGTGTGTGTGCAGTCACGTTCCTGTCATTTGTTTGTCAGGTCAAAGGTCCGGACATCGCTTCTGGAGCTCCCCTGGTGCGTTTTCGCTTTTTCCGAAGACTTCGCCTCCG
>Ga0179593_1656739_pt1 | contig 17147 bp, 25 predicted proteins | sample CZODoug2_1_08_16_FD_185931 | JGI IMG/M metagenome (GOLD analysis project Ga0179593, IMG submission 185931) | Vadose zone soil fungal communities from Angelo Coast Range Reserve, California, USA - CZODoug2_1_08_16fungal (PacBio error correction) | ecosystem: Environmental > Terrestrial > Soil >... | reverse complement strand
TATCGCAATTGGGCGCCCCCTCCCTTTTCTTTCTGACCTCTATTACAAGAGTTTTCTTTTTTTCCTGATCGCACGCCTCTACTTCGGCAGTCTTATTCCCCTCGCTCTCCCTCTCCGCGGTTCGAAACCCCCTGCTTTCTTTTCGTCGGCTTTCCTTTAGCGCCGTCCCCCTTCTTCCCCACCCCACCTTTGTCGGTCCTGGTCTTTTCTGACCAACTCGGTCCACGCTTGATTCTCGCTCTCTTTTTCTTCCTCTTCATTCCTTCAGATCGGGTGTTTGCGCCAATTGGCCATTTACATCCTATGGTCCACTTTTTTTTTCACGTATCACTTCCAAGCTGAAGTCGGACTTCCGCGCGCCCAATTAAATAGCCCTGCGCCACCTCTCTTCGGCTGCCCCTCAAACTGCCGCCAGGACATCTCTGACTCGGTTCGCGCAACGCATTCCAGTTCTTTGAAGCTATTTTCTTCTTATTTTTTTCCCCTCTCGTTGCTGCGCTTCTCAACATATATTTAGGATCTAACTGAAAGTGTTCTTCCCCCTTCGGGCGCGTTCGAGTTGCCGGCCTGTCTCCAATGATTCCTTCGTTTTAAGTCTTTTATCCACCTCCTTTTTCTTTCCTACATCTCCTCCTCCGAATTCATCCTCCTCCTTTCATTCGGCCCGAGAGCTACTATCTTTAGTGTTTTTCCCTATTCGATGGCTTCTTTTCTGCCATGACATTCCTTCTTCCTTCTTAAGCGTTTCTCCTTCCGTTCCGCGTCCTTCCCGCACACTTTTTCATCTTCTCGAACAAGGGTCAACTGTGCCCCAGCTATCCGCGAATCGTATCCCAGCTCCCCTCACCCGGCATTTGGCCAAACAATCCACCCTCAATTTATCATCTTGCTCTTCGTGATCTCCCCAATTGTCTTCTCTTCTGGCTTTGGAAGTTCCGCCGTAGCCCAACAGCCTCCATCCCCCCCCCCCGATGAGTTGCTCACCGTCTCTCAAGAATCCACCTCATTCCTCCTTCCACTAGACTTCATGCACACCTCTTCGGGTTGCATTTCTCTTCGGGAAGCTCCCCTTTGCCTCGACCGCTTCTTCAGTGATTTCACCTTACCTTCTTAGGTTTTCCTTCGTTGGCCCTTTCCCTTGGCTGATCTCTTTTCGCGTTTTGTACTACTTTTTCAAATTAATCCTTCCGCTCCCACTTTCGACCCCTGTACTGCTTCGTTTTCCTATTTTCGCGGTTGGGTCAGGGCTCTTCCGCCTCTCGCCGACTCTCGGGCGAACTCCAGAGTCACTGCTGAACTCCCCCTCCAAGTCTTCTTTGCATCCTCGACTATCCTGATAGAAGTCACACATCCCTGGTTTTTACATTTTCTACACTTATTTCGATCGATCTTTATTTTTTATCTACGAGAAGAACCTCTCACTATCCACCAATATCTCTCAGTACACCACGATCCTTTTTCGCGGACTACTTCATGTGCTAGCGCGGTTTATCTTTGAGTCGTATTTTGAAACCCTGCCTCTCTTTCTTTTTTTTTTTCCTGCCAAAAATCTATAGTCCCCATCTCCCTTCTCGCTCACTCTTATACCTTGCAGGCCCTTCTTCAGAACAGTACCTGATGAACGGACGTTACCGATACTATCCTAATCATTCATTTCTCTTTTTCTTCTCCCTGCCCACAAGGCCTTCCCGCCCCGATTCTTCCCCTTCTCCTAAGGCTTGTTTTCGAGCGAGCTTTCTCAGGGTTTGACATTGTTTGTACTAAGACCATTTCCCCTGGCTCTCAAGAATCTTATGCTCCAGCCTACCTCACGCGTCCTCCCGGTTTTTCGCTGTAAAGACCGAACATCTTGCGCCTTTGCTGATCGATCGTAGCATTATTTTCTGGTGTGAATCTCCTTTTTTGTTTGCGATTTGAGCTCGCCAAGTGCTTTTTTTCCCCCAGACGCAGACCAGGTCGTGTCTGAATCCCCTCCCCCTTCTCATTCCTCTTTCTTTGGTTTCCCTGGAGATAATGAGTACCATTACTTTTCAACAGGGACGTGACGTTCAGCACTTGGCCCTGGCCAGTCGATTTTCTCTACGGTCTTTGTGCTTTCTTCCTCTTCATGATCCCCCATTCGTTCTCACTTTCTTTTGTTTCGGGGATCAGACTTCACCGCCTTCCTTTTCCCTCGCCCTTCAAGTCTCCGGTCTCGGCCCTTTCCGTTCTTCATATAAGTAGCCACTTAGTCGATTTTCCTTTCCTCAGTTTTCTTTTTAGTTTCCTTGTCGCATAGTAATTTTTTTGACTGTCCACAGTTTTCCAAGAGCCCTGCGCAAGCGATTCATAATTCCCTTCCTGTCATCGGATAGACCTCGATGACGTCCCCCCCCGCGTTCTCCTGTATCTATCGACATCTTTGTTTTCCAGCGGAGCGCTCGGTTGCACCCTTTTTTTTGACCCTCCTTTCGTATAACTCCCCTCTTACGCCATTTTCTATGCATGTCAGGCCCACGTTTCTTTAACTAATCCTTGTCCTTCCTTTTTTTTCCTGCTTGTTTTCTCTCCCCCTCCTCAGACCTCGCTTTTCATTTATATCGGTCTTCTCTCAGCTTTTCTTCCCCTCACCTCTTCACAGCAGATCCAGGGGTCCCTCTCCATTCCAGCTTCCCGCGTTACCTCTCTCCCCCTCTCTTGCCTTCCCCAGCAGCTGTCCCCTTCGCTGATGATTTCTTGCTGTCAATTCAACTCTTTAACGCCCGCCGATCCTTAGCGCCTTTACATTCTCACCTTTTTTTCCCCTCTTTCTACTACCTTCACGTCTTCTCTTTTGCTAATATCTCCACTTTCTCGCTCATTATTCTAGGTAATGATCGTTGCAGGTATGACGTTGATGATACTCTTCACCGTCGTTCTTCCTTCCTAATGATACTCCATCTTCGAACTGCTTCAGATTGTCCCCAGATCCTCTCCCCCCTCTGTTTTTCTACTTTTTGTTAGATGCCCGGACTCCTTTTTGCTCCAAATCGTCCCCCCCCCTGAAATCTTTCATGCTCTTTCCCCTCCTCTTTTGTGCTTTAATTCTTCCTAGGTCTTCTTTCCCCTTTAGTTTGATCAATAAGCTCGTCGGTCTTTTTGTCCCCCTTTTTGTTTCTCTTTCTCTGCCGCCCCATTTATTGGCGCCACGGTCTTCTCTGACTTCCTAAGACGGCTTATTTTTTTTCATTTGGTCGGCCTGTCGCATCGTTATTCTCGTTTCCACGCACCTTGAACCCGCCAGGACTAAGCGCTAATCGCTTAGGGAGCACTTCCAACGGCAATCGAACGGAACGAGCCGGTCCATTTGCTTTCTCCTCCCGTACTCGCTTTTTTTTCGGGAGTCTCTCGATGCATGTTTTTTTCTTGCCGCAGTCGAAAGTCTTCGGTGAGAGTATCGCTTTCTCGATCACTGAGTATCACCTTCCCATCGTTGATCCTCACAGCCCCTTGCTTCTTGGAGTCGCCTCTGCGCTTACTTGTGTTCCTCGTAAGTTTTCCCCTTGCTGTTTTTTCGCAGGTAATGGTACTCTTTTTCAGGGCACCGAGGTGATCTCTTTCCCTCTTGTTTTCTTTGTTTTCCCTTTCCTCGATCTCTAGTCTCTTTCCTCCCCCTTGCGCCTTCCCCTTTTCGTCCCCCTCGATCGCGCGTTTCTTGCGTGAGGCGCGCGTTCGGGCCGTCGTCACGTTTTCCTCTTATGCGCATTCCTTCTGTCGGAGTCTAGTGATGGTTTTGTTTCCCCCTCTTTAATTCCTCCTTTTCTCTCTTTTTGGCTTCCTACAATTTCCCTCCTTCTCTAAAAATTTTTTTTGCTCGATGCATCTCCCTGCGAATTCCGGCTTTTCTCCGACCTTTATTTTATTTTCGAATTCCCGAGCCGGCCTCGATCTCGTCCTTCCTTTTCAAGTGTATTCGGCGTCCTTCCCTATCCTGTGTTTTCTTTTTTCCAGACCGGTGATTCTCGGCGCGCCCCCCGCAAATCCGCGCCCCCTTCCACTCCCTTTTCTATCCTTTCACCCCCTCAATTACACCCGCCCACGGCCCCCTTTAGTGCGTTTCTCCCTCGATTCTATAGGAACTTTTCCTGAGTCGGCTTGTTATCTGTACGTGAAAGCGATGCTTAACGCTCCCGCGTCCCTTCCTGATAGATATCTTCTTCTTCAGCGTGCGAGATTTCACGAGCAGCGTTTTCCCGCTTGCCAGTCCTGATACACCATCCAATATAGATCCTCGCCAGCTTTTCTTCCCGCCCTACCTTGCGCCCATCTGATGTTCCGTATCCTCTTTCACGGCTTGTGCTTCCGCTCTCTCCTGTTTTTTTTTGTTATATCTCGAGTTGCCCTAATCGTTCGTTTCGTTATGACGAGGGCTATTTCCTCACTGTGTTTTTAACTCTTTCCCCCCGATCCCCTTCCCTTCTCCTCTCTTCGCACCCGTTCCCTTTCAAAGGTCTGGGTCGCGTCCCTCTTTTCACCGTTCTTCTTCCTGTTCGTTACCCTTGTTAATTGTGACACTGTTCCGGGTCCTGTTGCATCTCCTTGGGACGATCTTTTGCACAGCGTGATCGTCTTTTCCCGCTCTTGGGACGTTTCTTTTTTCCCCAGATTATCACCTTCGCACGTTTCTCTACTCTGCGCCCTTTGAGACCGCCCCTCCAGCACCGATCCCCCCTTCGCACCTTCGCTGACGCTTCGATTGTACTCGTCGGTTGACTTGGCGGATCCCTTAATGCCCTCTCACGCTTCTCCCCGATTTTATTTTCCAATCCTTCTTACTTGGGAAGTTTGTGGGTTCCCCCGCGACAACCTCGCTTTGGATCTCCATTAATAACTCCTAAGCCTTCCCCCCTCCCATTTTTTCGAGGGACCGAAGTCCCCGGTGCTTTGAAGAGAGAAAATCGCTCCTCCGGTCCGCGATTTTTTGTTTCTTACCGGGTTTGATGTATTCCTCGTTGTTCTAGTCTCTTAATAAGTTAGGGTTCTTGGTTCCCCTTTCTTTCGAACGTATTGCCTTCTTTTATTCTCATATGCCATCGCTATTGGTTCCTGAGCCACTTTTGTTCTCAAATCCTCAAGTGGATTTTGTTTTTATTGTTGTTTAAAATACTCCGCACATTGTGTTGTTCTTTTTTTGTAAACAAATTTTTTTTTTCTTTTTTTGATTTTTTTATTTTCTCTTCTCCTCTAAAAATTTTCCATGACCCTCTCACGCTGTAGCTCTACCTTTCTCAAGTTAGTCCTCTCTCACTGTTTTCTTTTTGGATGTGTCTTTTCCCCCCCTAAGATGGGTTTTCTTTTTCCCTCTCGGTCGACCTGATTGCGCTGGCGACCCCACACCTTTATATCTTTACTCTTCCTTTGTTATCCTCGTTGATCCTAGTTCCCTTTGGCTCGTTGTACCCTCGTTTACCCTTTTCGCGTCTGCCTTTTCCTACCCCTTGTCGCCTCTTCGAATTATCATTCGCAACCGGAGTTTTCAACGACCTCTTCCTTCCCCTCCCAGCTATTTTTGATGATCTTCTTTATCTTTTTCTCTTACGTTTACCTTTTACCGTACGTACGCCGACCTCCCTCGTCCACCTCCCCCTTTCCTGAACTCGGTTTTCCTGTTTTTCTATGCACATCTCTCACTTCTACTTTTTATTCGATGTGATTCCTCTTATTTTTTCTATTCTTCCTGTTCCCCTTTGTTCCGCTACCCTCCCTTTCCTATTCCCGCCGCATACACTCTCCACCGCAGTCCGGCTCTTCCCCTGCCCGTCGCTGCATTGGCGCTTTGCTCTTTTTTATTTCTCTTTCTCGATTTTATCCTCACCCTTCCCCTTTCCTTCCCTCTCCCGATCCCTTGTGGAGCCATTTTTCCCACTTCCTTACCTGATCGCTAGCTTCGGTCCGGATTCTTGTGATCTGAGCTCTTGCACAATCCGCTTTTTCGTCATTCTTCTCCTTTCCGGTTTTCTCGTCCGCCTTTCGATCTGCTTGACTGACGATTCCCCCTGACGCTCTTCTATGGTCCTCCTTCCTACCGGCGCCTTTGTCTTCTCGAAGATGTGACTTTTTTCCGACCATTGAAGCAGGTCCAAATTTTGCGTTTCTGACTTAATTTAGTCGTGTCTCCCGACTTTTTGACCCCTGGGTCCTATCGTGCCCTTTTTAGGAAATCTCCTCTCTTCCCTGCGCTCTGACTTTGTCGAGGCCTTCGCTGGCGTTCCGGTATCGAACTACTGCTTTCAGAGCTCTGTGCTATCTTTCCCTCTTCGGTCTGGCTCGACGATTTGGTTCTAACCTTTATTGGCCCCTTTTCCCTCGATGTCCTAAAGTATCCGCTTCCCAATCTGAGCATACTTCCAGGTATTCCTAAAAGCTCTCCCGCTCCTTAACACCTCCTTCACTTCCCTACTTCACCCTTTCTAATTTCCTGTGTCTTTTTGCTTAAGACCTCTTTGCACTCAAGGACCTTTTTGCCGGTTCCCTTCTCTTTAGGCGTTCTATGGTCTGAGCATGGCTAAACCGCATCTTTTTTTGCCTATCGAACCTCCCTCCCTCCAGATCAATTATCAATTCGAGCCCTTCGTCAGTTTTTGACTCAGACTTTTTCTTTCTACCCGTGGATCTTTTTCCTTTCAGCCGTAACTTCGTTGGAGCCTGTCTGCCGTTTTTTCGATCCGAGACAATCATTTCATGATTGGTTCTCTTGATCCCTTTCTCTGACAGCCCGTCCCTTTGAGCGATTTGTTCTTGCCTAGCCTCTTTATGGACAAGGTTCCTATTTTTCGATTAATTTTCCCTTTCTTGCACTTCCGTTTTCAACTTTTCCCTCGCTGTCTCTTTTTTTTTTTCCTTAATCTTTGGACCCTTTCTTGACTCGCGACCTTTGCGTCCTACAGCTTTCCCTTTTTGCAGCTCACTACATCCGCTCCCTTTTTTTTCCTCCACCGGTCTTTTTTTTTTTCCCTTCCTTTGCGCTTATTTCCGAACTCAGATTGACGCCTGTCCTTCCCCCGTCCCACGGTCTTTAACCCGCAGAACGAATCGTGATCTTTTTTCTTCAGAACCTTCTCGAGGCTCGGGCAGCTATTTTCTTTGCACAAGTTTCTTACTTCCTTGATCGGTTTCGCCGTTGAACTGCTTTTTGCTGGCCCCGAAGTGTTTTTCTTCTTCTTTCTTTCCCCTAGAGATCAGGCGAGATTGCAATGCCTCCCTTCTCATTGTTAACTTTCTTTTCGACTCCCCCCGGTATCTTTTTTTTTCACATTCCTTTCTGCAGACCTCCTTAGCCAGCCTTTTTTTCGCGCGTTTTTTTAGATATCTTCCTTTCCGTCGAACAAGGGGTCCCATTTTTTTTTCGATCCCTCCTGTCAACTCCCCCCTGGATATATCTTCCCCCTTTGAGAGAGATCTATAGTTGGGTGGGTCTGCTTCTCGTCCCTCCCTTCTTCCGACCACTGCGTCCTGCCTTTCTTTCCAGTTCCTCGCGGAATCCCCTCTCTCGATTCCCTCCCTTTTTGCTCTTTCTTTTCTTGTGAACTTCTGTCTTCATCTCCGCGCAATATTCACCGGCCTGCCACTTTCCTAGATCAGATTTGTAGTCTCCGTGCTTTCCATCTCACTTTTGCGACTATATAGACCCCGCCCCCCCCAACCCATAGTAATTCCCCCTTGATCTTTTTGCTTGAGGCATCTTACTTGCGCCCCTCCTTTTATCTTGCTTTCCCCTCTTTGTTCTGGTTCTCCAGGTTCCTTTCCTTCGCACAGCGGTTTTTCTGCAGCCGTCTTTTTACTTTCCCTCTTCTCTGGGAATCACTGACCTCCCCCATTTGTCATCTACCTTGGTGATTACCCACAATCCCAGAGTTAACAACAACCTTTTTCTAGTTCCTATTCTAACATCCAAACAACTTCTTAGAATTTTTTATACTCCCTTCCGGTTCATTACCTGAAGCGGCATCATCTTTTTTTCCCCTTCTATTTTGGAACGCGGTAGCTACTACTCGGACACCTACTAATGGTCTTCCACTCCCCTTTCGTGTCTCTTTCTTTGGGCTGCACTTCCTTTTGACGTTTCACGTCCCCCCACCTCGAAACACTCTACGATAATGCACTCACTCACTTTTCTTCTCCCTTCCTGAGGTCTCCCTCCACTACTTTCTATTCAACCTTATTCCTTTTCTCTTCTTTTTTCAGCTCTCGGTGTGATTTTTTGCCCCGGGTGAAATATCGTTGCGACTTGTTTACTATCTTTGCCTATTAATTTATTTTGAAAATCTTCGATTTACCCCCTTCCCAGACGCATCGATAGTCTCTAGTTTCCCTCTCCCCCCTTTTCCTCCTTTTTGGATGCGCATTTTGAATCTGTTGGACAGCCTCCGTTTGAACCGTTGGCTTTCCGACTTCTCCATTCTCGCTCGCATGCGGTTTTTTCCCCCCGCGTACTTTTTTTTGGAAATTTTTTTCTTTCCAACGCATTCGAAAATTTCCCGAGAGTCGTACAGAATTCGACCTCGCTCGAGCTCTTCGCCTTTTTTCTTTGTCCCCCTTTCCTAATGACTTTGGTCAAGTCCGATTTGACCATCTAGTTGTCTTTTAATACCCTTACCCATTCTTCCACGATCGACCCAACCCGCTCTTTTTCCCGCAACCCTCACGACCTCCTCCCTGATTTCGACTCCACCTTCGCCTTTTTGTGAAGATCCCTGATGATTAGTTCTTGCTTTCAGCGATGCCTCTTTTCGACAGTGATGGCCTTCACGTTCACCGTATTTTTTAGTTTTTCCGGTTTGGCTTTTGCTACGTTTCCCCGTCTGAAGACCCTCCTGAGACATCTTCTCCCTTCTTCAAGTCCCTTCCCAGCGTCTACTTGTTGTCTGATTTTTTTGATCGATTTTTTTTTGGGTAGGTCCTGGCATAAGAACTCCTGCCCCTTTTTTTTTCCCGTCAACCCGCGCTATTCTCATGCAAAGACTTAGTTCCCTTCGCGCGGATGCGGGAGACGTAGTTTCCCTTCCTGGCCAGGTCTTGCGTCCATCTTTTTTACTCCCCCGCGTTAGCACCCCCTTCCCTTATTTTAAGAGCTCTTTGCCCATGAGCCTACTAATCTTATATCGAACCGAATTCTCCATGAAGGTTCCTTTGGGCGCCCCCTGGGGATCGTTATTTCCGCTTCTGCTCCTTTCGTTTCGCTTTGCTTTGAATCGACCCCCCGGAGAGAACTTTTACGCTGCTTTCATGTTTCTTATTTTTTTTCGAGATATTTCTTTTTGCACTTTCGCCGTCTTACGTCCTCCTCGCGTTGTTCGACCGCTCTTCCCACTCTCTTTTTCGGGACGTGCAGATTTACTCTCCCCTTTCCTCGTTTGCTTTTTAGTAATTGGTGCGCATTTTTTGTTCGAATTGAACCCCTTCCCAGTCCCCTTTTTCTGCGACCCCCCGCAAGCCCCCCCCGCGTTCTTTTTGTGCCGAATCTTTCAGGGCCTTTTGATCAGAAATGCGCGGCTTTTTTATCTTTTATTTATTCTCCTGGTCAGGACCCCTTTCCCCGGTAAGGGATTCCCTTCAATTTTAATTTTTCTTCAGAAACGGATGTAGCAAGCGTACCCTGATTTCCTTTTCGTCTCCCTTCGAAACTTTCTCGCGTAAGACATTGCCAAACTTTTCCTCCTTCCCCTTCCCCATCACTCTTCTCTTATATGTCTTGCTATTTGAATTTCCATCCCCCAAAGGTTTGAAGCAGGCTTTCCTCATGTGTGATGTTTTCTCCCGTTCTATGTCCTAGGAGAGACGTTATTTGAGTTGTTATCGATCTTTTGCTTTTCCACCTCTTCTTCATTCGTGACTCCTCTGGATTCGTTCAGGGACTTTCCTCTCTCTTTTTTTTCACGTCCTTTCCCTCTACTCCCCTCCTCCTGTCCAGGAGTCTTCCTTTTGAATCATCTGTTTCGTGCTTTTTTTTAGCGTCTTTTCGTTTCATCGGGCTTTTTGGAAAATTTTACATCCTATCCCTTTCTTCCAGACCCTCTGTTTTCCAGCAACCCCGCCCTGTTCGAGCAGGCCCCTTCTCCCGGTTTTCCGATTCTGCCCCTTTCCGCCCATCTTTCCTTTGCCCTGAAGCACGGGGATACGTTCGGCGTTTTCCAGCCCCCTTTTCCTTCTGACCGTTGTTTCTTCCCCAGATTTTCTGAACTTGCCCCCCAGCAGCCTGTCCTCTGAATTCTTGCCTAGCTGTTTTGCCTCTCGCACATCCCCTCCGCACTCGATTCATTCTTTCGGCCCCCGATTAGTTTCCTAATGTTTTCCCCCCAAGTCGACTCGCTGGCCCTTCCTCATCGTTTTTTCTCCCGAGGTCGATGTGCTTTTTAAGTATTATATCGTCGCCTTCGTTCTTTTTTGATTCTCCCCTTCTGAGAAGGGAAAGCGCCCTGCCAGAGTCTTTTTTTCACCCTCGCCCTACATGGCCGTCTATTGACACTGTGATTCCGACTGCTTTCTCCCCTGGTCGTTCGCGTTTCATTGTTTCCTCTTTTCCCCGACCCAACCAAGTGTCATTTCGGATTGAGGCCCCTTTTATCTTAAGGATGCTTACTCCTGATTCGTTTTCACTGTGCCTTCCCCGTTAGTTTTTCTCCGATTCGTTTGGGAGAGACTTCCTTCCGCAATCCAGATTGTTTGGTAATTTATTCTTTTTTTTTTTTGTTTTTCTCCTCCCGGTTCGACACTTCTTTCCTCCCCTAGCCACAGGCAGTTAAGGCCCATTTCCTCTGATTGCCCAATTGCCATGCCCTCCTCTTCCCGCGTCCTTTTTAATCTGCTCTTCTACTGCATTTCTTTTTACCTTTCATTGCAGGCTTCTGCAGAGGCACCCTTTTTCTTCTGTTCCAAACGGTTCTTCTCCCTGCCTCTCCATTTCTGATTGTATGGCATTCTCGCGTGCTTCCTTGACGTTTTTTCTGTCATTTTTTGGGGATCCGGAGTTGCGAGACACGGTCCGCTCGTTGAGTCACTCTTCCTTCTCTTGTCTATTTGGCCATGGTGTATGTCGCTTATTTCCGTGTGGTTTATGCCACCTTTCATCATTTTCCCTTTTGCCGCGCGCCTCCTAGGGGTCCCCGGTTGCGGTTTACACAGGCTTTCCTTTCCTTCTTCGCCTCCCACTGAGGTCAGTTCTTCAGCGCCCTCCTGAGAATTTATTCAGCCCTCGTTTTTTTCTTTCTGTGTTTGAGAGAGCCTTCAGCTTTCTCGGCTGGGTGCGTTTCGCCGATACCTTTGTGCGCCCTCCCCCTCCCCTTACATCCACAATTCTGACCTCTTGACTTTTCCAAGTCATTTCCTCCCCCTTTGGTTCTTCTTCTCTATGCGCTTGCTCTTTTCTGAAGGAACTTTCTTTTCTTTCAACCAGAATTTCCTGTAGTTCATGGCTTCAGGGACGCAAGGCGTCGCGCTGTCTCCCCGTGGTTTTAGCTTCATTTTTTCTTCCTTCGGCATATGTCGAAGGGACTGTATTCCCTTTCCTCACAGGTTGTGCCGGTTACGACCACCTATCCTTCGCGATGAAGCCTCCCTTTTTTCCTGGCCCCTTCTTCCTCTTTCCTCTGACGTCTATCTTTCCCAAGATCCTGTTTTGCAATCCTGAAGACCAAGTTCCTTTCGTTTTTCCTCAAATTCGCTTTTCTGGTTCCCACAGATATTTTCCCCCCTGTCAATATTCACCACCCACACGGATTCCATTTCCTTGATTCCCTCCCTCCGACACCCTTTCTATAATCGCCCCCCCTCTCACTTTCTTAACATACCTTCAGGGCTTCATCTCTGGTATGGTTTCTCTATCAGATCGCCTACCCGGGCCGGCCCTTTACACGATATCTTTCCCTTTTGTACTCTTCCCTTTTAGATTTTGTCTCTACTCTCATTCCTCCTTTTCTTCTTGTATCTTCTTGTTTAAGGGCCAGAGGCATGCCCGGGACCTCCAGCCACCATGTACCAACTCTCTCTGACATCCTGATGACATCCCATCTGGCGGAATCCTCGAGCCTTCTCTCATTCGTTTTTTTGGAGCGCCCCCCTCTGCTTGTGGATTAACTGTCGTATGGCGTGGCCCACTATTTTGCTTTCCCCCCCCCTGCATATTCTCTTCGCCCCACCCGATCGTTAAATCAGCTCTTGAGCCGGACTGTTTTTTCCCTTTGCATCCTCACAGCCGACTTTCTGTCTGGTCATCTAGTCAGCTGTGGTCTCGTAATCGATTTCTTACCTTCGTCCACCAGCCTTTTTCACCCTCTTTCTCTTTCGTCCCTATCTTCTGCCTTCCAGGTTTATCGATGGCTCGGCCGGTGTTGATTCGCCAACTCTTCCTCTTTTGTGACCCCTCGCGATCCACCACCAATTTTTGCACCCTCTCCTCCTTCCGGGATAATTCCACCTCCCCCCTACCATTCTTTTCTACCCCCCCCCTTTTCCCGCCTTTTCTTGCTCGCCTCGTGACTAACTGTTTTCCTCGGCTCAAACGTGCAGTCCTTCACTCGACCTGATTCATCGTATCTAGGACTTTTTGAGTGTCTGGCTTTTTTCCTTCCCCTGCCGAACCCTTTACCGATCGCCAAGATCCCATTCACTTCCGATTCCACCCTCTCACCTGCAGGCCTGCTTTACTAATTGTTTTTTTCTTTCTTTTTTGTTTCAGCGAAGTTCCATTTCAGAGCGGTCGATATCTTCCTCTTTCGAAGTTGAGCTTCCTTGGCGAAGTTTTTTTGGTCAAGGCTCTCTCTCTGTGCCCATTTTCTTCCTCCGGTGAGCGCGTCCTCCTCGATCGATCCTTTCTTGCTCTATCCGGGGTGGCTACTCCGTTTGCTGTTCCGGTCTTTCACGTCTTGCTCCGGTGCCGCCCATTCTTAATCTTTGCTGCGTTGTTCGATGGTGGAATCTCGGGATCCTTTACACTTCCCGATCTCTTTCAGACCCATGCAACCGCTTTCCTTCATGTGCCCACTGTCACCCTCTTTTCGGACTTTTCTCTTCTTTGGAAGTCTTATCTCTACCCGGCTGATCTTGGCGGTTGCGGTGTTTTTCAATTTCAGCGTCCACCACCTGTTTCGAGCCTATATTTTCCTCTTTTTTAGAACCTTTCCCCCCCTTCTGGGCTTTCTCCAGGGGCTCTCTCATTTTGTCGTTATTATCTTTTTTCTTCATTATATTTTTCTTTTTTTTCTGGGGTGTTATCGGATGTTTTTTTCACCCTTCGCCCTTCTTCTCCTCTCCTTTTTTTGTCCTTGATAGCGGTCTCCTTTTTCCCGGGGCCGTCAATGTACCCCCGCTCTATGTGTCCCTCGTGTACGCGCTGTTGGCGCCTTACTCCCTTTCTTTTCCACTATTCAGCATTTCCTTTCCCTTTTTCAGCTTTTGCTCGGTACCCTCTTTTTAGCTTTCCTATCTCTTTTCACGCTCATAAATCTCGGGTCTTCACCTCCACCAGCCTCTTGCGCTCTCCAGGCAGCCTATCCCCACTACTCTCCTTTTCCCTCAACCATTTCTTTTGCGACCGTTTAGTTTCTTTCTTTCGGCGGAGAGATTTCCGATAATCCCCATCCTTCCTGGTCGCTTCAAAGGATCGATCGATGACTTCACCTTCCTACCCCCCCAATGTGAGCTTTTTCCCCCTTCCTGTGAGGTCCCTCCCGGCGTTCTCAGGTAGATCATAGAAATCTCGTCGTTCCTCTGAGAGGCTCTCATGCCCAAAGCCTTTCCTTTTTTCCCCTACGATCTTTTAGCACCCTTCCTTCGAATTGCCACTCGGGTTCTTACCATTTCCCCTATTTTTCTGCTACCTCCTCTCTCTTTTCCTGTATGCGAGGTGCCCATTCCTTCGTACTCTTAATCTCCCCCCGTCTTGTTTTTTCGCTTCGAATTCGACCTTGGTTGCCTGCGATTTCGCGCTGTCTTCCTTTACTTCCCATTCCGGCCCGTTATCTTTGAGTGCGACCCATTTTTACCCTCCTATCTCCCCCCCCAGGTGCGAGCGAAGGTCGCCTTTTCCTCTCTTTCGTTATTGATTTTCAACTATTCCCCGAAATCTTCCCTCTCAGGGTTGTTTTCACTTCCATCTCTTTCTCGAGAACTCCTGGTTCTATCAACCCCAGCTCGCGCCCTCGATCACTCTAGTTCGTCTGACGCCCGCTTCGTTGTTATATTTTTTGGAAGCCTCTTTATTCCATCCTTTTGTTAGTGACCTTTTGCTATTCGGCTTCGATCCCCTTCCGGGCATCTTAAACCTTATCGCCTTCTTGATCACTTTCGCGTTTTCTTTTATTCTTCTCCTTCCTTTTGACTCCTTCTCAGACGGCCAACGTCGATAGGAGCTCGCTTTCCATCTTCCCGGTTCTTACTTCTCAGCGGCTCAGATCAGCCCTCTTTCGTTGTTTCTGAAGGATTCTAGTGATCCTTTTTTTTAAGTATCGCATTCCTCTCCTCGCGTCTCTCCATGGGGAAACTTTTCCCCATCCCCCTTTCTCTATGGAGCTTGTTTGCAATTCAAGCTCACTTGTACTAAATATTCTATTCCCCTTTTATTTTTCCGCTTAGTCTCTTCCACGATGTTACTTTCCCTTCCTGGGAAGCTTACCCCTGAGTTTAGTTCTTTCACTTGCGCAGTTTTTTCCCTTTCTTTTGGTTGACCCTTCTCGATCTGTTTTTGTTCTCCTTAACATAGCCCTTGATTTCTCTCGCTCTTCTCGACCAGACTTTTATTTATTTTCCTTGCCCGCCCTCCCCCTTCATCTATCCACTGACTGCGACTAGCGGTCCTACCCTTGCTGGCCCTCTTTATTTTCTTTGTTTTTTTCTCTTCATGAAAAAGCATTGCGGCCCCAGACGCGAGATCACCTCTTTTTCCTCTGGACCGTAAGGCTGCAGTCAGTTCTTTCACGATGTCCATTTTTGCTTGATCTTCCCCTTTCGTACTCCTGGTGTGCGCCGTCTGAGTTCAGGCTTCGCGACGGAAACGGTTCCTCCCTTACCTGTTGAGTTTCTCTAGTGGCCAGGCTTCCCGCGTAGCCGTCCCTCTTTTTTCACATCTGCGCTGAAGAGCACGCCGCTCGTGTGTGTCAGAGCGCGTCGATCTCGAGAGCTTTCCCCTCCTGCATCGGTCACTCCCCTCTTCCTTTTCTGCGCCTGGAGAGCTTTGGCTGACTTCAGCCCCTCTTTCCCTCCATCCTTTTTTGATCCTTCGAGGTTCTACCGCCGCTCTCTGGCTCTCGACTCCCCTCATTTTTACAGTCCGTGCTCCTGCTCCTTTTTTCCGCCACCTGCGGCATTGTTGATTTTCTGATTTTTCCTCCTTTTTGCGGCAATCTCCCCTTTGCCGGCGTTAGACCCTCCCGATTAATGACGCCCCTGTCTCTCGTCGGGCACCCTTTTCATTTTGTGTCCTCCCGCACGATCTCCCTCTCCCTTTGCTCTCCCCGACTCTTTCCGAGGGCTCTGTTGTTTTTTTCCTCTGCGCCTCGCGTTGCCGCATCCCCCTTTTTTTGCGTGATCTTGCTTTAGTCTTTTTTTCTGTCCGGCGCGTCCGCTTTCTCAATATTTCCTTCTTTTTGGCCAGCTCCTCCTCGCACGGCCCTCATGACCAGCTTTTCCGCGCAATCTACCTTGGACTACACCCCATACATCTTGGTCACGCACCACCGTTCCCCGTCGGGACGAGTCCCCCCCTTCCGTTCGCTTTTGATGTGATACCCCGTTTCAACCCCCTTTGAATATCGCCCGTATTCCTAGACCCCGCCTTTCTTTCTTTCTGTTTCCCCTCCCTTTCCAGGGCTAGATGATTTGTGTCGCGATTAGTGCGCGGGACTTCCATGTCGTTCTTTTGACACTTCCACTTCCCCCCTTCGAGTATCGTGTCAGGCTTTCTTTTAGGACCATCACTTCTCCTTTTCCATCTCAGGTCCCGCAAATACCATCGTCTTCCGATATCTCCACACATTCTCCGGCTAATTCGAACTTCTTCGGGGGGGCCCCCCCCTTTTAATTATATCTGGCGCTTTCTGGAGTTTCTCCTCTGAACCATTGACAGGTAACTAAGTTTTTCCTCTCCCTCTTTCGGCACCTTTTAACCTTTTCCGATCGGCCCGTTTTCTGCTTTTGGTTGGGTTCCCCAATTTCGGTTCTGTTTGAATCTTCCTCAGTTGCCCTTCGGCCTCTTTAAGAGCCTATTCTTTCTCTGGCAAGCGATGGATTTCATTGCCTATATGGTTTTCTCGATAGTTTCCGTGCTTTCTTTTGCCCAGCGTTTCATAAGAGCTGGATGAGCATGTGCCCTCCCCCCTCTGTTTTTCCCCCTTTTTCCGTTGACCATTGGAGTGGCGAAGTTCCAGATGTCTCCCTTTTTTTTCTCCTTCCCCAATCCTGAGCGTCGAGATCGGACGAAATTTTCTTTTACTGTCGGTTCTCCCCATCGACTCCGGCCTCCTCTTTTTCCTCCTCCCTTTTTCAGCTTATTGCAAAAGGCACGGTTAACTCTCATCTCTTGCCCCCCCTTTTCTCTTCTTTTCCTCTCTCCCAACTCCTTCACTTCTGCACCGATTGTCGATTCCCCTCCGTGGTAGTGCTCTTCCCTTCTGAGGAAGTTCCTGGAGCCCTACGGTCGCACGTTCTCCTTCGGGCCGACTTTTTTATCGGGCGAGAAGGATCGGGTTACCGTCTCCTTAATTCACAGGAAACTTTCCCCCTTTCGAAGTATCCAGATATATGCTCCCTACTCAGTATCATCCTTCCTTTTGGATACTTTTTTTTAAACTTTTCTCCTTTGAATAGATCGCCGTTTTATTGCGAAGACTTTTTTCCTCCACGAATCTCTACAAGATTTTTCATCCTCCCGAGACTCAGTTCGCACTGCCACGCCCTCTTAATCTCCGCGTCTCGACTCACTGAGTCCTAGACGAGATCTTCTCCTTTCTTTCCCTGAGCAGTGCTACTTCTTTTCAACCCCATCCTTCCTCGCTACCTCCCCTTATAACACACTGCTCCCCAGAATTTCGTTCCGTCCCATCTCAGGCCCCTGATCTACCAAGTTCGATTGCTTCCTCGTCTCGTCTTTTGCATGCGTAGTCTCGCTTTCATCCTCCTCGATCATTCCCTAACAACCC
>Ga0179593_1555781_pt1 | contig 17148 bp, 19 predicted proteins | sample CZODoug2_1_08_16_FD_185931 | JGI IMG/M metagenome (GOLD analysis project Ga0179593, IMG submission 185931) | Vadose zone soil fungal communities from Angelo Coast Range Reserve, California, USA - CZODoug2_1_08_16fungal (PacBio error correction) | ecosystem: Environmental > Terrestrial > Soil >... | reverse complement strand
ACTCCAGTGTTTTTTTCCCCTTCACAATCAATCATGCTGCCGTTCCAGCCTCCATGTCGAGAAAACTAGATGTCAAGTCCGACGCGTTTTTTTCACCAGCCCGTTCCTTCCTTTTTTTTTTTAATCCCCCCCTATACCCGCAGGTTTTGATCGCGTCCCCTGGTTGTGGGTATAAAAAGCGCTTGATCTCAACTTGCTGACGCTTCTATCCAAGTTCCAGCTCTTACCCCCAGGTGGCCAGTCGATAACGGCTTCAACCCTGCTTTACGCCCTACACCCTCACAGCCTTATCCTGACAACCAACCCTTTGGCTCCTTTTTTTAGGAACCCCTCTTCCATAAGACATCTTTGACGGGCGGCCCCCGTCAACCCTTCTCCTCGTTCCCTGATACGTGTCGACAGATAAGCGACTCGAGACCCGCCTTCGACCTAGTTGTATTCCCCCCCATCGTCGTTTTTTTTTTTTTTTCCAACTACATATACCCCAAGCTCCGCACCTATAGATCAGCCGGGCAATCCCTATGAACCCTATGTCCTCGTTTTCCATATTTTCTTGATCGTCGATTCCCGGCGGTTCGCGGCCAGCTGGGCATTGTCACGGCGCGCCTGTCCTCGTAGTATGATAAAAGAGGTGTTTTTGCGATGGAGTGGTCAAGTTGTCGACGATGTCTCCCCCCTACCCCCTCTTTTACATCCCGATGTCACTCCCCTGAAGTCCTCTCTTAGTTTCGGTAGGTTCCTTCATTTGTGGGTGAAGCGGCACTTTCAAAGACGTTGCGACCTGTTTTTTTGCTTTTTCCCCTCTTTGTTTCAAACTGCCGGCCCCTCTGGCTCGGCAAACACAGCGTTGCGATCGTGCCTTTCCTGAGTTTCCACTTCGTGTCGGTGGACTGGTACCCCTCCGCCAGCACAAATGGCCCCCACCTCTGCCCTTCTTTCCACGATCTCTCTCTAATACTTACGTTTTTTTTTGTTGTGAGCTGATTCCCTCCTGCCTATTGTCTGGGACTATTCGCGGTGTGTTGATGGCGTGAGTTACCCTCCCCCCCCTTTCCCCTTGGTCTTCAAGATGCTGCAAGCTGTACGATGCAGCCTTAGTGGTGGGACTCTCATGGTGAGGACTTTTTTTCCCTTCCCCATCACTCGAGCTCAACACGCCGCAAACGTATTGCCGACGCCCTGGCCCCAAGTACGAGTGTCCACAGAATCACGACTATATCAGTTCGCTTTCTCCCAATTCCCCCCCGACTCTGACGAAACCGCTGCGTGTAGGAGCGGCCCCTTTCTCTGCCCCTCCCCGCAATTTTGCAAAATATTGTCGTTTTTTTTAATGACTCTTCCTGGCCTTGAGTTCCCCAATCCTTTAATCGACGACAAGTAAGACCCTCTATTGGCGACCCATAGGATCTTTTCTTTTTTCCCTTCTCCTTTCCTTGGCGAGTGGTTGTTGCGTCGATGTAGTTACTCCGACACCGAGCATTTACTCCCGCTCACTCGCGTTTGCTTGAAGATAAAACCTCTGTTGCGGGGCTCGATAGGTGCAGATGTCGAACAACTTCTCCTCTTCTTCCCTTTCCTCTCGATGTCAGAGGTTCGACGTCACCTACTTGCATGGCACTGTTTTTGTCGGTCTAATTCTGCTGAAAGCTGTAGGTCAAAAGACGCTTTGAAGCGGGTTTTTATTTTCTATTAGTTTCTCCTTCCTGGCTTATGAACCAGCGTCATTCCTGGAGATCATCGGTTGGGTCCTCTCCCCACTACCGGCCCAGATAAGCCCTGCTTCTACTTTGTACAGTCACGCAACCCCTCCCTCTTCCCCCCTTCCTCCGACTGACGATTTGCTCTAATGAGTCGATCTTGGCCTGGCTTTCCAGAAGTTCAGATTTTCACGGTTGGTTTCACCAGGGCACGTATGTTTTCCTGTCCCCGAGCCCTTCTTTCCTCCCCAGCTAACTCCATTGCCTCGCCACCACAATTGGCGAAGGACCCCCTTGTCTTCTGCCCGTTTTCTTCGGGCGTCCCCAAACGGAGACCCTCTCTTTCCAAAGCGGCCAAATGGCTGCCGCCTTTGACGGCACCGCTGGGTGCCAAAGCAACTTTCGGTTTGGGAAGAAAGAACCCCCGGGCCACCCTTTTCTTTTTATTCTTTAAGAATTTGCCTTGCAATGCTCATTTTTTGGACTCTCGCTATGATCGACCGACGCTATGACCCCGACCAGCTATCCCGATATACCATGTTCTTTCCTGGTAATAGAGTCGTGCTAGTTGGTGGTCCCCCCTTTTTGGCACCTTCCCTCTATCCCCATGGTCGGTCTTTGGACTTCTCCCGCCTGAATACACGAAGATAGGCGGAGTCCGCTCGCCTTCTTTTAGCTTTCCTTCCTGATCGATCTCGAAGGTCGGAAAGAAGCCTTTTCTATGACCCATCGGCGAAGTGTCCATCTGCCAGTGGAAGCCCTCTTTTCTTGTCACATTCAACTTCTCCGGCGAGCAGCCCAGCCCATTCCCTATTCGACGGAATTTCTGCCGCCACTCTATCCATGCCCGTTTTTTCTGTATGAACTTTTCCCGGCGAGAACTTCAGTAGGCGAATATTTGCTAGGGAGTCCGAGCCGTCCCTCGCGGGAAGCGTAACGGTGTCTCGCCAACATGATGGTTTTCTTCTTATTTCCTTTCATTGATTTTTGGTGTGCGATAATGGAAATCGGTCCCGGTGACCTCTGACAGGAGAGGCGTGCAGCTTCCTAAGGTGTGCTTGTCGGGATCTCCGATCTATACCCCCCCCCCTCCCTGTTTTTGTTTTCTTTCTTCCCCCTCTACCCCCCTCAGCCCATATCGTTTTTTGCGCCGCGCCTGGCATTGGGAGATCTCCGACCCTATTCCAGGACGATGAAACCAACAAGTGTCTCGGATTCCAACCCAGACTCCTCCCCCCCCCATCATGGTTCGAGCCAGGTTCCCCCCGGTAAGATTTCCCGTAGTCCCTCCTGCCTAGTGAGTCCTATTCCCCTCCTTTTTTTTTTTTCATCGCTCGGCGTGCAAGCAGGGAATCCTTCGAAGGAGTTTTCAACCAAGCATTTTCTGCTTTCCCTTTATTCTCTGGCAAGCATTCATGTCCCTACTTCATTTGTCGGCGAGGGCCTCTGGAGAGAAGTTGTCGTGCACCCGCTTTCCATTCCCACTGTCCCCTGATTCTCACGATGGGTCCCTAGAGTCGTAAGTCCGGAGTTAAGAAACCCTTGCTAATCAGGCTCAGCAGTGGACCCCTCTTCCGCTTGGAGGGATTTCTTCTAACGGCTCCAAGAGACTTGACAGGGGATTTCTTTGTCATGGAAGTAAACGACAAACCACCGAGAAAGGCACCCGACTCAACCTTCTTCTTTCTCTTTTTCTGGATCCTTCTTATCGTCTTTTTCTTTGCCCGATTTACCACCCCCATTTTTCTTTTCTGCAGCACGAAAATCCCTCCCCCCTCAATTTGAGGGTGGCGTTGCTTTTTTCTCTTTGCCCCCCCCCCTTCCCCCCGGCTATCTCAGGTGATATAGGGTTCCCCATTTCCGCTGGAGTCATTTTTTCTTTTGGTAGGAAGGTGGGCCCTCCTAGCTTCTAGAAGGAACTCTCTTTGTCTTCGTTTTTGCCCGCTCCTTTTCGGTTTATCTGGATGGAAGATGGCCCCCCCCCATAGCCGGACGTCACCATCGTTGCGGTGGCCCCCCGTTCCTCATCCCTCCCCTGAACGACTTCCTCCCACTCGCTGCTCGACGAGTTGGGTTACCCATACAAGTGACATACCGCGCGGTTGCGCGATTTTTCAAAGGATCAGTTTTTGCATTCTCGTGGTGTACTTTTCTCAAGCTGCTGCTGTTAATATCCCTTTGGGCGATTCTCCTGAGTCCGTCGACACTTAAGCGCAAGCGTCTTTAGCGCCTACACTTTCATAAGCCCTTGATTGCCTTTCCACTTTTTCCCGTAGGACCCTCTGACATGAACTTGCGCGTCCCAACAGTGTCCTTTTAGAAGAATTACTGTTTACATCCCCCCCCCCAATGATGAGACGGCCGCGACAGGCTTAGCTTCCGCACCTCTTTTGTCGATTAGTACATAGCGGTGGTAGGATTGTACAAATAATCTCGCCAAACCCCGCCAACCGTCACGGGTTCCGATTTTTTACCGATGCATGTCCTCGCCATTCTGAAAAAGATGACTTCATTTCCGATTCAGGACCTATGCAAGATGGGGGCGCCATGCGCCTTGCCTCTCTCTTCGTCAAGATGGTGAGCAGCTGGCGTGGTCAAGGGGTCGGATCTTCGTTACGCTGCGGTTAGGAAAGGACGTTTCCCCCTCCGTACCTGATTTTTTCCCTTCCCGTTACGGAGTTTCCCGCGAGTTGTGCTTGATCCCCTGAACGTTTGGAGAAACGGCCATGGTTTCTCTGCTCTCCCGTCGCCCCCTTTTCTTTTTCCCCTGCCTCACTGGCAATCGACAGCGTTGCGAATCCTTTACGGGACTGAGCGATCATTGCGTGCCTGGTCCCCCTAGCCCTTTTTCAACAAATGGGCCGACGACTTCCCCCCCCATTTTGCTCCCCCTCATCCTTGTTGTGATCTTTGAGATCAGATTGCCCGTTGGTGTCTTCGTGGTTTTTCCCTGTGGCTGGCGGATTGCATTACACCTGCCACCTTTTTTCAGTCCGCCCCCCTCTCGCACGTCTGTCACTTGGATAGCAGCTATGGCCCCGAGACAAGTGTCTTTTTTTTTTCATTCAAACTCCGCCCTCATGCCCCTCCAACTCACGTCTCTCCTCCTCTCAGCACAACCTTTAAAGAGCTGGACCACTCCGAGCCTTCCTCAGTTCTTAGGCTCAAATTCGATGGGCCGACGACTCGTACCTATCGGTTCTCGGACCCACCCACTTGACCCACTGACAGCTCCCACTAAGTATTCATGTGTCGAATTAAGTAATGGAGCCTTCACAGCTTGGCTCCTCCCCTGAACCCTCTTTCATTCTTGGCACCCCTTTTCAGCGAGTGCATGACTGTCACTAGGGATTGCCTTTTTTTGATGAGACCTTGGCTCTGGTTTTTTTCCCCTCCCCCGACACTGCATAGACTGACTCACAGATCTTCAGACGTCGGCGTTTACTCTCCGGGTAGAGTATCTCCCCCCGCCCTCTTTCGATCCCACACTTTTTCACTGCTTCGTCTGGCATAGGATTAGACTCCCCTATTAAGTCCCCTTTTTTTTGGTTTAAATGTGATGTGGCATTGGCAAGTGGGCTTCAAGAGAGCTTCGCTGCAGCTTCTCTTGACTTGAGACAATGGTTAGTTTCCCCCCCCCGATCAACCCGCTTCTGACTCCTCGAGATTTATACACCACTCCCCTGCCAGAAGCCTGCGACTCATTTTGACATATACGCAACGCGGTCTGATCCTGTTCCCCCAGCCCTCTCTTTTCCATCGAGTTTTTCTCCAGTCGAATCTTGGCCGCACTTTAGATTGTTCACGTTTTCCTCCGACTGGTTTGAATAGAGAACGTATTGGATTGCCCCTCTCAGCGCCTGATACCCGCCATTGATCGGTCATTCCTCCCCCCCCCCCTTTTTCTCCACCCTCTGCTTCCCCATCGGTCAAACCGGGCTTTTCCCTCAAATGACCCCAAGCGGAGGCCAACTGAGGAACGATAGCCAATGACCTGAGGCCACTTCCCCACCGGTTTCCCACACCCGGCGCCACCAATTTTCTTGAGGGGGAGGGATATCCCATGAATCCTGTTATTCATGGTTTGGGAACTCCCTTGCTCGAACGCTAGCCAGAGCAGAGCTTCCTCCCGACGTCCTCGATCCTCGAGATTGTTTTCTTACCTGTACGTTATCCTGTGCGTCGCTTGTCGAAGCCGCTCCCTTCGATCGGTCGGCGCGCGTCCTCCCCCGTCCATGAGCTCGCTCCGTAGCAATGGTTGGAAGAAGAATTATTTTGCGAGGACCCTCGCGCCGTATTGGTCCCCTCTGCTGCGTCAAAAAAAAACCCAACGGCTCTCCCGTGAGTCTCCTCCCCCCCCCTGCCATTCTACCTCGGTAGCAGGACCCCCCATGCGACAATATAGCCCCTCCCCCTCTTTTCTCGTTGAACTTCGAGCTTTATGACCCATTTTTTCATACGAGAGCTCTTTTTCGCTTGACCACGTTTATTTTCTGCCAGTTCGGTTTTTCACATTGCTCGGCCAACGATGGTGGGCGGAGTCGCAACCTGTTGTCCTAGGTCGTACAGAGGAAAAACACCCCTTTTTTTTTTGGATGCGTGATGGGACCGGTTCACTCCTGCCAGGTCTTGCTTCCGAAAGATAGTGTGTTCCCCGATCGACGATCTCCTTTTCCTCCTTTTTCTCCTTTTGATCGCACTATCGGTTCCGGACTTCCTTAGAGTGGCATGAAGTTCATCGGACACCCACCCTTTTCTTGACAAACCTTGTTGTTCCTTCGCCTACTAGGATACCACTTTTTTAAGTGCAGAAGCACAACCCCCCGTTGTCCTTTTTTCCCTTTCCAGATTACGATTTGCCTGCCCCTCGTTGGTTTTGACCAGATTTCGGCTCTTTCCGCGGCGTTTCCCTTGTGTCATTTCCCCTAGGCCTCAAAACGTGCCTCTCCGAGGATTTCCGAGGAGACCCGCTCGTGGATTGAAGAAATACCTGCCTAATTTCAGACGGGGCGTTCCTTCCTCTTCCTGTTAGTTTTGCCAAGATTCCATGGCACGATTTCACCCCTTTCCCTCTCCTTGCCGATTTCAGGGGTCCCGCCCACCTTTAGCTCTATTCAGCTAGGATCCTTAATCGCCCAGCGAGACCCTTTTCTTTCGCCGTCAAGCAGACCGCCCCCGGGATTCGTCGTCCTTCAACTTACCCCCCCAAATCGCCTCTCCGGCCATCGATGTACCGGTCGGTTCCCTGATTCTGTTTCTTGCGGGTTCCTTCGAGCGGTTGAGGCAACAATAGCTTCCACATTTCAAAGCAGCAAACTTTCTTCCCTCCCCCCGCATTTATGTTGTGTTTTCGTTTCCCCTCAGCGTTGCTTGGCACCCTGCTTCTCAGTCAGGGGGAGCTATCTGTTCGGCCCTTTCCCGCAGCTTTGGTAATTATTTCGGGTAGGAAGGTGGGCGATCTTCCCCTTTTCGGAGGCCCTTCCCTTCCGTTGCGGAGGCCGAGCATGGCGGTTTCGATAAGCTGGACTGATGGTCCCACCTCCCCATATTTTATCGGAATTTTTGTTGGCCCCCCCGTGCACTTATCCCCCGGCAGATGACTTCTATTTCCTCCGCAGTCTCCCTCCGAGTTGTGGTCCACCTCCACTCCTTTTCTCTTCTTTTCCGTCAAAGGATCGCCTGCTGATCGAGCGGGAGTGGGTTGCTAGATACAGAGGGCTGGACGCTGTTTTTCCAAGGAGTTGCCGCCTTACTTGACTACTCCCTCCTCGCCGAAGCGCGCTTTAAGCCCTACCCTTCACCAGCCCTTAGCCCTCCAAAAACCCAGTTGCCATGCTGGCTATGTGATTTCCCGACTTTTGGCGGCGTGCCGTAACCCCATTTTTCTGGCTCGCCTGACTCGTCACCAGCTACCCTACAAGGCCTCTAGTACCCGCCGAGAAATAGTGTCGCCCTCTTTTTTCTTCGATGTTTTGGGCCTTTCCCAACCACCTCCCCCCCCAAAAAGCTCGCCGATCTCCTCAAGGAAGGGCCTTCCGACTTCTTTTCGCCCGGCCTTCTTACGTGGATCGTCGATTCCCGTGCACGCTCTTGCATTTCGCCCTTACGGATTTCTTTTTTGACATGAGAGCTTCTCTCCCACTGGTGCTCGATTTTGCCTCCGAGTTTCACGCTGCGTTCCCCTTGCTGTAGTTCTCAGACATTGATAGTACTATCTTTTCTTTAGGGGGAACAGAGTCCTGTTGTGTGCTCTTCGGCCCTTTTCCCGTCTTTTTTTCGATTTTTTCGACCTGCTTTTCTCCCGTGTGATACCTGCTCGGCACCTGTCCCCAAAATAGAAATCGTTGAGAATCTTCCGGACGTTCCCACACTTTTTGTTGGACTGCAATTCCCCATGGAAAACTGAAGAGTCCCCTCCCATAGGAATATCGCTCTATCTATTTGAATAACCCTTTGTTTTTCTCCCTGATCCTGTGAGTGGCTAGGAGACGTTTGCCCATGTTGATGTCTGAGTTGGACCATTCCACTCACTCCGTTTTCTGCCCCTCAACTGCGTCTGATTTTCCCGCAGACGGATTTAGGGCGTGAGGTAACTCCCCGGTTCGCCCCGGGTAGCCCCCTAGCGCCCTTCCTTGTCCGTCCGCTCAGCACCCAATGGACGACGTTCCCCCTCCAGAACAGGCTTCTTTTTCGGTCCAATCACGATTCCGACACCGCCTGTCCACTAACCGAGAGTTCTTTTCCGCCAATAGTTCTCCCCCCTTGCAGACGGCGCCTCCCTTCGCCCTAAGAAGATATAAGTCCTACCGTCATGCGACGCCTGCCCCTCTTTTGTATCTCCGTCCATCGCTTCTGTAATACTGCGAAAGAATAGGAAGCAGTTTGCACTCATCTCGGTTATGCACTTCTTGCTGAGTAGGTTTGAGATTGTTGTTTCCCCGTAGACTTTCGTAGCCTTTCCATAGACGAAGAGAGAACCCGCGACAAGGTAGCGCGGGTCTACCGAGTATCTGTTTTCCTCCCAAAGTCTTCCGGCTTCCTTCCTGGACACCTTTTTGACGGCCTCTTGACCCTGTGTTCAGATTGCATAGGTTCCCTCCTCCTCCTTTTCCCACATTAAGTTTTTTTGTTTGAATGTTAGGATTCAAGGCGGCTCCCTCATTGATCACGTGAAGCCAATGGTAGTAGTGGCACCAATAATTTTCTTTTTGCCTTGAGTTTTTTTCCTTTCCCCCCCTAAAGGTAGAGATCAGCACCTGCGTCCTTTTCAAATCTGCAACCTAGAGAGTCGAAAGTTCTGTCACCTTGAGTTCTGCTTCTCTTCGCTCAGCGATTGTGCCGGACTTTGCCTTCGATTTCAGTGGGGCAAACCCTTCATATGATCCCTGGACATTTCGCCCGAGATGATAGAACCCATGATAGGCCTACGCCCACCTTTGTGACGACGGACACTTTTTCCTTTGCGACTCTTCTCCAACCTTCCCGACCGATAATGACCACAGCTTGTATTTGCCCTATCGGACAAATGCCCCTGGAAGGACGATGGGGGTCCTTGAACCCCTTTAGGTCTTCTTTTACCTCCCTTTCCCCCTTCTGACCACTTTGGTAAGAAAAGCCCAATTTGTGCTGCAATGACATGGTTTTCGGCTCGTGAGCTCGTCTCACCAGCAAGAATAGTCTGAATACAGATATAGTACTTTTCCGTCCCTGGTATTGCGATTTTATTCCATGAAGTTACGAAATACCATCAGGTAGGTGACGACGATTTTTTTACCTTTCGCTTGCGCGCGGTTGAGATTTAAATTCCTCCCGGTGATCTGATCGTGAATCGAGGGATTTTCTTCCCCCTTCCTTTCTTCCGTTCCCCCCCTCAGGCCTTTGCATGACTCTAACGTGCCGCTTCAATGAGTATCCCGACTTTTTGACGGCGAGGCACAGGAAGACCAAGTCTGTCCAATCGTTAGGAACTTGAATTTCTGCGCCACCTATTTTCCTCTGTTCCCAATCATAGGCAGGATGGTTTTAACTCTCGAGTTCTTCTCCTCCTCCCCCTTCCGTATTCCCCTCTGAAACTGGGCAGCCGATGCTCGCCCCTTTGGTTTACAACAGTTGCTCTGTACACATCGGATGGGAGGTTCCGGCACCTGTTTTTTCAGCGATCTCTCCCCCTCCTGTTTCTTGCGGATCTGGAATCGGCTTCGTAGAATGGACATCTCCCCCCAAGGTTCGTCCCGCTCAACCGATGGGGTTATTGGCCGACGATCATCCCTATTTTACTACCTCCGTTTTTTTTTTTTCAGAGGACTCCCCTTTCTTCTCTCCCCTCTCCGGAGGCGGGAATGTTTTCTAGACTGTACAATTAATCTCACCAGTTGTTCCTTGTGAGACTTACGCCACCGTTGCCTGACAGAAGCCCAACATCATTGGCCGAGCCCTTCAATCTGCGTCGCTGAAAATCGTTTTGTCAAGATTCTTAAGGATTTTTCTTCTTGAACCAAGGTGAATACGCCGGAGTTCAAGCCCTCTCCTATCAGTTTTTTTTTTATCGCTGGCGCAGACAGAAATTGCAGACCTTTCCTTTCTGGCTGTGCTCGCTGCCGATCCTTGTTCTTTTCCCCCCGTAATCGCCCACTCCAGATAGTCCGACCTCCGTCGATGTTCCTTCGACGAGACGGCGGCTCCGAAAATTCGACGATCACAGTTTTCTTTTTTTTTTTCTCATGGAACTCTAGAAGCCTCTCCCCGTCGAGGCTTCAAGGGCAGTAGAGGACCTTCCCGAAAAGGGTACTTTCCTTCATACGCGCACCCACCTCTCCGTAGACCGCACCCTAGTTCCCCGCTGACCGAGATCCCTTTCTTTTCGCTCTTGCGCTGGTTTCCCGTCGGTTAGAGCAAATCCTTTTGGGTCCAACCATGAGCATTTAGACCCTTGTCCGCAGCGGTTGGGTGGGGTCTTTTTTCGCCACCGTTGTTGCACCAAAATCTGCTTCCTTTCCATTTTGTTAGCTATCGGGAGCTTTGCCCCCCCCCCTTTTTTTCTGGTATTGGTTTCTCCGATACTTTCCATTCTCGAATCCGACACAAAGGTTGCATTCGCACCAATTGTTTGCTCTTTCCATGTGCGCGTTCTTTCTGAGCTGGCCGCAACCCAGACAATACGTGCTCGCCTCCCCCCTTTCCGGTCCAACTTCAATCATACTGATCCCTGCCCAATATTCATTATTCATGAGCCCAACTCGCTCGTATTAGCCTTTGGAACAGAATGCAGTGCTGGTGGCGGAATCTTTTAACAAAGACTTCATTTTCTCGCGGATGATGGGCCTGTCGAAGTGTTCATATAACGGAGGGGATCGGCAAGCTACAGTCTACCGTCGCTGAACGGAAACCGAAGCGCTGCCTGCAATTTTACCCTTCCCCCCACTCCCTTCCCATTAAAGTGTCGCAGGGTAGGTGAATTTGCTCTGTCGAAAGACTGGAGTTTCGGCCCCCCCCCCGTTTTTCCTTTTCCCGCTCCTCTTTTTCTTCATGATCTCTACGAGAGGTGGAGCTGAAAGAACGATCTTCCCGAGAGTACCCCCCTGCTCCCCTTTGGTGGTATTCGTACAATACATCTACCAAACACCCCACCTGATTCCCCAATACCGAGAGGATTGCACTTTGCCGATTCAGGTAGCCCGAATGTAGGCTTTCGTCTTTCCTGAGATGATGCAAATGGAATAGGAGCATTGCATGAGAGAATCCGTCTTTTCCCCCCTCTTTCTAGTTTACGGTTGGTTCGGATAGCGTCTCCCTACAACCTCTGTTTTCTGTGGAAAGGAGTTTCCGGCACGAATTGAGACGAAGAGCTCGCTTTCGTTTTTGCCCTTTTTTCTTCTGAGGCGTCGGCAAGACGTTTTTTGACCCTTTCGTTTTGTCTCAGCTTAGTTGTCCGTGTGAGAAGGTGAATTCCTTCACTGCTCGGCCTCCGGTGGAAAAATCGACCTCGTTTCGTGTCCTTCTCTGTGAGTTGGAATTCCAACTCTCCAGCAAACATTCACTCTTTCGCGGCAGACACGGGCCTCTCGTCCCATATGTTTAAATCCCTTGGTTGTTGTGATAGAGATAGTCATCTTCCTGATTTGGTTACTCTCTGCCTTTGCCTTTTGGACTTCCACCGCCCCACCCAGCAAGTTTTTTCTCTCTCAGTCCGGCCACCTATGCGATGATTTTGCCGCATCCTGAGGGGGCCCGAGAAGTGTGTGATTCACAAGTTATGCCCCGGTCCTCCCGAGCTCTCCCGTTAGCCCACGTTTGTCACGACGAGAAGAACCCTTGAAGCGCTGTCCCCACCGAAAAGCCTTCTTTCAGGTTATTTCGGTATAAATTCTCACACTCCCCCTTTTAGCTTTTTTCGATCGCACCCGACAGTACCATCTTGTCAGAAGCTGCGCGTCCTTTCTCCCTATTACCCTTTTGGCGCATCCCGTGATTTCCTCATTCCCTCTTGGCCTTTTTTTGCCGAATAGGAGGAGCACGCCCCTTTTCATATAGATTGCCCTTTCTTTTCTTCTTCTCTCTTTGGAGAGAGTTTGTTTTCCGAGATGTAGTTACCCCGCTCCCCCTCCGACGAATCCGTCCTCCGCTCGGGCCCACGAGGGGTCGCGGGGGTCTCGATAATGGTCGAGTCGCTGTAGAACCCTAGGTTAGCAGAAAAAGGTTGGGTTTCCGCAGCCCTTTTTAGATTCCGGGTTTTCCTCCCTGATGCCTTGTTTTCTTGTCATAAAGGGCTTTGTGAGTAGTTTAGGATACACCTGAGACCTCAGCCGTGACGGCTTCCACTGGTATTAGCTTTTTCTCCTCCTTTTTTCCTTTAAGCCCCCTTTAGCTGCGTTACCCCACCTCCATTATGAGTCAACTGACGGATCCTTACCATCCGCCTCCCCTCGAGATTCTTTTCAGTTCGTTCACCGCCGTCGTGACTTCCTCAGTCTTTTGCCTCGCCTTTTTTCCTTCCAGCATTTTATTGTCCTTTTGTTCCCAGCAAGATGGTGACGTCGAGCCTATTTTTCGGACATCGGCCTGCCCTGATCTTTCCAACCGCATGCTGGTCCTACACACCCCTTTGATCCCTTGTTCCGGAAGGCTCACCACAGGCAAAAACCGGACGACACGCCACCCGTCTAACCTTTTTTCGATCACGTTCTCCATGAAAGGAGTCCCTCTTTTTTGGTGCCCCTTACCCTTTTTCCCAAAATCCCCTTGAGGGGGTAGGAAGAACCTATTCATAGCACTTTCCTCTTTGTTGGATCGCTATTGCTCGAACTCGATTCCCCCATCGAGTTTGCTTCCCTTCACTCATCTGCGTGCTAGAGATTTGTTGTCGTTTGACTTCAATGACCCCCCCCCTAATCCTGTTGTTCATGTTGAAGTCTCTCGTAGAATCCCTCCCTAGGAAGTTATTTCGTTTCTCCCCTTCTTCCTCGAGCTCTCCTGTTCTGAAATCCCGCATTAGCAGCGAGGACCACTCTTGACGATATGCCCTTTGTCCGCGTGCCACATGCGGTATTGACCCAACTGAAAACTTTGTTCTCGCCGCCAGCGACTCTTCTTCAGGATGCGCCCCCCCAATCTCTCTAACAGAATACTATGACCTATGATACTCCTAGAAGTCTTGGACCTTTGAACGATTCTCGAATCCTTCCCCGGGGGCGGAAGCGCTAGAAATCTCCTTGGTCACGCTCGTTCACAAAATGATTTTGTTGGGCCGTCGGCCCCTGATTGTAGGCTCTCTTCCCTAACCTTCAGCGGATCCTAAAATAGGGCGTCGATGCCTCTCCCCTCAGACGTGGCTTCCTAGAGAAATTGTGTGATTGTCGATCGCGATCTTCTCTATCCCCTCATCTTTTCTCTCTTTTTAATCACCCTCGGTTAGCAAGAGAATGGCAGTCAGGGCATGGGGAAGCAAGTGATTTCAATGATAAGTACCAACAAGGTGTTCCTGATGCTTCCCCTCTTCTCCCACTTTTCCGACCCCCCCTCTTGGTCTGTGCTGCCAGGATGGACGAGATCGCCTTCCTCGTAAGGATCCCTATCTAGCGCGGCGTGCACAAGGTATAAGATAGATTCCCCCCGCCTTCTGTATATGAATTTGCGAAGGAAAGTCTGAAGACTATTCGACGACTTTTCCTGCATTTGCTCGGCGAGCCGTTGTTTCACTCCGACCTGTCCGGTTCCCTTCAACGCAGATGTCCTTCTGCTCGAACGGCTTCCGCAACCCAGATCAGATAAGAGCCGCTCATGACATCGCGTGACTTGCGCCGCACCTCTCTTGTTCTAAGTTCGTCCCGGCAATGCTGACCGACAGTGTTTTCGTCGTCATGGGATTACTCCCCCCCCTCCCCATGGCATAGATTGACAATTTTCCCCATTCCTGGACGATATAGGATAAAGCTCTTTGCCTTTTTCATATCTTTCTCAGACCTGCGAATTCCCCGCCCCAGCAAATTGATTTAATAAAAAAGCAAAGGGCGAGGTAGGGTTACGTCTTCCTCTGCAAGTTGTTCACACACGGTTCCCCGGGGTCTCTTCGCATCTCTTGGTTGACTTTTGGAAGTTTGAGCAGATAAGGAATTGCCTACTTGTCCCAATTTTTCCTTCGGAAAACCAATTTTGCGGAGGCCGAGTATGGACTTATCTTCGCTTCTTCACCCCGCAAATACTTCTCGAGGTCAACATTAGGCCTTTTGTGGCCGAACCACGAATCCTGCTGCTTTCCGGCAAGATCTCCTTTTTTTGTCTTCCCCTTCCCCCAGCTTTGGTTGCCACCGACACCGTTCACGACGCTCGCTTGCTCTTTTCAAAAGTCAGAATTTGATGCTCTCCGCATCCGGGAGTGTGGTATCGCCCAGTTCTTCCCGGTTGTTTTCCCTTTTTTGCATTGGATCCCGATTAATAACCAGGGCCATTCGTCTTTCTAGAAGCTCGTTTTCCTCCACTACACAATCCACAGCCCTTATACCGACACCCAACTTCCTCCTTTTTTCTTAACCCCCCCCTCGCATCATGGGTTCTTGTACGTCCAAAAGTGGTCCATTCTCGGACTACTTTTCGCCCTCCCTCGACAAGTATCTAGACCGCAGCGACCTCGTGCGAAAGCAAATCTTTGTTCTGCGCTTTTTTCTCCTTATTCCCCCCATCTCACTTCCCACAACAATCTCAAACGATGTCATAAAGAAGGTCCCCTCTCTCACCGTGCTGCTTCGCATCTCGTTCGAACGTTTGCGTACGGGATAGTCGATTGATTTTCTTTTCTTTCGTCTTTTATGAGGCCTTTTGTGAAGATTCGACAAGATGGTGCGCGCTGCTTTCCCTTTTTTCGTAATTTTTCCGGAGCGCCCATACACGCTGCGGCGGGAACAGGTTGTTTCGTTTTTTTTTGTTTTCCTCCTTTTTTTTCTTTTGAGATAGTTTCTGAGTTGCCAAGTCTTCCATGTGTGGAGTCTTGCATCCCTTTTTTTTTTCTAAAAAGGTCGTGGCTGCCGTGGCCTTCTCCTGGTCTACCTGTTTCCTCACATTTAGCACACTCCGTTTGCTCAAATTCGTGACTGGAGCAGAGCACACGTCCTGTTGACGTAAACCTCACCCTACACTTTAACATGGCCAACGAAGCAGAGATCCCCTAGTCTCTTTTTTTCCTAATTCTTGGTGAGTAGGATTCCGATCTCGATGGGATTTTCGCGCGGGAGGTGGCCATGTTGCTTCCGGCCTTCCACATCACCCCCTTTTCTAGCAAGTACGTCCCACTCTCGACAACGGTAGCTTTTGTCATAGTTTTGGGGCTTTTACTCACCCTGTCTTCCATCGGAGCCACGCCTGCAAAAAATTATTGACAGACGCCTAAGACAACATTTCAGAGTGGCCCATAAGAAACGTCCTAAGTTCTTCTGTTATCACCATGCCCTACCCCTCCCTTCCTACCTTTCGGACTCCGCTCTCTTGACAAAGACATGGCCCCTCTTTACGAAGCCCTTCTTTCATGGCGTCTACAGTAATTTTTTGAGAATGAGCCCCTTGAGTGGCAGCATCGCTTGACTCCTTCTTCTACTCCCTTCATCGGCCTCTGCGAGCCTTTTCGGGATTGCCCTTCTTCTTCTCGAAGTTGGCTTTCTTGTTGTTGCAGTATCTCGAAATTGGAACCCCCTGCCACGAGGCATAGAATCTCCTTTTTCCCTCCCCTAGGTCTCCAGGAGTCTCTTCTTTCACTGAACCCTGTCGGCGAGCAGGAACACGGCAGCACTTCCCCTTTTCGATGGCTAGGTTTCTTCCACATAGCCTGCCTTACTTTTTTTCGGTCATAAAGGTTTTCCATTTTTCCTTCCTTGCCGCTTTCTCTTCTCAAGGGCTCCCTTTAGGACATGGCGAACCCCCTTGATTCTCCCAAAGCGTACGCCTTGAGATCCTCGAGTGGTCCCACCACTCAAGGATGCTCTCCTGCACCTGTCTTCTTTTGAACTCTGAGAGTTCTTTTTTCTGTTCCAACATCTTAATGACTGCAGCAGAGTTTTGAAGTAGTCTTGCTTCCCCCTGGAAGCAAGTCCTTCGATTGTTCCCCTTTTTTGCCCGTTCTGTATTTTTCTCTTTTTTTTCCATATCAAGGACGCCTGATACACCCCGCAATGGTCTTCCTCCTCAAACCATTGGTGCCGAAGGACCTTGTCCTACTTTCTTCTGACTTGATTCTTTTCCTTCCTGATTCCCAAGCTTTCGCCAATGTTCGAGATTCGAGCTCCCCCTTAAAGGAGGAAGTCTAGGCCAGTCCCCGGGGAGGAAGACAGAAACCCCTAAACGGCTCCCCCTGAGGTTAGAACCTTTCCCTTTCTGATTCAAGCTCATGGTGGGCTCAGCATTTCGAACCCTCTTTAACCTGCAAGAGCTTGATACACTTTTGACCATCCTTTTTCTCTTTCTGTAGTTCCCCCATGAAGAAATCCATGGTACTTTTTTTTGACGGCCGTAGTCATACCAATAGACTCCGGGCGGGCGCGCGTCTGCTCTGTCCGAGTATCTCGTTCGGCCGCCCTTTCGATTTAGGAACCATCGGCGCCTTTCGTCTGCCATTTTTGTGAAGCGTTCCATGCAGGTATTGAAAGAACCTTTCTCTTTTTTTCCCCTCACCGCCCTTTATGCGTTCCCCCGTAATTTCGCAAATAGAAGCTTTCTCTCGACACCTGAGCCTATTGATGCAGTTTGAACTTCCGGATGCCCCATGGTCCCCCCGCTTTTTTTTTCACCGACTTCTCCCTTTACCCTGCGGTGAAGGAGCTAGTCCCATAGCTAGGCTAGGCCAATTCTTTTTGTGGATTCTGCACCTGATTGGAGCTCGCCATCAGGACCCACTTTCCGCTTTCCTTTGGGCCCGGCCCCTTCCTGGCAAGGATCGAGCGAGAACAGATAGTTTTTTAGACGCTTACTG
>Ga0179593_1462652_pt1 | contig 17149 bp, 31 predicted proteins | sample CZODoug2_1_08_16_FD_185931 | JGI IMG/M metagenome (GOLD analysis project Ga0179593, IMG submission 185931) | Vadose zone soil fungal communities from Angelo Coast Range Reserve, California, USA - CZODoug2_1_08_16fungal (PacBio error correction) | ecosystem: Environmental > Terrestrial > Soil >... | reverse complement strand
CATCGTTGTCTTATTACGCTCGTTTATTGACTACCTTTTTATGGAAGATTGTATAAGAGCTTCCCGCACTTTTTTTTTGGTGGTGTTTTGTGTTCCTCCGTTTCTCCAACTAAAAGTCTTTTTCTTTGCCACCTGTTCCCGCCATCCCCAGCTGTGACGAGTTCATTTTTTACCTGTTTTTTTCCAACGCATTCTCTTGCGCTACCCCCAAAACAGCATTGTCCCCCGCCAATTTACAGCGCCCCCCATCAGGGGTGACTCAGCTTTCCCGATATTCTTAATGGGAAGTTTTTCTTCGGCGGTCCTTTCCGGAAGGGACCTTCTTGCTTCCCGGACCCCGCATTGGTTCTCCACTTCGCCCCCCCCCTCCCTTTCTACCGCAGGGAAACTGTCTTAAAGGATTTTTACCACTCCGTCCTGGGCATTGTTCAAATTCGGTCCACCCCACGGTTGTCGTTTCCTCCCTTACTAGTGGCAACTTTTTATCTTTGCTTACACGTTTTTTTTTCCCGTCCTATCTTCCTCATATATCCCAAGTTGCCCCCTTCTCATTAAAGATTACCTTTTCTGATTTTTTCACTTTCCGAACTTCGCCAATCTCAGTCTTGTGGAACCCTCGCTCACTCACGCTAAGTTTTCCTTTTTTGATCCCACTTTTGTTCTTCTGTTCCTTCCCTCTGATTCTCTTCCCCTCCTCTCTTTTTAGGAGTGGTGTGTATTGTTTTTAGTTTGTCTTGACCAATATTTTCTTTTTCTGTGTCCCGCCCCCCCCCTCCAGCGCCTCCTACTTTCTCCCCCGTTTTAATCATACCCGTTCTTGGAACCGAATAGTTGTCCATTCTGTTCTCGTCTTTTAACTCTCTCTTCTTGAGTTTTTTTGGGTTATTTATGGTTGGTTCTTCGCTATAAATCCCTTTTTGATTCCTTGTTCCCTCCTTAACAACCAATCCGCGCCTTCCATGACGTAGCCTTAACCACCTATGTTTTCTATGTATTTAATCGCTTCTGCTCCTTCTTTACTTTCTCGCTTGATTTCCAAGGGTGTTATTTTGTTCTCCCATGTCTATTTATGTTCCACTTCTGGTTTCCCCCTACGTTACTATTTTGGTCCTTCTCCGTTTTAGTTTGTTTCAATGTTTTGCGTCTAATCAAATCCCATCCCCATTCCAGAACCTCGGAACCCTTCTTTTTCCCTTCCTTCTCGTACTGCGGGAAAATTCGTACCTCTATAAGGGCTTGCCCTTGTAACCGTTTGTAAGTAGGCGAAATGTATCAGACGATGACCGCATGCCCTTTCCTCCTGTCTCAGGTTCCCTGCCTCACCATGAATAATATCCCCCACCCTCTGTTACATATCTTTCCAGGATTTTATTTTCCAGATGGCTTGTACCTCATATTTTCCTTCAAGATGATTTCCTCTTTTCTAATGCTAGTTTTAAGTTATTGCCAGCTTTTTTCGAAGTCCAACTCACCCTTTTCTTTTACCATCAACGATTAGCCCAATAGGCCTTATCTCAACCACTTCTATTTTGGCCTGATCGATCGCTCCCCCTGGTTTCCCCTTAGTTAGTTATCTAATTCATCTCTCTCCCCTCCTTATGCCCTATATTTCCTTTTGTTTATGCCCCTATTTTTTCCCCACCCCTCCTCTTTCTGTCATACCCAGGCTCTCCGGCGTTTTAGACTGATCCCATAGGAATCCGTCCTCCATCGCACGAATGCGTTCCTTTTTCTCCGAAAACTGCCCCCCAGGATGGTTAACCCTCCTACTCGTTACTTCATCAGCTCATGCCTTTTGTTTGTCTCCAAATCTTTTTCCCTTCCTCCCTTTCCTTTGTTTGCCCTGTCAGCCAAAGTCTTCCCGTCCTAAAGGAGCTACGAGCCCGGTTTTTTCCCCCAGTTTCCTCGTGATTTATCGCTTTCCCTCTTTTTTTCCCAGTCTACAGCCCGTTCCCCAGCCACTCTCGTCCCCTTCCGTTTTTCCTGTATTTTGCACGCGAGTCCTTTTTTTTTTTTTTTTTTGGTTTTAGCAAGTCATCTATCCTTTCTCTTTATTCTTTTTTTCTGCCATTTTCCAATATTTTTCGAGCTTACCGGTGCATCCTGTAGATACTTTCAGCTGCAATCTGTCCCAAGGTTCTGCCATTAAGTTTCCGTCCTCCCCGTCTCTTCCCCTTTTCCATTGTTTTACCCTGTCCGGCTGTGTTAAGAGAGAGAAGCCGTGTCCACCTTTTTTTTCTTCCCAGTTCATTTTTTTCACTCAACCCCCTCGCGCTGTTCCCCCCCCCCGGCCTTCGCATCCTGATTTTCCCCCGGAGCAGCCCGGCCCGGCTTAAAAACCTAAATCTTTTTTCCCACCTCTCTCCTCTATTTTACTTTCCCCCCCCCCTTTATCCCCCCCCCCCCCTCTTTCCCATCCTCTCCCCCCCACCACAAACCCCCCCCCCCCCCCCCTTTTGGGCTTTTTTCATCCTTTCATTTCGCCTGACAATTTTTTCTGGGGCGGATGTCCTCCGCCTTTACTTCCCCCCCACTTTTCTCCGGGTTCCTGCCCCTCGTTTGATATTGATTTACCCCCCCATGTTTTATTTTGCTGCATTTCCCCCCCCCCCACCCTTTTTTTACCACCTCGCGCGTTTGCTTTTTTTCCCCCGTTGAGTTTTCTTGGTCGCCCCCGTCGCAACAGGTCTTTTTTTTAATTTTTATTTCAGTTGAACCATTACTCGGTCCTACAAGGATGCCCCTTTAGCGCGCTCCGCTGGCTTGTCCTTCTTTTTCCGTCACTGCTTTTCGGTTTCTTCCTCTTTCATATTGATGTATCTCCCTTCCGATTCCTTGCGCGACCGTGTTCTGTGACTCTGTTCATCCCGTTGCCTTTCCTTCCTTTTTCCTTTTTTTTCTTCCCCCTATGGATGCACCTTTACACCTTCACCCCCCTCAGTTCCTCCCCCCCCTTTTTTTTCCCCCTTCCCAGTTCGGTTCTCGTTCTTTCCTTTTTCCCACAGTGGACACTTCCTTTCCTATTTGTTTCGTCCTTTAAGTCCGTAATTTTCTGTTTTTTTCCCCCTCCGTTTTTTTCTTCCCCTCCCTCTCCATTTCCTCCTTTCACCCCCTTTTCGGTCTGTGGCTCTTTGTCACTTTTCCCCCACCCTTTCTTCGTCTTGTCTTTTAGCCCTCCCTTAGATTGTTTCTTTTAACCCCTCCTTCCCACCCTTCTTCCGTATATAGATTTTGCTCCCGTTTTTTTTACAATTTACCCTTCCCCCCCTTTTTCGCATTATGTTGTCTGAAATCATTGCTCTATACCCTTCACTTAAGCTTTTCCCCCCGTATAGTTTCGAAGTAGTGTGCTCCGTTATTCCTATCTCTATGCTTTGACCCGTCCTCATTTGCTTTTTTGTCTTTTTATCTTCTTTCCCCCCCTCCGTACATTTCGTTTCTTTTCTATTTCTCCCCTTTGCCCTTGGACTTTCTTTCGGCGACCCTCCGTCTAAATATGTCCTTCCTGCAGTTATTTGGCCTTAACTTCTTTTACCTCCTCCTTCCCCCACCTACGTTACCAACTCCCCCCCCGACCTCTTTTAACGCAGGTTTTTTTTTCCTTGAGAATCACTTGTTTTGGTTCTTTTTTTCCTTTTTTTCCTGCTTCTCTTTCCTTTGTGAATCTTTATGATCGTCTTCGTTTCGGCCCATTCTTTAGGGCGCGTTCCCTTTTGTGCGGTTCTCTTGCTCTGCTTGAGGTGGTTTATGACGGTTGTGCAGAAACTTCTGCCTGTTGTCCTCTCTAGTATACCTTAGAGACATTCCCCGGCTTCCTTTCCTTTCGCATCGTCTTTTTTCCCGTGTTTTGTTGTCCCTCGGGTTTTATTTATACCGCCCTTATTTCCCTCCCGGCGCAGCGTACCCCCCTTGTTACTTTGTCGTTGCGCTTATGTGCCCGCGACCCCTTAGGTATATTTTCGGCCGAGCATCGTTTCTTTTTATAATCATTGGTTGATTTTTTCTTTTTTGTGTCTGCGGGAGGTTTTTTTTGATTTCCCTTCCCGCATTTCCGATGTCTTGGTTTTTATCGCATTCTATGGTTCCTTCGCCACTTTTCCCCCCCCCCTGAGTTGCATTTTTTTTCCTTTTGGGAACCCTTTTTTAATTCTGCTTTTTGCTTTTTCCGGTCCCCTAGGCTTTTTATTTTTTCTTCAGTGGCCTATTAGGCATCTCATTTCGAGCAATCATTTTTTTTTTCTGATCACTTCTTACGCCCTTTGGCTTTTATCCCCCTTCTTCCTCGCCCCCCCCCCGTTTCACCTTGTCCCCTTTTATAACTTCCACAAACGACTTTCCTTTCCCTCGTGTGCATTTCATTTTCTTCCTTTTTTCTATTGCTCCCTGCTTCCGCCCCCTCTTTTCCTTACTTCCTAGTGCCTATTTCCTTCCCTGCTAGGAAGCCCTTTCCATGTTTCCTCCCAGTAATGTCCCCCTCCCTCTAACTGTCTGCGATCAGTCATTATCCCCCTTCATGTTTGTACCTCCCATTTTGCCCGCGAGTTCTATATAAAGCGTCAGCCCCCTCTCTTTTTTCCCTCACGATGTGGTTTCCCCTGTTGTGGTGTCCTCTGATTAAGGAGTTTGTTTCTAAAACAGCCCTTTTTGGGGTCCCCAGTTAGGTCCAATGTTTTCCTCCAACCATAAAAATGTTACTCCCCCTTTTGGTTTTTTTCCCTTTCCCCTCATCCAGTCTTCTTCATCATTTAATTTTTTTTTTCTATTCTCGGTTTTTCTCCGTTTTTGGCCCTTTTTCCTGAACCTCTTTAGTTTTGTTTCGCTTGTTTCGTTTTTTCCAACCATCATCCAACACGCTTTGATTTCAACCACTTTCCTTTGTTACCACACCGTAAGGTCTCTACCAGCCTGTTTTCCGTCATTCATTGCTTGTTGCCTACTGCGTATTTTTCCCTAGGCAAGAAGCAGATGTCCCATATTCTATTGGTTTTTTCCCTTGTAATTTCCTCCTGTCTGTACCCCCCCCTTTGTTTCCTTTTCGAGCCTGCCCCTTTACTATTTTTACTCCTTTATCGTTCTTTTTTCCTCAATTCTCTTTTGATTTTTTTTTGCCTATCGATGCTTGTGTCCTCCTCATGTTCAAGTATGCTCTTCCCCAGCTTTATCCCTTTTTTGCTTTTTTTTCTAGATCCTCACACCTGATCCTTTCTCCTTCAGGCCGGACCACCCCCCCACCCTTTCGCGAAAGAGTGTCTGTTTCCATAGTTTCTCGCTGCGTTCACTTATCGCCCCTTTCCTGTATGACCTCATTTTTTTCACTCCCCTGGGCCAACTTTCTCCCTCTTTTGCAGTCACTTCAACATGCTTGAGCGCCTTAGTGTTCATGTGTGGTCTTGATGTTTTTTTCTCGGGTTGATTTTTTCCCCCCAACCCATGCGCACGGGCGTTTTTTCGGCAGTAACTTTCTCTCCTCCCCTACAAAAAGTCTCTTCATTTTACTTGGTAATGGAGATTTTTTTGTCCTGGCTTACCCTTTTGTCCCCATGACCCTTTTTTGCCCTGCTTTTTGGTTTCCATTGGTTTGGTTTTCAACAGCCCTTCAGGCTCTCTTCCCATCCATGCTTTTTTTGGCATTTTTTCCTCCCTCCGCATCATCCGTGAATGCCAAATTTTTTTTCCTTACACCTTCCATAGTTTGTCCTTTCTCCGGATTTTCATGTACTTTGCTGTCCTTGTACTTGGCTTGTCTTGTGCTTTTAATTCCACCTTCCAAGTCATATCCCTCATTTCTTACCTCTCCCGCTTGACTTTTTACCTTTAATATTTTACCCCTTTTTTTGATGAACCCTTTTCTTTGTTTCAGCCGGTCGCATTGAAGCTCCCTACATGTTTCTTTGCCCTTGAACTCTTCCCTCTTCCCCCCCTTCTCAGTTTCTCCACCACACCTTGTTTTCTGCTCCCCTTTTTACGGACTGCCCCTTTCTTTCGTATTTTTCAATGATCCGTTCGTTACTTCATTGGATTAGGTGGACTTCCACTTCGTCCTCCTCTTGAATTTTTCACCTTCCTGGACGAGCTCTCTCGTATCTCCCTCCTTACGTTCCTTCTTTGATTGAAAAGCTTGTCCCCCGTCTCTTCCCACCATGGCTCATTTTCCCCCTTTATTTGCGGGCCTACTTTTTTTGAAGTATACTGAGATTTCATTCTCTCTCCCTCTGCGTCTTTATTTCCTTTCAATGTGCTGTTCTCTCCCCCCCCCCCCATTACCGATCCCCCCCGACCCAAACTCCCGCCCTGTGGCTTTACTTTTCTATTTTTTTTCTCTCGCCCCGCCTCCCTCTCCTTTCTCGCTTTTTCTTTGCTTTCTCCCTTTGGCGATTCCGGGAGTTTCCTTCCCACCCCACTGACAAACCCTGTTCCCTGATCCTCTTTTTTCCTGGCGTCTTTTCCTACCACATTTACTTATTTTTGTACATTTCCCTTTGGATCTCCTTTCCCTATTAACCAAGAGAAACCTCCTCTCAAAATACTTCCAGGCTTGATGTACCTGTTTCCTCTTCCCCCTTCTTTTTTTCCTTTTGTCTTCATTCGTATGCCGTTGGAGACTCCCGAACAAATGTTCCCCTCTGTTATTTTCCTCCCCCCCCCCTGTAGTGGTCAGATTCTACTAATTTTCTTGACCCGTCTGTTTTCCCGACGTGAGTATGGTCTTATCCAGACCAGAACCCTTGTATGTTCTGTCCTTCCCTTGTCATTAGACCTATGTTTTAAGACTCGCTTCTATGATCACGGTCACCCATCCTCTGACAGTTTTCATTGTTCTTTTTTTGCATTCTTTTCCAGGACCCTTTTCTCCTGTTCGCGCCCATTCCTGCTGGCTTCTTATTTCTTAGGCTGTTGTTCCATTTTGCCGCCCACTCCGCTACGGATCTCCCCCCCTTTTGTTCGTTCCTCAGTTCAACGGCTTGATTACTTATTTTTTTCCCCCGCCTTCCCTTTTTTCGTGTTAGAGGATTCGTGTTCCCATTGCTCCTGAAATTTGAGATCCCTCCTCTCTTTACTCCTCTTTTTTTCCCCTTTTTTTTTTTTTTCCCCCTTTTCTTTTTCCTTAGGTGGAGAAATGTTCTACTCCTTACTTCTCCCCTTTCCTGTCCCCGTTCCTTCCTTTGTTCTTTTGCGTTTCCTCCCTATGTGGTCGACCGGCCCCTAGTCGTATCCTTTTTCTTTTCTTTTCCTCAAACCTTCTATCTCCCTTTTTTTTTTATTTTACCCCATTTTTATTTTCACCTCTTGTGAATGCCCTTTTTTTTTCCTTCTTAATCTCACTTTTTTTTCCCTTCTTTAGGATTTTTTATTTTTAGAAAATTGCCCTTCGCATTCCATCCTCACCCCCCCTCTTTGTTTCCCAGCCCTTTTTACCCCTTTCCCAAGCTTTCTCGTCGATATCTCTGACAGGTCCCGGGCTTAAAAAGAGGTCTTTCTGTTTTTCCGCTCTACGGCTTTTGGTTTTAGATACCCCTCTACTTTTCCTTTTTCCGCTTTTGTTGAGTTCAATCCTGTTAAGTACCCGTGCACCTTTTACTTTCTTTTCCTTGATTTTCTCAGGCAAGAAGCTATGTGATTTATTCTACCCTTTTACCCATTCTTTCTCCCCCGCCCTTTTTTTTTCCTGGCATTTTCTTTTCGCTCACTCTTGTCGTTCCACTTTTTCAGTAGATAACTCCCCCTGGAAGAGCATGAATACCCGAGCTATCGGCTGGGTTCCAACTTATGATTCCCTTTTTTGGTTTTGCTTTTGTTAAGTGACTCTATCCTCTACCTTCCTTTTTCCTCTTTTCCCTGTGACACGGCCCCTCGTCTTTCGCGAACTTTCGACGTCTTTTTTTTCACCGTTTTTCTTTTTTTCCCCCTTCTTTTTCTTTTTTTTTGGTATCGGCAAAGGCCCCGTGCGTGGTTAGCGAACTCGTGAGCGCGTTCCCTTGCCGGAATTTCGGTCCATCCTTCCAAGCCTCTGGCCTCTTTTCTGTTTTATTTTTCCTTTTATAGTACGGCAGTGCCCCTCTCGTTTTTTTCTCCTTCTGTATCGTTCTCTCCTTCCCTAAGAAACTCGCTCTACTTTGCTGTTTCTCTATAAACGTTCTTCCCTTGTTTTTCTTTAATTTTATTTCTCCTTCCCTCTTCGATGTTATTTTGATCATTTTTCTTTTTTTATATCGCCTCCTGCTGACCGCTCCTTTAAGGGAGGGGGCTCTTGTTATTTTCCTTGCGTGGTCTTCTTGCCTCTTTTCATCTTTTTCCCTATCTTATGCCCTTATTTTGCTACAGTTAAATTTTCTATCCTCTGCTGTTAGTATTATGCATACCGAGTTTCCATCGAATTCTGGTTTTTCTTCGTTATGGTTCCTTTTTACGGATCCCTTTCCTTTTTCTCCCCTTTCTTTCCCTACGGAGAATCCCATTCTCCCCCCCTAAGTCCCCTGACAATTTCCTTCGTTCTCACTGTACCGAATGTTTTTTCTCTCCCTTTCCCCTTCCTCTCCTTTTTGTTTCTTCCCCGCCTTTCTTTTTTTTCAACTTGTTTTTGCCACCTTGTTTTCCCGTTCATGAGGTCTTGTTTTTCATGATCTGTGCCCCCCAATTTGTCTTCCTCATTCCTGAAGGATGCGTACCCGTGTGTTACCCTTCCCCCTTTTCTAGACGGCCTGATCCGAAATGTGTGCTTTAAAGACCCTCTACCCTTGTTCGCCTCCAGCACAAATCTTCTGAGCCCTGAGATAGAATGGTTTCCGAATTTAGAGTGGAAAGGCTTCCCTTGTCTCTCTCGACCCCCGCTTTTTGGTTTGTGTTTAATGCGGTTCCCCTTCTCTACACGCGCCCCCCCTACTGAGATGCATCTTGTCGCACACCCCTTTTTAGGCCCCTTCGCAATCCCCTCCCCATTTGGTATTTTCTGTATTCTGATCTCACGTATTCCCACACTTTGCGTTTCCCCTTGTTTCCTTCAAGAGGCTTTTTTCTTTTTCCCCCTTTTTTTTTTTTTTGCTTTTCTTTCTTTCTGTTCTTTGAGACCTTTAATGGATCCTTTGAAGCCCCTTGTTAACTTTCTATTTTTTTTCTGAATTTATTTTTTTATACTAAACCCTTCCCCTCTTTCACAGGTTGTGGTTTCCGCCCTTAATAACTTTACCTTCCCTAAAATATTGGGAACGACCACCCCCTTCTCTTCCCCCCTGACGTGACTTTCCTTATTTCCGACTCTATTTTTTCTTCTTCCCAACCCTCGCGTGTCGGCGTAATCAGTTAAACTTGAACCCTCCCCTTTGTTTTTCCCCCTGTAAGAAGGAAGCTTTTTTATTGAGTTCTCTTTAGTTTATTTCTTTTTAAGTCCGCCCCCCCATAGATAATTCAGTTCCTTGATGTTCCCCTTCCAACCCCTTTCTTTTCCCTTTTTTTTTTCGAAAGTGGGGCAATGTTTATCCACTCTCGTTAGTAGCCCCCCCCCCTTTCTTTTTCTGAGTTGTGGGTTCTTCTTTGTAACGCCCATAATAGTCACTTGGCATGGGATCCCCTTTTGTCCCCCCCCTGACCTTCTTTTACTCGGCCATTGGGGATTTTTTATTCCTACTTCCCTTAGCGCAGCCCCCCCCCATTTTGCGCCAACTCGCTTCTCCTTCAAGAATAGTTTAGCGCTCTTTTTACGTCGCCTGCGGATGTATTGTTTGTAACTAACTTCATTCCCCTTCCCTAAAACAACTTGACATCCCGCAACCCTCTATCTCTATATTTGCCCCACTTCACTGTATTCCTATATCCACTGATTATTACTCCTACCGTGTTTCTATTTTACACTTTCCTCGCTTCCCCACAATCTAGTTGTGTTTGTCCCCTTTACCACTTTTAATTTGTTACTGCATTAACGTCCTTCTTTATGGCCCCCGCTTTCTTTTTTACCCCTATAAAAGTTCTTTCCGGTGGGCCTTTGGTTTTTGTTTCTTTTTTTTCCCCGTTCCCCCTTCCGACTTCATAAAAGGCTTGTTCTTCCCCCTTTCGCAGCCCCTTCCCTCGGTGACCTTCCTTGTCCCCTTACGCTATTTTTCCTCGTATCAATCTCCCGTCCCTTTCCTCTCTAAACTACTTTTCCATGATGTTTTTTCTTCCCTTCAAGTTGAGGAGACGTGATTTTGGTCCCCTTTCTCTTTTATTTGCTGTTTCGTTTTTTTTGTTTTTCTTTCTTCGTAGATTTTTTAAAGCCTTTTTTTCTTGTCGATATTCTTCCGGTGCACACCCCCCTCACCCACTTTCCGTCTGACCTATTTCCCCCACCATTCTTTCTTTGGTATCCCTCAAACTCCAACGTCATTCTTTGATTTTTTTTAACCGGCCCCTTTCGTGTTCTTTCACCCGGTGAGACTCTTCCCTTTTACTTTCTTTTTGGGCGCGGTCCCCGTCCTGACCATGCTCGTCCAAGAAGCCTGTTTTTGGCTGGCTGCTTTTCTCTCCCCCTCCCCTCCTTTGCCCCCTTTTCTTTGTTTCCGACTTATTTTTGCGCAACCATTCCGGTTTATCTCCTCTTTTTTTTTTTTTTCCGCAAAGTCTTTTTTCCTTTTTTTCGTTTTTCCTTCTCTACCTTGTATTCGATTGTTCGAACGTTCATTACAAACACTTTTTCTGTTGAGTTCGTGTATTTTTAGGCTTCCAAATGAGTGAGGGCTCCCACGTTCCCCTCTTCTTGTCAATCCTCAAGCCTGACCCGCGGACCCCCCTTCTTCCCGAATACCTTACGAGATGTTCTCTTCCCTCCAATCCGTTGGATGGCTCCACCATTTCTGTGGCTTAATATGCGCCTTTTTTTTACCACCGCATTTCTTCTCTATGTCAGAGCCCCCCTTTTACCCCCACACTTTTTCCTCTCCACTTTCCCCTTTCCCCTTTTTTCTGTCCATAGTTTTGCGATTGCCTGGTAACCTTTTTTTTTTTCTCCACCTCTTTCGAGAGAGGCCTATCAAGTCTGTTTCTTGTTCTACCCCTTTTCCCTCAGTTGCCTTTCGATTTTTTCAACTTATCTGTATGCTTCTCCAGGGGACGTTCATTATTGCTTTTGTTAGCCCCCCTACATCAATTCCCTGAATTGGTGTATCATAAGGTTCAACTTTCAGGTTTAAAATGCGATTTTCCTGTCTTGTGTTTTCCGTTTCGGTATTCTCTCTCCCGCCTGTGTTGCCTGCGAGGATTTTTGAGCTAACCGACAAGCTTTTTACTTACCTTTACCTCGCTTCCCTCCCTTCTTAATTTTTTTTCTCCCGTGGATGCCACGCTAGTTGAGCTACAATTTCCTTTTCCGCCCTTCCTAATCCTTTTTCCCTCCCAATTATTTTTCCATTTTTCCCCCTTTTTCTCAGCTACTTTTTCCCTCCTTTTTCATCCCTTTTTTTTCCTCCTTGCCCTGACCCCCTTGTACCAACCAGACCCGTTGACTTTATCGCATTTTTGCTTTGTAGTCGCATTTGGTAGAGAGTCTTTCTCCTCAACCTTTTTTCCCCCCTCGCCTTCCTCTTTTATGTCATCATGTCTCTCCCTAATACCATAAGTTTTCGGCCTTGCAGAAGGCTCTCTTTGGTAAGGAAGGCGCTTTCACTGATTCTTCTCCCATGGAGGTTTTTTTATTTTTTGTGTCATGAAATTCCGCCTGGACCCCGGCTTTCTCAAACCTTTTCTGTAGCTCGGTTTCACGTGTATTCAATTGAGCTTCTCCTTTTTCTTGGACTACCGCTTTTCCCCCCCACCCTTCCGTTCCCCTCAGTGCTCATTAACTCTTTTTCCCCCTTGTTCATTTGTCCCCCTTTTTCTCCCTGCCGCTTCCCTCGTCCCAAGTACTGCTTCCAATGAAGGAGTTGATTTTTCGGAGAGTCCTTATCCCCCCCACATACTTTCTCTCTTTAATTTTCGGATTACGACAGCGAGCCCAATACCTAGGATCTTTTGATCCCCGATGACCATGGAACGATACCTCTCTACGCCTTTCTTATTATGGAAACCCCGGTCTTACTTGGTGAAGGTCCCGTCTGATCTCGGCCTTGGAATGCCTGGCTAGATCTATCCATTCCGATTTCTCACATCCACTGACCTTCATTAACACAAATCTCGTTTTCCCGTACGCCCCCTTTTGTTCCGATTGGTATTTCCGAGTTCTAGGATTTCTTCCCGTTTTTTTTATCTCAGGTTTCCCCCCATGCTTGGGTTATTTTCCTTCTTCCTTTAGAATCACATTCGGAGTTTTTTTCCATCGCCTTTCCGTCCGCCCTTCTTTTTGAGCTCCCTTATTGGAGCGGTACAATCCCCCAATTCACCTTATCTTTTCCTCTTTTGTTTTCGAGAGGTACTTTACCGCCGGCCGGTATGATAACCTCTTATTTCCTTTCGAATTTTTCCTAATTTTGTGTCCACACCCAAGGAATCAGCGGTTGTGGGAGTACCTTTTTTCCTTTACATCTTCTCCGACTAACCTATGCACTGTCGTCGTAGGTCCCCCGTTCTTCTTTTTCCTTTCTTTTTGTAATGGAACCCTCTTGCCCCGTCAGCATTCATTTCGTTGTCCGTTTCCCTTTTTGATAGCCGGATCACTTCGACTCTTCTTTCCCTATGCCTTGGAGATCCCCTTTCTCAGCCGTGTAGTTTGCCGACTCCGGCTATAAGTTAGCTCTACATTTGTCAGCCCCCAATATTTTTTTAAGGTCCTTTGCTTGTGTTCTTTTTGCATTCCCATCACTGCGTGAGTTCCTCCCCCGAAAAGATTCTTCTTTAAAATTTTAATTTACCATATTAGACTATTGGAGATATTCTTTTCTTTTTTAGTCCCTCTTTTTTTTTTTCCCCCCGTGCCTAAATCTTTTTTCCCCCGTTTCTCAACCCTCTTTTTTCCCATTTCTCTTTCTCTTTCTTTTCTTGCCTTGTCCTCCCCCCCTCTTCGGTTGTTGTCCTTCTCGAGCTGTAGTTTTCCAGTTTTTTATCCCTTTCTGGGCGGAAAGTTCTTATAAATTTTCCCCCGTCATAGCCATTAGGCGTTTTTTGAGTGTTTGAGTGTCATTCTTTTCCCCTTTTCGGCGCCCTGTGCACACCTTTTCTTTTTCTTCCATTGAGGACTCGACTCAAACTTACCGATTTCCCACACCCAACGACGACATCCCCTCAAGGGACTCCCCTCCCCTTTCCACCCTTCTGTTCCCATCCGTAACTTCTAGCTGGCCTAAGTTTTTTCTCAACCAGGATTAACTTTATGTATCTACCTTTTTCCGAGTAAGCTCCGGCCATCCCGTCCTCTTCCCCTGATTTGGCCCTTGTTTTACTCCTTTCTATTTCCTATTAGTTTTTGTTTTTTTTTTTTTGTTTGTCAGTGATGTCCACCCCCTTTACCTTTCCATCCTTTTCTTTCCAGCTACACGATCAGCTGATGGCCCTCAGGAATTCTTTTTTCCTATTTTTTTTTTTTTCTGGTTCCGGACGTGCTGGACTTCCCTGTTACTGCCAAATTCCTCGCAGTCCCAAATCGCGGCTTTCCCCCTCTTCTCTTTCTTAGTGCGGAGCGTTTTTCTTACGAGGCCTCCTCATTTTGCGGGGGATGGTTGTTTTTTTTTCTTGATGATCGACTTCTTTTCACTTCTCTTCTTATGCATGGTTTCTAGTCCCTTATTTAGTCTCCTTTCCCCAAACCTTGGTTACTTTTTTTTCCTTTTGTGTTTAAAGACAGTGTCCCACCGCCCTCTCTTCTTTGCCGCCCGTTCATTTTTCGCGTGTGTTCCAAGCCGTTTTGTACCCCTTTCTCCTGCCAGAAAGCCCCTGTGACAACTTTCCCTGTTCTTTCCCCCCCCTGATTTTCCTACTCCCCTCCTTTCTTTATTTAATTGCATGGCCGGCCATACTTCCATTCCTTGCCGATGTTTTTGACCGTTCTTCGGGTGTTTTTAGCTGTGGCCCTACAAGTCCCTCTCAATGTCAGCATTCTTTTTCACCGCGTGCACTTACCTTACTGTTCTTGTCTGTGCAAAATCCATCCCTCACGCCCCCCCTTCTCTCGTTCTGGGGTCATGGGCCTGCTTTATCTTCACAAATCCCCCGCAGCTCGAGGAAAATCCTTTTTTGTGAATTTTTCTTTTTTCTTTGTCAATGACTTCTCTCGGTGTGGGGCTGATTTCACCGTCTTCGACCTCTTTATCGGTCACAATTCCTCCTTTTTTAACGTTCCCCATTACTGTCCCCACCGGAAAAGCAAGGGTTCACCGTCCTAAGACGCCCTCTTAATAATCTTTTATTCTCATTTCGCCTTTTGTTGGCTTGCCCGCCCCCCCCATTGCTACGGTCGGATTGCTTTTTTGTTTCCCCTACCCCACCTAAAACAGCCCCCCCCATTTCCCCCGGTATTTCTTTGATCTTTTTTTCACCCTTTCCTTGCCCTCATCGTGTTTTAGCGGCTTCCTTTCGTCTTAGTCTTTCGTCTTTAGAGATGGTAGTATTACTCTGTACTCTCTTTTAACCTACTTCTTTGATTGGGGTGTTCTCCCTGTTTACTTCTCTCATCAGAAAGGTTCATCCTTGTAATCCCTTCCCCTTTGCAGTACCATCCCCTCCCCTCCCACCCTCAGCAGGTGTTGTTGCCTGAGACGATCATTTTTTCCTTCCCCTTTCTGCTTTTTTTATAGATTTCGACCTGGTCTTCTTCCTCTTCAAGGACCGAACACATTGTTTATTGTTGCGAGGCTGTCCCTCCGTCCTCCCCCCATTTCTCTTTCCAGTGCGTCTCTCTCCTTCACTGATGGCGCATGTCTCATCTTTTCTTTCCTTATTCTCTTTTCTGTGACGACAAACCAGGCTTCTCCTTCTGTGTCATGTGTCTTGTTTTTTGGTTTTTCTTTGTTTTCAACACTTCGCCCGCGGATTCTTTTTTCCCTTAGACACAAAAGCCTGTCCAATCATCTTCACTCTCCCCAGGATATGCGGTTTTTTCCTCTTGCCAGTTACTCTACGTTTTCGTCGTCCCCCTTTTCTTTCTTTTCCTTTGACCCATTTTTCCTCTTCCTAGGGGGGGGCCCCCCCCCATTCTCGATATACAGTTGATCGGCCCCAACCCTCTCCTTCCGTTTTTTTTCCTCCTGTTTTTTTTTCCCTCCTCTCTCTATTTTTTTTTTGAGCCGCGTCCCTGACTTATTTCCTCGCATACCCCCTCGATGTTTGCTTCTCCTTTCCTTCTTCATGACATGATGCCATTAAATCCCTGTTCTGCTCCCCTTGTTATGACTCCTTTCTTTCCCCAGCCTCGGCTTCCCTTTTTGCCCCTGCTTGGTTCTGTAGTTTGTTCCTTGGTTATGTGGTCTAATGCTTCCGTTTGGGAATTCACTCTTCTCCTTTTTCTTTGCCGATGCTCGATCTCTTTCGTATTGCCCTTCTGCCTTCTACTACTTTGTCCCCGTTCCCGCTGTTCATGCTTCTTTCCCCCTATTGCAGGAAATATTGCTCAGCCATCATATTCCCCTCCGATACTTTTTTCCTCCCCCGGTTTTTTTCTTTTGACTTTCTGTTTCCTCTATTTTTACCCAGAAAGAACCTTTCCCCCTTCCCCTGTGTGCCTGTTTTCTTTCTCTGCGCTTCCGCAAGTCTTCACTTCTCCCGCTCAGCGCACATCCTTCTTTCAAGACTCTGCTCTTTGTTCCTGGTTTCCCGTGTTCCGTACTTACCTGACATCATCCCCCCCCCACTAGCTGCTGTTATGCTTTTTCTTTGCTTCAGGCTTTTTTGTGAGCTACCCCCCTAAAGTTTTCCTTGCCCCCTTCTCTCCGGCTTCTTATTAATTTGATCTCTTCGTCTCGCCCCACCAAATTTTCTTTTTCCATTATGAGGCCCCCTCCTCCCTCTCCCATGTTTTTTCACAAGGGCTTTTTCTTCCGGAGAACCGTTGGCTCCCACACCTTCTTCGGGAGGCGTTTCTTCTCAGTTGTAAGATTTTTCCCCTGACTATAGTGTTTTCGCTTTCCTTATCCTTTTACTTTCGCCTCGTCTCATTTTTTGGTTACATCAGCCCCCTGCAAGAGTTTCCCTTCTCTTTTTTGTTTACTTTGAGCCTTTTGTCCTGCCTTTGTCTCCTTCCTTTAAGACCTCCTTTCCTCCTATGCCCTTCCTGCAGCTGACTGTACTGATTCTCCTCTGTTTGTCCTCTTCCTGACCAAGTAAGCTCTTTTTTTCGTTTCCGTTTAAAATTCAAATATCTACGTTGCTCGTAGTTTTTTTTCCACTTTTCCACGGCGCCCTGGATTCTTGTTCTCCCTTTTCTTGTACGCTTTTCTCGGTCCTTCCCAGCTTAATATACTGGCCCTTTCCTCGACTACATCCCGCCTCCCAGGGCCAGTTCCCTATTTGTTCATCGGTTTATTTTCAGCCATATGAGGCTCCAGTACCCCGTCCGCCCTTCTCTTGGTCTCGTCCAACTGGGGTTGGGTTTTGCCTTTCCTTCTCAGTTGTTTTACTCCCCCCTTTTCTTTCATTCCCTTCTTTGCCCTGATTTCCGGTTTCCTTTTATATTTTCCTTGCATGATTTCAACGCGTGAAGGACTTCCCCTGTTCTATAAACCATAGTAATCTGTTCTCCTGCTCCTTTCCCCGCCTTCACCCCCCCCTATGTAGTTTTTCCCCCCTGCGTCATCGACATCGTCCGGTGTTTAGTCTAATTTCGCGTCTTTCCTTTTCACGGTTTTTCCCCCGAGTATTTGTCCTCCATATTTCTCGATCTATATAGCGCTTCTATATTTTTTCTGTCTGTCCTATTTTTAAAGGGCGGTTGCAGGAGTGGTCGTTTTCTTTCTATTGGCCCAGCGCCTCTTTCCTTACGAAACGCTCTCCCTTTTCGGCAGCTTTTTATCCCCTGGATTCTCTCGCAGTATTCCTCGTATGATTGGCTTCCGTTTAACAACTCTCTCTGCGGGTACATTCGCTTAAGGTTTAAGCAGGCGATCTACGACTGCTTGACCTTTTTTCTTCTAGTTTTGCGGAGGGTTCATTTGGAGTCTTCCCCCATCATGCACCCCCCGTCTCTGTCTTCATGTTGTAACGGAAAGGGGCGTTGTTTCTGTATGAGTTCCTTTACAGCTCTAGGTTTAGTGTTTCCCTT
>Ga0179593_1441521_pt1 | contig 17150 bp, 15 predicted proteins | sample CZODoug2_1_08_16_FD_185931 | JGI IMG/M metagenome (GOLD analysis project Ga0179593, IMG submission 185931) | Vadose zone soil fungal communities from Angelo Coast Range Reserve, California, USA - CZODoug2_1_08_16fungal (PacBio error correction) | ecosystem: Environmental > Terrestrial > Soil >... | reverse complement strand
TCCCCGGCGTTAGATCTTACAGTCAAGCCCCCCCGTGTGAGCCTTTTGTGTAAACTTTCGCTTAGTTGATAACTCCCGCATTCAGCCCGGACGCCCCTCCTTGCACTTCGAGCCCGGCGGGTCTACGATTCGCAGAGCCACACACCTGTCCGCATCCCTAGACTTTTCCATCCTTGTTTGGCCCTTAAGTTCCGGGGCGATATCCCCTGCTTACCTCTAGCTCTCTTTGGTTTACGGGTGGGTTTTCGAACTTCAAAGCGTCTTCTGTCGGTTTTCTTTCGCTTTTGTCGGCCCCCCCCCCAGCCCTGAGTATTCTGACCCCCCAAGGATTCTGCGACCATTTTGCCTGCGCCCTTCCCTGCGGTAAGTTTTCTCTTTTATGCAGGCATTTTCCGGTAGAGTGTTGCCCATTGATCCTTATTCTTTTAATCCCCGTTGTGTTTGTTTCTCTGTTCATCTATTTCGTGAATGTCTGTTTTCCCCTGGGCTCGTCTCCTCGATCTAGCGGCCGGTCGAGGTTCCCCTCCCTATACTAACGGTTCCCGAAACCCCTTCAGACTCCCCTTTTTCTCCGCTAGCGATCGAACACCAGCACGCCGCTCCCGTAGACGAGCCCTGCGCTAGTTTGTCCCCAGATAAGGACCGCCACCCCCGCCGTATGGCCACCCTACCTCGTAACAGAGGCCCCCCGGAGGGTTCCTTGATTTTCTGATGTCCTTCTTGACTCCCTCAGGCAGGAATGCTTAGTCCTGAAGTCGGATCGGCGTCGCGGTTGGACTGCGTTCGTGGGCCCCCCCTGATCTCTTGTTTACCAGTAAGCCGTCTTGATTGAAGGACCCTCCGCCGGACCCTTCAACCGTATAAAATTTTTCAGTTTCCCTTTCAATTGTTCCGCGATAAGAAGTTGAAGCCTATATGCAGCATTGCCGTCATAGTACCCCCTCTACTCTTCATAGAAAAGTTTAAAGAGACGCTGACGAGCCCCAGAACACCATTTCTGCACTCCTTCCAACTCTTCCGTTCCGCGCAGTTCTTTCCTTTCCCCCCTCCCCTTGATAGGTATCTCGAGCATCCTCAAGCTTAAGTAAGAAGTACCTTCGCACACAGAGCGGAGGATCCCCGCTTCAAGCGAGTATTCCCATCTCTCTTTCGATGAGAAGGTTAGTTTTTTAGCCTCCCCTCGCAGGAGAACTCATTTCCCTCCCCCCTGGACCAGGAGAGTAGCTACCGAGTTTGATAGAGACGAGTCCCCCTTTCAATTCGAGTTCTTTTGATGTTTAGATCAACGCTTGAGCAGTAGACGTCTTAGGCCAGAGTGCCCTTTTGCTTTTCCAGGACGCCCGCTTTCTTAGACGGCCCCCCCTCCTATGGGAGTTTTCGTCAGACACAGCGATCCACCGGCCTGGCGTATTGAAATCCTCTTCCTCTTGCACGTTCGCCTGCCCCCTCCTTGTAGAAGTGCCAACCTCACTAGTTCTTATGATTTTTCGAGACCCTCGCTCAGGACCTGGCCGATTCCCAGCGTGGACGGCGCGCCTTCTCATGCGATTCTCCTCTCGCCTGGGTCCCTGATCTCGCGTACCTTTATGCTTCTTTCTCTTCGAGTTTTGGCGACATCTTCTCGGATTCCTTCTAGTGAGGTATTGTTTTCCCTCGTAAGTCGCCCTAGATTTCTTTTTCGGGCAACCAATAGAGTCGGATTGCAGTTCCTAGAGGTCCTAGGAACGTAAGCGGCTACGCTTTCGGCCTCCCCCTCCCCTTCTTTTCTCACCTCTCCTTTCTCTATCTCTGACTTTATTTTTTTGCCAAGTGACGGCGCCAATTTCAGACCCCGCTTTCCTGAGTCCCCCATGATGTAGGGACCGCCTTCCCCCCCTCTTTCGTCTTGCAAGATGAGTATGAGGCTCAATGCTTTAGATGAAGACTTCTTATTGTCTGTCGTCCTTCTTCCCTTAAGTGCGTTCTAAGAACGTTCTTCGTCGTTGTTAGGCACCTTGACGAGTCTTATTGAGGTCAGGGGGCCGTTTTGCTTCTTTCATCCCTTTCAGGTCAGTCGGTCTATTACCCGAGCGGGGACCCCCGGCCCGCGTTTTTCCCTCGAATTCACCATGTGTTCTGCTGAGGGCGGCTTCCTTTTAATGTCGGTCCCTTCTTCCGAGTCTGAATAGCCGAGGCGGATGGTAAATCTTTCGCCGGCCCGTCCAGCCCGGCAGGCGCTTGACCTAACCTGGTGGGTCCTGCCCGTTTTTTTGCCTCCCGAACGACTCTCGCGTCAGCGCGCCGGATTGTTTTTCACATTCTTTTCCACTCCATGACCCTCGCGGGGGGTTCCCCTAGTTAGCTGGTGCGGTCTCTTTCTTCAGACCCTATTAGATGAGGACGCTGGTAGGAACCGGCCCACCCTTCTTGCCCTTCCTATCCACTTTCCAGGATTTTACAATCATCATATTGAGAGTGATTCCCCACTGGCGCTTGTATTCTTTCAGAGTTTTTTTCCTCCGATTCGTCCTAGAGCCTCTTTCTTTTTCCTGTAGACCCCAAGGAGATTTCGGAAGTTACCGGTCATGAGGTTTGAGCTCGAAATTTTGAAATATAGAGAGACACGCAGGAGAGTGACCCCATTTCCGCGCTCTTATTTTCTCCCGGTGAGTTCGTGCCCCGCCAAAAGTCTTTTTCGTAGACAGATGTTTCTGCCGATGCAGGGTTTACGGCCCCGTGTAAGAATATTTTAACAAGTTCCTCCCGTTCTTTATCACTCAGACACATGCCGTAATAAATTTTCCGCATCCAACCCGTCATGATACTCTTTTGCTCCGACGGGTGATTGACCCTTCTCCTCCTCGTCTTTTTATTTCGAAGAACAACGGTCTTTTTCACCCCTCATAAATACCTGCACATAGAGTTATGGGCTTGTTCTTTCAGACTGCCACAGAAAGTAGTCTCTCAATAGCTTTCAGAAATTACTCCCAGACCTGCACGTGGAGTCGCTTTCAATGATTAATCCTGCGTTGGCCTTTCCGACTAATGACTCGACGGGCAGGTCTTCCTTTCCTCTTGGGCCTCACGTGCAAAGTGCCTTGCGTCTAGTGGGTTGCGCTTTTGCCGTTCTCCGACAGTTTTCAGTCGTGAGGCCCCAATGCGCTTTCGACGTCTCTGAATGGGCCCCCTTTAGTTTGCAGACCTTCCGAGTCTTCTTTGGAGAGGTCTTCGGTCGTCCCTGCGCATCCGACTCTGATTGAGGCTTTTTTTAGTTTCGGTTTCAAGTGGAGCTCCGTCACTCTGGGTCCCAGGACGTTCGGTTTTCCGCGCGTGGGATTTTGTCTAGAGCTTCACTTTTAGCGGGGTCCCAGAAGATTAGGAGAGTGAGCTCTCCTTAGCTTTGTCAGATGAAGAAGTTCCCTGTTCCTCGCCCCTTTTGATCTCTACTAGCCTTTGCAGCTCTGTGTGCCCGTCTACTCTCTTCTCGACGTGGCCTCTTCCTCAGTCACGATGGGCCCCGCCCTCGGTCCTTTTTTTTTCTCGGGGAGTAAGAACTTCGGGCGCTGAGGAAAGTAAGAGCGGTATTGCCGACGTGCAGGGTTTCCCCCGCACCGTTTTTCCTCCCTCCTACTCCTACTGGAAAGAGGGGCTCCAGACTATTCCCCATCATTTCCAAATTTTGGATTTAGAAGTTGAGCCGAGTCTGCTTCGGCGTCCCTACGTATCTTTAAGCGTTTGGAGATTGAAGATTATCGCCTCCCAGGCCAGCTCTAATTCTCAGCTCGTAGAAGTTGAAGGTCGATTGACGTCCCTCTGGATAGCCTCCCTGATCCAGCTCGTGGCACTTCGATGACACAGGCAAAAATCAGACCTTTAGGAGTTGCCGTCTCCTATCTGTTCTTTTCAGTCGTTTGTGACGATGGAAGGGTTTGCTGCAGTATGTTTTCATGTTTCTCCTTTTCCGGCAGGCTTTCCGACGCAGCCTTGGACAGTGCTGCCGGACTCTCTCCATCGTTTCCAAAAAACCCCCCAGTCCTTGACTATTTACGTCTTCTCTCCTTAACCTCCCACGTTCTGAGAAGTGTGTAGACCCTTCTTCATTTTCGTCCCCCTCCCAGAGGCTCCCCGACGCGTCTCCTGCTCCCCCGTGCGTTTCTCCCCCGAACTTGATTTAGAGAGCCGCATGTATAATCCCGGAACGAGGTTTGGCTTCGTTCCCTCGATGTAGCTCTCGCCTCGTAGCCTTCGCTCTGTGTGTTGGTCGTAAGACAATTAACAGAGAGCTGAACCAACTTTCTCGTCCGGTGTCTTCTAGCCGCGAGTCTTTAATGAAGATCTCTTTTCAGGCGCCCTGATACCCATTTCAACTGCTCATGATTTTCGAGGATCCAAGGTCGAGACGGTTCCAGTGACCTCTTCCTTTTAATACTTGCGATCCCCTTCCCCCAGGATAGACACTGAGCGCTACGTTCATGTTCATCTTTTCCAGTATTAAGATCGAAGCGCGAGGTCGTTTCGACCACCGCGGCTGCCGACGAACCACCCCGCCGAAGGACGGGGCCTCCCTCCCTCGTTTCGTGCGGGAAACGAAGACTTCTTCCCTTCTGCGAGATAGAGGTCAGTCGATCAGTAACCACGCCGTCATGTCCCAATTTCTTCGAGGACAATAAGAGATCGCAGTCTGGGAGCAGATCTTATAGGTCCCCTTCCGGGTTTCTCTAAGGTTCTCTTATCGGAGTAGAGGGTTTCGGTTTGTGAACTTTCCCCCTATTGACGATCCGGGTCGAGGGACCATCAGCAAAACTTTTTTTCCGGCGGATTCCATCGAATACAAGCCGTCACGGTCTTGCCCTATTGCAGACAGTGTCTCCATCGGCGTCGGCCAGCTCCCTTCTGCAGAAAGATCCGAGCTGCACGTTTCCCCTCTCCTCTGGACCGCTCGAATCAACGATCGCCACTCCTCCTGACTTTTCTGCACCCCTCACGTTCGAGTCCTTCCCTTCTCCTTGTACACGCAGAATTCATGATGAGGATGTATCTCCCCCTCGCGCGTAAGGGGCACGTAGTACTCTTTCCCCTCTGTGCAGTCGCGACCATTGACGTAGGACCTCTCTTAGCCTTTCCCACTCCCTTTTCATGGCAGGTGCTTTCAGAGTGATTCCCAACAGGACGTCCTCTCCTGCACAGAGAGAGCTCCCACTACAGTATCCTTTCCGCTCGTTGCCCGGTTGCAACTAATCTCGTATCTTAGTTCCTCTTCCGGATCCCACCTCTTCATGCCGCCGGTCGTCGTGATAGGGCCCTGAAGGCGCCACATTTCTCCCTCGCCTATGTAGAGTTTCCCACTCCCTCCCGTTTCGGATGTCGAATTTCCGTCAGGAGTCGACAGCGCGCCCCAAAGTTTTTCTGCCCAGGATTCGAGACGTCGAGCCTTCTTCGACGTTCAATCCTCCCCTTCCCCTCCTTCGATGAGTGCACCCCCCCCCTAAGCCTACCCAGCGGCTTAATCAGGCATTCCTGCGATTTCTCTGCGCGACACAGTCGCCGGGTTGAGCCCGATATTTTAGACGGTGTGCCCCTGATACTAATCTTTTTTGAGTATGGCCTTTCTCGTCCCTGCGCCCATCAGACATTGCTTTGCAGGCTGACTCTTTCCTCAAGTCTCGGCCTTTTTTCCCTCGGTTAAGCAACCCCCCTCTTGTTCGTCTGCGTCATGGCCTTCCTCCCGAATCAACACAGTAATTAAGCGGTCGCGAGAAGCGCGCTGGGGTCTGCTCAGACGTGATTGCTCCGTTCTTCGCGCAGCCGCCCTCGCACCCCCTTTCCGCCCCTCCTAAAGACGTTGCCGCTTCCCACTTTTCGGAGATCGGTTGAGTTGGGAGTTTCACGTGGCAGCATTGGACGGTAACACCTGTCCCCCTTCTTGCTGGCGAAGTGTGTCCAGTAGTCCTACTGCGCGCTACTTAGGGTTTCTTGATTCCCCCCCGACAACGCATCGGCCCGATTTTCTCATGCTTGATGTTTCCCCCTCCCGGTTGCGTCTGGACCCCACATGTCTTCGAGGCCTCCCTTGTATTAAGGTACCAACTTGCGGGGCTCAGCGAGCCACCCTCCCAGAGATTTTTTTAGGATTTTCTTGCGTCTTTTCTGAAAGGGGGATTGTCGCTTTTCTTCTCAGAGCGTTTAGTCTGGTGTAAGCGACTTCGTAACGCCCAGGGACACGCGTGGGGGTCGTTCACTAGTCAGGCGTCGCAGGTTCTCCCTCTCCCGTTGGGGCCTCCGCCTTCAGGGTTAGATTTGTCGGTTCGACCTGGGCAGAATAGATCTTGGATGGCCTTTCCTGTTGTTCCGCGTGGGGGGGTGATTTTAGTCATGGGCTCACGATCGTTTCTCTGGAGAGGCTTTTTGACAAGTTCCCTTCCTTCTCCCGTAGGCAGATGACCCCCATCGCCAGGCCTTCTATCTTTCAATCCCTTGTTGTTGTTGGTTACTGAGGGGAACGCCTCCATTTCCTCGCGTTTTCCTTGTTACGCCCTCCCCCTTTTCTCCAGGCCCAGATTCGGGTCATTTAGCCATCGCCCTCCCGAGAATGAGGACAGCCAAAGGGCCCCCTCGCGGGGGATTTCTCCTTTTGTTCCGCTACCTCTCTCCCCCCGCCACGGCGCGTCGCATCTCCGGCTCCGCCCCTCTCTGGGCGCTCTTTCCCGCAGGGTTTCCTTTCTCAGCTGCGGCGCCCATACTCGCCGGGTGTCTTTCCCGAGTAACTAGTTTCCGCCGGCTCACTCGATACGCAGACCATCCCCCGACAGCCGCCCTAATTCCACCCGCTCTTTGCTATCTGAGACGGAGGGTTGGAACCGGAGCGGCTTTTTCGACCTCTCCCGAAGTCTCGGGGTAAGCCCTTTTTTGGACCTCCTTTTCCCTGACCGAGCACAGATAGTCGGTGGCTTTGTTTTTCCTAGACTCCAGAAAGTTGGTCTCGCACGTCTCTTTTTTTTAAGCCTTCGCCATCCCTCTTCCTGTTTTTTTTCCGTCCTTTTTCTTACAGCGTGCGCTCAGCATGCGGCCGACGTTGGAAGGGCGTCTCCTTGCCTCGTGCCCCACGTCGGACTTTTTCGACCTTGCTTGCGGTGCTCGGTTTTCGTCGTAGCGGATCGTTGTGCCCTCGTTCGACGCGCGCGCTATGGTGCCTCGCTCCAGTATATTGAAGACTTAACCCGCGCTTTTTGAGGGGAGCTAGGAGGGAAACGCCCTCTCCTGAGGTGCAGTCTTTCTCTCCGTCTTGTGAGAGCGCTTTCCTCTGGGCAAGATCGCCAGCAGTAATGATTTTGGGGCTGGGAATTTACCCTACGCATCCCCTCTCTGAGCGTTTTTCACAGAGGACCTTCCTTCCTTTTGCAGTCCTCCTTCCTGGGAAAAGCCTCCGTGAGGAGCGAGTCGATATTTCTCTGGAACTTCTCTCCCTTGAGCGAGGAGCGATTTGTCAAGATAATAGCGGCTCGGCGACTGTTGGGTTGACAACGGCGGTCAACTATAGCAGAAGTATTGGAGGCTTTTCTCTCGAGCATTCGTAAGTAGACGCGTTTCTTCTTAGTTGTCCCCTCTAGAGCTCGTGACGGTAACTCTTGGCCATATCGCCGCTTATTTGCTCCTCTGGAGACCCCCGAGGCCTACGCATCCGTCGAGGATTGATTTCCCGTACCGATCAGTGGAGGAAAAACTCGCTCGGTTTCCTTACGCCGCCTTCATTTTGGAGATTTCTCCTTCCCCTCTGTTCTAACAGTTACGCGAGGATGAGTTGCACCTGCGCTTTGAGGCCCCTCCCAGGGGCCGTAGCCTTCCCTCTGCTTCCCATCGAAGACGAAAGGTTGTAGTTCGAATGGCCCTCAGCATCGAAGCTTCGTCGAGCTCTCTCTGAGACTGCATCTTGGGTGGAGTTCAACATGCTCTTTGCTGCGTTGTTCTGCGCGTTTAAGGGCGAGGTTTTTATGGGATTATTCTTCTTGCCGACTATTAGTTCCGGCTGCCTGAGGCACATATTGTTTCAGTCATTAGAGTAAGGCGTGATCCACGTAGCCCACTTTGCGAGACTTAAGATCCCCTGATTTTTCCCGTGCTGTCCCCACTCCAACGGCACCCCAGAACCTTGATCCCCCCCCCCCTTCTCAACCCGGATTAGGATTACCGCCGAGCTGAGAATTCTCGTCTGGCGCCCCTCCAGTATCCGGGATTGATGTCCCTCCCCTTCCCCTTCGGAAAATGACGGCGTGGCGTCCCCGTCTTCTAAATACCTAGTTGTACGTGCTGCGTTTTGTTACACTTCAAAATGCTCTTCTTCCGACCCGTTATTGTCCGGTGTTTATTGGCGACCCCGCGAGTATTCGGACTTTTCCATCTTCTCCGAAGAATTTCGAGACTGACACAGGGCACCGCTGCCTAATTCACTTCGTCTGGCAGTTTGCAGGCCTCTCTTGTTTTTCCTTTGATATTATCCCTCCTCTCTTTGGTGTTTGTTGAGATGAAAATTCCCTTCGACCTGCCTCATCCCCGAATGATTATGCCTATGCCTGTTTCCTGTCGATTCGATGAAGTTGGTTGTGGGGGGGCGGGGTTCCGTCCTCGTGTCGTCCTTCAGCCTTCTCGAACCCTTTTTCCCCCTTCGACACGTGGTCCGACTTCTTTTGAAGTGCGGGCTGCCACCCCATCAGGTATTGCCGGAGATTGCGCTCAGTCTCAGTCATGCCCCGAAGTGATTCCCTCCTGCTTGCCTTGCGACGTGTCTGCTTTCTCCTAGAGGATAGCTCGGTTTCCGCCCTTCCTTTCTCTCAGGTTGTGCGGTGATCGGTCCTTCCTTGGCCTGGGGGTTTTCCCCCCCCCTCTTGGACCACAGGGCGTTCGTTGGAAAAAGTCTCAGCACGTGGCTTGTTTCTTCTTTTCGCCTTCTTCTTTCAGATATGATTCGTGAGCGCTGTCATTTCTTGAGCCTCCGGCGCCCTTCACAGCGCCCTGAAAAGCCACTTCCCCTTCTCTTCCGAAAGGTTCTTTCTCGGGCGATCTCCTCCCGCTCAACCCCCCAGTCTCAAGTCCGTCCCCATCCACCGATGCGTCCGAGCGCTCCTCGGAAACTACTCCTTCTTATGCTTCTTTCCATCTGTCTCCCCGTCTCCCCCGTCAGGTTCTGTCCTATCTGGTCCCAGCGTTAACGGCGCGACCCTTTGCCAGTTTTCTACGCTGTCTGCCTGCAATCTAACTCTAGTAGGATTTCTTCGCTCGCTTTTTTGCCCACAGTTCCTTCGGTATCCGCAAAGCTACTTTGACGACGCTAATTACCTCATTTATCCTTGCCAATCCCTTCTGCGTCGGTTCTTAGGCCGTAGATTTTTTCCACCCCCCTTCCTCCGACCGTCAGACGTATCTCTCGGCCCAGAGGGAATCTGTCTCGTAGCAGTGAGTCTCTACTAATTTTTTTTTCCCACCTATTTCTTTTTACTTATGCGCCTTCCTCTTCGTCTTTCCAAAAGTCCCCCCTTGTCGTGCGATCGGGACCAGTATTTATACGGGATTCGCTGAATTTTCCTGCCTCTTTGCTTTCCAATCCTCCCGCCGGATGCGACTTTTCTTTTCGCTGTCAAAGAGATCCCCCCCCCTCCTTCGTCTAGTTCCTTGCCCATGTTTTTTACTGATAGAGCCAGCCTCACCTTTTAGGAGACTATGTTTTCAGATAGTAGCTTTTGATTGCCATAGTTTCTCTCCTCCCCTGCTCTTTCTCGTTGAAGCTTTCCCCCGGTTAGAGCTCTCTCCACATTCGCTGAGCAGCTTGGTCCAAACCTCTAGGATGTTTTCAGTCACGATTTCTCGCTCATCAGGAAGTAGGCGCCTCACACCTTCCTTATTTTTCCATTTCGCGCTCTTCGCATCGATTGATAGTTTCCGCTTTCTCTTCAAGATTCCGCACAGGTCGCCCTTCTCAGCCCAGACTGCGATTGCCCCCGGCTGTCGGTCCCTCCCTTCTCGTCGTATTCGATGAGTCGAGCGTCCCCAGTCTTGGGTCGGCGCCCGAACGTTTTTGGTGGCTCGTTTTTTTGCCCCAAGGCGTCGTGCGATCCTTGTTGTCGTTTCCTGAATACCAAAATCCCCACTAGATTGGTCTGTCTGTATGAGTCCCAGCAACACTCGGGTTATCTTCCTGCTTCGTGGACGCGGTCTAGGAACCCTCTGTCTGGCGCCTTTTCCAGTCCCCTCGGTTAGCCCCTGTAGCCATTAGCCATTATCTTATTCTGAGGGAGGTAAGGTCGGTTATGTCGGCGTTTTCGCGGAAGAGGCCGCCGTTCTTTCCTTTGGCCTTTCCTTGGGTCGTCAACAGGAAAGGAGTCCTCTTCAATCTTTCCATCCCCGGTCTTGTTTGCCTCGCAGCGCCTATTTCTTTTAGAATGCGCTCCCTGACTCGTCGTTTTCGCTCAATTGCGTGACCTAAAGGCTCCTCTCCCGCCTGGTTTCCTTTCCTTTAATTTTCCCATCGAGGGCGGTTTCTTATTGTGTGACCCGTCGAGCGCGCGGAGGACCCTAGATATTTTTCGAGAATCTGAAAAGCTTTTTCCCTCGATATATTTTATATAATCCCTTGTTTTATTTCTGTTAGGGGCCCTGCAGTGTCAGAGCGTGGCCCTTTTTTATTCTCCTTCTCCTCGCAAATTCTCCCTCTCCTTTTTTTTATGAAAACCGACCGAAAATTGGCTAGTTTCCCCCCCCCCGTCCATGGCCCCCTCGCCTTTTTCCGAGCTCAAATGGTTTTCTTCACGATGCAAAGAAGACGTCCGTCGCACTTCTTCCGTCCCCTAGTTGCCCCGACTTTCCCTCAAACCACTTCCCCGTTTATTTGGCTGCAGCATGCGTGCCATTATCCTGTGCTGGAAGTCCCCGATTTCTTCCTGTCCTCGTAACCATTCCCTGGGATCTTCAGAGACACGACAATCTGCATTAACCTGCCCGCCCACCCCCCTCTCTGGCTTTTCCCTGGTCGGGCGCACCGCTTTTTTAGGTTTCCCTCCATGCGAGAGGTCTAGATAAAGCAGCCGAGGGTCCGATCGGGGTGAAACAGCATCCCCCCCTACCCTCCTCACATTCGAAGAGCTCCCTCTTTGGTGGTCCCATTCCGACGACCCTCCACGTTTCCTCCTACCTTCGTCCTCCCCCCCCTTTCCCCCCTGAACTGCATACAGAATTAAGTTTCGTTCCTTTCTAGGCATTTTGCTCGCCGTCCCTCGTTACCCGCAAGCGTGCGGAAGTCGGTAAGACCTCTCCGGTCGTCTGCTTGTCAAAAGTGGCTAATTTGAGGCAACCTGCGGTATTCTGTCCTATCATCACCCCCCCCCCCAGAGGAACCTTTTTTGATAGCCTTTCTTTCCTGAGAGTATTGGGCCCTTCTGCGCCTGTTCCCTCCGTCCTATTTCTCTTAGGGGCTTTGATCGGATATTCCCTTCAAACGCCGTTCTTTTCCCCTTCAGAGCAGATACCCGGAGAAGTTCCTCTAGATGACCGTCAAGATTTGTGCAATATTTCTCGTCTTCCTTATTTGAGCTTTGACAGTTTCTGCCAAAGAATCAGCCTCAGTAACCCAGGAGAGGCATGACCTCTAGCGAAGACCTTCCGCTGGACCTTCTCTCTTGATGTGAATCTCGGGGATATTGTAACTGTGCACCCTCTCCTGGCTCCCCGTTAAAGATCTCTCGGAGAGTCTCTCTCGCTCCCCCAGATTGACCTACTTCTTTTTTTTTTTCTCTTTCTCCTTACTTCTCTTTCCTCCGAGGAGGAGTTGCCCCTTTCTTTACCGAAAGTGCACGTTTTGCGACTACTTTCCCCTCTTTCCGATCAGAAGTAATGACGGCGTTTTTAGCCCGCCCTCTAATGACTCCTTAGAGAGGAGGATGTCGGATCGTCCGTTTTTTACCTTCCCCGAGCCTTTTTCTGCTGCTTTTTGAGAACGACTTACGTTTGGATTGTTGTGAGTTTTGAATGGCCCCTTCTCATCCTAAATTCTTCTTTGATTGCCCTTCTCCGAGCTGCTTTCAGAGTGACTTCTGAGCTGCCCGTCACTGACTTTAGACAGCCGATTGCGCGCTTATTTGCCATAGCCCCTCCGACGCTAGGAGTTTTTTCCTACGTATGCCTGAATGAGGTTTGGGAAGTCTTTTGCTCGTTTGGATTGTTAGAGTCCCCTTTTTCCTCTCTTTTTTGTGATCGTCTTTGTTAAGGGAGATAGCCTTCCTGTTGCGAGAAGGCTGCTGTCAGTCCCTAGATGGTATCATTTCCGGAACTCTACTCCCTGTTCCCCCTCCCTTTAATTGAGACGTTTTCTTCCCTTGCGCCGCAAGTCAACGTGAGAGCGTTGGTAAGACCCCCTTATTTTTTCCCCTCCCCCTCCCCTTCCATCCCTACCCTCCTATCCAGGACGAGTCAACCATTCTAAAGCGCTTTCATATCCTTATGCTCTCCTCCTCCTTCTTTCTCTGAAAGCCGGTAGGTTTGTCTTCCCTTTTGTCGAGATTCTTCTTGGTAGCCTTCCTTTTTTCTCTCCTGATTTCTACGAAATTCGCTCTGGGCCCTTCTTCGTCCGGTGCTGAGGCAGCGGCTTATTCGGGACGCCTCGTCCTCTTCCTCCTCTCCCTCTTGATTTTTCCGGAACGCTCTCCCTTCACTCCAGAGAGAAGTGTCCTTTCTCTCCGGTGATCCTTCCTCCTAATAAGTTTTTTAGAGTCTATCACTGCACGGTCGTCCCACTTTTTTCGACCTCTTTTTTCAGTTGACTGTTGTCTACTTCTCTTTTTTTCCTTCTCGTGAGGATTGATTTTTGTAGTCCTACTCTCTTTCCTCAAGACGAGCACGGTTATTCTCTTTCCTTTTTTTACGACAATGCAGGAGTACCAAGCTGATTTATGGTCTGATACTTTCCTTCACGTATGTAACAACCCCCCCACCTCCTCTTTCCATGAAGTTTTTTTACTTGTGTCAGCCCGCTATTTCTCATATCAAGCCCTTTTTTCCTGGAGCGGATAGCGAGAGGGGGGAATGGAGGATTTAAATCCTGATGAGGGGACAAGGTTTCCAGCATTTCTCCGGATCTTCTTCTTTTTCCCCCATCCTGAATGTCCCGTTGACTCTTCTTCCTTCTGAAGATAGGAGTTCCATGTGCCTCCCCTTTGATCTATTTCGCCGCTTTCAGCCCGCTCTCCCCCCCCTATCGATCGTCCAACGAGGCCCCCTCCCTCCCTCTCGAAGATTCTTCTCCCCTTTCAATTTAAGAGGCTTGCGTCCTTTTTTAGATATTCAGTACGAAGTTTTTTTTTTACAAATGGAAGTCGGCTATCTTCTGACCTTCTCTTTACTGCATCTCCCCTTTCTTAGCTTTCCCCTTGTTGGATTCGGGAATAGTTCTGCCCCCTCTCCTCCCAAATCTTAGGACTGATGGCGACTGCGTCTATCCCCGGCCACGGTATAAGAGAAGCATATTCCGGGAACCGCGTCATTTGGTCTTGTTTTCTTCTTCTCTCCCTTCCCCCCCCTGCTTTTTTTAAGTAAATCTGGCCCCATCGTGAGCTGCATAAAAGTCGCTTATTCCTTTTCTTTTAACCCCCTAATAGAGTAGGACTGGCCTAGTCCGAGGGTCCAAGCGAGCCCCACTCCTTTTTTCTATGACCAGTGACTTCCTCTCCCTCTCAAGTTTTTACTGGATCCTCTTCTGTTCGCGTGACTTTCTCTCAGTTTCTCCCCCCCCTGGGTCGTATAGCTATTGAAAAGGAAGGCTTTTCCGCTTTAATTCGTCATCCTTCGTGCTTTCACTTCTTCTAGAGTTGCCTCGTCTAGTCCCCTCTCAATCCCTGGACGTCCTTTTTCTGGACCCGAGTGAAGTCGTATCTCCTAGTGCCTGCCGTTTTCGTCTCCTTTAAACATCCGTATTTCCTTTTCAGGCTCGACCGAATCAGCGTCTGCCGCTCTCCGTCGATTTTTTTCCCCTTTTTTAGTACCTTTTCTTAGGATGAATATAGTCCTCCGTCGGTTTTCCTCAGTAGCAACTTTTTCTCCCTCACTCTATGACGAGTCTTCCCCGCCCGTCCGTCTGCGGATGATCCCTTTTTTTTCTTTTTCTGGACCATTTCGGAAAGTTTACAGCTGGTCTGAAGTGCTGCCCAATTTGTTACGTTCTCCCCTCCCTTGTTTTTCTTTCTCCACACCCGCGGGCTATTTTGCTAGTTATTTCGGTTTTAGTTCTCTGGTTTTTTTTGACTCGTTTAGGGACTTTAGATTCAAACAGTCGTCTTTTTTCTTTTTCCCCCTGAAAGTGACTCCCCTTTCCTCTATGTTTTTTGATTTGTTTTTTGAAGTTTTCTTGTAGGAGTTATTTTTTTTTCAGATTTGGGGTCCGGCCGGTTAAATTCGTTTTAGGGGAAGTCCAGGAAATTCTTAGCGTGTGCTGACAAATTTGTTTTTTTCACTGATCGCTCTCTCGCTAGCAGGGGTTTTTTTTTCGCCTTCTTTAGCTCGATTTTTTCAGTAATGGTCCCTCTTTCAGACGACGTTATGGAATTGCATGGTCCTCCTACCAGGTCTCCTTTTCGTTGATGTTCCCTCTGATTCAAAAGAAGTTCCCTCTGATCAGAGGACCCCTAGTCATTTTACCTTTATATGAGATGTTCCCTCCTCCCCCCAACACATAATCTCTTCTTTTCCTCCCCCTCCTTTTTTTTTTGCTCTTCCATTTCTTCTGTTGCATTGGCGTGCGTTCACGGGTTCGACGAGAGCTCCATCTCCATGTATTGGTTATCTAAACCTTTACTGGAAGTTAACATCCCGGACCCTTGAGCTTATTCCTAGTGGACCTCTTCGTATCGTCCCCCTCCGGCGGTTTTCTTTCTGTCGATGCCGCGGTTCATTTTCCCGCCCGGTTTCGCACGATGGCGGCGTCCATTCTCCTTGTTTTTTCTTCCCCCTGAGCCCCCCCCCTCATCTTTTAAACCTTTTTTTTCTTCTCCTAATTTTCAGCCGAATAAGAAAGCCTGAACTCCTACCAAAAGTCTTTCTTCATTTTTCTTTTGCACTGACGTTGGTCAAAGAGGCCCCCGCTTCTTCGAAACAGTTGTGTCCCCCAACGCACCCCCGGTGGAAAAGAACCCTCCCTCTCCCAATCTCCCCTCGTTAGCTTTGTTTTTTTTACAGACTTAGCAGTTGAATTATTACTCTCACATCCTTAGAATCCTGGACTTAGTAGATTTTTTCCCTCCACATCGTCTCCCTCCCACTCGATCAATGGAGTGGGACCTTTTGTTCCTATTGGGGAATCCCCTTTTTTCTGGAGAAATTTTTCTTAACTGGCTTTTCTTCCTTTATGATGAACTAGAGGAAGTTCGCGTATCCTCCTTTCATAGCGTTTGACCTCCCTCTTCCTCTCCCTATGCGTTTTTTGCTCAAATGCCTCTGATTACGTTGATTATCTTAGTCTTCCCCTTTCCCCTCTGGGCCAGACGTCCATGATGGATCGCTTTCTTCAGCGATCACCTTACGCGTATTCCCTCACAGAGCGGCCTCGGTCTCCGTCTCGGCTCGCCAGTTTCAGCCTTCCCCCCCGAAGTCCTTTTTGGCCTGGGTTTCTCGGACTGCGCCTGAGTATTATTATTGCATTTTTAATGAGCGGATAGGCCTGTCCTTTTGCACGAGAGACCCTTCCCTTTTACGCCGTGAGAGGTGATTGGACTCCACTTTTCCCGACGATTTGGAGTATTTTCCTTCTCTAGATCCCCCCTCTACGTGCTTGCGGTTACCTCTTGGCCCTATCTAGTTTTGGGCGCGTCTTTCTCTCGGACCTTTCCCTCCTTTAAGCGATGGCCTGTCTACTCTCTTCTCCGGGAGTTTTAAGTGGCGTGTTCAAACGTAGCGCTGGGCGGATAGAGGAAGTATGTGTTCCAGTCGCGCGTGGATCTCCTTCCCCATGCTGCCCTAGTCGCGCGAGTTTTTCGTGCCGTATAAGAGCCGATCGGCGACGTGAGGCTGCGCCTTCCCCCGCTTTTTGCCCTAGCCCGTACTTTCATGGTTTCTTCTCGACGAGAAAACTCCGCATCCAGATTCGACTCTTTTCCCTCTTACGGCGGTGTCTGAACTTTCAGTCCGGTTTTGAACCCTTTCCCTATCGGGTTTCTTTTTTTGAGCGCGGAGGGATCTTTCTCTCTTGGCTGCGGATTTTTCGATTGGCCGATTTTCTTTACGGCTGGATCGCGGTCCACATCGGGTCCTTCCACACGTAATTTGAGATTCTGACCGGAGGATCCGAGACCAAAGCCCTTGATCCCCTGATGATTTCATCGTGATGTCACTTCACCCCAGGCCCCTCCAGACTCCTTTCCGAGTTCCTTGCCCCCTGATTCACTCGAGCTTCTCCAGGGCGAGCCGCATTACCGTATGCAGGCGGGTTACTTGGCGAGGTTCGGTGCCTGACCTTTTGGCGGCGTTCTCGCTGCTTCGATAGCATCGAAGAGACGCTCCTGCTTTGCTTCTCCCCCTTTCAAACAGCTGCCTTTCCCCGTTCTTCCTTGTTCGGCGGTCCCCCTCCCTCCGAGTCTAGGACCCTCCGGCGGTCGACCATGTCGCGTTACCCAGTGCACCCTCTGTTCAGGCGGTGCAGTGATCTCTTGTCCCCATCCTCCGTTTTTCTCTCTTGCCACCCACAGCTCGGCCTGGCGCGTCGGGCCTTCGTTCCCTTGTTCCTTTTCTTCTCCGGCGCAGCGAGGTCGCATTGGCGAGTTCGTCGAACCTTTTCGAAGACCACCCTCGACCTGGTTTTCCCCTTCTGTGACCTTGCGGAGCCACCGCTCAGTTGGCGATTCCTTTCTCTTGCTCGATAGAGGTCTTTCCTGCGCGCCTCCCTTCATTTCCCCTACATTTCCTCCGAAGGCGGAACGGACGTGTTTCGCCGCGATGGCGCCCGTCGTTTTATCCGCGTTTCTCCTTCCTGGGCTTTTTTTTTTGTGTCTGGGGGATTTGACTTTGACGCTCCTTTCGATTCCACTCCAGCACGTGGGCGGTTCCCTTGTGTGCAGCGTTGTTCCACTCCCCTCTCATCAATGACGTGACTTCACGTTCGTGCTTAGTCTATCGTGCTTCAGCCGCCGCCGAGTTCGGAAAGC
>Ga0179593_1364877_pt1 | contig 17150 bp, 17 predicted proteins | sample CZODoug2_1_08_16_FD_185931 | JGI IMG/M metagenome (GOLD analysis project Ga0179593, IMG submission 185931) | Vadose zone soil fungal communities from Angelo Coast Range Reserve, California, USA - CZODoug2_1_08_16fungal (PacBio error correction) | ecosystem: Environmental > Terrestrial > Soil >... | reverse complement strand
TTGATCCAACGAACACACCAAAGAGTTCTGTAGCTGTGTTAATTTCCGATTTGGTGGTGGGAAGATACAGACAACTTGAACACCTCTTTGAACCTTTTCACTTCCTTCTTTTTTTTTCCCGAACCCCCCGCTCGTGTTTTCCGCCACTTCGCTGATCATTCGTCAGGGCATCTGAATTCTTTCCCCTTCCTCAAGGAGGATGATGAGGCTCTTTTTGCATCGTTTTTTCCCCCCTCTACCTTGTTCGATTAACTATACCTGCGCTTCACGACCTGAAACCTGCGCGGGGAGCCCCAAGTTTCACTGCACGCCTCCCCGACGTGTACCCTGATCTTTCCCTAAGCTCTTTTTTCCGAGCTCTGACGTCCCTTCTCTCGGCAGAACGGGGATACTTGAGTGTGTTTTAACTGCGAGTTCTGCTTAAAGAAGTATTTTTTTCTTTCCCGACCACCCGATTTTCACTTGGTGGTGTATGTCTAAACCACAGCCGGATTTTTTTTGCCAGGAGTCCAGGCTTGGCCTCGGGCTGTGCCGCTACGCCGTTCCCCTTTTTACTCCCTTAACACTCGGCCTCTTAGCGGTCCGTAGTCAAAAAACACATTGCTCGTTTTTCCTTGTCACCCACCCCACCCTGGACGGGTCCTTCTTTTAAAGGTTTAGTTGGTGTACAGGTGTGGTCCCCTTTTTTTTTCCTCCAGGGCTCCGCTCTCCTCTCTACCCGTTGAATGCACAGCATGCCGCCCCCCCCCTTTTTGTGCCCCAGAACCCCTTTCAGTCGGGTCCGTTTGGGGGCTGAGGTGTGTGGGGGATCCCCTTCCACCAGCCAAGTTTCGCCTTACTTAATTCGATGCAGCTCAACGTCTTCGATTGACTTGCCACGGTTGCGGCTGGGTTGAGTGAACTCCTTCTATCCCCTTCTTCGCAGCCCCCACTAACCTTTTTTTTCATACTGAATTCTCCCCCAAAGTGGTCTCGACGCCACGTCAAACACACCTTGGAACTTTCAGATAGTTTCCCTTCGGCAACTTGACCTGCAGGAAACCAGCTGGTTCATTTTCCCCCCCCTGCGTTAGGCGACCGGCACAATGGAGCCCTGACCATTGAAATTCCAAATGGGACCTTTGGCTTTTGATTTTTTTCTCGTTTTTGTTTCCCAAGATATCCCCCCTTTTTCACTAACCCCCCCCCAATGGTAGATCCCCTTTTCGTGCTTCTATGAATTGGCCCCGCTCGTCTCCGGACCTCTGTAAGAGACCCTTTTTTTTCGATGCGTTGCCCCCTCTGAGTTATTCTCATCACCCCCCTGTTCCACAAACACCCCACCCAACCCCTCAAGATACGCGAGGAGATGTTTCCTTGTCTATTTTTCAGCGTGATTTACCCCCCCCCCTTGCCCGGCGCGGGCCTTGTTTACGCGGACAGTTTCCCGTCTGACAAGCTCTGTGGGTCCGGGTAGATTAGATAGAAGTTCCCCAAACTCCGTACCTGCGTCCCTTTCTATGTAATTTACACTTGATGCCTTTGCCCCGGTCCGCTCCTTGTTGGCACCTGTATTGTTATAGTTCGTATTCGCGTTGACTCGCGCAGCGGCTCCAGTTTGAAAAAAGTCTCCTTCCGTTCGGCTGCTCCGTGAACTTCCCCTGTCGATGTCCTGAGTCCTGTTTTTTTTAGTAAAACAGTGTGGACGGGTATGGCGTGGGCCTGTAAGTCGGCCCGTCACGGTAGGCCTTTCTTAAGTCGCGGCGTTACCCGTCGTTCCGGCAGCTGTTGGTTTTTTTTCCCTGTCATTCGTGCTGGGTTTTTCTGGTTTTCTTTCCCCGATCCCAATCCCTTTTTTGGTGCGTTTCCTGGCCACGCCGCCGCTCCGTTGTGGGGACTACTTCCCCCATGAGGTTTCTATTTCTTTGCCACCCAAATATTCAACCGATGTACGGTTAGCTGGCTTTGCTTATTGCCGTTTTCCGGTGGTTGTGCTTAGCAAGGCGTGTCGCTTCCCCCTTCTAGATGCATCATAGGCTCCCTGTGGGACCAGTCCCTGTCTCTCCCCTTTTGGGCGCGTTCGACCCACAGAATGTTTTTGAGCTAGGGCTGCCGATGCCCGGTTCGGCTTTTTTTTTGCGGCTCCTTTATTTTCCTTTGTCACCCGTTGGTAGATGATTGGTTGTGAGCTCTCCTTCCTTTCTTTTTTCCCCCACCTCTCGCCTACGTGCTTGGAGGGCCCGTCAGGGACTCGCTTCGAGCGGCGAGGTCAAGTGTAAATGCCTTTTCTTCGGTCTCTGTTTTGTTTTCTGGGCCACCCGGTGCGGGCTTTTTAAAATTATGAGAGTCCGGTTTCCAGCGGAGCAAAAACTTCCGGGCCGTCGAGCGCCTCTCTTTTATTATAGGATCTGCCCCCCTGGAACGCCCCAGGAATACACCTGTTCTCGCCCGATGTCTTGTGCTTTTTTCAGAAGTTTCTGTTTTTGCCTTTTCGCTTTTAAGGCGAGCTCTTTGGGTTGTGCAGCCCCCCCCACCATTCTCCATATTGGCTGCTTTGCGTCACGGTAGGCGATTGACACGGGATAGAAGGAAGTTTTTTAGTCGGACCCCTGAAAGTTGTTTTTGTCTTTGAGTGGACCCTGCCTTTTGTGACGGTCTTTTGCTTTTCTGTGTGCTCCTTCCACATACCTCGCCGCGAAAGGTAGCTCCGTACGGTTTATTTCCCCCCACTTTTCTCCTCTTGGTATCCAGGTCCCCTTTCCCCGATTTTGAGGGTCTCCTGAAATCGGCGAGAATAGGTTGATTTTTTGTGGAGCCCACCGGATGGGAACGATGCCCCACCCCCCATCCAAGTGTTGACCCCGCTTTTTACAGACAGGCTAAATTTTTGTTTTTCCACGCTATTTTTCTCAGAGACCGCCGCTGAGCCGTCTCCAGGTGGAAAGAGAACCCAAGAGAGCTCACGATATTTCCCTTCCGGTCATCCCTCTGTTGTGCGGAAGGAAGGATCCCCGAAGGGCGTTTCATTGGGTTTATTTGCCATCCGACCATTTCCGTTTTTTTCGGGCTACCCCCTTTTTTCCTCTCACTGAGGGCGGACAAGGTTCTGCGCCCTGCAGCCTCCCTACCGTTTTCTGTTGTTGTGACCAGTGAAGCATCTTTTGTTGGTAATCCAATGATTCCGCCTTTGATATTCCCCCTCTATACGAACCAGCCTTTTCTTTTAGCGCATACCCGTCGCAGTCATTTGTTACTCCAGGGCCTCCGTACTCCGTGAGGTTCGTTTATGACAGTAGATCCAAAGCCTCCGCCAGTCACCTCCCCCCCCCCTCGCCCCGCCTCCGGGGCCAACGAGACCGTTGGTGCCTTCGACTCCACGGATTATTTCTCGCCGCCCGTCGCGCAGGCTACCCTTCAAACACTCTTTACAACCGCCCCCCTGCAGTTTTGATCCTCGTCAAGACTGTGGTCTAACCGCCCGGCTAGAAGATTTGTGTAAAGTCAGACATCGTTTGGCAACCCCCTCATAGACACTTCCCTTGGGCGCAGGAAAGGAGGGCCTTGCCGTTCGTGGTCTTAAATTATTTCCTTCCGTTCCCAACCCTCAACTATTGAACCCCCCTTGATGTGAGGATGACCCGAGAGACGTGGATGGGGTGGCTCGGTGTCCGCCTTTTCGGAGCTTTTTTTCCTTGGCTCACGCACGGGTTGGGGCCCGTCACCCCTTATGTCTCCTCGGACCGCTTTTTTTTCATGCCTCTTTTGAGCGCCATTTCCCTTCGTCCCCTTTATGACGTGGCACGTGGCTCTCTTTGACGGGGAGGGCATTTATGATCCCCAAAAAACTCAACCTCTCTAGCGGCCCTTTGACCCCAAACAGCGGACCGGAAAACCATCAGTTTTGAACTGGTTTCACAATTAATTTGGCACTCAACCTCATGTTGCCCCTGTTCCAGTGACTGCGCGCCCCCCCTCCTGCCTTCTAATACACCACACACGTACGTTTTTTTGATTTACTCTTGGTTCTGGAAACCATGCGCGTTCCTTCGCCCGATTGGCCCAAGCCCTTGGTGTAAACGGCCCCCCCCTAGTAGACCAATCCTTCATCTAAACGAAAATGTTGTCAAAATTCTTTCTTTTTTCTATTTTTTGCGCGAAAACCTCAATTTTTCCTTATAGTTAACCCAATGAAAGGGTTTGCTGGTGTCTTTTTCCAAGTGAATTCGTCTTCAGTTCCACGCAGTAGGGTTTTTAAGGAACACCTGATCCGTGTTCACCTCCCAACCCCCCCCGGAAAACTTCGTTCAGCCTCCGCCAGTTCCCCCAGCGCAGGGTTTTTTTTAACCGCCTCCCCCCTTTCCTTTTTTCAACTCCCCCCCGACCTCCTTAACTACCCTTCCGCCCGTGGGGAAGTGGTGGTTTGTTTTTTTTGAGGACGCGGTGTCCCCACTCCGTCCGCCCACTTTTAGTGCGTGGGTAACTAGATCAACCCCGCGTCTGCCTCTTTTTTTTGGCTCGCATTAATAAGCGCCGGGGAGGACGTTTTTCATTTTTGGCACCCCCGCTTGTGAGATTTGGCAAGCGCGACTCGGACCCTCCCTGATTTCGTTGCCAAGGAAGTTCGGCCGGTCTATCGAGCGAATTCCAGAATTCCCCGGAGGTTTGCTTGACTTTTTTTCCGCGGTGAACTTTTTCAGAGGTATGACTTTTTTCCGACACGTGGGAACCTTTCCGTGTGAGGGGCCATTTTTTTCCTCCCTTTTCCCCCTTTGGAACAAGCCCGTGATAGCCTGGCACAGGGCTTACTGCGCGTTAGTGTGTCTCCCCCCGCGTGTTTTGATCTCGGCGACATTCTCTGCGTTTCAAATTCCAGGCCTCCTTTGCAACGGCGTTCGTCTGTTCCTTTTTCCCGATCGGTATATTCAGGCCGGGGTTCCCCTCCACGTTCCTTTCCCGCTTGGCCTTCTAGGAACAAAATTTGGTTGCCGTGTTTTCCAATGTTTCGTCTGTAAAAACGAGAAACTTTCCCCCTGCCAGTTTCCGGGGGCTTTTCACCTGCCGGTGGTGGCTGGATGTCCCCCTTTATTGTGCCGGGTCGTTCGCAGGGAAACTGCCAAGTCTTTTTCCCCCTTTCCTTTTTTTTTTTTCAGTGCCCTCCACTGTAAGACTGTCCTTTTCCCCAATGAGTTTGTTTCTCCTCGTCCCGTCACTTGTGGATATTAGGCTATTTTTGTTCTGCTCCCTCCCCCTTGTAGCTTGGTCTCTTGTCCCCTGCTCTGACATTCAACCCAACCAGCAGGTCAACGTGCGACCTTCCTCGTTTTCCACTTCACCCCTTTTTCGCCCCTGCACCGTTGTGCCTCTGTTGATCCCTTCCTTCAACAATTTCCGAGCCAACGCGACACTTCTGAATTTATGATGTTCACCCCAAACCGACCCCAAGCGGTTGCATTTTCAGGAGGGCTATTCGATATCTGATTGACACCCCTCCGGAGCACCCCATTGGGGCCCCCGAAGAGACGCAACACAGTCAGAAAGGTTTTCAGGCAGATTTTTTTTGGCAGGTACAAAGTATGGTGTCCTTCCTTCCCGAATTTTGGAGTCCCATCCCGCGCCTTCCCCCCCTTACCATTAGTTTAGAGCCACCGTACGTGACAGCCCGGTCGCGTTCGCCCTGGATTTTTTCCTCCTGCTCTTTGTAGGACCCGTCCTTGGATGTATTGACCCAATTCCCCCCCCCCCCCCACCAAATTAGATTTGTTTGTATTAGGCCTCCTTCCTTTTTATGTAAGACCCGATGAAAAACTCGATGGTTCACAACCCCCACTCATGCTGTTCGTTCTGCCTGAATCCGGACTTTTCCCGGACCGTTTTTTTTAGTTAACACTACATCTATTCTTTTTTTAGCTCAGTGGGTAGTCTTGGGAGCGTTTTGGTTCAGTTTCAAAGAAGTGACGGTTCAGGTCTTTCAAGCTTCAGGTCCTTTTTTTCGTGACTTCTTTTTTGGAGCTTGTCCCAACGAAGGGTTGAGATGTTCTCACGAGCCTGTTTACTCATCCCACGAGGCCCTCCCTGATGCCCTTCACCTCGGCGTCGCCCCTGAACCACTCATAAGTGCACCCGGTTTTTGTTCGATAAATGAGTCGTGGTCGGCCACCTGTAACCACTAGGTTTCCAAGGTTTCGTGAGCGGGCCACCACACCCATTTTTTTTTCCCATCGACCAGCCAAACCTTCATCGTGTGGCAGTGGTGTTTTTTTTTTCCCCCCCAACCGACTTTCCACGACACCTCCTCCGTTGTTTTGTTGTTATTTCTCTCCTTTTTGATTTTTTTGGTTTTTTCCCCGCCACACCCCTGCATTTTTTCGTTTTTTGTTCCAAAGGTCCTCATCCTTCCCGGAAACTCATTCCCCGTTGCCGAAAACCTTTTCTTTGATCTCACCCTTACGGGCGTTTTCGCACAACTCGTGCTGATCTTGCTTAGGTCAATCGAAACCTTCTTTGGATTCCAGGCCGTTCTTTGTTATATTTTCCCCCAGTAGTCTCCACCGTCCCCCGGCTCGCCTAATTTTCTGAAAAAAACTTGCAAAGTGGTAGTCCCCTTCCCCTTTTTTCTTTGACCCCCGCCCGTTTTTGCGCCTCCCCCCCACTGAGAAACTCAGCGGTGTAATTCCGCCCAAGCAGTGTTCGGTATTTTTGCCCTCCCCTCGCCGCTTCCTAGTGTCCGACACGTTCTTTCCGGGGGCCTTTTTTCATTTCCTCTCCATAATGAGTATTTTCTTGTTTTTTTAACTCAGGCCCCCAAGGAAAGTCACCTGGTTCCTTGGGGTTTTTGGGTTTCCCCTTTTTCCCCCCTCAATCTCATTATCCGCCGCGAGTGTTGCGTTGCCGTTTGATGGGTTGTGAGATACGCCTGTCCGTGGTTCCATTCCATTAAAACCCTTCATGGTTTTTTTACTCGACCGGTTTCTTCCAATCTTCCCTTTCGTCACACGCAGGCGGTTTGGCCACTTGGAAACCAAGTGGCGGCACCGGAACTTCGACCAAGTGCGTTAGGGCTAGTTTTTCGGGTGCAGAAAACTTTTTTTTGTTGCGGTCGTTTGGACGGTTTTTCCCCTCGATCTCCGATAGCTGTCTGCCAGAATTCTCCCCCTCCGTTGTGCCGGACAATAACCCTCCAGGGTCTTTCGCCCATTTGTTTCTTCGTTTGACGGAGGGCCTTTCGCAACCCCCCAGTCGGTGGGCAGCCCCCGTTCGCAGGTCCCCCTTCACAGCTTTACCTTCGATTGTCTTAATTTTCCTCCCAACCCCCACGGTTTTGCTCTGGTTTTGCCTTTTACATTGCGAATCCTTCCTGCCGTACAGATACTTTTTTTCGGAAGTCCCGTATCTCCCCAACGTTTCTCGACTTCAACAGTTCCCCCAGCCCCTGGCCCCCCCTTGTGCGGACTTTACGGCACTGAGATGCAGGCAAAAAAACACCTTGATTTTTCCTTTCTTCCCCTGGCACGACGTGTTTTTTTTTTCTTTCGAGGCATCAAAATGGCAGCCCCGGACATTTGAAAATACGGTTCCCCCTGGCGTTTGTACGTTTTGCCCTCTCGCCCAGTAACTGCCCCAAAAGGTTTTTTTTGCTCCCCGCCGAAGTAAGTTTCCGAACCTCGCTGGACGATCGATTTTTCTAGGTAAAAGTGGCACAGTCTGGCGATTCCTCTTCACACGTCCCGATTAACCTTCTTTCTCCCCCCAGTTCCCCTGGCTGGCGCAGATGAGCGAGGCAGTTAGATAGTTCCCCCAACTTAATTTTTCGGTTCTTGTGGGTACGCGGACGTCCCGGCCAAAGTGCTCTTATTTTCGTTGTGGCAGTTGTTTTCCGTTCGTTTTTCTCCCTTCGCCGCCCCCCCCACTCTAATGCTTCCTTCTCCCTTGGTTCGGATGCATTGCTCGGCGCTGCCTTTCAACGGTTGGGGCGTCTCTCCGCGCAGTTCACCTCTTCCCCGCTGCTTTGCCCCAGGGACACCACGTCTCCCCTGTTTCGTCTGAGGGGCCGTGCTTCACTGATCCTTCTCCCTATGCACGTGCGCGATTTATTCCTTACCCCTGCAGGGGACTCTCTGATGGGGCCGCGCCCGGTCAGTCCAGTCGGTCGGCGTGGTACTTCCACTGAGTTCTCGGTTGCCCTGGTCTTTGTGGCTTTTGCCCTTCCCCCCGTTGGTCTGGGCCTTTGCCCTTTCGCGGTTTGTCTTGGTGGCCCCTTTTCCCCGGAGCATACTGAATCCTTGGTCCTTTTGTCCGCCCTTGCCTGCTCTCGCCCCCCAAAAAACCCTAATCTCAGGTTTTGTCCTAAATTCCCTTTGATGTTGTATCATTGCCCAATCTCACATTTTACTGCCAGGTTTATTTTAGCTGTTCTTTCCGTGTCAGTTCTTGGGTTTAAAGTAAGTGCCGTCCTGGAAGAGCTCTCATTTCCCCTCCCACGACCCTAGAGGATTTTTTTTTCTGGTCAGTGCTTTGACCCTTTTTTTTTGGACCTTTTCTTTTGACCACGGGGCACCAATCTGAGCCCCTGACGTCCGTCTATCGGAGTTTTTCTTTTCTTTGACCCTGGATCTTTTTCCCTTTTGGCTTTCTTCGGTAGGGAGATCCCTTTTTACCCTTCGTCAAGATCGCCCCTTGGCGCGTTCGGGTGCGGCGCTTCAGGTCCCCTTTTTCTCTATGCGGAGATCTGAATTTTTTACAACACGGAGATCGTTCTTTTTTGATCGTTTTTTTTTCCCCGTGTCCACCCTTTAGTAGGCCACATCTTTTTAGATTTCCGATGGAGGTCCCACACAATCGGCCGTTCCCGCGCGCAGTTCCTTTTTTCCCCTCTTCTTTGTTTTTTCAACTCTGGGTTCAGGAACCGAACGGCAATCCCGATTTTTCTTTTTCGGCTGCGTGGCTCGAAGCTTTTTTGTTGGAGCTGGTATTCCTTTACCCTTCCGGGTCGTTTTTTTGGTTCTCCCCCATGCTTGATGTTTTTTCTTGAAAACAGAGGTTGCCGAACAGGCTCTCAAAAGCCGTGCTTCGACTCTTCCCGGTGCTTGGCACCCTAATTTCCGGCTTGGCGTCGCCACATTTTTTCTTTTTTCTCTACTTCTTTTTCTCTGACCTCCCTTTTGACAACGGGAAGAGTATCCCCCTTACCCCCCGGGTAGGCCACTGCTTTTTTCGTCTTTAACAGCAGCTACTGCCCGGTTTTTTTTTTTTGTTTGGCTGGCCCCCTTAAGTAGCATTATTTTTGCTGAACGCAAACATGATTGACTTTGCCCAGACCTCTAAGCCCACCACAACAATCCCCCCTAGTGCGTCTTTTCGGAACGTTTTCACCCCTTTGTGGACCTTTCCCTGCTATTTGGTTCGAAGTACCTCCAGGCTGAAGGACCGTCTGACACCTTTTAATTGGGCGCCGGCCCCCAATTTGAGAATGACCACAATTTCCGGCTACATAGTCTTTCTTTTCCCTCCTTGTGTTTTTTTTTTTTTTTTTTTTTTTGATAGACAGATGCGCGGGTCCTCTTTTGGTTTTTCTTCCTTTTTTCGGTATTCGTTTTTCTCTGTTAAGCAGCCCGTTCTTCGAAAGACATAGTTCCGCCCCAGTATGCTTTCCTGCACCCTAAGACTGCCCATTTTATGGGTTTGTGGATCGTCCACGCACTCATCTGTATTTTCAGCCCCCCCCTTTTTCGCTCTTTAGATCCCGCCAAAGCAGTTACGTAGCGGATCAAATTAGGATGTATTGACTACCCCCCCGGTACGTTAGCTGTCGTCGCTTTGCGCGTCCTTTTCTTCAATCTGGAGTTTTTTCGGCGCAAGCCATGTCTTTTCCCAAAGTTTACGTCACTTTTCAGTCTGTGTCCCTTTTTTCTTTCCCCCCTGCCATATTGGCACCTGCTTCGACCGTCGGGGGCAAACGCATCACCCGCAGCACTCTCGAGAATGGGGGTCCCCCCTCCCCTCTCTCCGCTGTACGTCGGACCCATCCTTCCAATTTCGAAGTTTTACCACGTCTGGAGCGACCGGAGTTAAATTTTTCCCTTTGTCTTTTCGTCCCAGAGCAACTCCTTTTCCAACCAGGCCCGATCTCCCCCCTGATCCCCCCCTTCCGCTAAGCGCGTTGTGCTCTTGCGTTCCTCGGGCGAGGTGATGGATATTTTGCCCCTTCCTCCCGGGTTCTTCCCTTGTCCCCCCCCTCTAAAGAGGACTCGTTCGGTAGTTAGATATCCTTTCTTTGATCGATCACTTGCCTTTTTTTTTGGGAGAGTCGCTGTCCCGTTATGGTCTTTTTTCCCTTGGACCCCTCTTTAAGTAGATCTCCCCCACCCCAGTACCTGGCCCCTTCCCCTTCCCCCCGGCAGTTGAAGTTTCCGAACGAAAAGTAGAGACATCAGTTTCAAGGTAATCCCCCCTTATTCCCCTTTTTTTCCACGTTTTTTTGAGCGGCTCTACGAATTCGGACGAAACTGCCATTCTTTTAGGTTCGCCTCCTTTTATGGTTCAGAAAAAATTTCGCTGCCTTCTTGCATGCGCTTCCTCACACCCTTCCCTAGCGGCCTGAGAACAGAGAAACCCCTTTGCACAAGTCTATGTCCGCGGATACACCCATTTCTTTAGTCCCCCCCCCTTCTCTGCCTTAATTCGTTGGCTCCTTTTTCTTTTGTAAAGCTTTCGTTTCAAGCCCCGCGGTATGTCCCCCTTTCCCGTTTTTTCAAAGACCACACACACCCTCCGGAGAATACTAAATGCCTCAGAGACCCTTGGCACCCGCCCCCCACCCTTCTTCCCCCCTAAACCCCCTCCACCCTTATGGTCATATGGGAAGCGTGTCCCCTTTCCTATGAATTACTTCCACTGGCAGTTTGTGTCCAGTTCAAACAGCGCGGATCTGAATAGTGCCGTTCCCTATGCCTTTGCAGTTCCCCCCCCAAGATCGACCCTTTTCGTCCAGTTTTTAATTTACGGTCCCATGTTGAGCGATCGCGAGAGTCCCCTTCCTATCCCCCTGTCCCAAAGACTCGCCGCATTTTCTTTCTTCTCCCTTATCGCAATAAGCTTGTTGGGCGAGGAGGCGCCCATACACGCTATTCGGTGAAACGTGCTCCGACAGTGTTCACCCTTTCCCGTCTTCAGAGCTTTTCAACTTTGACTCTTTCCCCTACGTGGATCATATAATGACAGCAGTGCCATTCTGTTTGCTTTCTTTTTGGGTCACGGTCCCCGCTTTGTGTTTGCTCGGAATTCTTTATGCGGTTTCACAAGCATCCCATGCTCAAGACTGTTCTCTTCCCTCTCTCGATTTTTTTGCCGGAGGGACTTGTTTTTCCGGCCATTCCCCGGCCCCCACTTGGTAGATCGCCCACGGTGTTTACACAGCAGTCCTCCCTGTGGTCCCACCCAAAAAAACCACGAGCCCCACATTTTCCTCAGGCCCCAACGGTATGAACAAGGTATGTGATTGGATTTGATTCGTGTTGATCTCTCAAGGTCTTTTTTTTCATTGGCACCCACTGACAGTTCCTGGCTAACTGAATTCAGTGAACATTGATAATCTCCCTGTGTTAGGACCTTTGCCAAATGTGTAAAGGCGGGGTGAGATGGCCAGGATAAGTTTCCCCCCGGTGCCTTTGAACTTCGTGTTCATTTGAAGTCTCCGCCCGCTCGACCAGCAGGCGATGGTGGCTTAAAGCGTCCCCGAGACCGTTTTATGACCTTCATGAGGAGAACAGGCTGATGAAGTTAGAAGGAAAATTACCCAACAAAAAAACCCGACGGAAAACCCATTTTTCCTCAACTTTTCTTCCCTCGAAGGACCACGGTGGTTTTCTGGTCCTTTCTTTGTCCAGCGAAAACTGGTCCGAGTTTCCCCCCCCTCCTTTTTTTTTTTTTGGTCTGAGTTAATTCTTTCCTTCAAAGATCCTGCTGCCTCCGACCTTATGAAGGTCTTTTGGCTGCTTCCACCACAAGTGCCTATCTTGACTCTTTGTGAGGGGTAAGGGAGAAGGCCCCCTAAGCGATAGGCCTCCCAAAGAAATCAAGGACCACCAAAACAAAACCTTTTCGCGGGAAACCATTTTCGGAAGAACTTTTACCACGAATTTTTCCTCCCCCCCACCGGTTGGGTGCCTCCACGAATTGATGTTTTTTTTTTAAGTCACATTACCGAATGGAAGAACAGGAAGCATTCTATTACTACCCCCCCCTTTGTTTCTTGCTGTTTTAAAAGACTGGAAAGGACCTCCCTTGTGACCTGAAATAAAAAGCCGGCTTCGTCCAGTTTGGATTGTAGTCAAGTGTACGCCTGCCACCCCCTCCGTTTGTGGTCGGAAGCCCCCGCTCCTTTGTTCAGTTTGGTGCCCCCACCCACCAAACAGGCCCCACTTGGGCACTTTTTGGTGTGGACTCGGGCTCTTAATCCTATGTAACGGAGGTCAACTCTTCCTGTTTCCAATCCCCAGTACGCCCGATTAACGTATGGTCTAGCCTCCCCCCCCCCTGCGGCGACTTTTTCACCAATTTGGGCAAAGAAGGGAGGTTTTAAAATAGCTTTTGCGTTTCTCCTCCCTTGCTTGAATGGGTTTTGTAGCCCCCGGATTTCCTCTTGCCCAGTTTCACAGAAACTGCCCCGACCCTCCCTGGAACCTCAGGCCTTCTGCCTTACGCCTTCATCATCCTCTAGTTAACCTTACCCGACTCTGCACGCACCGGTTCTATTCCAGCAGTGAAACCCTTAACGCCTCCTTGAATCCCATATGTCCTCTCCATTCTTTCCCCCTCCACCCATCATCCCACGTTTCCACCTACACTTCTCACCCATCTAACTCACCCCCCTCTTCTCCTTCCTCTGCGACCGATTCTCGCCCCCTCTTGCTTATTCCTCATCCTCGATTGGGCTACGCAAGGTGTTTGGTGATACGTTGGGAATTGGAGTGTGAATTCATGCTTCGACTACGTAACAGTCACCACAGTGCGCGCTGAACCCCAAGAAATTTTTGTCACTCTTCATCGCGGCGTTCGCCTCTGGTTACGCCCGATTTTATGTTAGATAACCAATAGCAGTTGGAGCTTGAAGGAATCAAGAAAGAAGTGAATTTTGGGAAATATGCACGACGAGGATCTCCCCAGACCCCCGCTGAAAAGAAGGCTGGGAGTCGACTGTAAATCTATCGTGATGAGATGAAACTTTGACTGCGGTTGTTCACAATTGGTTCCCGGCAACCGGTCCTTGGCTGGTCCCTCTTTTTTGCCCTTGACCGGCTGGAGGCGGTAAAAGGCCAACAACCCACCATCGTGCCCTTTCCCCAGAGTACCGCCCCGAAACACTAGACGCGGGGTCCCTTGTGGCGTTTCGTTTATTTCTTTTTGACTGGGAATCCACCCTGCCCTCAAACGCCGCCCTTTCCCCTTTTTTATTTTAAGCCTCCTACTTGCCCGTACGTTTTTGTGACGTCGCTGATTTGGTCGTTTTTTATTCTGTTTTTTTTTCAGTAAAACACCTTTTTTGCACCGTGAGGAGTTCTGGTTTGCTTTTTTGAACTGTCCGATTTTGGTTTTTTTTTATTGTTATGCTTTCCAGCCCCCGGGATCCTTTGGGCCAAGTTTGTAAGGAAATATTCTATTCTTTACACCTACTTCTTTTTTTCCCTCCCCTCTATCTATTGTTCCAGGCCTCCCTCCCCTGATTTTCCCGGAAAACCCCAGTGGAGTTCTTTGCAAGTTCCCTTGCGCCTTTCCGTCGCCCGCTCCCCCCTTCGGTGTGTTTCACAGATCAAACGGCGCAAGTTGAAAGGAAACTCAAATTCCTGTCGGGGGCGCATTCCCTTGGCAAGCCCTCCCCCGCTAAGGAATGACACCCTGTGCTTTTTTAATCAGCGTATGTATTTTTCCCTCCAAAGCTTTCCTGCGATTGACCCTTTTTTTTCTTTCTATTCTGATGTCAGGAAAGTGGACCCGGAACCCCAACCTTTTAACCCCCCCTTGGAGTCCCCCCCTTTTCTTTTCCATCTTAGTTGACGGACCTCACCCATACAGTCACCCTGTTTTTTCATTGGGGTGTCTTTTGTTTTCCCCAATTACCCCTCCAGTACCTTTTACCGCAGCCAGTTTTGATCCAGGCAGGTTCCCCCCAGCCTTCCCCTGTCCACTCTTCTGTTTTAGCTTACGCAGTGGTTTGTTTTCTCCCCCCTTTTCAACACTCATTTTTTTTTCTCTGTACATTCTGCGTGGGCTGTCCACATCGGCGTCAAAATCGGGCTTTTTCCCCCCTTCCAAACTTTGCCGGCGGGACTTTTAGATTTAGGGTGGTGCATTGTCCCGTTTTCCCCACTTTTTTTTTTGTTGGTCAGTTCCGGTTCCTCATATATCCTCGTGGGACCGTGTTCCCCCTGAATGCCACCCCCTCATTTCATAGCAACGTGGGGGTGCCCCCCCACCCTCCTCCCAACACCAGGTATGGGGTCTCTTTTCGTTCCCTCTTGTGTTTTGCAAGTGCAGGTGTAGTGTTTTTAGAGTGGCGGGGTTTTTTATTTTGGCTTTCCCGTTGCCCGTTTCAGCTTTTTCCGTTTTCACCAGCGTCCCTTTTCTGTTTGAAGTTTTCGCCGTGGAAGATGGTTTTTTTGGTTGCAGTTAATGCTCTCACCTCCTCCCCGCTAAACCCCGGGTTTTCTTGGCCCTTTCTATTCGGATCTCACCCCCCCCCTTTTCAGATTTTACGGAGCACCCCAGCCCCCTTTGGGAAACTTGAACGCCTGTACATGCGGTAATTAATAGGAACAATCAGTTTCCTCGTCCTGACGTTCTTGCTCCCCGGCATCAATGCAGCCCCCCCCTGAATCACTTTCCTGTGTCCCGCTGTTCTCCTTTTTCCCTCCTCTCTCCCACCTTTAAACTTGCACCAACCAAAACATGGGTCGTATTTCCCCGAGGGGGACTGGCTTCCTGGACCCTAGGTCTCCCGGATTATACTTCTTCTTCTCGAAACAAGTTTCCCCTTTGCATTTTTCTTTTCCCCCCCTCTTAGTTTCATTTAAAGAGCTCCACACCTGCAGGATCATCCGGAGAGCCCCCGTTTGCATCTGATCCCTCCTTCCCTAATCTTTGCCAATTATCTGCCCTTATCGGAAAGGTTTTAGGTCGGGATTTTCAACAAGGTTCTGTGATTCTTGGGGTTTCTTTCCTCTTCTCCTGAAACCAATCCTTCGTGACTTTATTCTTTCCCCCCCTGATTGATGACTTTCTTTAGTTGCCGCTCGTGCCCCAGAGTCTTCGGGCGTCTTTTTCACGCGCTGTCCCACCCGGCTGACCCTTCCAAACTTTCCCCAGTACGTTATTTCTTTTTTAAGGGGCTGTCTTGACACTAGCAGCTATATGCCCCCCGCGCGAGGTATTACACTGCCTTAACCTTGAGTGGGACTTCTGCCAGGGCCAGCAGTCGTTTCTTTTTTTTATTACTTCGTTCGTTCTTGACGCTTGCGTTTTTTTCCCCGGCGATTGGATTGCCTTGTCATTCGTCTCGTTCGTGGTGGGTTTTTTTTGCCTGTTACTTCCCTTTCCACCCTGTGTTGACCGTCAAACTTGGTGGCCGCTATCCCACTCAATACCGCCTGTGTAATAAATGGACATTGATGGTTCTCTGCACACCTTAAGTAACTGCTAGTTGGTTCAGCTGTTCTTCTTTCCGGCGTTTTTCCACGGTTTTCGGTTTTTTTTCTTGTTTTTTTCTTGAGTTCAAGTCGTCGCATTCCTCCCAACTCTGGGCCGGGCGTTGGGCACTCATTTTTATGGATGCAGATGGGGAGTCTTTTCCCCCTTTTTTTCACCCAAGTTCCAACCTTTTCCTTTGCAGGCCCCCCCTTTGTCCATTTTCGGTCCTCTTCCTTTGTTATCGTTATCTTGGATCGGGTCCATGATGGATACGTGGGTTTTTTGATTATATTTTCACCGCTGTCCCGCTCTCCCTTCCCTGTTCGGATCGGTTCCTTCGTAACTTTTCATTTCTGAGTGATCGCTTGAATTGAGTCACTTGGACCCCAGAGTATCGGTGGACCGGGGTTCCGGAGTTGGATTTTTTCCAATTTTGTTGAGGACTGCTTTCCCCTAGTCACCACCCCCATCTTTTCGTGCTTCCTAGTCCTTTCTCTTCGGCTTGCGGGTTGGTCAGTTGATTTGGACACCGCCGGCACCTCCCCTGCCCCCTTTCCTCTTTAGTGCTTTTTGCCTTCGTCCTGTTATCTGACCCCGCGTCAGGCGTTACAATCTTAGCGCGGGCTTGCCACCCTTTTTTTTCTTATGTGTATTTTTTCCCTGTTTTGCTGTCCCCCCCCTAGGGCTTGGTTTTCCGCACCCCGTTTTTGATGGACTATGCCTTTTCTTGACCAGCTCGTGACGGGGCTTTCCGCGCTTTCTTTTCTCCCCAGTCTCACTTCATGAAATCCTCCCCTTTTCCTCTTCGCAAGTAAGCAGTTTTTCTTTTTTACCTCCTCGCCTGGATTAGGCTAACGATGTGGTGGGCAGGTTTTTTTAGACCCGACGTGGGGGAATTTTTTTGGGAACCTTATGTCTTTCTTTTTTAAGATTAGGAGCACCAACAATTTTTTTTTTTTCCATGGTTCCCCTTTCTGTTTTGATGAAAGGTTTTATTAATGGAGTCACTGTCCCTACTTGAGCTTCTTTTTTCATGGTTTCGGCTTCCCTCTGGAAAGGCCCACGTTTTTTTCCCCCGTCGTCGATCTATAGATTTGCCTTCCCCTCATTTTTGTTGTTTTTTTTTGGAGATCGGTTGTTCTCTTGGGTTTCATCCAAGTTTCCTGCCAATTTCTTCCCCTGGTTTCCCGAGGAGATACTGAATCCTGCCCGATTAAGTTGCTTTCCCCAGTTTCTCTTGGGACCCCTGATAAAGCATACCTTCCATGGTGTTCCTTATTCTGGGTCTCGTTCACCCCCCGCATCATCGTTGTAGTCCCAGCTTCGGTCTTTTTCGCCAGCTCGGTGTTTTTCTCTCGTGACCCTAGCCTTAGTATAACCCGGCGTACAGGACAGTTCCGCGGTCGGATCTCGGTTTCTTCCAGTTTTCTTTTTCCCGACGCCAACTCATTGGCCCTTTCCTAAGTGCCTAACAGACCGACCAGAATCAAGTC
>Ga0179593_1295326_pt1 | contig 17150 bp, 24 predicted proteins | sample CZODoug2_1_08_16_FD_185931 | JGI IMG/M metagenome (GOLD analysis project Ga0179593, IMG submission 185931) | Vadose zone soil fungal communities from Angelo Coast Range Reserve, California, USA - CZODoug2_1_08_16fungal (PacBio error correction) | ecosystem: Environmental > Terrestrial > Soil >... | reverse complement strand
CCTAGCCTCGCGTTCCGACGTCTACCCCTGTGCTCCTTCTTATCGTGCAGAAGGTGTTCACCTTCCGTCAAACCAGGGACCCCCCGCTTTTCCTCTGTCTCCCTCCCGTCGCGCCCTGTCTGAAAGCCTATCTGCTCCTCTCAGTAACGACAGAATGTTTTATTCTTCTCCCCCCCTCCCTTCCTAATGTACTACTCCTAACGGTTCAACAGCGGCAACCCCAGGGCCCATTTTCGACTTCATTTTTTCCCCGCACCCCCTCGATGAGCCGTGAAGAAAAATTTGATGATGTCGCCTTCCCCGCCTCATCAAGGCCATCCCTAGGTGGTCATTTTTCCCCTCCCCTCGTTCTTTGTATCTTAGCTTTCCGATCGTGCCCGTTCTTGCACCCGAAATAGATTTCTCCTTCTTTGTGTTGTGTGCTCTCCGGTTTTCCCCCCCCCCCCTCTGTCTATTGCCCTGGCTGGCCCATCTAGTTGCTTCACCTTCCCTTAGGGTTTTGATCCCCCCCATCCCTTCTTTGTGCATTTCTTTTCATTTAGGTTGATTTTGTTATAATTCGTTTTTCCAGAGGCTCTTAATTTCAGCAGGAGAGATTACTCTCCTTGTGCGGCGCTTGACCGGTTGCTGGGCTGATTTTACCCTGTCTTTAGGGGTATGTAGCTAAGGTGTTCCTTTTGTCAGCGCCCTTTTTTGCCATAGCCACGTCGGAAGTGTTCTTTTCTTCCTGTGGTCGGTCGAAGTTTGGTTCCTTTTTAGACCATTTTTATTGGTTCTTGGACGCTTCCATTACGCTGGCGTCCTTTGTGAAGATATTGCACATTTCTTCTTCACATTTCTTCTTAGAGTAAAGGCTTGATCTTTCCTTTCGGTTTCCCCCGGCCTACTCGGATAGGTGCAACCCTGACTTCCACTGGCTCGACTTCTCTCTAGAGATGTTTACCCACAGGCCGTCATGCGCTCCTCTGCTTATGCCTTTCGTTCGAAGCAACGACCCCGCTTCGTCCCTTCTTTCGTCTGTTGTTTTCTGTTTTTCCCCTACTTTCTTCTTAATCCCTCTAAGGGATTCGTTTTCTCCTTTCAAAACCTTGGTTTGCCCCAGTTTCTTTTGTTCTTCCAACAACCATGTTTTCCCTGTGACCGTTGTCCCCCCTAGGCCTATAGTTGCATTCGTTAATTCCGTTCGTGCCCTTGTTTATTCCTACTCATTTCGCAGTTTCAGATGAGCCTTTCCTTTTCTCTTGCTTTCTTGACTTTCCAAGATCAATGCCAATTTTTTGGTCATCGGGCCCCTGGCTGGGCAGGGCCCCTGGTCCTTCTTTACTCTTCTCTTTATCTCCCCCGACCTGGAACTCTTCAGTACCTTATCGATAAGGATGAAGTTCTTCTAAATCGACGTTTCCCGTATTGCGGTGACTTCACTTCTCCTCCGACCCCATCGTATTGTCATTCAGATGCGGTTCGTGTTCACCCGTGCCTCCCTCTTTCCCCTGTCATGACCGACCTTTATTCTCGTCTGAAGGAAGGACCGAAGTCCTACCTCCTAGCGCTCGACACTTTTATTTTTTTTGCTGCCCCCCCCCCCAAAGAGGGAGATGGCCCCTTGATTCTCGATGTGGAACCATTTCTACTGTGGAGGTCCCTTTTTACGCGCCCCCTGAATCCGCCAGCAAGCCCTCACCCCTGAGGTGAGAAGTGTACCCCCCTCTTGGCATATTGCTTTTCTCGACGGTCATATTCTCACAGTGTCTTCCCTTCTCCGCGGTCTGTCTAACCTTATTGTTTCCCCCCCCCCTTGGAGGCGTCTTCTCTCTCAGTTAACCTCTTGTTTCCCTCCCAGACACGTTCCCTCATGTCACCCTCTGACTCCCCCCTCTTGATGATGTAGATTTCCGCTTAGACGGGTTTGCGAAAGGACTCCTTTTTTCTCCCCCACATGCCACTAAAGCGCGTCTTTCGCCCTTTTAAGAATGCCGGGCCTCGGCCGTGTGACCCCTGGCTGCGTCTGTCCTAGACGTTTTCCTGCTCTTAGGGCTCTTCAGGTCCATTGCTATCTTGGACCCCAGTACGCCAAGCGCTCAGCGTTTTCCCTTTCACCGTCCTCTTTCTTCCCCCGGGGCCCTTTTCACGTTTCCAAGATTCCCTTTGCTGATCTGTTTTCCCCGAGATGTGTTTCCAGCCCCTGACCGCTCCGAGTTTGTATTTCCCTTGCCTGCTCAGTTTGTTTCTCCCCCCCCAAGTGTTTTTTGTTGTTTGGGTTCAGAATGGATGTTGCTTGGTTTGTCCTGCGACCCTAATCGGTCGTTACTCAGGACTGTTTTTCCTGACCTCTTCCTTGGGCTCCGATATTGGTTTTTTCCTACCCTAGACCCCGTTGTCCTTAGAGATTCTCCTCTCTCTTAATTTTATGCCGTCTCCTTCCTATGGTCCCGCCCCCTGTTGACAGTGTACCCGACCCAGCCACCCCTCAGGTTTCTTCCTCCATCGTTTTCAAAAAGGGTCCCCCCTCCCCCTCCTTGCCCCCAGGCTTACCTCACCTTGAGCAATCTCCTTTCCACATTGTGTTGTTTTTTACCGATCGTTTCTCCTTTTCTTTCGTCATCACTTTTTTGAATTTCTTTATGGAGGAAAAGGTGGTCCCCTCTTTCCTTCCTTGGTGATCTCCGTCTTTGTTTTTTGGGTTCCAGCTCGTATATTTTAGAAGCATTCCGTGCCGTTTTTCTAGCCCCTCCTCTAATTCCCGCCTTTAGAAGCTTTTCTTCTGCGTTTAGGCCCTGCCGAAGAATTCACCCAGTTTAGCCGGTGTTCTCCCCCGTGCAGTTCTCATTCTTCTTTTCTTTTTCCCCTTTGTCAAGCCCGGTCCATCTCACCAAGGCCTTTCTTTGGCCAGCAGCTCCGGGAAGAATCCGAAAGCACTTCTTCACAAGATAGTTTTCTTTTCCCCTCATCCTCTATCCCCCGGTAAAAGAACCGTTCCCCTTCCACCCCGTCTTTCACAGGAAAAGAGAGTCATCTCGTCAGGATCGGCCGTTATGTCCACACTCCCCCCTCCCTTGTCCGCTCAGTCCCTTTTCTGATTCGGCGTTGTGAATAATCCCAGGCCCCGGGGGGGGCGCTTGTCTGACCCCAACGCTTTTTCTAGCTCGTCTCTAGATGGAAGAGTCAGCATACTATCTGTCCTTTGTCTTCTAACAGCCTAGAGGAACTCATCTTTGAACGTTTTTTCTATAGGTGTCTGCGGGTTTCCTCTTGAGGACGGCCAGACGAGCACGTCAGGACCTACCGCTTCATCTAAGCCGCAGACCGTTTTCATGAATTTTCTCCGTGTTTTAACAAACCCAAACCCCCCCCCCCCCCCCCCCCCCCCCCCCCCCACCCCCCCGCCTCTCTTTTTGGGGAATTCGCAAAGAATCCGTTTTTCCGCTTTTCGAAGGCCCCCCCCCCCCACCCCCCCCCAACCCACGTAACACAACATCACCCCCTACCACCCCCCCAAACCCCCCACCCCACCACCCCCCAACACACTAGACAACAACACCCCCAACCCACCAAACCCCCCCCCCCCATCCCCCCCACCCCCCCCCCACCCCCCCCCCCCGGGCTGTATTTAAGGCCCCTTCCCTTACCGTTTCGCAACCCCACCCTGTGAAGAGTTTCCTTTCTTTTTTAAGTCCCCCTCCCTTCCCCTCTGATTTTTGGTCGGCTTTTCTGTCCTTTTAGACGCATGTTCGTCTTTTTCCTCCTTTTTCTTTTTTTGAGTCCCTTGTGTCTTGTAGTTTAAGTCCCGTTGGTCATTGGATGACCGCTTCCCATTTAAGTCTTGTCTTCTCACATTTTTCTTCCCGCGCTCACGCTTCTGCCTCTCCCGTGCCTCAGAAATGTCCTCGCACAAAACGCTCGTTCATCCAACTCCGGTCGTGGTGACTCTCCCCCGATTACTGGCCCTCACTCCAACAGACCCATTCCAGGCGGTCTTTTGTACTGGCATTGACCCCCTTGCCCCAGCATTCGTTCTATTCTTTGCCTTTCAGTTCCCTTAGTTTCGGGACCATCTGTTTTCCTAGTGAAGTCCATCCCTTCAGAGCCCCCCCTCGATTCCGCCCCGTCCCTAAGTTGTCCGTGCAACTGATCCACAGGTTCTGCCCATGTGACCCTCCATGCAGTTTGCCTTAACTGCCATATTCTTGACCCTCCCAGTGCTCAGGATCCCTCGAGCATTCCTTTTCCGTTGGCTCTTAAATCCGGCCTGAGATGTATTTTTTTCCCGGTTAGTCGGCATGATGTTTCTATCAGTTCGAGGTTTTTCCTTAGTCTTTTAGTCTATTTATCATCTCGTAGAAGGGTTCCCGTTTTTTCAAAGACACGATGACATTTGCATGATTTACGAACCCCTCTTCTTTTCATTGCCATTCAAGGACCCCCTTCTCCGGGCTCTACTGGCGCTCGCTGCCTTCCCCACATCTCGGTCCCCCTTTCCGGCCGTTCCCCGGCGGTTCGCCCTTCCACCCGCAGACACCCCCCCGCCCTACTTCTCGTCCTAGTCCGAAACAATTCTTGAGTGTCGAGTTTAACACCCACACCCACTTCAGGGCCCCCCAGCACGAACTTTTCTCCTTTACTCACACTGCCGCCCCCTCATTGGGACAGTTCTTCACCTGCCTTCCACCAAATCATTCCTTGCGCTTTTTTTCACTTCTTTACCCGGTCTACTTTTCTCAGTTTGTGCATTTTCACTTCCAATTTTCCGATGTTTCCGCCGTCTTTCATGAAATCTACCCCTCCCGTCGTTGAGTTCCCTCCAGACTGTTCCGTTGCCCGAGGGTTTGTGTTTTTTTGATGGGCAATGCGGTGATCCCCCCTCCATGTGGATTGTCTTATTTCCCCCCTTTTTTTCGCTTTTTTGTCTTGCCCTCGGCCCTTCTTGGTCCCCCCAGTAACCCCGTTGTTCCCTTTTTTTTGCTGACACTTGATCTCTCCGCTATCCATTTTTCCGATCGCTTGAAGACCAGTCTTTTCGGCCCTCGCTGAGCTTTTCGGCATTACTGCGTTGCTTGAATCTTTTTGTCCTTCAGACCCCTTTTTCTTCCGTATACTTTGTATGCCCAGTTTTTTTACGTCTTCTTTGAAGCGCCTAGGTTTGATCTCTCTTTCCCCTCCCCTCCTTTTTTTTTTTCGAGAGCAAGCCCCTCTTTTTCCCTGATTCTCCCTGATTCCATAATGAGGATAGCTCCTTTTTTCCCGGCCGGACACACCCCCCCCTTCCTGGTCGTCAAGATTCTTTTCGGAATGGATCTCTACAGCTTCGCCCCATGCGCCTTGCTTTTCCCTTCGCCTTCAGCCACGATCATGGACCTCTCCCCCTCCCATGGTCCTAAAATCTATGGCCCACCTTTTTTTCCCTAAATCCGTTCTACTTTCAACATTTTCATCCCCCACAACCGCGACCACCTTGCTGCTTCCATTTTGCCACTGTGCTGTTCCCGTCCCCTTTTTTTTCAATCGCTAGACATAATCCTCGTCCTAGTCCTGGCGGTTTAACCTCCCCCGTTTCGTTGTTACTGAGCGATCTTTGTTCCCTCGTATTCTTTTTTTGTCCCACTCCCCCCTGCGCACAAATGGTTTTTTTGCACCGTCTTGGAGAAGATTTCCGCTATGTTGACTGTCGTGCCCCGTTTTCCCCTTTCCCCCCATCATTTTTTTCCATGTGTGATACTTTGCTGATCCCCCTTGCTCTTCTTTCCTTGGTCCTGAGAAGTTCAGTTCTTTTTTTTCATGAAGGGCCTTTCCCCCCTTTTTGCGGGGTCCGGACGCTCCTGCCGTGGTTCTTTTGGTTTCCTTTTCTGCTTAAAGTGATTTGTTTGCACACCCGTTCGTTAACCGGTTCGTCAACGACTTCTCCCACTTGGAAGCTATTGTGGGTACGTACGCGCCCATTCCGTCGTTTGTTTTTTCCCTGTAACCTAAGTAAGTTCCCTTTTCTTAGAAGTTCCCCTTCTGCTTCTTGACCTCGCGGCCGCTGCTCCGGATTTGTGATGTCCACCCCCTGGAGTCGTGATTCATGTTTTCCTTGACGCTCCCTTTTTTGTATCCCCCGTTTGCCAGATCTTTATCCCTGGCAGCCTCTCCTCGTTCCCGTATTTGTCCGTATTTTTCCCCTCCCGAACCGGGTCGCCTTCCGTTTTCTTTGCTTGTTTTCCCTCTGTTATTATGCTTCCAGCTTTTTCTTGGGTTCTCAGGTTTTGCCGAACCTTTGGGTTTGTTAAGCCATCTGGCTTTTTTTTTTTTCCCCGAGTCGATCTGCCATTTGTTTTGACTTAAGCTCACTGCTGACCCCTTCTATTGATTTTGCAGGATCTGAACGATTTCGCCATCCACTCTTGAAATTCCTTTTTCCCCAGCTAATGCTTCCCCTTTCCGGGAGCGGGTCTCTCTAGGCCGGCGCTGCCCTCCGTGGCTTTTCCACTTCCCCCTTTGTCCTTGACAGATTTGGTATTCCCTATCCATCCGGTCCTTTTTAGTCGATCTGCCCTACTTCTTCGTGGGTACGAAAGTTTCGCACCCCTCGCGCCTCTCTTCTTTGCACCCCCCCCCCCGACCCTGCGCCCCCCCCCCCCCCCAACCGTTTTTGGTGGGGGGTTTGGGTCGGTGTGACCATGCAACAGCTCACCCCCCTTCTTTTCGGGTTTCTCTTCCCCGCTAAGTTACGGCTTGTCTGCATGCAGGTTCCGATCCTTTCGACTGGATTTTTTGTAGCAGGTCTTACCAACCTTCCCCCCCCTCGGGGCACCTTTGGTTCCGGCCCCTTTTTTTGTCTTTGTGTTCCTGGCCAGAAAGATTCCTTTCCCCGCCCCCTCGACCTGCTTGCTGGCTTTCCTCCAGATTGCCCCTGCATTCATTCCCCTTTTCCCTGCCGATAATGGGGAATGATCAAACCTCCTTGGCTGGCTTGGAGGTGTTATTTTTCTCGCTTTTTGTTGGTTTCGCATCAATTTTTTGTCCCCCCAAATCAACTCTCTTTATTTTCCTGAGCGGCTCGTCCCGGGATTTGCTTCCTTTCACGACACCACTGTTTTTTCCCGTTCTTCTTTTTCAATGCCGCTGAAGCCTTTTGCAGCTTTTAAGAAATCTAATCCATGATTCCTTGTGCTTTTTCTTGTTGATCGGTCTTCCCTTTTTCAGTTTTTTTTTTCCCCCCGGGAGTTCTGATGCTCAAGTTATATGCTTCTGCCCTCCCCCCCCCCCCCCCCCATAAATGCGTCCCGCGGTCTCTCTAGCAGTAATTCTCCTCTCGTGGCTTCAGGTGCCTGGGTGCCTTAAGACCGTTGCTTATCGTTAGAGATGTGGGTTCAGGTCGTGGGTGGGGTGGTTTTCACTCCTCCTTTGATGACTGCTTCTCGTCACGAAGCCAGTTTTCTGGTATTTTTCCTTCCATTTTTTCCCGATTAGTGTAACGGCTCCTCTGATTGAGGCTCCATCCTTTTTCTCCCTCCTTGTTTCCTGTTTTTACCGACCTTCGCGGTCCTACCTTTTTTTACTAAGAAGCCTCCCCTCTCGACTTTCATTCCCCCCCTCCTGCCTGGTTTGCTTTTCCCGGGACGGAATTCTAGCTGTCTCCCCCTACATGAAATTTCCCCCAGAACCACCCTTTCGGCTCTATGATAGAATACTCGTTTGACCCCCCCCCCTGGACTCACCGGCGTGTTGCCCACGACTTTTCATCCCAATCCTCTTCTCCATTTTTCGGTTGTTGGTGTGATATGGTATAAGTTTCCATCCCTTTTCCTTACATGAAGTGTTCTGGCGTCACCCAGGTTGGTCCACTTAGTTTCTTTGATTTCGATCGCCTGTGGTAGTTCGGTGTTCTTTTTTTTTTTTTTGCCGTAGGAATTCAGTCCTTTTCCCTGAATAAGCATGTCCGTCTTCCATGCTACGACGCTTTAGTTTCTGCCCTTCGACCTTTTTCCGATTCCTTCTTAATGTTTCGATCTAATTATCCGGCTCCGCCTTGCTCTAGATTTCTCCCATCCTGGTAAAGCTTTTTCCCCCCTTTCCGGCCTTGGCGCAGCAGCGCCCTTTTGCCGCGCTCCGCATTTTGGCGTTTCAGTTGCAAAATTACCCCGCTCGGCACCCCTAAAGGGAATAGTCCTTCGGTACCGCTGTTTTTGGACCTTCAACCGGCGCGGACACACATCGTCTAGCGCTTCCGCCGCGCCTTTTCTACCGTAAAAGATCACGTAGACTACCATTCCCCCTTTGATACGTCGTTTCCTTCTGTTGACAGCCCCCCCAGGCAACCCCCTCCATGTCCCGGCTTTGGCCCTGCCTGTTTTTCTTTTTCCTCCCGTCTATCACTTCTACGGTCCGTTTACCCCCGGCTCTCGTTGACCCACATCGCAGCACGCTCATCCGGTTTGGGTCCCTGTTTGGAGGTCCCCGCCAAGCCTCAGCCTAGCAAACCCCCCCTCCCATTTTCCTCTCTGCCCTTGTCCCTTTTTAATCCCCATTTTCTTCGTGCCTGTTTGCTTTTTCAAAAGCGGAAATCCTGGTCCCTTCGCCATAACTGCCGGTTTGCCCCGTTGGTGATTTTGCCAGGGCTTTTGAACCCGCAATACGTCCCCGGCCGAAATCACAAAACCCCCTGGTTACTGGTCTTTTTCGACTGTTCCTTTTCACCCCCCCCAGTTCCGTAGAGCCCTTTCTTTTTTCTCGTTCTCTGCCCCCCGACTCTTTCTTTCTGAGATGGAAGCAGCCGGTGAAAAACCCTTTTAGTTCTTGGCTGGTCCCTAACAGCTCTTCTCACACTGATGATCCCCGGTGGGGCGTCTTCATGATGTCCCCCTCCAGGATTCGTTTTTTCTGTTCAGCGGAAATTAGACCGTTTTTTTTATTACCCCTGTTTGCCGCAGGTCCCGGTGAGCACTCCTGATAGGCCTTTTATAGAATACCTCCCTTCGATAGGGCGAGAATGTAGCTCCCGCCATTCCCCGCTTTGACGGATGTGGTTTGTGTGGCTTAAGTGTGGTGGGTGGTCTTTGGTGTTTCACCCGTTGTTTTTTTTTGATTTTCAGTCTGGGTGGTGGGAGTTTGGTCTGCGCCCTGGAATCAGTCCTCGTTAACTGCTTCGCATCAGCCTCGATCGCCATTCCAGCTCTTCCCACCTCTTCAGGTTAGGCCCCTATGTGGAAGGTCCCCCTTTTCCTCAGGGATTCGCCCCTCCACAGGCAGCGCTGTTTCTGAAGTCTCTTTTCGTTTGGCTTCCCTTTTCCTTCCCCCCGTTTCTTTAGGACGAAGTTTCTTCTTCTTTTCATCCCCATTCTCTGCGGCCTCTTTTTTTTGTCCTCATATGCGGACATCTATTTTCCGTTTTGGAACTTCCACGATTACTCTCCTTTGACTGATATTCCCAGAAGCGTTCACTAAGTGCCATGAACCCACCCCCCCATTCATTCGTTTCCAAGGTCGTTGCGGACCTCAACAACATTCTATAGGGGGTTTGGTGTTTCCATTAGTGGCACGGAAACGCCGGTTTCGCCCCGCCCACCCTTCCCCCCTTTGCCCCCTCCATACATGCGCTGTCTCCGTACGAATTCTTGAGTTTAGAGTACCCTCCACCACTTGCACCTTTCCCCCGCACCCCCCTTTGTTTGTTTGTCAATGTATACCGTTTTTTGAAAAGCCGAAGTCTGTTCACCCTTCCGAACATCATGTTTTCCCCCCCTTTTTCCTCTCAATCAGGTAACTTCTCATTTTCACCTCCTAAACCCCCCCCCCCAGTGGTGTTCTCGACTTTTTTTTTTTTTTTCAGATTTTTTCCCTACTCCTTCGTGAATGCACTTTTTTTTTTTTATGTTTATCCCGCCCACGCCATTTCTTTTCTACCGCCAGGTTTTTTTCCCCGTCTAGGTCCTGCGGCTCTTTTTTTTTGATGTTCTCCCGCTTTTCCACCTGTTGGATGGCAGGTTTGAACATTTTTCTTTCCCCTCTTTGGGACCGAGGCCCTTCTTCGCGGTCGGCCCCACCGTTTTCTCCCTTTGTGACCGACTCCTGTCGTCATACTGGTGATCCCACTTCCAGATCGATTCTCTCCTTTTTTCTTGCCTCTCAGAGGGCCCTCCCTTTTTCGGCGACGTTTTGTCTTTGACGAAGACCGTCGCAGTTTGTCGGACCTGTTTCGAACACTGTTGCCGCTCCTCTTTAGGAAAATCTCTCCTTTTTTACTCAGGTCTTTTTTCCTCTCTCTTACCCACTCCTTGTTGTTTTTCCTTGTCTTTTACCTCTCGGCCCCAAAGAAGGCGTCCATTCAGACAGTCTTCTGAATTGTTCTCGTCGGAACCACGGCGCTTTCTCGTACGACTTTCTATTGACTTCCCTCTTACTTATTCACTCCCCTTCATCTCTTTACTAGATACTCCCCTTTCCCCATTCATACTCTTTTTTCCTTCCCCAGGCTGGCACCCAAGGGTTTCTTGACTCTACATTGACCTCGTTCCAGAACACCTCGAACCAGCCTCTTGCAGCAATGAGTGCTTGCACGCCCCTTTTTCTCTAATCAGTCCCTCCCATCTGTCTTTTCCTGCCCGGTTAACCTTTTTTCACCGTTCTTGTTTGGTCCTTCTTCCCTTTATCCGTTTCTAAAGACATCTCCTCCCAAATCTGTTTTTTCCCGTAGCCCGAGGTTCCCCCCCTCGAACCTTTTCTCTCGGACCCAGGACTTCCTGCATCTATGTTGACTATTATTTACTCTCTGTCTCCTTCCTTCTGTTTCACTTTCTCCGGAGGCTCTTCCTTTCCGGTATCCCCCTTGCAGCCGTAGGTTGTGGGTTTCCTTTTCAGTGGTTGCGTGGTGTACTAGGACCCTTGCTAAGAAGGGGTTTTGACGCCCTAGGAGCGGCCTTTTTCTCGGTCTGATGTCATGACTGTGGCTTTAGCCAAAGTCATCCTTTGCAGCACTCCATAGATTTGTTTCCTCCGACGAAGAAAGGTGTCGGGAGCGCCCCCGTCTTCCGCACTTAATTTTTGTTCCATGCCTTACGCTCTCGGAGCACGATCAGGTCTTTTTGGTGTATCCTTTTCATATGCCCCCCTTCACTCTGGATTCGTTCCACAGACTACGAATTTCCTTCTCGCCAGAGGTGTCCGCTCTCTCCTTTCCCTTTTGAACAGCCAATGCGCTTCGCTTATCAGTTTTGTGCCCGTAGTTGATGGACACCACTCTCCCCGGACCGCCATTCCTTGAGCCCCCCTTTGGCGGGGTAAAGCTGGCGTTCTATGACTCCCAGCTCGATGACCTTTTTTTCTGGTTTTGCCTTAATTTGTTTCCCTTCCAGTTGCAAGTAAATTTTCCTGTTTTCTCAGAGGTTTATCTTTTGTCTTTACCTGAGACGTCCGGCTACACTGCTTTCCCCCTTCTTCCTCCCCTTGGATAGCGCTCCTGCGGGACTGCTGCCCCCCTTTTCAATGGCACACACAATCCAATGATCGCCCTTTGCCGGGGTTTCGGGGTTTGCCCCGATTCCCCTTATAGCCTTATTAGGTCCCGAACCTGGCTGCCCTCTCCTTTGTCTCTCACCGGCGCTCGAGCCTTCCCGTTACTGCCCCCACCAAGCCTCTGTTTTGTCCTCAGGCCTTTTCCGCCTAGATGCATCCCCGATTGACTAAGGTCTCTTCAGCAACCCGACGACACGGTCCCGGCCATGTCCCTGCCCCCTGCTCAGTAAGAGTTCCTTCCCTTCGTCACTGGAAGATTTCGACCTTCCTTATGTGAGGAGGTTGCCTAAGGCCATGCGGCCCCCCCTTTCCTTTTTTTGGCCCTGACCAATTTCAAGGTCCGGAGCTTTTAAGTCTAATGGGCATGTTTCACAGAATAGAAATTGGCTGTCTCGTTAACCCCGAGGTCAGATGTTTCCATCTTCACATCGGTTACCTTTGGCGTTCTTGCGGGCTCTTCGCTCTGTGTCTTCTTGCCTTGTCGTGCCCCCTGCGCCCCCCTTGTGTTACGCATCTCCTTTTTTGATGCTATGTTCCCGCTTGCTTTCTCACCGTCCTTTTCTGATGGACCAACGCTGTCCCAGCGTTTTGTTCCCCTCGTCTTTGTCGCTCCCTTTTGGCTTCCCCCTTCCTTTTGCATGTTGCTTCCACCATCCGCCGACTTCCCCCAAGGGATGGATGCCTGCAGCACCTTTTTTTTACTTATCTTGGCCGTGCCTGAGCCCCTTTCTCCCCTTTTCCCCCGTTCCTTGTCACCGTAAAAGGCTGGTTCCTCCGGACGATGTCTGGCCGATATTCGTCCCAGATTTTTGCTCATGCGACTTGAACTTCTCCCCTCCTTTGCTTTTTTTCTGTTGAAACCCGCTGTTTTAGGGTGTAGACTGGGTTCTCTGCTTTTCTTCCTCCGTCAGGGGAGGTTCTCTTCTTTTTCCTTATTGTATAGAGCCTTAGGCCGATTTCTCCCTTCTTGCTCTGTGCGTCTCCCAGTTTTGCAGTGCATTTCGTTCCCGGGAGGGGACTTTATTTCCGTTAGGCCCTTCCCTCTTCCTCCTCCCCCCTCCCGCCCCCTCTTTCCGTCCGACATCCACTTTTTCCGAAGACATAGTCTTCCCCCACCCTTCGTCTTCCCCTTCACAAGCCCCTTCAGGCCGCCCTTGCTGCACCGACCTTTATCCCCACTCTATTTCCTCTGTCCCCGTTTTTTGTGTTTTTGACTGACCTTTTTTAACTTGAAGTTTCGGCTAAAGGTTGTTTTAAATCGGTTTCGACAGGGGACCCTCGGTGGTGTGTCTGCTTCTTCAGGCTTTTGAGGAGTAGGCTTCCTCTCCCCCCTCCCCGGGCCGGGAATCCCCCTTGTTACCGAAAGAGCTTTGCTCGACTTGGGGATTTTTTCCTGGATTCCACCTTTTCCCTAATTGTCCTGCTTCAACCTTTCCCTCGAATTAAAGTAATACTTTCCTCTGACCTCCCAACTGATTCGATGCATTAGCAAGCCCGGGTGTTCCTCCCCGTGTAAAACCCTTTTTTTAGACATGTTTCCCCCAAGACGGCTCAGTAACAGAGTTCTACGAAGTCCTCTGAAACTCTCACACATCAGCTCGAAATCTCTTCCGGCCATTGAACTGACTCTAAGTCCCCCCCTTACCGCACCTCATTCACGTGCGGACAGCCCTCTATCGTTCCTGAGAGCAGTATCTTCCAAGGCCATTTCCCGTGCTCTTAGGCCCTTGAGTCCTTTAGTTTTTTTTGAACCCGCCCCCCGTCTTTTCCCCTTTGCTTTTTCGGTTCAGTATGAGGGCGGACATGAGAGTTGATATTTTCTCTTCCCTGAACTCCACGTCCTTGGTGTCGGCTGCCCTTTATAGTTTCCTTCTCTTCCTTGCTCATCAGTTGTGTGTGACCCCCCCCTCTTTTCGGCTTTTTCACGACCGCTGCAAGAAGGACACCGCGCCCTTCCCTCATGATCGGTCTCCTTGACCTTTGTATCTTTGATTCCTTCACAGTGCTGACTTCGGTTTTTTATATCAGCACGAAGGTCGACCTGAGTTAACGGTTCCCCCTTTCGTCTTCGCCGACACCCCGAATCCCCTTTCACTGTGTCCTAAATTGAATAGATGGTTTTCATTTTCTAATGACCTTTTTTTTTCCACGCAGTTCTAGGCTTTGGCCCCCCGGCTTTCTCTTTTACCGCCAAAGACAGATTGTTCACCCGGGTTTGCACCCTTTTTTTCCGTCCTGTTTGTCCCCCATGAGCTCTTATGCCATCTTTGAGCGCGGGTCCGGCTTTTTTGGTGACCCCTCCCTTGCGTTTGTGCAGTTCTGCAGATCTCCCCTTGATCGACACACCCCCTTCTCAGGAAGAATTGGTTCGGGTTTTAGACCTCCTGATCTGCGGCTTCTTCCCCCGTGACCCTCAGCCTTTTTTCGTCCCTTTAGAGCTCTTTCCATGACTTTCCCGCCCCAGGACTGGCGATTCAGCTCCTGGAAATGGAATTTTTCAGTTCTTCTTGAAGTTCCCCCTCATTTTTGATCTTTCTGCCCAGATCCCCCAGGACCCAGAACCTTATTTTGTCAACCACAGTTTCTGGACCAAACCTGTCCACTCCGCGCGTTTAAGCAATCCTCCCTTCGGATCTCCCAAAACGCCCCAACTTTTTCTTGAACTTGCCTCCGCGTTCTTCTCTTTCCCTCCCATCAGCCGGTTCCCCTTCCTCGGAGTATGCCCGCGACCCCTAGAGGTCCTAGTTCCATTTTTCTTAGATAAACCTTCCCTGTAGCCGGGTCACTCTTACACTCTTCATTGCCCTTTCGCTTTCCTCCTAGCTTTTCATTTTCCATTTCTTCTTCCCTGACCTTGTTCCTTCGCCTCCCCAGTGGCTTCCCGCCGCGTTCCCCCCCCACACCACCTCGGACCCGTTAGCGCCCTGCCTTTCTTCTTTTCCAGTCCCCCCGCCAGTGTTCCTCATGAGCCGCTCAAACTTATTTTTATTTTCCTCCTCACTCCACCCACGAACGGCCCACCCGAATTTTCGTCTTTTCCCCTGCAGGACTACGTCACCACGATTATCCCTGTCATATTTCGCATTCGACTGGCGGTCATCCCTCGTCCATATTTCTCTATGTTCCTGTTTCCCCACCCCCCCCCCTTTGTTTTTCTTTCCCTAAGATGTGGTGGAAGACAAGATATCGGGCACTAGCTTCTTTCACAACGCCCTGCCCCGGTGAGTTTTAACGCCAGGACCTAGCCCCCCCAGATGGGCCTTCTCTTTTCTTCGGCTAATCTTTTCCACACACTCATGTTGTTTACAGCTTTCATGATGTGTCTCGTTCTGAAACCCGATCCCCTAGTCTTTCTAGGAATTTTTTCCTATGTGATGAAAGTTTGTTGTTTCTCTTTTCTCACGTTTCCCCTGATCGATACGACCTCCTTCTGTTCTTTTTTTTTTCCGAGAGGATGTTTCCCCGTCCGGTCTGCCCCTCCGTTTGAATCTTCCCCCCCCAGTTTTTGGTCCCCCCTGGAAGAGAACACCTTCGTCCGACTCCCTCCCTGCTTGCCCCCCGACCCTCCCTAAGTTTTAGTCGAGAAGCTTTGATCTCCTATATTTTATACTTGTGTGATTCTTTTAGTATAGTTTAGGTGGTGACCCTGCTTCTCCTGCAAACGGGCAATCTCTTACCCTTTACCCCCTCCTCCTTCCACCCCGGCGCTGGTAGTTTCCGCCGTAGTCTTTTGTTGGGCCGTAACCCCCCCCCCCTGTTGACCCCTTTGGTACGTAAACCACTTCGTCCCACGAAAAAAGACTGATCCCTTCCCCTCGATCATGTTTTTTCTTTCCTAATACCGCCTGTTCCTTCCACGCTGGACACACCAGTTGGGTAGACCCTCGACCCTCTCCTTTGCCTGCCACACCCGCCCCTCCCCCAGGCCCTTCCCCTCAACTTCTTTGGGTCTTCCCAGAATTTAGCCGCCATCAGTCAGCAAACAATCGCCTTCTGTCGTTCCATGGATTTTTTTTCTCCTCCCCTTCGTTCGGGTTTCTCCAACTTCTCATGGCCCTCACCGTGTCTCTGTCTCCCAAGAATGGGCCCCAACCTTTTTTTTTGCCCAGTGAGCAGATTTCCCCCCCCATTTCTCCACTTTATGAATCTGATTTTCCCCAGTCCTGGTGCACTTCTCCTCCCCCCCTCTTTTTTTCTTTTCGTGTATTAGGGGAACTTCTTTGGTCCCTCTTTCGGCATTTTCTAAAATTACACTCATTCCTTTTCTTTTGGGCCTTACCCTTCCAGTCCTGTGAATCTTTGGTACTCAGGTTTAGGCCCTCAGATGCGTCTTTTTTGATGCGAGGTGACTGCTTTTTTCTGCGAACAAGTTAACCACCCCTGCCCTGCGTTTCAAGATTCCTTTTATCCTTTGTGGTTCCCGTTGCTAGAAAATCAAACTGGGAGCCCTCCTTAAGAATTCAGTTGAACCGTTTTCCTTTTTTCATGGCCTTCTTTCTTTTTTTACTCGACCTGGCCGCGGCGCTGGGTATTCTTGTCCTCGCTTGAAAAAGTTACCTCTATTTCCCCTCTTTTTCCAGCGTACGAACTGCTATGCCGGCTCTAGATGACCCCCCCCATTTCCCCTCCCCGCCCGCGATCCCAAGGCCATGGGCGGACCCGCCTCCCGAACCGGGTGCAGGCGCTTATCCTTTTGCTTTGTCCACGTCCTCTTTGCGGAAGTTTTCCTCACAATCCTCTCGGGGACCGTGTTTTCCTCACCCTTGAGCTCCAGTAGTTGTCCTCCAGTGGAGCATTCTACGGCTGATCCCTTTCTTTCAGGCAGTTCACCCTGAGCAGCTTCACAGTAGCTGCCCAGTCTTTCCCCTGCTCTCCCCCTCTCCCGGGGTGAGAACTAATGTTCCTTTTTTTAGAAATTCCGGGAGAGTTCCCCGCGTGGCTCTCTCTAGTCGCCTATCATGGAGTCTCACCTCACTTTATGATTCGCTTTGGGTCCCCACAACCAAGGCGGAGTCTTCTCCCTGCTTCCACCCCGTTCCCGTACTTCGGCTGGGTGCGCCAGCTAGTCTCCTCCTCAACCTCCTCTGACGCCTTTTCTGTCCAATTCGCACACCTTTCCCCCCCTTCAGATTACGAATCCCCAGTTTTCCGTTCGTTCGTCGTACCTTCATTGCTAAGCAGCATCCCTTGACTTCCTTTGGTGCATTCCACCTCCCCCGCGGCCGTTTTTGATTTTGGCCCAATTGATGTATGGAGGTTTAGGAACCCCCCTCACTCCCTTTGGCCGTCACGCCGCGCACCAGGCTGTCTTCCTTTTCCCGTCTTGCCTCGGCATTGGTCACCCCCGCATGTTCAACTCCCATACCAGGGGGATTTATCTCCCCTTCTTCGTCTTCGTAGGCAGCTGGCTGTGTTCGGCTTTTCGTTACATGCCATCTCCACCCCAAACCCCAATTGTTTCCGTCCCCGGACAAATCATTATCGTTCTTCGCCTCTTTTTTAGGCTGGCCCCCGAAACCCCCTTTCCGTCTCTTTATCTCGTGTTTTCTTTCACAACGCGGAAAGGAATCCCCTCTTTCCGTGCCCGCATGATGGGCTCCCTTGGCATTACTCTGACGTTTCACCCCCGATGCAGACGGCTACTTTGACATGGGGATGAGCTC
>Ga0179593_1462841_pt1 | contig 17151 bp, 18 predicted proteins | sample CZODoug2_1_08_16_FD_185931 | JGI IMG/M metagenome (GOLD analysis project Ga0179593, IMG submission 185931) | Vadose zone soil fungal communities from Angelo Coast Range Reserve, California, USA - CZODoug2_1_08_16fungal (PacBio error correction) | ecosystem: Environmental > Terrestrial > Soil >... | reverse complement strand
TTCCTCCCCTTCTGACCCCAAAGCCGTCCAGCAATGACTTTCAAAAACCATGGTCCCTGATTTGTTCCAAGGTACTTTTTCTGCCCTCTCCTCGACTCCCCCAACCCTTCTTCCCCCCTCCCTTGAGGGTCTCAGCGCTGTACTTGTCAGACGTCTGAGACTGCCGCCACCTTGCCTGAGTTTTTAGGGTTCGGTTACGTTCAGCTGTTCTTGGTATTTTCTTCCCTTTTTTGCCGGGGTTTCCTCCCCCAACTGTGACTTGCCGATTTTTTTCCGCTTTGCCGGGACTAGTTTTTGAGTCTAAAACCTTTCACCCCTCGCGGTCATTAGTCTTCCGCCGCCCCGAACCAGGCGCTCTGATTCTTTCGACCTTAAACGAGGCCTTTATGCTCCGAAGGCTGCCTCCCTATCATAGCATGCTCCACCCCTTTCCTCTCAATCTCGAGTTGTTTGGTTTTGTTGACCGAACGTGAGGGCACGGTGTACCCAGTGTAGTGTAATGTATTCCCCCTTTTTTTTTTTTTTTCCTTGGTGTTGACCCGGCCAAGGGAACTCCGGCGGCTACTTTTGGCTGAAAAACTGCTCCCCCGCTAGTGTTATCTCTCCTTTTCGTTTTGTTGAGCCCATGGTATGGTTGTTTTCACGTGGATTTAGATATGACTGGCTTAAGCCTGGTTCTCCACTGGATTGACCTTCTCGATCCTTTTTCAGGCTCCGGTGTTCGTTTTTTCGGGATATTCTTTATTTCTGTCATGAGCCCCACCCTTTTCGCCCGGGGCTTTCCTTCAACAGATCGTGCTGTCCTTTCCTTCTTTCCCGGAATTTCCAGCCCTCCTTAAAGGCTCATCGCATGATGACAACCACCGACATTTGAAAACAGGCCCCCTGTCCTTGTATTTCACCCCCTCCCTTTGGCACCCCCTTCTATCTTTCTCTTCCGGCCTGTCTCTTTGATCCTGCATGATTCATCTTGTTATGGTTAAACCATGGCGTTTTATCCTGTTAGCCAGTTCACGAAATTTCTTTGCAGTTTGGTCCGACTAGACTTTCCTTTCCCTTTTTTCCGCTTTCTGAGCCCTCCAGATCCTATTAATCTACGCGTATCCGTGATCCCTTGAAAACAAGGGGTCTTTTTTCGCTTTTGATTCACGTCAAACCCCGTTACTAGGGAGGTTTTCCCAATCCAGTGAACTTTTTTTCCTTTTTCCAGACCCCGTCTGAGCTTCCCCGCGGGTTCAACATTCCCGTTAGTTAATTTTTCCCCCGGTTTGCAGTAGTTATACCCTAGTTTTAAACGCTGCTTCCGAGGATAACCATTTTTTTTCCCTTTCCGTGCGATTTTAGAAAGTCTACCTCACCTTACGCTTTCCCCCTAACTTCGCTCGCTCGGCCCCCCCCTCTCTACCCCCTTTCTTGACTTTCTTCTCCTCCTCTCCCCTATTGCATAATCCCGATAGAGCAAGGATGGGAACCAGATCCCCTTTCCCACAACGTTTAGTTTGGATTTTCCAAAGCTAAAGGTCTCCCAGCCGCTGACCACCAACCATGCGCCAGTTTACAAACGTGAATTGCTTTTCTTGCTCGTAAGGACCATTAGGGTTCCATCCCCTAATCCATTGCCGTCTTTCCCCTCCCCTCTTCGATTTACGTTTCTCCTTAAAATCGGAACAGAAACTCTTCCCCCCCCCCACTGAAATTTTTTGTCCGTTTTCCCCCCCCGGGTCCAATTTCGCCTTTCGAATTATTTTATTTCCTTTTAGGGACTTCCTCCTTCCGGGTGGTTGAGAGGAGGTTATTTCTACTGCTGCCACTTCTTGACCCCACAAGTTTTTCTTGCACCTTAATTTTGGGCGGTGGCCTCAGGTTGTTCCTTGTCATACACTAGTATCTTTACGATCTTCCCCCACCGAATTCACAATGATGGTGATTTCTGGCGGGTTTGCCCCTTTTTTTTTCCGATTCAGAGGAAAGCTTTTTGTTAACGTCGTTTTGATTGCCGCCCGTGGTTTTGGTGTTCCATCGTTATGGCTACCCTTTTTCTTCCAACCCACTGTTTTTATCCCCAAACCCGGTTGTTTGTGGGTACGTTTTTCTCGTGGTTGTTTCTTCTAGTATTCTTCTTGATTTTTCGGTCAGAATCCCTTCCCCTGACGTTTTCTCCCCCAGACGTACCTCGATTTTTTCGTTCCCTGAACCAGAGTACTTGTAGATTTTTAGCTTGAATCCTTCTCCCAGTCCGTGACCTGTATCTACCGCCAGAGTTAAAATATCTGGATAATTTGACCTAAGTCACGGGTGAACTTTTGGGATTGCCCATGTTTCTTCTGCCCTTCCCTCCTCGCTATGTGTGCCGGCTTTCACCCCCAGTGTCTCCGCTTTCTTCCCCGTTCCCAGGTGTCAACTTCGCGGTCGAACCCCCTCACTGTTTTCGACCTCCCCACAAAAATGATTCGATAGTAAAGAGCTTCTTTTCCTGGGCGGGTGTGCCGCCGACCCCTCCCGTGTCATTCCCATCGGAGTCTTTGTAGGCCAATTTTTTTCCTGCTAATTTGTTTCAACTACTGTCCGTTCCGTCCCCCTCATGTGCCGATGCCCCGCTTTTGGCTCTTTTTCGCCCAGTCAGAGGCCGGAAGTTTTTTTTTGCCCGAATTGATTTGTCCATCACTTATGGAACATACCTTATTCTTACACCCAATTTTGCATGTTTTCGCCGCTTCACAAGATCTTTTTGAGCCATTTCCTCCTTGATTCCGTGGCGGCCAGCCGCGTGTATTACGAGCCCTCCTGTTGATTAAAGCCTTGGTCTTACGCTGCCCCCCCCTGTCCGCACAGTGGGCTCCCAACGTGACAGAATCCGCATCCCGACAAAACCCCGCCCCTGGCGACAGCCTTTCCTTCCGAGAGCGCTAGTGGCGTTTCAACTAGAGACGAAACTTCATATCCATCCGTGTTACCCCCCCCAGTCAGCTTTAAGACTTCACGCCGCCTTTCCGCTCCTGACAAGAATCAGGGGGTAGCATTTGACCCTTGCGCCAGTCGATCCGTATGTGGCTTTCCCCACGTTACCCCAACAAAGTGCTGCGTTGCGTTCCACCACGTTTCCCAGTTCTTTCCCTCTTTCGGTTTCACCCCATCTGTGAAACCCCCCCCCCTCCTCTTTTCCGCCTTTCTGGTTGATCCAATTTCCCCTATTAGCTGACAGCCTTCGCGTCCCCATTTCCAGACGTTTTCGAGCCCCTCTCTTCTTTTCGTGCTGGCGGACCGAGCTCTTTTGGCTCAGTGTTTTTTTCCCCCCCAAGTTGTTTGACCACTTTCCAGGCGACACTCGGAAGTCCCCCCCTTTTCCCCCGCGTTGCGGATTCTTTTCCGTTCCGCCCCACACGTTGCACCTATCCCCGAACTACCGACTCGCTGTTTCTTTCCGAAAATTCTCTCGCCTCTTTGCACCTGTCTTTCTTTCCGCATCCTTGTCGTGGGAGGTCTTTCACGTGGGACTCTGAACTTGAGTTGGGACCATCGACCTTTTCTCGTAATTTGTGTAGACTGATTGCTTCTGGGTAGGTTGAAATTCTATCTTTTCCTCTCCTTTTTCTGTTGTTGATTTTGATTTCCTCCGTGTATCCTCCCCCACCCCCTCCCTGTTATACAACCCCCCATTCAGCCGACCCCCTGGTTACGCTTTCAGATGACTACCTTTCCTGCGGCCTACTCCCTGCTACCTTTTTTTTTTTTTCTTGGGCCCCCCATATGTTAAATTTTGCCCTGCTTCGTCACCTACTTCGACCTGGCCCAGAGCATCGCTTTGATTGATTAGGTTCCCACCATGTTCAATGTCTTGCGGCTGTTCCCCCCTCTTTCATACCCAACGCGGTTTATAAGACTTCTTCCCTAAGTTTTGCCAGGGCCTTGGTCGTTAACAAATGCTTCCACCGAGTGCCTTGCTCTCTGCCGCCTTCTCAAAGCATTCTTTTTATATATTTTGGAAACGTTGGAAGGCCCTTTCTTTCGCGCCCGGCTTCAGCAATTATTTATTCTTTTTCCTGAACCCTTTCTCCGCTTCCCAAGTTAGATCTTTTTCACCTTACTTTCTTTTGTTTTGACCCTCTCCAGGATTGAAAGTCCTTTTCCCTTTCACAATTTAGTTTTTTGCATGCCGCAGGCATTCTTTTTTTTGGATAGTGTGGAACTCCAAGTTCCCCCACTGGCGGCGCGGGTTACGTCCATATCCCCAATTGGATTCCACCGCGGTTATAGGACCCGTCATGGTTTTCACCTTTATTTATGTTTATCTTTTTCTCGATTCTCGGGCGCCGCCCTCTATGACGGCGCGCTCCTTTGCTTGTCTCCCTTTGGTTTGTTTTTTCCGCTATTTATTGTCCGGTTGGAGCCACTGGGGCTTGTGGGCAGCGGTCGTTTTTTTTCCCGGATCCCTCGTTCTATCGGATTTCGTTTCAATTCTCCTCTGTTCTTTGCAGCCATTTCTCCCAACTTGCTTTCCCATGCTTTTTTGGTATTTTCGGCGAAACGCCAACGAAACCAACTGTACGTTCCAATGCTTTCTCTTTCTCCGTTCTTTGGACACCCCCAATCGACGCTCTTCCTGCTCTCTTTGAGAGAAAACCACGTGCCTTCCTCTTTTTCCCCGTATAGTTTTTGATTCACCGTTACCTCCCGAGGCGTTTTGAACGATTTGGCTCAGCGTCATTCCCGACCTTTAGGACTCCGTCGGTTGCACGGCGTGGTCCCCGCCCCTCGCCCTCTTTTTTTTTCCCCTTTCTACGACGTAATCCCTTTTTTTATTTTTGCTTTTCGTTTGGGTTCTTTCCCTCCCCTTTTTGATGCCACCTTTTGAAACTTGCGGACTCGGACGTTTCACCCGCCCAGCACGGTGTTCTCTATGCCCACGCCTCGAGACGAGTCCTTCTTCTGGTAATCCAGATTTTGCTCTAACCCCTCCCCACATGTTTGACTTAGTTATCATTTGTTTCCCCTAACCCCTGAACCAATGACGCGTTTAGGCTCCTCCCATTGTACTGACTTGTCGCGATTCGTAATCAACCCCCCCTCTCTCTTACGGAATCTGCTTCCCCCTCCACGGCGCTTCGTTTCCGTGCTCGGGACTCCCAATTCATTTCCTCTTCTCATCCCCTCCCCAGTTTTTTATCTGCCTTCCAAGTGCCACGGCCTTTCTTTCCAACCTTCCCCCACACACCGACTTTTCATGCCACTGTTTTCAATGGGCCAGCTGAACCCCCCCCCCTCGTTCCTTCAAATTAAACCTTTTTCATCGTGCCCGTTTCGCTGAGTCCTTCCCCCCCTCCTTTTTTTCAAACCCTCCATGAAAACAGTAAACTTGTGAGGCTTTTTTTCCTTTTTTACAAGCATTCGATTTGCCCCCCGCTTACAAACAGCTTCCCCTCCCCCCTTGAAAATTTGCCGTGGGTAGGTCACTTTACATTTAGTCCCTACTCTCCCATCTCTTTGTCAGACTCCCTCCGTTTTTTTGAGATTATTTGATACTGGTGCCCTTTAACTGCACAACTCAACCCCTTAATGTTTCTGGTGGATCTGGGTTCGAGGGCTTTGCTCCAATCGGTTCCCCTCGTTCGATCGGCCCTAAACCTGAATTTCTTTTGATTCTGGTTTTTTTTTACCCTTTGGAATGGTGAGAAGGAATAGAGTTTCCGATTCAGTTTTCTTCTTCTTGACCGTTTGGTGTACTGTTTCCCCTTGCGACCCATTTGTTATTTTCCAGGCGGTTTTTTTCAGGCTTTGTGATAGTGGCCGTTCCGTTATATAGGTATCCGTCCTCGTGTCAAGGCTTTGCCTCACCCAGTTTTCTCCGTCTTACCCCGCGCTTTCCGTGCGGTAACCTACGTGCTGAGATTCTCTTGAAGCTCGACCCTTACGTGACCCTTTGTTCCCTTAGCGCGTTCCACTTTTTTATCTTTTTAAGAACGTTAACACCTGTGTTTTTTCAATTTTTTTTGGATCTTACAGGCCGTCTTTATGAAACCCTCCCTCCGGACGTCTTCCTCGAGCTGAAGGTTTATATAACCCCGTTGCTGGTTTTACCTCCGAGGTCGCCCCCAGTTTCAGTTCCTCAAAACCCTGACCACTTGTTTTAGAAGCACACCAATCCGATCTTTTTTTTTTCAAGCTTCTAGGTAAAGATATTAGTTTTTCTTTGAGGAGCTTTCCCCCTCCCAGGGAATCCCTAAGGCGTAGCGTTCACTTTCTTTTTGACCCTGTTCACTTTTATATCGGTTGGAATTTAGATTCGATTTAGTTCCTCCCTCCAAAATCTTAGCGATCCCCAGAGGAATATGCCTTTTGAGGCCTGAACACTCCATTGCAGGCGAGAGACTAACCCTGCCTTTGTTTCCCATCATTGGAATTACATACCAGCGCCCCTGGGCTTCACCCAGTTTTCCTTTGCCTCTCTCCCGACCCGATGTTTTTCTCGCCCTTCAGGAGTGTCTAAATGGCGCACATCCGCTTTTTTTTTCCCCCCTTTTTACGAGACATCGACTGTTCCAAAGCAGGATCCGGCGTCCGTGACTCTGCCCCCGTGCTGCTCGGTCAAATACTTACATAAAATAGCTGCACTCAACCACGCACGTTAGACCCCCTTTCCCTAGCCGTATAAGCTGAGAGCACTGCAACGTCCTATTTTCCCTTCCCGTGTGACAAACCAGGCCCATGTGTACTCAACTCGGGGAGAGATACCTCCCACCCGAATTTGGAGCTTTTTGCATTTACGACCTTAGTTCAAGTTGTATCCTCCCCGTTTACAAAACGACAGTTCCTGCGGACTCCATCACCACCCTTGTTCCACATAACATAGTCTAAGTTAGGTTTAAACCCCTTGTCCCCAAACCCTTCGAATTGACACCTGGTGAGAAATCAGGACCTTCTTTGCATTCCTCTTTATTAACGAAGTTCTCTACTCCTCTGGACTTTCTTGGCGGGGCCTAATCACTTTTACAGTGCTTCTGTTGTCGCATGTTTTTTTAACTCCCTCGAATCCCCTTCCCCGGAAAAGCTCGGCCTTTACGCTTTCATCAGGAAGACCCAATACAGCTTTCCCCCCCGCTTTTTTTTTTAAAGGAACCTCCGCGTCTGCTGGTTGTGCTGACTTATTCGACCTTTTGACCAGTTTTTTCCTTTTGTCCCAGAATAAAACGGATTATCTTTGTTTGGAGTCAGGAGCGGACCGTTCCCCTTTAGTAAAGCGGGTACAAGTCTCGAAATGTTCGCGTCCTCGTTGTGTTTTTGGCGTTTTTGAGGAAGGTATTTTTCCCCTCTCTTCTCTCCTCCTTTTGTTTTTTATTGATTTTCCTCGGCATCCTCCCCAAAACACACGCGTCCTCCCCCCCCCATAATTGATCCCCCCGAACCGGGTCCTTTGACTCAAGTCAGTTGTCCCACGTCACCTCCCCAACAATGATCCCCCTCTTGAGGTTTGACCAGAGGAGTACTGCGTTTTTTTTCGACAGATAATTCGCGCCCAGCCCTCTGTTCCTTTTCTTGCAGCGTTTTGTATGGGCTTACCCCTTTTGTCAAAGGGGGTACCCATCCCCTTAAGCGATCTCTTTTAAGGTTCCGGGCGAGTGGCCCACAAACTAGACCCCTTGGGTTGTCCTTTTTTCTTCCGCCCTTCCCGTAAAAAACAGGGCCCCTTCTGAGTGCTCGAACCACGTGCGGGACTTCCTTTTCTGCTCGTTTCTGCAGCCCAACCTTCCACATGTCGTCCCCAGGTTCCGTCCAGATTTTTTGGGCACCGGACTTTTTTTTTTATGCCTAACTTTTTTTAATTAGGGTTACGGTTCCTTGTATTATTTTCGTTTTATCCTGCGGTTTTGTGTGGTTGTGTGGCCACTCCCCTTTCAATCCTTTTTTTGGGGGAGACGGTTTGCCCGTGCAACGCTCCTCCTGTTAGTCTGCGGATCCTCTCACTCCTTCGTCTGCGGCCTAGGATTTTTTTCCCTGGGGTTTTTTCATTCCCGCTATTCTTTTCGGTTTCCGGGGGCGCCGAATGATAGGACGCTTACGCCCTCCTATCCCTGTGGTGTGAAGGTGGATTTTTTTTCTTTCTTTCTTATTTATTCTGTTTTTAACACATGGGGTTGGGTTCCCCCCCTTTTACACGCAGACGATAAGGGTCTGTTCTCGTCGGTCTTTCGGAATGACTTCTTTGCCCCATTCTCTCCCTTCTATGGTCTACCATTCTGATCTTGCTCGAGCTTCTTTCCAACCCCCACAGGCCCTTTTTTTTTTGCCACCCGCTTTCCTGTATGTTTTTTTTTTTCTTTTTTGGCAAAACCATTTCCCCCTTCTTCCGGCCCTCTTTGTGCTAGATCATTTCACCGGCAATTTCTTGCATGGCTTAACTCTGCGTTCTTTCAAGTTCGAGAAGTTTCGCTGCACGAGATGCCAGTTTCTTAATGCGACCGATTCCGTCCCTTTTTCCTAGTTCCATTAAGGGTGCGTGGCCGCGCCTTCACCCTTCCACCCAGCCCTACTTCTTTACTTTTCGCCCCTTTAAATCCGTTGTTTTTGATTCGAAAAAACCCCTTTGCTTTTGCCCGAAGGGTTGAGCAACTGTTTACACGCGCGACCCTCGGAGAGGTCCCCATCCACTTTGGTGATAAGCTGACCCTAGCCTCCGAGCAGACTGAGATTTGGGACCCCCATCACGTTAGCCCCCTGGAAAAACGGTCCCCCTTCTTTTCTCCCCGATAAAATCGTATGGAACGTAGGCCCCCTTTTTCTTATCATCTTCTCCTCCTTTTTCAGGAATGTTTCGCGATTCAATAACTCCCACACCTAAAAGTACTGAATTCCTTCTTTTTCCCTAAATGCTGCTGTTCTGATTTTAGAAAATGCTTGAATTTAGCTGTAGATTAACGATCCTTCATCCTTTCAACTAGCACTGTCCCCTCACCACTCGCAACTTCCCACACCGCCTTGGCCTTCCCCCCCCCTTTGCTGCGCGACGTTGAACAAACACTCGGCCTCAGTCAATACGTTCCTCTTCCCCCGTCTTACGTCTGACGTCAGGAACTTCCAGGGTTTCACCCCGTCCGTATTCACACCAAGGCCTTTTGTAGTTGATTCCGCCATTTCCATTTCGACTCCTCCCAGGGAACCAATTGACCCCCCTCTTTCCCACACCTCCCTACCTTTGAATTGGGGGTGGTCTTGACAGGTCTCCCCCCCCGTAGATTTTACCGACTCCGTGTGTTTTGGCCTCTCTCTGTATCATGTTGATGCCTTCCACTTAAAGACCACCTGGTCTTTTCGGTTTTTTTATCGTTTGTTTTCCTTGTGGCTTGCTCCAATCCGGAATCTTTATGCTCCCGGACCAAGACCCCCCCCCTACTTAGTGTATTCTTTTTTGTTGTGCAAACCGTTTCTTTTTTTCCGACGCAGCATCACTTGTTTCTTATTCCTTTTCTTCTTTCGTCTTTTATCAGTTTTTTGGTCGTCGGTGCCCCCATTGATAATTTTTGCCCGCAACCGGATTTTTTAGTGTGAGCGTGGAGTGTCCTTCCTTTTTGTGAGTATTCATGGTTCCGTTGGTAGGAGATCCCTTTTAACGCCGTTGTCTTTTTACCTGAAGCTCCTCGCTTTTGCCCCGTTAAGTAAGTGGTTTTCTCTTCTGCCCCTTTCCCCCGTGAACAAGGTTATTATCGCTCACGCCAAGAGCCCCCTCTTCTATTCAGAACCTTTCAACCTTTTGTTTGGGCAATTTGTTTAGAGAACCGGTGCCTGGTATTCAAAGCCTCAGATCTTCCTCCCTTTGCGTTGTTCGAGTCCCTTTCCCCCCCCACGTGCTGGATCTCCCTACCTCTTTCCCCCCTCCGTTTTCTGTCGCCCAAGGCCTCGCCCTCCTTTTCGACACCTCTCCCAACCCACCCCGTTTCTTTACCGCGGATCTTCCCTGAGATATCTCGGGACACCGGTTCTCGGTTGTTTCTAGTCGTCATTCACCTTTTCGCTGCGTCGTTGGAAACTTCCCCTTTTTGGTTGGGGGTTACCCACGCATGTCGTGCATCCTCCCTTCTTAGGCCGTTGAATCCTCCAATTCTTCTATCCCCCCCAGTTCGTTCCTAATTGCTGTGCTTCTTTTCTTTCCTCCAAGAAGTTTTTTGTCCAGAGCGGATCCCAATAGGGGTTTTTCCCATCCGTTTATGTGACATAAGGACCTCTCCTGTTTTCCATTTGCCTGTTAGCCGCCTCCTTTCCCCTCTAAGCATGTTCTCTTCATTTAATCACCTATGATTTTGCCCATGTTTTCCCCATCCTAGGATCATCCTCTACCGCGACAATCCTTCGACGGGTTTTTTTGGGGGCTGTTCTACCCCACTTTCCCAGTTTGTCCCCCCCGCCGGACATAGACATAGCCGGACTCCCCCCCCCAACGTCCGGAGAGTCCACTTTTCTCGTGCCGTTTCGAAGGCGGCTCCCCGGAAGCCATCAAAAATTCAACTCTCCCCCTTGTTGCAACAACCCCCTGCCCACTTACTACTCCTTTTGAATTAAGTCCCCCTAATCGGTTGAGCGTTTGACCCTTTCCCCCCTGTGCCGCCGTTTTGTTTGGGTTCCAACGAGCCCCAAAAAGTCCTGTTTTAGCGCTCCCCACTTTTTGGCACTTCCCCCTCTCCGTGCCCCCGTCTGTCAAAACAAATCTTTCCCCCCATACTCTAGGGAAGCGCCACCTTTTTTGGACCCCTCCTTGTTCACCTTTATTTTTCTCTCTTTCTTTAAATGCTGCCGTGTTCTCTCTCCGCGCTTTTTTGCTTTTCGGCTTGAGAGAGCAGGTCGGTCTTTGGGCTTTCCATCCTGCATTGCTGACCTCCCCCTTAAGCTCGATGTGTTTCTTTCCCTTTCACGGTCCTCCATCCCTGTGCCCCTCTTACTTAACCATTCCCTGAGCTTTTTTATTGCGAACTTTCTTCGCATGTTCCCCCCCCCTTTCCCCCTATAAGGATTATACGGTGGAGTATTAGCGTGTCTGCCCCCTAATTGGTTTCCCTTTGTCCCCGCCGCCCTTGTTTACCGTCTATTTTTTTTAGACTTCGTTTTAGTTTCCTGCCGGCGACAACTCCTCCTTTTTTCCCATGGTGTTGTGTGAGCGGAGACCTCCCTTTTTCCTTTACAAAACCCCCCGGTTCCCCCCTACGGAAGGCACAAGGGCTCTTTTCCAGTGACCTTTTTTTCAGCCTTTTAACCTGCTCCGTCCCTTCCCACCCTTAACTTCCTTTTAGGGGTGGCAAGAGGGGACTTTCCAAGTTACGTTTTCTCCGGAATCTCTATTCGCCTACCCGAAGGCTGGAGGTTCCTCGCGGTTCCCCTTTTCTTTTTTTGTGTTTGTGAAGGACACAGTTTCCTCCCCACCCCCTCCCTGGTCCATCCGCCTTACCTGAACTTTTTCTCCATTTTTGTAGCGTTTCCCCCCGCTACACTGCTGATTCGGATCCTGCTTATCTTTTCCTGCCTGCCCTGCCACCAATTTTTTTCTTCTGAGGCTCTCAACCTCTTCCTCCTTTTCTGCGCGAATTGAAGCCCCCTCTCTCTTCAGATTTCTCAACCCCCCCTGTGTTCGCTTCCAGTGATTCTTGTTCAGGATGTTGTGGTCACGACCGACCGGGGTCCCCCCGAACGTATTTGACCCCCAGTTTGTGCCCTGATTAAGCAAGGCAAGGAGTTTTGTTTGGGGTGGACCCCGCCCAACAGGTTCTCCATCTCCGGACGTAGACCGGGTGCAAGTGACCACCCTATCCCAGTGAGGACTGTGATTCGCCCCAGAGCAACGCGGCTGCCTTATTGATTACCCGTTTTTTTTGTGTACGGGGTGAGGCTTTTTTCTGGTTCGCTTTTCTTACGGATAGACTGAGGTCCTGTCCCCCTTTCCATCCCTTTTTTGGAGTTTGAGTTTGGTTAGTCGCCAGATTTCATAGGTCTCTGTACGGTTGGATCTAACCCCAAGGTCGTTATTCCGCGTATTCGGAGCGTTGCAAGGCCTTCCATCTTTCCTTTTTTCCCCCCCCCCTCATCTTTTTGCCCCCTATCCCTTTCCCCACGCTCTCCTTTTTTTCCTTCCGCCACCGCTTCATTCTTCCATCCTATGCAGCTCCCTCACACCCTACAATCACCCTCCCTCCCTTCCCCCCCCCACTCTTACAGAACGAAGTATTCCTGTTTACTGTTCTATGTCTTCTTATTCCTCTTATTGGCCGCCATTTCCATGCAAGTGCTCTCTCCCCCCCTTGTCGTACCTGATTGACGTCGACCCCATTCCAAGTGTTGAAAATGGCGCGTGTTCCTGATTCCCAACGATTTTCGGAAAACACTTTTTTCCCTTTTTCGTCAGTTTTTTCGCATTCTTCTTTTTCGCCTATTTCCCCCTCCCCGCAATGATCCCTCTTGGACGTAAATCCGGGTTATTCAAGGAAATGCCCCTCCTGAGGTTTTCAAGAATGACTCTCTCCCAGTTGCGTCCTTCGCGCTTAGATCCGCATTTGTCAGAACGGCTTGCTTGGCCGCTCCCTCTCAGCGCCCAGATACTCTTTAATCTATTTGCTTTTTTTTGAAATCCTTTTATGTTCTTCTTCGAAACCCCGTGGGTTTCGCCTCTGTATTCACCCTGCACTGCGAGACCTGATTTTCACCGAAGTGTGTTTCTCACGCCTGACCAATCGCAGCGACTTCCTGTCGTCTGGGTTCAACTAGGCACATTTTTCTCTCTAAATTGGAACCAGCTTTTACGTTATTTTTATCTATCTCCCAAACTCTTTTCACGGGAGGTGGGCCAATCCAAATTGTTTCACTGGTTCAGTTGCTTAGCCATCTGACCACTCCCCTCCTGGCATCTGCTCCCTTACCATTTCTTCGCTGTACTTCGATGAGAAACCGGCCTGCCTGGACTTCCTCCCTATTATTAGTTTAACCTCTATCCCCGGTGCACTTCCATAGCCCCCCGTGAAATAAACCGCAGGCTTGTGTCTTCCCCCCCGTCTCTCCAATTCCTCCCCCAACCGATTGTTAGCACCAACCCCTTCTGCAATCACCCTCAAATCATGCCCCCTCTTCTTCTATTGTCAGGACCCACCCTAAATTATCCCCCACCCCCGCCATCATCCCATACATTTTGTTCTGCTTTTCCGCATCGTAAACTGATTCCGAAGCCCCCCTTTCCCATTACCGATTCATGAAAAATGTTAACCTTGCTGTTTTCTGTTTTTCCAAGTTTTTTCCATGCATCAGTTTTTTGTTCTCCCTCTCTCTTCTCCCTAATACGTTTTGCTTTGAGAGCTTTTTCCTCTTCCCTTTAACTCCCCATCCGTGACCCCCCTTTTTCCCCATTGATGGTTTGGAGGAATCTTTTCTTGTTCAGCTGGGTCTTTCTTCATCGTCGACGCGGTCCACTCCCCCTCCCCCATTACCCCCTTTCTTGTGATTTCGCGGTGTTTCTAACCCTTGTCATGGTTACTGAAGAAGCAGAATCGCAGTTCTCTTTCCTTTCTGATTGTGTTTTTCTTTCCCTTTCTTTTTTCCATGGCGAACTTATCCCACCTCCTTCCGTGTTTTCGAAGGTCTCTCGTGGCCTTTTCAGTTATCCGTTCCCTTAATCGTTTTTCCCTTTCCCGGAGCCTTCCCCCATTCAACCCCTCCCGGTTTCTCGCAGGCAAGCCCGCGAGCCTTTTATCAAGCAAGGTGCGTTTCTTTTTCTGCTTTGAATCTCCTCCCTTCGTGACCCCCCCAAATTTGCTTTTTTTCTCTCTACCCTGAAGAGTCCAATATTTTATTATGGATACGTCCCTAAGTTCCCCCTTTTTTGCAATTTTCCTATCCTGGATGTGACCTTCAGAAGGACGATCCTCCGAGGCGCTTTGCCTTGATCTCTAAAAAAGTATGGCCTCTTTCCCTTCCGCTTATCGACTTTTCTGCGGATTCCAACGCGGAGCACAAAACTTGTTTTCATAAGAACCAATAACCTTTTGCTGTCACGTCGTTACTTTAAAGAGTATTCTTGCGTTGCGTCTTCGCGGTCTGCCACTTGCCCTAATCCCAAACCGGCTCTTTAGCGTTAGAAGGAACCTTTTTCCTTTCCTTTCTTTAGCGCCCTTTCTTTCCGTGAGGACCCCTCAAATGTCTGTAGTCCGATACCAAGAGGAATATGGTTCAGTCCTCTTTGCAAATGACTACATGTTGAAGTAAGTGACTCAAGTGAGCTTAAACTACTTCGGTTGACATACAGAAAAGACGCATGTTCCACACGTGGCATTAATCTCTCCCTACCTTTAGTCTGATTAATAGGAGAGATGTCTTCAAATACGCTATCATTCCTCTCAACCCTCCTTTTTTTCTTAAGAAGTCTCCGGGCTGGACCGTGACGCTACCCCCCTTCCCCAGGTGGGATAACAGCATTTCCCCGAAGAACATCGGTCAATACCCAAAAAACTCACCGGCGAAGGCGCCTTGCTATCAGTCTCGCTGAAAAGACGCACTGAAATAGATAAACCCCCTTTAACACACAAATGGGCCATACGAAGGTTTAAGGATCCCCCCCCCCCGCCCCCACCTCCGGTTTATCAGTTTCCAGGGACAACCTTCTCCGTCCTTGAGTCTTTGGCTTTCCCCCTCGAACCGCCTTTCTGGTCTCTAGTATTTTCCCATAAAATTGGAACAGTCCCCACTAGTGCCCTCATGCCGGTTGACCCCAACATCCGGTGATGTGACACCCCAAACTCTCTTCTTGAGCGACCATGTGTTAATCCTTTGAACTCTATTGTTCCCGCCTCTTACAGAATCGTTTTTTCAATTTGCTTCCAGTCCGTTTTTGTCGCGAATCCGCGCTGCTTTTTGTCGTCGTTCGAGTCTTTTCTTCGTCTTTTATAATTACCCCAATCCCCCTTCCCTTGCGGACACCCTTTTCCGGAAATCCGTTTCCGTCGTTTTATTACCCTTTTTCCTCCCCATACACAGGTTGCCCCCCCTCTGCCGTTTTCCCAACCCTACGCTCTTATGGAGGGCTTTTTCTCTCTCGAATCTTTCCCCCAGCCACTCTTGCCCAGAATCCCCGTCGTATCGGGTGTCTTTTGCGTTTTGGTCGTCTGAGAACTTTTGAGTCAGCTTTTGACACAGGCCCTGGAGTGTTTTTTCTCCTTTCCTTTAGTTGTGGAGACAGGCGTTTTCGGCCCTGGAGGTACCCCTCCCCTCTCTCTTTTTCCTTCCGTTTTTTTTTTGGTGAGCGAGAACTTTAATAAGACTCACGACCCACCAAATTTTCACAAATCCCCTCCTCCCCCACTTGCCAACCAGTGGGAGATGTAATTTTCACTATCAGCTTTTTCCCCCGCTCCCGATACAAAATGCACCTCGTTGAGGTGTTGAAAGAGGAAGTACTTGCCAAGTACTCTATTCGGCAGCCGCCCGCTGGCGTATTCGGTCCCCTTCCAACTGTTGGGCCGTTTGCTGTTGAGAAACCTGTTGACCTCCGCGTACCTTTCCGCCTTTCCTTTACGGGCCAGTGGTTTACACCCCCCTTCTAACGCGGTCCCTTCTCACACTGCCCTAACCCGCAACGGACGTCGGATTCTCGAACCCTTTCTGGTCCCTTTTTCGCTCAAGCTGCAGAAATATCCTCGTTCCCTGGTATTTCTCCACCCCATGTGTACTTCCAGATAGAGCTTGCTTTGTCTTCACTTACTTTTTGGAAAGACCCCCTGAGGGGCCACAATCGTTATTTCCCTTGTCGTAGTGTGATCCAGCCCACTGAGTTTTTGGGATTCTTTCGCCCCAAGAAACGTGAAACTCGGCTTTCCTGGTGCCCTTTTGCACTGAATTCCCCCTATTATGTCGCGTTGAAGCGCAATCAGTGTCGTATTATTCCCCGTGGTGTTTTTTAACTTTGATTTCGCCGGTCATTTTGTTATTGGATTCTCTGGTTTCCCCAGCACTCTTAGGAACTCGAGCAGTCCTCTTTTAGGCGACTGTTGGATTCGTTGTGACCTCTCCCTGATTTTTTTTCTTTCCGACGTGGTCTCCTGGGAGATGGGGAAGATTCACTTCCCAGCCGGATTCCTGCCCTCTAGGACCTTTTCGATAATGTCTGTCCTTTGCCCATTTATTCCCCTAAATGTCCCTACCCATGTCTATCCTTGGAGCTGACCTACCACCCCACTTCCCGTTTGAACACAGGCCGGTTCTCTTGTCACACCTCTGCCCGTCACCTTTCCCTTAAGCTATTCCGTCCCTTATTCTGCAATAGATCTTCCCCCCTGTCCCTCCTCATCGATCACAATGGCTTTTCACTCCTAAGGTCCAGTCTGAGAACATGTCTAACGTGCATGCTACTTAGAAGATCTAATCTCTTTGGAACCCTTTCCTTCCCGCTCACTATCCCCCTCTCCCCCGATACTCTTTAAACTCTTTAACTAATTTTTTATTTATTTGATTCAGACCACCCCAGGTTTTGTGATTCTACCCTGATGTTGATGACCATGAAAACTTCCGAGACTCGGATCCCAATTAAATTCTCTTTTGCGTTCTTCTAAACCTTCACATCGAAGCTCTCTGTTTCCTGAGGTCTTCATAAAGGCCCCAGTCTCTCCCTCCCCCCCATTTCACCCCCCGGTTGACGACTTTTTCCTATGATTAACCTTTTCTTTTCACTTTTTCGCGGTAGAGGATCAGACCCGGACAGCGGTCTCCTGATTCCCCCTTTCAGCTAAAAACTCCCTTCCTTCAATCTGTTCAGCCCCTGTTCTCCTGTCTTCAGTGCTCTGTTGAAACTCTTTCCTGGATCTGCTGCACTCGCTTAACGGTTCTCTCTCTCCCTATCGCCGGCCCCCTCTCCCCCCAGGTACCCCCCCTAAGTAGTTGTGGCTGCCAACATCTCTTTGCAGGTGAAACCCCCCCCCCCCCCCCCTTCTTTCCCCCCCCCCGTTCATACTGGACTTCTCCTGCTGCTAAGGAACCCCCAGGCACTCTTTGTTAGCAAACCCGCCATCACACCCCAGAAATCTTTGAGGTTCTCTTCTTCCTTAAGCGTCAGCGGCCCAGCCCCTCGGAACAAGACGATTTCCCCCGCCCTGACCATTTTCGTTTTGGGTATGTCAATTAAATTGCCTCATCCAGGCA
>Ga0179593_1316457_pt1 | contig 17151 bp, 19 predicted proteins | sample CZODoug2_1_08_16_FD_185931 | JGI IMG/M metagenome (GOLD analysis project Ga0179593, IMG submission 185931) | Vadose zone soil fungal communities from Angelo Coast Range Reserve, California, USA - CZODoug2_1_08_16fungal (PacBio error correction) | ecosystem: Environmental > Terrestrial > Soil >... | reverse complement strand
AACTTTGGTTCCTGTTTTGGGCCATGGGCTTGGCCCGTCGGTTTTTTCCGCGTGAAAAAACCACGTGGGCCTGGTGGGATTGGCTCGTTCATCGTTTTTCGAACCGTTTTTTGCCCTTTATCTGCCTCCGCCCCCCTGACCCGGGGGACCACATTTTTCCTCACGCCCCGTGCGGCTGTGATGCGCGTGTGATTTTGTCCTCGACCACACTTCTCCTTTGAGTTGTGTGTACTGTGAACAAATTTCGTCCAACAGGCCCAGACCACTAGCTCGGTCCTTTCCCCCCTTGTCCTTTTCTTTGTGACTCTGCAAGCCCTGTTGGAGTTTGGCGGTGGGAGGGGGGGGATTTTTTTCGGCGGAATTCCCATGGCCGTTTTGTGCCATTCTTTTACCTTTCCCTCGTGGGAGGGTTCCGTTTTGTTGGGTTTTTGCTTTCGAATTACCGACCCCCTCTTCTTTTGTTCGAACTCAAGCCTCACTCGGGATCCCACGGTGAGATCTCCCCCAACCCCTGGTTTGTTTCCCGTGGAAGTTTTTTGAGTTGTCCCATTTTCCATAAGCTTTTTTGCCGACTCATTGTCCCTATGCAAAGCTTTTTTTGCATTGATGATTTTCCCGTTTCAATAAGTTTCCCCTTGTTTGACTGGTTTGCTTCAAGCTATCACACCCTGCGGACGTGCAATTCCCTTTTCCCCCCCCCCTTCTTCGGGGGGTCTCGCTCTTTTGAGTCCGGGTCCCCCTTTTGGTTTTTGTTTTTTCGCCAGTGCCCTCCTTTTTCCCGCCCTGGCAGGAATTTGTGGCACTGACTCCTGGGCAAAATATTCCCTTTTCGGGTCGCTATCGGTTGGTCTGGGTACCCAGGTTAAAGGTCCCCCAAAGGCCCCCCCCCTTCGCTGTTTTTTTTTTCCACGGCCCTCCACCCCTTTGCACCCTAGCCTTTTATGTCCGCCTTTTCCCCCCTGTTTTGCCCGTGCCATTGTTACGCCGGAGGATTTTTTGCCCCTTTTTGTGTCTTGTAAACCCCCCCCCCCCCGACCAAACCACTTCTTAAACCGATCCCAATGTTTTCCTCGTTTTTTGGTAGGTTTTTGATACGTCCTTTCTATCAACCTTTTGACCCCCTCGCCTTTATTACGGCAGAATCCTCCACTGTGCCGGGTTTTTCAGGATTTTTTCCCCCGGGCTTTCCGGTCGTTTCGCTTACCCCTGAGGCCCTCTGCGATTTCCTCTAAGCGGACATCGTGGCCCCAATTTTCCCCCATCCAGCTTCAGGTAATCCACCCCCCACACCCTTCAAGCCCTTACCCAACCAGGTGTTTTCCAGTTTCTTTAACAAATCGGGCGGCCACAGCCTGTTTGGTGGTCCTCATTCATTTTCCCTTTAATTCTGATTCCTCCCCAAGTAGTTCCTACCGCCACTTCTTTCATTGCCGTCCCAAAGGGCACACAATTTTAGGGTTGCCCCAGTCATTTTTTTCCCCACGTTTCGTTCGTTTCGATTAGCTCCTGGCCACCTCACTCCTTTTCCCGTAAAGTAGGCTTTTCACCCAAAAGCATTCTCCGTTTTTTTCCCGTCCTTCTTCCAGGCTTTCTATGTTCTCTTCGATTCTCCCCCGTCTCTCCCCGGGAGTGTGCCCATTGGTTGCCTTACGGGTGGGGCATTATAAATTTCCTGAAAACGTAACTAACCGACACCGGGGACTTGTGGTGCAATTAGTTTTCTTTGCCCTACATCCTGGTGTGTTTCTGGAGTCCTCCCCGATCTCTACGCTTTGGCAAGCAAAACACCCCCCTTTTTCCCCGGGCGGCCGGGCCCCCTAGGTTGCCGGCGAAACCATATTTGTTGCTATGGCCATGTTTTTTTTCGTACTATCACCCCCCCTTCCCCAGACACCCCCTGGATCCCAGTTTTGGTTTTTTGGAGGACCCCCTTGGTTCATACCCACGATGTTTCCCTCCCGATTCCATCACACGGAAACCGGCGTTGACTTACGGAAGGCGAACCCCCCTCAGATGCCCTTTGCTTTTTTTGCGAAACTGAAGCCAAGGCATTGCCCTTGTGGTGTGTGTGGCTGTTGCACAGTGGTCATTTTCGTTCATTCCTTCTTTTGGCACCAATTTGTTTCCCCTAACCCCTTTTCCGGGTTTGTTCCTCGTTTTCATCCCTGATTTTTGCTGAAACCCATGGACTCACCTTTTTGGCCATTGCCACTACCCCCAATCTTCGTTCTTTCCGTCTACTCCTCCCGACACTTTCACGTTTGGAAATACCCCTTTTTTGACTTGTCTGTTTCCGCCCGTGTTGTTCCTTTTTCGAGTTTTTCTCTTTCCTTCTTGTTTTGTTCTGAGAGCGTCTTTTTCTGCATTCTTTGCCTCGCGTCCGTCACCCTTTTCAATTCCTTCGTTTCCCGCGCAGTTTTTATTTGTCTGGGGTATTTTGGAACCCCAACGTGGTCCCTTTTTTGAGTGTTTAAACCATTTTCTTTCGCCCCTGTTTTTTCGTCTCCCAGTGGCGTTAGCCCTCCGTGGTGATTTTCGTCCCCACTACATTGTCCCCCGGCTATTGTTTGTGCCGTTTCCCAAAGGAACGCTTGCCCCCTTTCCCCATGGTGCTGTGTGCCCACTTGTGCTCCGCTTTTCCGGGGTACGGCCACCTCCTTGTGTGCCGGTTGCGGGCACCCTTTCGTTTTAAGATCGCTTTTTCGTTAATGGGTTTTTTCCTGCGTCCCCCCCTGTTCGGAACACTCGACTTTCCTTCGTTGGAATTATTTTCGCATTTTTTCTGTGTTGCGTGTTTTATCCCTTTTTTCAATTTGCCAATGGCTTTTTCTTTCGTGGCCTTGGCCTGTTTGGTGCCGTTTTGAGGCCATTTGGTGCTCGCCGGCACCGGGAAGTTTTTTTTTTTCCCACCACTCCGCCGAGGACAGGCCCCCCTGTTGATGTTTTTCACCGTGGCCCGTCCGACCGTTGTGTGTTACAGCCGTCTTTTTTCCCAGCACCTTTTGTTCCTTTTTTTTTTCATTTGCGGGCCGCCACCGCGTCGCTCTAGGTGCTTTGTGCCGTTTGAATCGTCACCCTTTCCTTTTTTGCTTTTTGTGGCCTTTTCCAGTTGAACGGTCTCGAAATCGCTTTGTTTCCTTTTTTCGATCGTTTTACTCCCTGTGTTTTGGCGCATGACTTTTCCCCACCCGGCCCTTTTTCCTTTGCACCCTGCCCTTTTTTTGCTTTTTTCTTTTTTCCGTTGGTTCTTTCGGTTTGAAAGCAAACTTTTTTTCCTCAAATTTTCCCCCACCACACGTTCCTGGTGGCTTTCCCCCCGCTTTTTTCCGTTTGGTTACCACCGGCTCTTTTCTGAGTAGGGATTTTTTTTCCGGTTTTTTTTTCGTTATGAAAAACTTTTCCCACTGCAACATTTCCGTTCTTTTTTTCATGGTTTCAATTGTTCAGCTTTTTTTCGTTTCTTATTTTGCGTGGAGTTTGCCCTAACCTTTTAGCCCCTTGTCTTAATTTTTCTCTTCAGACGTCCCTTTTGGACGGCTCAGTTCCCCGGTTTTTAGGGTTTGACCCCAGTTTTTTCACCCGTGTTGCGTCTTCAAAAACGTGTGCCCCCACCACCCACGAGAACCCGGTAGGTGCGTTTTTTCACTAACATGTTTTACCTTTTACCCAAATCTTTTTTTTTTCGAAATCCCTTTAAGACTCTGGATTTTTTTTTGCACAGGTAGCCGGTCTTTTTTCAGTACGGATTAAGGTTTTTCCGGAACACCTGTTTTTTTTCGCCTGAGTCTTTTTCTCCCTGAAGACGGTGACCCCCTTTTCTCAACCCTTTTTCGATTTGTTTTTTGCAAGGTTCGTTACTTGCCCCTGGAAACCTTCCTGTTTTGTGGTTCTTCAGAAAATTGGTTTTCCCTAGAATTTTTTTTCCCCCCCCCCCTTTTTACGAATCCAGGTCCTGCTCCAAAAAAGACCAAAGTTTCCGCCCCACCCGTATGTACTTGTCCATAGCCACTACAGGAGTGGCATTTTCGTGATTGCTTTTGCCCAAGAACACCCCCTTTGGTGTGTAGGGGACGGTCCCCACCCCATCCCTACGAGCTTCCCAAGTTAACTCCTTACCCTATCATAGGCCACTACCCGCGATGGACTTTGTTTGGGGGTTCTTTCAGATTTCTTTTTCCCGATTAACGGTGCCCATAACCGTCACTTTCCGTGTCCTTGGGTCCCGGGCTTTCCTTGGCTTTTTTTCTTGCCCGCGAACCTTCCCCACGCTTGGTTTGTCCATCTTTCACTTTGAATTTCCGCGCTCGGCCAACTTTCCCCATTTCCCCGTTTCCTTTTAGGGCCTGTGTCTCCGTGCTTTTTTTCGGGTTTCCTCCTTTTCGAGCCGTTTTCCCCCCTTCATTGTGGTGCTCTGATTGTAGGAGGAGAGTACGTTAAATTTGTGCTCATTGAGATTCCCAGGTCGTTTCAGTGGTATTTGATTGCTGTCTTCGCTTTGGGTTGTGCCAGTTTATGGTCCGCAGAATCTGGAGTTCATCCCAACCGTATGCACAATTTGGTATGCCTGTTTCCGAGACCGGCATGGCCACCCCCAATTTAGCGTTTAGGACCTCCTTTTGTGTTTGGATGAGTTGATGGGGTCCGATTTGCTTTGCTCACCCCGGGATTTAATCCCACAAAAAAAGGATTGTGTGTGCCGGTGGTGTACGTTCCCGTGGTCGAAACTGGGTTGCAGCTTATCAGGTACTTGGTACCCACTGGTTTTTTTTTTTCCACCCCCCGTGCCGGTTTTTGCCCTTTTTTTAGAACCGCTCCGGGGCCCCTTCAAGTCGTTTGACGACGACTCCCTTTCCGTGCGTCTAGTTACAAACCCAACCGACGCCACACTTTTTCGACCCCCCTTGTCTGAGAGGTTTTTTTTCACACCCATTCTTACTGATCGCGTTTTGTTAAGGCATGGGGGTCAGTTTGGGGAGCGTTTTCGCGGACATCATTCCAATTCCCCTCCTTTTCCCCCATGCTTGTCCACTCTGCGGACTTTTTGACCTTTTTTCGCACCCGTCACGTTGGTCGTGTTAGTTCCCAAAACGTTTAACCATCCCCTCCGTGGCGCGGCTTGTTCTGCGGTCTAAGAACTGCCGACCCCCCACATGGTTTGTAAACGTACACGCACCCCGAGCAAGTACCAAGAAACACCCCCCGGACCGCACCTGTTGATGGTGTTTTTTGCCCTTTTTCTACGGGCCCGTTAAGTCATTCCTGTGTTTTAACCTCGATTTCCCGTCTGTGTTTTGCCAAATACGGCATGTGCCCCGGTTTTTGCCCACCGCGTCTTCACCCTCCCGGAATTTCGTTAAATATCTTCCCCCGAAATCGTGCGTGGGCCTCGGTGGGCTCGTTTTTTGTTTGTACGTTGTTGTGTGGTTCGTTTCCCTTTCATTGTATTTTAGTGTGTGCCCCTCAATGGACTTCCCGGCTTGCCCCCCTCCCCGTGTCAATGTCTCGTCACTTTTTGGATCCCCGGTTTTTCTCGGTACCCCTTTCCCGGTGTTGTTCAAGCACTGAGTGCCCCCCCCGGAGGTTTGTTGGCCGGCCCTCCCCCCCCCCCCTTAACCCCTCGCTTTTGTACCACAGCCGCCTGTCCACTACTTTTTGGCCACTCTGTCGCCGTGTGCCATCCGCGGTCGGGCCTCTTTTTGGGACGTTGATTGTACACACCCACCGTGAAAACCCTTTCGTTAGTGTGTCTTTTTTTCTTTTTCGCGTTTTTTTTTTTTTCTCTTGTTTTTTTTGTTAGATTTTATGATCCTCCACCCCACGACCCCTCGTCGCCCCCCCCCCCCCCCCCCCCGGCGGACTCACAACATTCTGTGACGAATAACAAGAGACCGGTACCCTGCCGGTTGTTTGGTTTGTTAGCGGCGTCTTTCGTGAATCCTCCCCCCCGTTTGAACGGTGTCTTTTTTTCCGCTTCCTTCACACCGTTGGAACATTTTTCGGAGTCCAAATTTTTTCCGTGGTAAAGTCTTTAAAGTCCCTGAATCAAGCCGTGGACCCCACCAATGGGGTTTAAGTGCCCGTGTTGTATGGCCCCCCCTGCTTGGGCTGTTGTGTCTTTTGGTGCCCCGATTTTGGTACTTTGAATTCCCCCGTCGTTGCTTCCCCTCCCCAGCAAGGCCCCACCAGTTGTGCCAATTTCCTGCGGGGTTTTTGACCCAGCATTCTACCACACGTTCGGGGGGTTCTTGTCGCTGTTGACGGTTCTCACTTTAGGGGGGCCCAAATAGTGGACTCCCCCCCCCCCAAGGACTTCTGCCGCTCAAGTTTTGCCCGACACTTGAAGCCGCTTTTTTGCTGACTCCCTTAAGACAACCCCAGGCCGGTTTCCTGGTCCTCCCTGCTTCCACCCCCTGGTTTCTGACCCAATTTTTGGGAAAAACCTCCCCCAACCTTCCATCACCCCCCCGGGTCCGTAATCCCTCCGTCGTACCCCCCCCCCACAAGGTTTTTGTTTCCGTGGTCCTGGATCCTCCTTGCGGCCTCACTCCTGGGTAAAATGTGGCCCCGTTACCTGAAGTAGGCTTTCGAAAGATATCGCTCCTGCCATTCACTTTCATATAAAAACCCACCCCCCACCGTTCCCAGAACCCCCAAGTAGGAATACCCCTTTTTTTCTTTTTTTTTTCCCAACCTTTTTTTGGTCGCTCAGCTTTTCCGCCAGGAGAGTTCACCAGGACGGCACCTTTTACCTCCAAATGAGTGATTCATAAGGACCGAGGTGTTTTTTTGAATAATTGCTTCCCCAAAGGGCACAGGTGAGTCACTTTTCTTTTTTATTTTTCTCCACCTTGGCCCACTCTCTTTTTTCCATTCTTTCTTTTTTTTCCCTTTTCTTTATCCCGTGAGGTAGGTTGGTTTTGGTCCCCGTAATACCCCGTGGGTTTCCCGATTGTCTTTACCCCTTCCCTGTTAGTGCCTAGGGCTCTCCCGAGTGGGTAACCCCCCTTTTGGCCCCTCGTTTTTAGTTTTTTTTCTGGGCTACCTTTTCATCCAACCTCCGTTCACACGGCAACTTGTTCTTTCCCCGTGGTGGTTCCGTCAATGACTATAAGCTCCTCTTTCTCTTTTCCCCCCCCCTCTCCTCCTTTTTGTTGTTGATTCTGCTGATATGCACGACTGCGCGCTTGTCCCCCCTTTCCGCTTCCTACCTTTCACCCCGTTCCGCGTTATCCCAGGAATACCATTTTTCAGATTGTACCCCCTTTTGAGAATTTTTTCCCCTCCTTTCGTGTCTGCTCCCACCCCCTTTTCGGCATTTTTCACTCCCTCCACGGTCTGCCTCTTTTGCACTTGTGTGTCGTTTTGCACCCCTTTCATTCTTTTTTTTTTTCCAGTTTAACGCAAGCAGTCCTTTTTTCTTTTCTTTTTCCTTTTTCCCCATCGTCCGTTCTCTTAGGACGGGTCCCCCCGTCGCTTTTTCCCGTCTTTTTTTTCAATCCTGACCCTGTTTCTTTATCCGGACCTTTTATGTTTTGGCCGATTTTCTTTGTTGTTTTGCTTCCTACTGAAGGAGATTCTTTTCATCTTGTTTTAGTTTTCCGGGTCGCCCGGCCCCCTGTTTTGCTTTTTTTTTTGATGCTTCCCTCTTATCCCGGACAAGAACACACTTTCAGTTTTCCAGTTCACGTCTCTTCCTCGAGATTTTCTCTGTTTTTGTGATGACTCGTTCCCTCAGTTGTACCCCGCCGTAGGGACCCTACCCGGCCTGGGCTTTTCCCGCTCTCTCTAGGTTTGGCCGTGCTTTTTTTTCCTTTGGAAAAAGACCGGCTTGGAGTATCCTTCGAACCCCCGGCGAGATCGATTCCCCTTTTTTTTCTGCCTTTCCTTTTTACCAGGTGATTTTTCAATCTGTCCCCTGCCCCCCCCACCCCCCAGACTGGTTTATTGAACCTGTATTTTTGCTTTAATTTTCTGATTCGCCGGGGCCTGGTCCTTTAAATTCATTTGTCCCCTTTCCCCTGGAAAAAATGATTTCTACTTTGCTCATACCCCCTGTTTTTTTCCCTTCTACCTGAAGTTTTCCCGTTTCTGAAGAATTGTCCCGTCTCCCCCAAAAACAGCCACCTCCCCTTTCCCTGCGTTAATGGACCCTTCGGCGCTCCCTTCCTTTCCGAGGGTCAGGCTCTGCCACAAATTTCACCTGTCATGGCTTTTCTTTGTTCCTTTTTTACTTTGTACCGGTTCAGATTTCGGTAGTGAGAGCACGACCCCCCCACTAGTTCCACAACCCCTCCCCCACCCCCCCCCCCAAACTCTCACAGGTTTTCCTTTGGTTTCCTCCCCTATGTTTTCCGGTCCCCAAAGGTTCCGCCATTCCTCTCCTGAGGTGAGGAATGATGTGTCCCCCCCCTTCCCCTTTCCAGGTTTTGCTGGAAACCCCCCGCGTCCTCACATTGGTTTTGCCTTTCTGGTCTCCCCGTTTTCCCCTTGAGCCCGGTTTCCCTATCGGGAATCTTTGACCGTCCAGTTTTCGAAGTTGGCGGCGGCGGCCGCCCATCCCCCGTCTTTGTTTTTGGGGGTTACGTTATGGGGACCAGGCTTTATTCAGGGCACCAACGTTACCTGGCCTCCCTTTCTCCTCGCCAAAAAAGGACTTTTTTTGCCCAGATAGGGAAACGTATTTAATACGGGTTTTTTCTACCTTTTCTCGAACCTGCCCCCCCCGGGCGGGTATTTTCCCGACGAATCAATCACAAGCACTCGACCCCGGCAGAATTCCCCTTTTTCCCTAGGACCCCGTACCTGACCTTTGTATTTCAGAGGACGTACAACCACCGGTTTCTTATACCTTTTTCCCCCCTCCCCCTAGGTTTTCCTTGATTTCCCGACCTGAGAATCACTAACTCCCCCCTGATGGTCGCAAGCCTTGAACTTTTGAAATGATCCTTTCCAGACAACCTTCCGTTAGGTCTGCTTTAACCTTTATCTAGCCTGTTGTGCCAACGCGATGCCGCGAATGGTTCGTATTTTGGGGGAACATCTCTGCCCCTTTAAGGGTTGAGACTCTCCATCTATCCTGTCCTTCCGTTCCCCCTTCTTCCGTTGTAGGTTCAGGTTTCTTCTTTGTAATGTTTCTCTTCTTCCATCCTTGTCTAGCTCTGGTCTTCGGAACACCCAATGAGAATTTGTATTTGTTTCCAGTATTTACGTGTTTTTTTTTTTTTTTTCCAACGTCGATAAGTCCCACCTATCACTATTTCACATACATCTTTGGGGGGTTGAGTTCAACCATTTTGGGTTGGCCAGTAAGCCAGTGGCTCCCGTCGAACAAACAACACGTTTTTCAGTGTTTTGGGTTGGGGCGAACTATTTTGCGGACTCCGTGGCCCCGTTTTGCTTTCTTCCCCGTTTTCCCACTTACGCCGTTGAAAGACCCTCGGGTCTACCTGGAGCGTCTGCGCCCCCTCACCTCCCTCTCACGATGTTAATCCACCCTTCTGGTTCTCAGAGCATTATCTCTCCTTGACATACGCTCCTTCCCCAGCTCTCTACGACACCCTGCCGCGCGTCGATGACCCCTCAGAACATGACCCCGCCCGCCCTCTACCCCCTCCACCCCCCTATTTAACCCACGTACCCAACCCTCCACCCACATGCCCTGTAGGTAGTTGTCCCAACAGAGACCATCCCATGTCAGTCGTGAATGTATTTGGCTGTTGGTTTTTGACACCACCCCCTTTACGAAACATGATTCCCCCACCCTCTTCCCTTTAGCGCACCCCAAGGGGATCCGGTCGTTTGATGCCCTTTTCAGGGCTGGCATGTTGGGCCGTCTTGTCTTTAAACCATTTGTTTTCCCTAGGAATCCCCCTCTTTTTCCTTGCCTTTTCCTTTTTCCAGTTTTTGGACCCCTTTCTTTCAGGGAAGGTTTAAGTTTATCCCAACCCTTTCCAGCCGGTACCCCTTGCCCCCCGGGCTTTTTCCTCCCCGTTTTTTGTCCGCTTTGCAAGACGCTTTGTTAAGCCCCCTTCCTTCGTTGTTTTTAGTTGTGCCCCCCAGGCCCCCCTTTTACCAATGTCTTCCTCACGATATGTGACGGAATTTCAATCAGGGACGGGGACATTCGGGTTGCCCCCCCAAGGTTTCCCACCCGTGTTTTTCGCCCCCACCGTCGTGTCCCCGTGGGAGTGCGAAATGTTTTTTTTTTTTTTGTGTTTTTTGGCGTTTGTCTCCTTTCGGATGTCGGTACCCCCGGGTGCCTTTCACTTTGGGTCCCCCATTTTCCCGTTTCCGTCAATTTTACTTGACTGGCCGGACAGGCAGCCCCCATTCCCCCCAACACGCTCAAAAACTTTCTTTCTGAACCCTTTCCTCGGGGAAATTGTTGCCCAATCCTTCCCATACCGCGGGGTCACGCTGGTTTCAGAAGACCCTGACAAGTTCTTGGATCTGGCCCCCGCACCCCCCCCCCCCCCCCCCCAACTTGCCCATTCTTTTGAGCTTTGTTGCTTTCCTTTTGCCTTTCGTTTCCCCTGTCCTTTTTTTCCCCCCAATTTGTTTTTAAACCATTCAGGTTTTTGTTAAACACTTCCACCTCTTTTCCACACTTGAGGCCTGGTTTTCCTGGGGAGGGTGTGAGCGGCGGGAGGGGATGGCCGTCATCCCTTATCCAACCCGGGGCCCCTCCCTCGCTGGCCTTAGAGATTTCGATTTTCACAGGATTTGCCGAAGAACCCGACCCTACGTTTTTGATTTTTAACTGCATTATGGTTTTGCTCGTTTGCTTTCGCTGCTCCTTCCCCCCTTAAAGATTCCCTGGTGCACGCCCGTTCTTATTTCCCCCTTGAGCGTAGTGCACGGGCGTTGGTACCCTTTTAACAATTGTCCGCGGAAACACCCGACGAAGCCGGACCCACCCACTTTTTCCGTGGTGTTCTCTTAATCCACCAACCCCGGAGCCTATCGGGGGTTGGGTGGGCCGGGTCACCTTCTTTTCTTCCAGGTTTTCCTCCGCCTTATCTCCCTTTTTCCCCCTACCCATCCCGGGGCCAAGGCAACCGTTCGCCCCCCCCTCCCCTTCGACCCCCAAGTAAGGATCAGAGCCTTCTCTCTCCTGTTTTCCCCCCCCCCCTTTCCCGATCGATGTTTCAGTAAATTTTCTGACTCAACCAGCCTTTCTTTTTCTCCGTCGAACCCCTGCTTCGTGTCCAGCGGTCCTTGCCCGTTCTTGAAAAGGAAACCGGTTGTGACTAAGTTATTTCACCTGGAGAGGACCTTCCACTTTTAACCCCAAGGGGGGATCCTTGGAGAGTATTTTTCTGCCACTACAACTTTACCCCGCGGGGTGCTTTTTTCTTTTTTACGCGGGATTCCCCCCTCTCGGCCCCCATACACCCCCTTGTCCCCGAGTTTTTCCCCCCCTTGCCCTCAGACGGCGACCCGAAGGATGATGGTCCTTCTCCCGCGCACCAAAAACCCGTTCCCCAAGAAATTTTAGTCCCCTACTTCCACCTCCTGGAGATCGTGATGCCAAGAGATGTCTCCGAATGGACATCCTCCTTCCCCCAACTCTTTTTTTCACTAGTGATAGTGTGGATAACTTCCCCTGGATCCCCGGGCTTGATTTCTTTCCCCCCCCCTTTGAATTGCCAAGAGGTCGTCCCTTCCCCTTATTTCAGGCTTGGTTCTTTCCTTGTCCCACCCCCCTTGGTTGGGATCTATCCTTTTTTTTTTACCCTTCTTTGAAGTTTTGACCTGTCCATCCCCCTGTATGTCCTCCCCCCCCATTCCGTAAGAAGTGGGTCCATGTCCTCTAGGGTAACCCTGCGCTTCCTCCCTTTTTCCCCCCCCCTTCCAAGCCTGTCCCCCCCGTTTTTTTAAAAGGTAGGTGTTTTCGTGTTTTTTGTGTTCCCGTCCTTCCCCCCCAGTCAATGAAGAATCCTTCCTTTCTCTTTCCCTGTTTTTTGTTTTTTGTTGAGAGGACGTCTCTTTCCTTTATTTGGGCGGCGCCACTTCAGCTTCACCCCTTTTTTTTTCCCCCCCTTTTCCGTCTATTGTCAATTTCTGGGCGGAAAAACGTTCTCGATTGTCACCCAATCATGGCCCCGTTCGATTTGCGTTTTTTTTTCCCCCCTGAACGGGTTTTTCTGTTTCCCCGTTTTTACCCCACCCTTCCACGGTGGGGGTTCCGTTTTTTCCCCCAGTTTTTTTCCCTGAGACCCGACCATTTTCCCTTTTTGAAATGGAATTGCCCCTCTTTCCATGTCCCGCATGTGGGTTCTCTGCTGGTCTTTTTTGGCCCCATTCTTTTCGCAACCGCAGTGTAGTCTGTTCCCATTTGGAATCTCTACATACCTCTTTTTTTGCAAAGTCTCCCCACATTTTTTTTCCCTTCATTCTTGACTTTGTGGCGTTTTGTTTCTACTGAAGGCGATTCCCCTCTAACATGTCGGCCGGCGCTGCTTTGCGGGTGTTTTGTCGGTTCTCTTATCATCTTTGGAACGTTTACCTTTGTTCCTGTTGTCTTTTTAAGAACATCTGCTGCGGAGGGTCCGGATGCCTTTTCTTTTTGGTTGCCCTTTTTGGGCCGTGTAAACCTCCATTTTTTGCAAACTCCCTAGTTGAAAGGAACCCTTCCTTTTCTGCAGCAGCTCGTGCTCCTCCCTTCCCTTGTCTTTTTCCCCTGTGAATTTGAACAAGTCTTTGTTTTTTTTCTTTTCTACTTTTACAAACCCTGCACGGTTTCCCTGGATTTGCCTTGGTCTGGATAGTACTTTTTTTTACCCCGGTTAACTACCCCTTTCACCGGTCACTTGTCCTTACCCGTCTTTTTTGCCGTTTACTCTTTCACCTCATTGTGGAATTTTCCCCCGGTGCCCTCCACTTTTTTTTCCCCACCCACAAGATCCTTTGTGGGCTGCGTTTACTTGTGGATTCCCTTCGTAGGTTTCTGTATGAAGGTTTTTTCTGCGGTGAAAACTCCAACGTCCCCCTCCTTTTCCCTTTTCGAGTTGAAGAGGTCGTTCTGGAAGATGGAAGATGCGCCCCCCTCTTCCCCCCTGCCTTCCCTTTCTCATGGCTATTTTTTCCGGCCGTGTTAGGATCCCTCCCGGTCGAGGTTTGGCGATCCCATTTTTTCAAGTTTTTCCTCGTTACAGCTTACAACACAACCCAACCCCTATCCCCCGTTGTCGGCGGGATACGGAACGTGTGAAGTGTTCAACAGGGGGGCCATATATTTGAACTTTACCCCTGCTGAAAATGATGCAACCCCGGGCATCCCCGGGCGCACGTAAATTTGTTTTTTTCAGTTTGGTAGGCTTTTTTTCCCCCCCCTTCCTTTTTTTTGAGGAGCTCAGGCCTGGATTTCACCCCCTGGATCCTACGCGTTAAATTTTTTGCCCTGTCCCGGTCCCTTTTTTCCTTAAAACCCCCCCCCCCCCATTCATTAAATTGAGGTTGATGAGACCCACTGTTGACCCCCCCCCCAAACCGTCGAAGACGAGATCCCCCAACAGGACGCCCCCGTATGTTCGTTCTGAGATCTCAAGGCTTTTTTCGGCTCTTACGCCACTGTACACAGTGGGGTCTGGACTACCATCGCACCAATGAATCCCTTTTCTTTTTGTTATTTTCAGGAATATTTTAACCCCTGCCCGGATGTCTTTTCTTAGAGGTTTCCCCCTCCCGTACCCACGGTGCGTTTCGGCACCCCCGCTTTTTTTTATCCTTTCGGTCCCCCATTCCTTTTTTTTTTTAGACATGAGGGGTCTTTTACCCCCCTTTCGAAACTTTTAACTGGACCGCGAATTGTAATTAATCGATATCTCCCCCCCTTGTAGTTCCCCATATACTTCCAGTAGAATTGTATGTTTCTCCCCGGGCGTTTTTGGACAGTTTTTTTCTGCCTTTTGGAGTTGTTTTCCCCCACTAAGGACCGCATTGAGTACTTTAAGTTTTTCAACGGTCCTTCTTCTTCGCTTTTTTTTCCCGGCCGTTTTCCTGGAGGAATTGGTCGATTTTCTTTTTTTCGGGGCACGTATGTACCGAGTTGTGTTCCCTTTCTTTATCCCCCCAGATGTTTCCCCCACTTTGTATTGCGAGAAACAGTCGCAATTTCGCTCCTTATTTTCCCCTTTTTTTTGGAGGTCTCGATGGTTGGTTTCTCTCGCGTTTTTGGGGTAATCCCCACCTGGTGCCGCGTGGTAACGCTCTACTTCTGTCTGCATAGTGGCCCCCCCTTTTTTCCCCTCTTTTCCTTCCCCATTTTCCATGCGCCCTGCCGGAGGAGACCAGGGCGAACACCACCGTTATGACTTTATCGTTTGTGTGTGGGTTCTCCCCCCTTTACTTCATCAAACCCCTCCCCCCACCCAACTAAGTCGCCGGTTGATTTTTTCACCCACCTTACCCCCGATTAAATTTTGAGACCGTCGTATTTCTACCCCCAGTAGGTAGCCCCCACTTATTCCTTTTCCGTGTAACTTAAAAGGAGGGGAGTTTGAATCTGGAATTTGCAAGTTGCCCCCAGGCTTCTGTCAGCCAGGTTTTTTTTTTTGTGAAACAAGAAGGACATTATGGACAGTCCCCAGGAGTTCAAGTCTTTTTTTTTGGTTTTTTTTTTTTCTTGATGAAGTGTTAGGGACAACTTCTCCTTTTGTTTTGTTCCGGGGGAAATAGGAACTTTCCTGCCGGTCCCACAGAAGAGGACAAGGTAATGACACTCCCATTAAACCTCCAGTACAGAGGCCATTTGAACCTGTTTTCTCCCCCCTTTTGTGTCAAGACCAAAGGCCTCTAGACCCCATCACTTCGGCGGGGTTTTTTCCCCCGCATGCCCCCTGTTTCTCATCCCAGCTCCGATTATTGCTTGGGCCTTGCCCAAAATCCTCCCGTTTTGCAGTTTTCATTCTCTCCCCTAAAGACCGGAGTTTTGGTGGACGTGATAGCTACAGCAATGCCCTTTGGTTGCTTTGGAGTTGTTCGACAGGCGGTCCTTTTTTTTCCCCGCCCCCCCCATGAATTTTTCCTTCCGGTTTAAGGGGTAAGGTTTTATTATAGACCCAAGTTGGTGAACCTTCGCGACACCTCCCCCTTTTCAGGTTTAAGGCGATCGGACCCCACTCTCCCCGCTCTCTCCTCCTAGCCATTCAAAATCCCCCCAAGTACCCAAAACAATCCCCTCCTTGTTTAATCCCCCCTCACCCAAACCGCATCGCCCGTCCACCCGCGGGCCTCTCCAGAACCTCTCCGTTAATTGTCACTCCCGGCTTCCGCACCCGCCGACATCCACTCAGTGTTCTCTTTTCACTTACCCCTAACGATTCTGGTGACTAGAGACCCCATCTGTTTCCCCGGGTGTTACTCTGACAAACCCCTATTTTCCACAACTTACCCTCTCTCCTGCACCAGGTGCGACAAGCCTAACCCACCTTGAGTATCCGGCCTGGTGGCGCTTCCTTCTCCCGTTTGTTAGTAGAAGTACCCCCTAACAACAATCTGAAAAAGCTCGACACGGAGACCCTTCCTGTGAGGTGCACCCCCCACCTCAGAGCGCAACCTGGGTAACCTGTTTGATTATCACGGTTTTGTTCCGCAAGTTATACCGGGAAATTCCCTTCGTGTCCCAGATAACACCAACGCAATGAACTACAGCCTCCCTCCTTACCAGCATAGACCTGCGCACTGTGCATTGCAGGTCGCCCGAGCTCGCCCCCACTCTTATCCCACAGGACCCCACGGGAGTTTTCCTTGCACAACCATACCCAAACATAATTGCGTCCGCGAAACACCCCCTCCTTGGTCCATCCGATGTTTAACACCTACCCCAACAATTCTCAGGATTTCCGAGTTGGGTTTTTTTGTTGCCCGGTCCCCTGATCGTTTTCTTTATGGCCCCCAGGGTTTTTGACTCATTTCACCTTGGCTTTCTCCTAAATGAACCCCTCAGCCTTTTTTTTCCTTTCTTCCCTTTCCCCCCCTTTGGACTCCCAAGAAAGCCGGCAGGTGCTTCTTCTTTTTGGTCGCGTGATTAATCACCAGGTTCAGATGACTGAAAGTCTTTCTCTCCCTTATTTGCCCTTCAAGATTTGGATTTAAAAGTGCTTTTTCCCGTCGTGTTTCCCCTTTTTCGGGAGATCCAATCATCCGGACTTTTGTCTCTCCAAATTACGTGTCCCCCCCTTTGTACGCGGGAACAAGGTTCCTTTTCATTTTTCAATGTTGTATTTACGGGGATTTCTGGACGTCCATGCCCACCGTGTGGTTCCCCCTTCCCCCCTCCCTGTTAAAAGTTTTCCGGCAACCAAGGGTCTGGTTTTACCAAGGTTCTTCCCATTCTTTTCGACCCGTGTCCTCTGGACAGGTGCCGTTTTTTCGCAAGTTATACTTAGTAGAAGAATTATTTCCTATTGCCCCCCCCCCCCGTTTTGCAGCCCCTTTTAGCCCCCCGAGAGTCGTCCGAACCATTTTTTTCCCCCCACCTGTTCTGGATTTTTCAAGCTTCCCCCCACCTCGGGACAAAGTCCATTTCACCCCATCACCCGGCTTTCTGCACTTCTAATTTTCTGAAATACCCCCTCTCTTTGCTCTTTCCTCGGCTCCCACCGTTGATCGATGCCGGACATACCACCCCCCCCCTGGTAGGCCTTTCCCTATTCTGCCCCCCCCCTTTGAGGGCCCCTGATCATTACTCGCCCTTTTCACTCTTTTTCCCCCAACTCACCTTCCATCGGATCATTACCCCCTGATTATCGCTGTGTTCCTCCCTTATTTTGGGCCGACCGGTCCATTACTCACGGCCACCACCCTTCGATTACGGATTTTGGTCATGAACCCCTTTTTTCTCCCCCTTTCTTTTCTGGTGTAAATGTTTTGGCCAAAAATCTTTCGGGCGTGTGAAGTTTTTCATTCATTTTTCGTTCATCGTTCCAGGACAAAGGGACGGACGCCATACTTTTACTTTTTCCGGCTTTTGTGCGTTTACTTTCATTACCAAGGTCTCGCTGAAAAGACACGTGGAGGTTCCCTTTCCCCCCGGATTGGTAAACCCCACCCCCTCCTTTTCGCTTCGTCTACCTCGTAAACACCCTCTTTTTCCCCCTTCAACTTTTCGCTGACAGGTGGTGGGGGCGTCCGGCCCCTTAGGCAGGG